>Ga0316363_10001344_pt1 | contig 22229 bp, 20 predicted proteins | sample Sb_taG_3_FD_200459 | JGI IMG/M metagenome (GOLD analysis project Ga0316363, IMG submission 200459) | Peat soil microbial communities from Weissenstadt, Germany - Sb_50d_a_PC metaG (v2) (version 2) | ecosystem: Environmental > Terrestrial > Soil > Wetlands > Peat | place: Germany: Weissenstadt...
CCTCGGCGGCGTGGTGACCCATCCGGGCGTCCTGGTTGCCTTGGATCCGCGCTACGGCTTTTCCTACTTGTTCAGCCACGGCTTTACCGGCTTCCTTGTTCTCGGGGCGGTATTCCTGTGCGCCACGGGAGCGGAAGCTCTCTACGCCGACATGGGTCACTTCGGGCCCGGGCCGATCCGCTTCGCCTGGTACGGCCTTGTGCTGCCCATGTTGCTTCTCAACTATTCCGGACAAGCCGCCGTGGTTGTCGACGGCGCGGTCGCGCCCGAAGCCAATCCCTTCTTCGTATTGTGTCCGCTGTTCCTCCAGGTGCCGCTGGTGTTGCTCGCCACCATGGCGACGATCATCGCCAGTCAGTCGATCATCAGCGGCGCATTCTCCATGACGCGGCAGGCGATCCAGCTTGGATTGTGTCCGCGCCTGCACATCACGCAGACCTCAAGGGAGGGGTACGGCCAGATCTATGTGGGCTTCGTCAATTGGGTGCTGATGGCGCTGACGCTCGGCCTCACGCTTACCTTTCGCTCATCCGACAACCTCGCTGCAGCTTTCGGGGTCGCGGTTTCGCTCACCATGCTGTTGACTTCGATGCTGATATTCCTGGCAATGCGCGAGATTTGGTACTGGAGCCTGCCCGTGAGCCTTGTGGTCGCCGGACTTTTCGTCATCGTCGACCTGTCATTCGTTTCCGCCAACCTGATGAAGGTTTTCCAAGGTGGGTTCGTCCCGCTGGTGATCGCTGCTGTGATTTTCTTTCTCGTTTGGACTTGGAGGAGCGGGCGCGAGGTCATGCTGCAAAAGCTTGAGCGCGATACGATGCCGCTCGCTAATTTCATCGACCAGATTCATGACAAGGCGCGCGTATCGGGCACGGCCGTCTATCTGACCAGCCGAACCGACGTCGTACCGGTGCCGCTGCTGCATAATCTCAAGCACAACAAGGTCCTGCATCAGCGCATTGTGCTGCTATACGTGGTGACCGAGAACGTTCCGTATGTCGTGGCGGAAAAACGTATCCAAATTACCCATCTGAGGGACAATTTCCATTCGATGATCGTTCGCTACGGCTTCATGGAGCAACCGGACATTCCGCAGGTGCTCGATAGCTGCAGCTCGCAGCAAATGCGTTTTAACATGATGGACACGTCATTTTTCGTCGGCAGGGTGACGATCGTTGCCACCGCGGCAGCGTCGCGATGGACGCAGATCAGGAGCAAGCTGTTCGAGGTCATGCACCGAAACGCCCTGCCGGCGACCGAGTTCTTCCGCATCCCGCCCAATCGTGTAATCGAGTTGGGCGGTAAGATCGAAATCTAGGCTCGATCGATAACCTCGCGCGACGCCCTGTCGGCAATGGCCTCGAGCGCCGCGGGCTCGGCCGGGAAGTCGGCGGCGACCCAGGCCGCTTCGGCGGCGCGCAGCGCGGCGCCGAGCACAGGCCCGGGCTTGATCCCGCGCGCGGTGAAATCCGCCGCCTTGAGCGGAAAGGCCGGCGCCGTCCACCGTTGCGGCAACTGCGCTAGCGCCAGCCAGGCATGGTCGGCGGCGCCCCCTTGCGAGCGCGTCCAGGCGAGCAGGACGCGATCGGTAAACGTTTGCGGGCCGAGCCGATAGAGGAGCGAGCGGCCTGTCTGCGCCACGGATTGCGGCGTGACGCGCCACCATGTTTCGAGCGCGAGAAGGCGTTCGGATTCGGCGTTGGAAAGACGCAGCCGCTGCGTCATCCGCTCGGCGTCCTCGGCGACCCACACCGCGAGCGCGCCGAGGCGGCGCACCGCGTCGGGCGCGGCGCCGTGCGCCCCCTCGACCTTGATCATGTTCTCGAAGCTCGCGAGGTAAGGCACGCCGCCCAGCACCAGACCGAGCAAACCGCTCTCCTCCATCACCGCGAGCGTCGGCGTCGCCCGCGACGCGACGATCAGCTTGAGCATTTCCATGCGCACGCGCTCGCGCGATAGCGTCTCGAGACCCGCACGCGAAGCGATGCAGGCATGCAGACCGGCCCGGTCCGGCGCGCCCTCGGCGAAATGCGCGTGAAAGCGGAAAAAGCGCAGGATGCGCAGATAATCCTCTTCGATCCGCCGCTGCGGATCGCCGATGAAACGCACGCGTCGGACCGCGATGTCGCCGATGCCGCCGACATAATCGTGCACCGTTCCGTCGGCGGAGACGGAAAGCGCATTGATCGTGAAGTCGCGCCTTTGCGCGTCGGCCGCCCAGTCGCGACCAAAAGCGACCTTGGCCTTGCGGCCGAAGGTTTCGACGTCTTCGCGCAACGTCGTCACTTCCACCGGCCGATGATCGATGATGACGGTGACGGTACCGTGCTCGATGCCGGTCGGTATCGCCTTGCCGCCGGCCGCCGCGACGCGGCGCACCACCTCCTCCGGCAAGGCCGTGGTCGCCACGTCGATTTCGCCGACCGGCAAGCCCAACAGCGCGTTGCGCACCGCCCCGCCGACCACGCGCGCCTCTTCGCCGTCGCGATTGAGCAGCGCCAGTAACCGCGCGACTTCTCCTTCTTTGAGCCAAGCGGCGTCGCCGAGATGCTGAAGCTGCGTCACCGCGTCGTTTGCGGCACGAATTTGCCGCCCTCGATATGCGCCGGCACATAAGTCGAGCCCGGCGGCGAGCCGCCGAATTGCGCCAGCACGAGAAAGCTTCCCACCATCAGGACGAGCGAAGCGATGACGAGGCCGGCAATGCGGCGCATCGTCCACGACTTCGGCTCCACGACGCCGGCGCGTGTCGCGAGCAGAAATGCGGCGTAGAGCACGAATGGGGTGAGGAACAGCCCGATCTCGGTGGCGATTGGCCGAATCATCCGTAGACCCGATCGTAGAGGTTGCGCACAATACCCGCGGTGATGCCCCAAATGTAGCGATCCCCGAACGGTATCGCGTAATATTCGCGCCGGATGCCTTTCCACTCGCGGCTGCGGCGCTGGACATTGGCGGGCGTCATCAGGAAAGCGAGCGGCACTTCGAACGTCTCGGTCACCTCGCGCGGATTGAGCGTCAGCGCAAAATCCGGCTTGACGCGGGCGACCATCGGCAAAATGCGAAAGCCGGAAAACGTCAGATAGAGGTCGAGATAACCGAGCGGCTCGATCGATGCCGGCCGAAGCCCGATTTCCTCATTGGCCTCGCGCAAGGCCGCCACGACCGGGCTGTCGTCCCCGGGATCGATCTTGCCCCCGGGAAATGCCACCTGCCCGGCGTGGCTCGCGAGCTCCTGGGTGCGGATCGTGAACAGCACGGTCGGCTCGCGGCGGTCGATCACCGGAACCAGCACGGCGGCCGGTTTGGTTGCGGCGACACCGGCCCGCTCCCACATCGACGGGTTGAGATCGAGGTCGCCGCGCGCGCCCTGCGCCAGCGGATCGGTCAGCGCCGGCGGCACTTCGAGCGCGAGCCGGGCGCGGGCGCGATCAAAGAAGTTCTCCATCTGCGCTTGCCGCACCGGCGCGCCTTGCTCGTTCACGCAAAATCCCTCACCTGGTCGGCCGGCGCCATGGGAAAGAAGGTGCCCATCGAAGTCACCCCGAACATCGCTTGGCCCGCAACCTCGCGCTCCTCGCCGAGTTCGACAAGATCGAAGAACAAGGCGCGCGTGACCTTCGCCCACAGATCGCGGCGCACGTGAAGATAAGGTTTGAGGCCGCCGGTCTTGGGCTCCGGCTCGAAGCGGAGCGCGTGCGACGGCCCGCACGCCACCCAGTCGTCGACATTGGTGCGGAAGTTGAGCACGCGGCCGGCCGATGATTCGTCGATAGCGAGCTCGACGGCGAGGAACGGCGCATCGTCCACCTGGATGCCGCACTTTTCCACCGGTGTGACCAAAAAATATTTGTCGCCCTCGCGCTTGAGCACCGACGCGAACAATTTGACCAAAGCCGGCCGGCCAATCGGCGTTTTCAGGTAGAACCAGGTGCCGTCGGCGGCGATGCGCATATCGAGATCGCCGCAGAACGGCGGATTCCAGCGCTCGACCGGCGGCGGTCCCTTGCCCCGCCCGGCAGCCCGGCTCAGCGTGCCGGTCAACGCCTCCAAGCCGGATTGCCCTTCCTTCGCCATGGTTTGCCTTCAGCCTCAACCTTGGACGTTTAAGTCCGGGGGCAGCGCCGGTCGCGGGATCGTGATCGCGGTGCCGCGATCATTTCGCGCCAAAGCTAGGTTGTGTGCCCCGTGATTGAAAGAATCGGCGCAAAATCCGTTTTCGTGGTGCTGGCGCGTATATTGCATTGCCTGGTGGCGGTGCAAAGCGGCCAACTTACATTCGCACCGATGCGGCGAGACTGATTCGCTGCAAAGGTATGCGGCGCAAAACAGGGAGTTAGCCATGCCGGCTGTCGGCGGAGACGGGCTTGAAAAGCTCGAAGACATGATCGTCCGCGCGGCCGAAACAAGCGCGGACCAAATGCGCGCGGCCAAGGCCGCGATCGGAACCGTGATTTTCGGTCAGGACAAGGTCATCGAGCAGGCGCTCGTGACCATTCTCTCGGGCGGCCACGCGCTTCTGCTCGGCGTGCCGGGTCTCGCCAAGACCAAGCTCGTCGAAACCATGGGCATTGTGCTCGGGCTCGACTCCAAACGCATCCAGTTCACGCCCGACCTCATGCCGTCCGACATTCTCGGCACCGAAGTCCTCGAGGAAAGCCAAACCGGCAAAAGAAGCTTCCGCTTCCTCTCCGGTCCGGTCTTCGCCCAGCTTCTCATGGCCGACGAGATCAACCGTGCCAGCCCGCGCACGCAATCGGCGCTGCTGCAGGCCATGCAGGAGCAGCACGTCACCGTCGCCGGCACGCGTCACGATCTGCCGCGGCCGTTCCACGTGCTCGCCACGCAGAACCCGCTCGAACAGGAAGGCACCTATCCGCTGCCGGAAGCGCAGCTTGACCGCTTCCTCATGGAAATCGACGTCGATTACCCCGACCGCAAAGCCGAGCGGAAAATCTTGTTCGAGACGACGGGCGCCGACGAAACGCGCGCCAAGCCGGCAATGATCGCCGAGGATCTGATGACCGCCCAACGCCTGGTGCGGCGCCTGCCGGTCGGCGAATCCGTGGTCGAAGCGATCCTCGCGCTGGTGCGCTCGGCCCGGCCCGGACCCGAGGGCGGCGAAACCGCCAAGCTGATCGCTTGGGGACCGTCGCCGCGCGCCAGCCAGGCGCTGATGCTTGCGGTGCGCGCGCGGGCGCTGCTCGACGGGCGGCTGGCGCCCTCGATCGACGACGTGATCGATCTCGCCGAGCCGGTGCTCAAGCACCGCATGGCGCTCACCTTCACCGCGCGCGCGGAGGGTGAGAGCATCGAGGCGGTGATTGCGCGGCTGAAAGCGCGGATCGGATAACCGGATGGCGGCCGAGAAAAGGCGCACGTCCGATCACGATCGCCCCGTTGTGCAGCGTGCGGTCGGCGAGGGCCGCACGCTCGCCGCCACCATGCCGCGGCTGATCCTGGAAGCGCGCCGCGTCGCGGCAACCGTGATTCATGGCCTGCACGGGCGCCGCCGCGCGGGACCGGGCGAGAATTTTTGGCAATATCGGCGCTTTGTTTCCGGAGAGCCCGCTTCCCGCGTCGATTGGCGGCGCTCGGCGCGCGACGATCATCTCTATGTGCGCGAGCAGGAATGGGAGGCCGCGCACACGGTCTGGATCTGGCCCGACCGCTCGCCGTCCATGGTTTTCGCCTCCCCGCTTGTGCGCGACACCAAGCTCTACCGCGCTCTGGTCGTCGCGCTAGCGCTCGCCGAAGTCCTGGTCGAAAGCGGCGAGCGCGTTGGCATTCCCGGCCTCCTGCGCCCGACCGGAAGCCGCAACGTGATCGAGCGGATGGCGCAGGCGATCCTGCACGACCGCAGCGAGCGCGCGAGCCTGCCGCCGAATTTTTCTCCCTCCCCCCTGGCCGAGATCGTATTGCTCTCCGATTTGTGGAGCGACATCGGCGACGTGCGGCGCACGATCGCGCAGCTTTCCGGCAGCGGCGCGCGCGGTCACGTCGTGCAGATCGTCGATCCCGCTGAAGAGACGTTCCCTTATTGGGGCCGCATCGAATTTGTCGAGCCCGAAGGCGGCGGCCGCATTACCGCCGGCCGCGCCCAGACATGGCGCGCCGATTATACGGAACGCGTTCGCCGCCACCGCGCCGAAATCAGAAGCGAAACTGATCGGCTGTCCTGGAGCTTCACCATCCACCGCACTGACCGTCCGGCTACCGAGCTTCTGCTGGCATTGCATGCGCGCATCGGCGGCGAGCCGGAAGGCACGGCGCATCAGCGCGTAAAGACCGAACCGCGGGTGCCGGCATGATTGGCGGATTGCCGCTCGGATTTGCCGAACCGCTGGTGCTGATCGGACTACTGACTTTGCCGGTGCTGTGGTGGTTGCTGCGGCTCATCCCGCCGCGCCCGCGCCGGATCGACTTTCCGCCGACGCGGCTCCTCTTCGAGATCGCACCCAAGGAGGAAACCCCGGCACGAACGCCATGGTGGCTCACGCTCACGCGGCTTGCTCTCGCCGCGCTGGTCATCGTGGCCGCGGCTGGTCCGTTGTGGAACCCGCCGGTGGCGGCGATGAAAACCCGCGCGCCGCTCGCGATCCTGATCGACGATGGTTGGACCGCGGCCGCGGCCTGGGACGCGCGCTTGCGTACCGCCGACGACATCATCGCCCGCGTCGAGAACGATCATCGTGCGATCGCGCTTATTCCCTTGTCCGAGGGCGTGCGCGACATCTCGTTTGCCACCGCGGCTTCGACGCGGGTGCGGCTGCACCAGATCAAGCCCGCGCCGCACACCGTCGACCGCACCGAGGCGTTGCCGGCAATCGCGCGCTTCCTCGCCGATACGCGCGATGTCGAGCTGGTCTGGCTTGCCGACGGCATCGATCTCGGCCGCGGCGCGGATTTCGTCAAAGCGTTCGCGCCGATGATTGACGACCGCGCGATGACCATCGTCTCCGGCGGCATTGCACCGGCGCGGGCGCTGACCGCCACCGACAATGCAGCCGGCGCGCTCAGCGTGAAAGTGTTGCGCGCCTCGGCCGGCGGCGCGGACACCGGCACGGTGCGCGCGCTCGACCTCAAGGGCCTGCCGCTCGGCGAAGCCGCGTTTGCTTTCAAATCCGGGAATCGCGAAACCGAGGCGCGGTTCGACCTTCCGGTCGAAATCCGCAACGATATCGCCCGCATCGAAATCGCCGGCGAGCGTTCCGCCGGCGCGGTGCAGTTGCTCGACAAGCGCTGGCGCCGGCGCACCGTCGGCATCGTCTCCGGCGCCACCGCCGACACCTCGCAGCCGCTGCTGTCGTCGAGCTATTACATCATCCGCGCGCTCGGCCCGTTCGCCGACGTCAGGCTCGCGCAAGGCGAGTCGCCGGCGGAGGCAGTGACGCATTTCCTCGATCAGCACCTGCCGATGCTCATCCTTGCCGATGTCGGCAACGTCGCCGGCGACGCGCATGATCGTCTGGCGCGCTGGCTCGAGGACGGCGGCGTGCTGGTGCGCTTCGCCGGCCCGCGGCTTGCCGCGTCCGACGACGACCTCGTCCCGGTCCGCTTGCGTCGCGGCGGGCGCATCCTCGGCGGCAGCTTGAGCTGGGATAAGCCGCAGCCGCTCGCCGGCTTTGCCCACGACGGCCCGTTCAACGGCATGCCGGTGCCCAATGACGTCACGGTGAGCCGCCAGGTGCTGGCCGAGCCCGACGCGGCGCTCGCCGAAAACACCTGGGCGACACTTGCCGACGGCACCCCGCTCGTCACCGCGGCGCGGCGCGGCAAGGGCCTGATCGTCTTGTTCCATGTCACCGGCGATACGCGCTGGTCGGATTTGCCGCTGTCCGGCGCTTTCGTCGACATGCTCAAGCGCGTCGTCGCGCTGGCCGGCACGACTGCCGCCACCGAGAACGGAGGACAGAAGGCCAAGAACGCGCGTGAGACGCTTGCCCCGAGCCGCGTGCTCGACGGCTTCGGCACATTCATTCCGCCGCCCTCGACCGCCCGCCCGGTGCCGATCGACTTTTCGGCGAGCGCGACCGCCGAGCGTCCGCCAGGCTTCTATGGCCCGCCGGAGAATCTGTTGGCCGTGAACACGCTGTCCCCCACCGATCGGCTGGAGCCGCTCGATCTCTCGGCTTTTCCAAATGCGGGCCGCGAAATCTACCGCAAGAGCGAGCCGCAGGATCTGCGCGGCCCGATCCTCCTGGTCGCGCTCGGCCTCTTGCTGCTCGATACGCTGATCGTGCTTTATCTCGGCGGCGGCATAACCCGGCTGCTGCCGCGGCTTGCGCGCGCGACCGCGGTCGCGCTGCTGATCCTTGCGCCGCTGGCCCTGCCGCTGCCACGCGCCGTCGCGCAAAATCTGCCGAGCCAACAGAGTACGGACGTGCCGCGTTCGGCGCTTGAAACCAAGCTCGCTTATGTCGTCACCGGCGACCGCGAGGTCGATGCGGTCAGCCAGGCCGGCCTCGCCGGCTTGACGCTCTTTCTCGCCCAGCGCACCGCGCTCGAAGCCGGCGACCCGATCGGCCTCGACATCGCCCGCGACGAACTTGCTTTTTATCCGCTGATCTACTGGCCGATCGCGCCCGGCGCGCCGCGGCCCTCCGAGGACACGCTTAAGCGCATCGATTCCTACATGAAGCAGGGCGGCACGGTTCTGTTCGATACCCGCGACGCCGTCGTGGCGCCGCCGGACGCCGGTGGCGAGACGCGCAGCCCCGGCATGCTCGAACTGCGCAAGATTCTCTCTTCGCTGGACATCCCCGAGCTTGAGCCGGTGCCCCACGATCACGTCTTGACCAAGACATTCTACCTGCTGCGCGATTTCCCGGGCCGCTTCAATGCCGGCCAGCTTTGGGTCGAGGCCTTGCCGGCGGCGAGCGACGAAGACGAAGCATCGCAGCGGCCGGCGCGCGGCGGCGACGGCGTGTCCTCGATCATCATCACCTCGAACGACCTGGCCGGCGCCTGGGCGATGCAGTCCGACGGCCAGCCGATGCTGCCGATGGTCGAGGGCGAGCCGCGCCAGCGCGAGCTTGCTTTCCGCGCCGGCGTCAACATCGTCATGTACACGCTCACCGGCAACTACAAAGCTGACCAGGTGCACGTGCCGGCGCTGCTCGAACGGCTCGGGCAGTAGGAGGACCAATTGAATCTCGGCGTCGCCTTCGCTCCGCTCATTGCCGCTCCGCTGCTGTGGGCCGCCGTCGCCGCGGCCTGCGTGCTGGCGTTGTTGCTGTTCGCTTCGCGCAGCCGCGGCGCCGTGGTCCGCGCGCTGGCGCTTGCGCTCATCGTTCTCGCACTCGCCAATCCCTCGCTGACGCGCGAGGACCGCGACCCGCTCAGCTCCGTTGCCGTCGTCGTGGTCGACAAAAGCCCGAGCCAGAGTTTCGGCGAGCGCGCGCGGCAGGCCGAAGACGCCCGCGCCGCGATCGTCGCCCGCCTGGGGCACATTCCCGGCCTCGACGTCCGCGTGGTCGAGGCCGGGCAGTCGGACGGCGAGACTGACGGTACCCGATTATTCGCCGCGCTCGGCTCGACGCTCGCCGACGTGCCCGCCGATCGCATCGCCGGCGCCATCATGATCACCGACGGCCGCGTCCATGACGTGCCGGCGGAAGCCGGCGCGCTCGGCTTCGCCGCGCCGGTGCACGCGCTGATCACCGGCAGCAAGAAGGAGCGCGACCGGCGCGTCGCCCTCATTGCCGCTCCACGCTTCGGCATCGTCGGGCAATCGCAGACCATCACCTATCGGATCGAGGATCAGGGAGCGAGCGAACGCGGCGCCGAGATCACGGTGCGCCGCGACGGCGACGTCGTGGAAACGCGCACCGTGCCGGTCGGCGTCCCGCAACGCGTCGATATCCCGATCCCGCATGGCGGCGCCAACATCGTCGAGATCGAAGCCTCCGTCCTCCCCGGCGAGCTGACCGCGGTCAACAATCGCGCCGTGGTTTCGATCGACGGCGTGCGCGACAAGCTGCGTGTGCTGCTGGTTTCCGGCGAGCCGAATGCCGGCGAGCGCACCTGGCGCAACCTGCTCAAATCCGACGCTTCCGTCGACCTCGTTCATTTCACCATTCTGCGTCCGCCGGAGAAGCAGGACGGCACGCCGATCAATGAATTGTCGCTGATCGCCTTTCCGACCCGCGAATTGTTCCAGCAGAAGATCGGCGAGTTTCAGCTCATCATCTTCGACCGATATGCGCGCCAGGGCGTGCTGCCGATGATCTATTTCGACAACATCACCCGCTACGTGCGCGACGGCGGCGCCGTGCTGGTCGCCGCCGGGCCCGATTATGCCAGCCAGACCAGCATCTGGCGCACGCCGCTCGATTCGATCCTGCCGGCGGAGCCGAGCGGCAACGTCACCGAGCGTGGCTTCCACGCGCGCATCAGCGAACTCGGCAAGCGCCATCCGGTGACCCGCGACCTCGACGGGTCCGACAGCGACCCGCCGCATTGGAGCCGCTGGTTCCGCCTGGTCGATACCAGAAACGCGACCGGCACGGCGGTCATGCAGGGACCGGACAAAAAGCCGCTGCTGGTGCTTTCGCGCGAAGGCGAAGGACGCGTGGCGCTGCTGCTCTCCGATCAGCTGTGGCTGTGGGCGCGCGGCTTCGAGGGCGGCGGGCCGCATCTGGATTTGCTGCGCCGGCTTTCGCATTGGCTGATGAAGGAGCCGGATCTCGAAGAGGAAGCGCTGCGGCTCACCGTCACCGGGCATCAACTTCTGGTGCGGCGGCAGACCATGGCGGAAGAAGTCTCCCCGGTGACGCTGACCTCGCCGATGGGCGCAACGCGCGCGCTGACGCTCAACCCGGGCAAACCGGGCGTGTGGCAAACGAGCGTGACGGCGAACGAGCTTGGGCTTTGGCGCGCCACCGACGGCAAGCTCAACGCGCTGGTCAATATCGGTCCGGCCAATCCGCGCGAGTTCGCCGAGGTCACCTCGACCACCGAGGTGCTGGCGCCGATCGCCGCCGCGACCGGTGGCGATGCGCGCCGGCTCGACGACGGCAACGGCGTCAGCGTGCCGCGCATCCTCGCCGTGCGCTCCGGCGACACCTACACGGGCGACGACTGGATCGGCCTGAAAATGCGCGACGCCAGCGTCGTCCGCGGCATCGGCGTGTTGCCGGTTTTCGCCGGTCTGCTGGGCCTGTTGCTCCTGCTCGGCAGCCTCGCCGGCACCTGGGCGCGCGAGGGGCGGTAGCTAATCTTCCCACTCCGCCTGGATCGGTCCGGAGACGCCGTCAAAGGCGCCGTCGGCGAGCTCGGCCACCAAGAGCCGCGCCGGATCGACCGGCCCGGGCATCTTGGCGCGGCCCGGCGGAACGCGCTTGAAGCCGCATTTGCCGTAATACGGTTCGTCGCCGACCAGGATCACCAGCCGATGACCCTTGGCGCGCGCCTCCTCGAGCGCACGCGCGATCAGGGCCTGCCCGACGCCGCGCTCGCGGAACGGCGGCTCGACGGTCAGCGGCCCAAGCAGCAGCGCTTTGGCCTCGCCGATCCGAACCGGCGACAGCCGCACCGAGCCGACCAAGAGCGTGCCGATGCGCGCGGTGAACGACAAATCGAGGCTGTGCGTCACCTGCTCGCGCAGGCGATACGCGGTCTTGGCATAGCGGCCCGGGCCGAAAGTACGCTCGTGCAGGCGTTCGACGGCCGGCGCGTCGCCGGACGTCTCGGGCAAAATGGTCAGCGCGACATCGGTCATGCCGCCGCCTAGCACCTGCGCCGGTTCGGGTCCAGCCGAAGCCGGCCCTGTCGCTGCCGTCTGGAATGATTACATGCCGCTATTGGACATGCAGGTTTTGGGACGCGCATGGCGATCCGCGGAGGTGACAATGGGACTGCTCGTTGACGGCGCCTGGCAAGATGTGGATATGCGCGTGCGCGAGGACGGTCATTTCGTCCGCAAGCCGACGACATTCCACAATTACGTCACCGCCGATCGCGGTCCCGGCCCGACCGGCGAGGGCGGCTTTCCCGCCGAAGCCGGCCGCTACCACCTTTACGTCTCGCTCGCCTGCCCGTGGGCGCATCGCACGCTGATCTTCCGCAAGCTCAAGAAGCTCGAAGACGTGATCTCGGTCTCGGTCACGACCGCGCTCCTCGGCAAGAAAGGCTGGGAATTCGGCACCGAGCCGGGAGCCACCCTCGACACGGTCAACGGCAAGCCGACGCTCGCGGACATCTACCTCATCGCCGATCCGCACTACAGCGGCCGCGCCAGCGTACCGGTCTTCTGGGACAAGAAGCAGCGCACCATCGTCAACAACGAATCGTCGGAAATCATCCGCATGCTCAATTCGGCATTCGACGCATTCACGGATGTGCGCACCGACTACTACCCGGCGCCATTGCGCGCCGAGATCGACCGCATCAACGAGATTGTCTACGAGACCGTCAACAACGGCGTTTACCGCGCGGGTTTTTCCGTCACCCAGGCGGCCTATGAGGAAGCCGCCCGCGCGCTGTTCGCGACCCTCGATCGGTTGGAAGAGCGTCTGTCAGGGCAACGTTATCTGGTCGGGCGCGAGGTTACGGAAGCGGATTGGCGGCTCTTCACCACGCTGGTGCGTTTCGACGCGGTCTATTACAGCCACTTCAAATGCAACCTGCGGCGGATCATCGACTATCCGAATCTGTCGAACTATCTGCGCGACCTTTTTCAAGTGCCCGGCGTCGCCGACACGGTCAGCCTCGATCACATCAAGCGGCACTATTACGGCAGCCATCGCAACGTCAATCCGGCCGGCATCGTGCCGATCGGTCCGCTCCTCGATTTCACGCTGCCGCACGATCGCGGCCGGTTCGGCTGAACGAAAACCGCGCCGCGGAGGGCGCGGACTGTCAGTCGCCCCAAGACGGCGCGCAGCTGATATAGGCGCCGCCGCCGCAGTGATAGGGGCCCTGATAGTCGTCGTTGAAAGTACCCCAGTAGCTGCCGCGCCAGTGTTGCCTCGGGCCTGCGGCGCGGCCGCCGCGCCGGTCGTCATGGTCGCCGCGCCGAGCGCCACGACCGCGGCAAGTGCTAGGATCGTCCTGCGCATCGAAGTCTCTCCTTAAGCCGCCCTTAAGCGCCCATGCCAGCCAACGCCGGCACCCCGCGATGGTTGCCGGCGCGTTGCGCCAATTAATACGACCAAATGACGCGGCTTCGATTACAGGGCGGTAATGTGGCGGAGTTCCAATTTCACCACAGCTCGGCGACACTGCGGCCGTCGAGCACTTCGGCGATGCGTTCGCGCGTCGCGCGCGCCGTATCCTGCGGAAGGGAATCGGGCGCAAAAAATCCGTGCGCCACGATTTCGCCGTTCGGCTGCGGCGCCGCGCTCTGATGGAATGAACGAACGACATAGAGCGCGACATGATCGCGTCGCGAGACGCGCCGGTTGTAATACACGGCGAAGAGAAGCGGCGCCTCGCCGAGCTCGATGTTGCCCTCCTCGCGCAATTCGCGCGCCAACGCCGTGCTCACCGTCTCGCCCACCTCAACGCCGCCGCCCGGCAAATGCCAGCCGCCGACATAGCTGTGTTTGACCAGGAACACACGTCCTGCCCCATCGATGACGAGCGCGCGCACGCCCAGCGTAAGTCCGCGCGCAAAGCGCCAATAGAAATGCAGGAAGCGGCGAAAGGCCGGCTCGAAGGGGCGGCGCATGGAATTAAAGGACATACGAACCGTCTCAAGCTTGGTCAAAGCGCATCGGGCAAACCCTAACGGCCGCCGCTTTGCAACTCCTTGTACTCGACCGTCACAAGCGCCCCGCGCGAAAACGGGCTGCTCGAATGCGGCCTTTGGCCACTAGCGCCTGTCTTTAGAAACATTCTAATATCGATCCCCGGACGGTCGCACATCGGGGGGTCCGTGAAAAAAAGTTTTTCCGATTTGACCGAGCAAGAGGTTCTCGCGCTCGCAATATCCAACGAAGACGACGACAACCGCATCTACCGCTCATTCGCGGACGCGCTGCGCGGTTCCTATCCCGACACGGCGGGCATCTACGACAAGATGGCGGAAGAGGAGATCGGGCATCACGATATGCTGCTCGATCTCTACCGCAAGAAGTTCGGCGACTTTCTTCCGCTGATCCGGCGGCAGGACGTGAAGGGCTTCGTGACGCGGCGGCCGATCTGGCTCAATCGGCCGCTCGGGCTCGACGCCGTACGCAAATTCGCCGAGGAAATGGAGTTCGAGACTGCCCGGTTTTACCGGCGCGCAGCGGAGTCGGCGCGCGACGATGCCGTGCGGGATTTGCTGACGCGGCTTGCCGCCGCCGAGGACAAGCACGAAAAACTCGCCCAGGAGCTCGGCGAAAAAATCGCGCCAACGGCGCGCGCCGCCGAGGATGAAACCGCGCGGCGTATGTTCGTGCTGCAATACGTGCAGCCCGGGCTGACCGGCCTGATGGACGGCTCGGTTTCAACGCTGGCGCCGTTGTTCGCGGCCGCCTTCGCCACCCACAACACCTGGGCGACGTTTCTGGTCGGGCTCGCCGCCGCGGTCGGGGCCGGCATTTCCATGGCCTTCGCCGAGGCGCTATCGGACGACGGCTCGCTCACCGGACGCGGCGCGCCGGTGGTGCGCGGCGCGGTCTGCGGGGCCATGACCGCGGTCGGCGGGCTCGGCCATACGCTGCCCTATCTCATCCCGCATTTTTACCTGGCGACGACGGTCGCGTTTGCCGTCGTCGCCGTCGAGCTGGCGGCGATCTCCTGGATCCGCACCCACTATATGGACACGCCCTTCCTGCAAGCCGCCTTTCAGGTCGTGGTCGGCGGTGCGCTGGTCTTCGCCGCCGGCATTCTCATCGGCGGTTCGTAAAGCTCGCGCGGGCCGCCGGCCGCCGTGCGAAACCATTGTTCCGTGGATGATTCGCGTTGCATCATGCCGCGATGTTCGTCCTCGCCCACATTTCCGACCTGCACCTGGCGGTGCGCCCCGGACTTGAACAGCTTGCCAGCAAGCGCGGGCTTGGCTTCATCAATTGGCACCGCGGCCGCAAATACATTCATCGCATCGAAGCCCTCAACGCCATCACCCGCGATTTGCAGGCGACCGCCGTCGACCACATCGCGGTGACCGGCGATCTCGTGAACCTGTCGCTGCCGGCCGAATACGCCTGGGCGCGCCGATGGCTCGAATCGATTGGCACACCGGACAACGTCACCGTGATCCCCGGCAATCACGACCTCTATGTCCCCGAGGCGCAGCGCGGACCGGCCGAGTATTGGGGCGAATACATGCACGCCGACGACGGCGCCGAGAACGGCACGTTTCCATTCGTGCGCCGGCGCGGACCGGTGGCGCTGATCGCGTTATCAACGGCCTTGGCGACCGGCCCGTTCCTGGCGACCGGCCGGCTCGGCGACGCCCAACTTGCCCGCTTCGCCGCGGCGCTGGCGCAGACCAGCGGATCGTTCCGGGTCGTCCTCATCCATCACCCGCCGGTGAGCCCGCCCAACCGCTACTTGCGCCGGCTGACCGATGCCGCGGAGTTTCGCGCCGTGCTTGCCGCACACGGCGCTGATCTCGTTCTCCACGGCCACGATCACTGCCGCTCGCTGGTCTGGCTTGACGGACCGGGCAAGCCCATCCCTGCCGTCGGCGTGCCGTCGGCTTCGGCGCAAGCTCCGCATGGCCATGAAGACGCCTCCGGCTATAATCTTTTTCATATCGACGGGGCGTCGAACGGCTGGCACTGCGAGATGATTGCGCGGCAACTCAAAGGCGACGGCAGCGTCGGCGAGGTGGCGCGACAAACGCTGGTCTAGAAGCGGCTCGCCAGGACGAAAGCGACGATCGCGAGCGCCACAATTCCGAGCACGAAGCCGAGCGCCAGTGCGCCGAGCCCGCGCCGCCGCTGCCGGCCGCGCGCGTGTGCGGCTTCAGGCCCGCCGACGCGATGCATCAGTTCGGAATCCTCGTCCAGCGCGCGCTCGCGCTCGATGAGCCTGCGCGCCACGTAGTCGGTGACCGCTTTGACGATGTCGGCGATCTCGTGTGACTCGGCGAGCACGCGGCGACCGACGCGCGTGTCGTGGAGGAAGCGGTAGATGCGCTTGTCGCGCCCCATGGCGACATGGGCGACGGCGTCGATCCACAGCCGCGGGGTGTCTCCACGGCTCAGCCCCCGGTCGAACAGTTCGACCTCGGGCGGAATGTCGGCAAACAGCGGGTCAAGCGCCTCGTTGAGCAATTCGAGACGGGCGACTTCCGCGTCGCGCAGATCGACGACGACGCTGGTGCGCTCGGCCGCCTCGACGCGCGCCTGATGCATCGCCGCTTTCAGCGGCGAAGCTTGTTCGCCCTCGCCTGCCGGCGCGGCGGCTTTGCCTTTTCGACCCCAGATCATGCGGCGTCCCTGAAAGCAAAGATACATCAACGCCCTGCCGCGCAGAAGCGCGCCAAAGCCCTGGCGGGCCCGAAAAAGGCCGTGAATTTTCGGCTATTCGTCGTGAAACGGAAAACCGAAGCCGCCGGACTCATGCTCCCGCACGGCGCGGCTGCGGCCTGACGGCGTTCAGGATTGAATAATGGGACATTGCCCATTATATTGCCCATTACAATAGTGGGGCATTTTGTGGTTGACCCCCTGCCCGCCGGTTGGTTCGCTTACTATCAGAGACCGTGCGCGAAAAAGAACACGGAAAGCGAACGCACGGGTCGAGGAAGCCTTAGGGACGTGGCGTGCCATGAACGCCCAGCAATTACTCCAGGAAATCTCTGACTATTGCAGACAATCGGGACTGGCGGAGTCGACCTTCGGCCGGCGAGCCGTCAATGACGGCAAGCTCACCGCGCGGCTGCGCAATGGCGGCCGGATCACCACCGATACGCTCGACCGCATCCATGGTTTCATGGCTGCCCACCCGCCGCAGGGGCCGCGTCCGATCGTGATCGAGCGATCCCGCGACACACGTCCCGCGGCGGCACCGCCGTTGCAGCCCTTCGCCGCTGCACCCGCCAAGGTGGCGGACCCGCAGCGCAATTTCCGCTTCTTCGACAACCGGCAGAAATACCTCCTCTTCGTCAATACGTGCAGCGAGAAATGGGAGGTGGCGCACCGCGTCTCCGAAGAGCTCGCCCATATTCATCCGCACCCGCCGGCGGTGCGCCTGTTCGACGCCGGCGTCGGCGACGGCTCGGTGCTCACCCGCGTCATGCGCGCCATGCACGACCGTTTCGCGCATATGCCGTTCTACGTGGTTGGCAAGGAGATCAGCCTCGAAGACGTGCGCCTGACGCTGCAAAAAATGGCCGACCGTTTCTTCGAGCATCCGGCGACGGTTTTGGTGTTGACCAACCTCGCTTACGCGGATGCACCCTGGCTGCACGTGAAGTCGCTGAACGCTGCGTCGAGCATGGTGTGGCACGAACTGCCGATGATCGGCAATTCCGCCCATCGCTTCGAGCAGCAGATCATGGATCTCGAGCCGTTCCTGGCGCAGAATTGGAAGGCCGGCGTCAGTGCCCGCACCGGCAACCCGATCTACGAGCGGCCGGTGGTGCTGGTGATCTATCGCGAGGACCACCGCTTCCTGCTCGACCCGATCATCCCCAAAGCCGGCGGCACCAACGCCAATTACGACCTCGTTATCGCCTCGCAACCCTATCGCGCGCGTGCCTCGCTGGAATTCAAGGCCCAGCGCGTGATTGCTCCGCTCGCCCGCGCCATCGGCCCCGGCGGCCGGCTCATCGCCATCCACTCGCACGGCCATGACCCGGGCATGGAGATCATCCAGAAAGTCTGGCCAGACGATCATCCGTTCGTCCACGACCGCCATCAGATCCTCAAGGCGGTGAAGCATGAATTGGGACCGGCGAGCCGCGACCTCAACTTCAACGCCTACGCCGACAACCGCTCGCTGTTTCGCTACGTCATGCACACGCTGCCGTCCGAAATCTCCGAATCGATCGGCACCTCGACACTGTTCGCAGCATGGAACGCGGCGATCTACGTGGCGCAGGTGGAAGACGATCGCCTCGGCGACGTGGTGGCTGACGGCCGCTACATCGATGCCACGCGCGCGGTGCTGCGCGAACGCGGCGGTCTGTGGTTCTTCGACGAATCCTACGTGATCTCGCGCCGGCGCGCCTGATGTCTCCGCCGCTTCGCGGGGGAGGACAAGACATGACCGCACTCCCGATTCCGCATCCGGCGCTGCCGGCTCCCGTCGCCGGCATTGCCACCTTGATGGCGGGATTTTCCCTTGAGGTGACGCGACCTTCCGACGCCGACATCGCGGCCTTGTCGATGCTCAAGCACGGCACGCGGATCTATATCAGCGCGGTGCCGAACCGGCCCGTGGACGAAGCCGTCCGTGCCGCCATCGGCGTGCGCGCCACCGGGCTAGAGCCGGTGCCGCATGTCGCGGTGCGCAATTTCGCCAGCGCCGATGCGCTCGACGATTTTTTGGCGCGGCTCAGCGGCGAGGCGCGCGTGGACAACGTGCTCGTCATTGCCGGCGATCGCAACGAAAGCGGTCCGTTCCGCAGCGCGCTTGACGCCATCGATTCGGGCATGCTGCGCCGGCGCGGCATGCACACCATCGGCATTGCCGGCTATCCGCAAGGTCATCCGCGCATCGGCGACGAGGAACTCAGCCGGGCGCTACGCGACAAAATCGCCGCCGCCGAGGCTATCGGGCTGACCGTCGAGATCGTCACCCAGTTCTGCTTCGATGCGCGCGCCATCCTCGATTTCATCGCGCGGCTGCGCGCATTCGGCTTCGATCATCGGCTGCGCATCGGCGTCGCCGGCCCGACCAGTTTCGCCTCGTTGATGCGTTATGCGAGCCGTTGCGGAGTGCGCGCGTCGGCGCAGGCGCTGTCGCGGCGCGCCGGACTGATGCGGCAAGTGTTCGCCATGGCGACGCCGGACGATCTCCTGCGCACGCTCGCGGAAGCGGCGCCGGCAGGTATCGTGCCGCATTTCTTTTCGTTCGGCGGCATACCGGCGACCGGCCGCTGGGCGCATGCCGTCGCCGAAGGCCGCATCAGCATCGAAGGCAGCGAGGGTTTCCGCGTCGAGCCGCCCAAAGATGGTGCTTCAAACTAGGATCCGTCACGCTCGGCATGCCGACGCCGGGGCCGGCGGCGCGGTATCGATTTACGAACGTCGGTACCGGGGTCGATGCTGAAGTTTACCACCCGTTAACCATTATGCCGCCACGCTACGCGCAGCGAGCAACCAAGCGACGCGCTTATATGGCGCCCACGGCCAAAGCGGTGCAGCTGGACGGCTGGAATCGCCAGGCCGAACGCCTTGTCTTTACCCACGCGCCATTCGAGACGGCGGCGATGGCTGTCGCCAAACAGATGCGCTAGCCGCCGCCGATGAACCAACTGGCGTCGGAGCAGATTCCCGGCTCGGACCCCGGCCCCGGCCTCGAAACAGGCAAAACCGAGCTTTCGGATGAACTTGTGCCGATCCGCGCCGGGCTTCCTGAACTCGAACAGCGAGCGGCGTCAGCTGGAATTACTCCGCGACCGCCAAACGGGCAAATAGACAGGCCGATCGCGCAAATCGTCTCTTCGGAACGGTGCATTAGTGAACCCGAGCGCGAGTTCGACCCGGCACGTGATGAGCTTGTTGGTTGCGAGATAGAGAACCGCTCGCTTCAGACGTCGCTCGATCTGGTCGTCAGCGAGAATACCCGTCTTTGCCACCGCCTCGCGGAAAGAAACGCCACGATCGATAACGCCCACTCTCAGCTCCAACAGGCGAAGGCTGCGCTGGCGGTGGCGGAAGTCGAGCGCAATCGCGTGTCTGCGGCGCTCGATGAAACCAACGAAAAGCTCGAAATCGAGACCAATGCATTTAATAACTATCGCGACGCCATGTTTTCGCGCGTTGTCGCCGCGGAAACGCTGCTGGCGGAAATGCGGCAGAGCTTGCTCGCATGTACCGAGGAGAATAGCGCGATTGCCGGCGAGAATGTCGGGCTTTCCCGCCGTGTCGCGGAAAGCGACGCTGCACTCACTGAGGCATGTTCTCAGCTCGAACGGGTGAAGATGGCTCTCGCTGTGACGGCGATCGAACGCGACGAGTTGGCATCCGCGGTCGAGGAAGCGAACAAAAGGCTCCAGACCGAGACTGAATCTTTCGCGACTCGTCTCACAACGTGTCTTCACGCGCAGATGCCGCTGAAGCCGAAGCTCGCGGAGGTGCGGCAGAACTTGTTGGAGAGACTCGCCCGGCTCCAGACCTTGCACGAAGCAAAGTCGCGCCAGGTCAAAGAACTTGAAGATTCGCGCTCGAAGCTGATCGACGATGCGGGTGCATTGTTGAAAGCCATGAATTCGCGGGATGCGGCTTTGGTTCACATTACGGAGGCGGCTAAATTACTGGTCGATTGGCTCACTCAATCTAAGGTCAGCACGGGTGAACAAATCCAAGTGCGCTCAACAAGAGCGCTGCTCGCCGGCACCATTACGTTTTGAAATGCCTTCGCATTGTCGATTAAGAGCCTCAAAATAAGAAGCCCCGGCAGGTTCCCCGGCGCCTCCTCGCTTCATCCAAGGCTCAGGTGCAATCCCCAACAAGCTCGCAAAGCGCAGCGGCATGCGCTATCTGTCACCAGCCATGACCCAAAATACACAAACCATCGACGTCTTCTCGCCGTACCGGCTCGGACCCCTGCATTTGCCCAACCGCACGGTGATGGCACCGATGACGCGCAACCGCGCCGGGCCGGGCGACGTGCCGGGTCCGCTCAACGTGACCTATTACGTGCAGCGCGCCGCCGCCGGCCTCATCGTCACCGAAGGCACTCAGGTATCACCGCAGGGCCAGGGCTATGCACGAACGCCCGGCATCTATGACGCCGCGCAAGTCGCCGGCTGGAAGCAGGTCACGCAAGCGGTGCATGCCGCCGCCGGCCGTATCTTCCTGCAGCTTTGGCATGTCGGCCGCATCTCGCATCCTTCGGTGCAACCCAATGGCGGCATCCCGGTGGCGCCGTCCGCGCTGCAACCCGCCGGCCAGATCATGACGGCGCAGGGCCTGCAGCCCTTCGTGACCCCGCACGCGCTGGAAACCGCGGAAGTCGTCGGCGTGGTCGAAGAATTCCGTCGCGGCGCCGCCAATGCCAAGCTCGCGGGCTTCGACGGCGTCGAGTTGCACGGCGCCAACGGCTACCTCGTGGATCAGTTCCTCAAGGACAAGACCAACCGGCGCACCGATCGTTACGGCGGCAGCGCGCTCAACCGCGCGCGCTTCCTGATCGAGGTGACCGAAGCGATCGCCGGCGAATGGGGCGCCGATCGCGTGGGCGTGCGGCTGGCGCCGACCAATCCCTTCAACGACATCGCCGACAGCAACCCGGCCGCGACCTTCGCCGTCGCCGTCAACGAGCTGAACCGCCTCGGCCTCGGCTATCTGCATATCGTCGAGCCGCTGCCCAGCGATCCGATCGCCGCCGGCGAGAAGCCCGACATCCGCTTCTTCCGCCGCATCTGGGGCGGCACGCTAATGGGCAACAAGGGTTACGATCTCGAACGCGCCAATGCGGCTTTGCGCGACGGCATAGTCGATCTCGTCTCGTTCGCCTCGTTGTTCCTCGCCAATCCGGATTTGCCGGAACGCTTCCGCCGCGGCGCGGCGCTCAATGCGCCCGACCGTCCAACCTTCTATGCCGGCGGCGAGAAGGGCTACGTCGATTATCCGGCGCTGGGCGGGTGAATAGCTGGTGCGTGGCGCCTCGAACGTCTGGTGCCTGGCGCCTAGAACGTCTTATGAATCGCGTCCACCAGATCGGCAGCCAATTGTTGCGCGGATTCTCTCGCCAGGCGAATCTGAAAGTCGGCAATATCGGTCGGATCTTTCTCGGAGAACGCGCGCAGGCCAATGTAAACGGCATCGCGTTCAGCGCGCACGATCGGGCTTCTCTGCAACCTTAGTTCGGGCGGCAATTCAACTAAACTGAACTTAGGCATTCCACGTCCTCCGGCACCGCAAAAACCGCTTCGTTGGAATCTGAAATCCGGCTTGGACGTGACGCATACCACGCCTCGAAGATCGAGAAATATCCTACTACCCGTATTGGTGTGGACATCGTCGCAATGCCCCTAACCGGCGGAGAGGCTGGCTCATGAATAGTTAATATTTTCAATAACTTACATGGATAACAAATTATGAATTGTTGTGACGCCGGTCACTTCAATCGCTCCAGACCGGCTCTAGTGTCGAACTCGTAATTGGAGGCGTTGAAAC
>Ga0316363_10001347_pt1 | contig 22142 bp, 20 predicted proteins | sample Sb_taG_3_FD_200459 | JGI IMG/M metagenome (GOLD analysis project Ga0316363, IMG submission 200459) | Peat soil microbial communities from Weissenstadt, Germany - Sb_50d_a_PC metaG (v2) (version 2) | ecosystem: Environmental > Terrestrial > Soil > Wetlands > Peat | place: Germany: Weissenstadt...
AAGAGCGCGGTACTCAGGCGGCAACCGGCGGTGGCGAGGCGCTCGGCGAAATGCGGTGGCTGGCCAGTGGAATGGAAGACGCCGCGCACCTTTCCGCTCTCGTCAATGCCGCTGCGGTCAAAAACGAAAACGTCCTGCAGCACGATCATTTCTCCGTCCATTCCGGTGACCTCGGAGACGGTGATTATCTTGCGCGAACCGTCGGAGAGACGCGCCACCTGGACGACGGCATGGACCGCGTTGGCGATCTGCTGGCGAATCGCACGCTCGGGAATGTTCAGGTTGGCCATGGAAACCATGTTTTCGATGCGAGCCAGGGCGTCACGCGGCGAGTTGGCGTGTACGGTGGTGAGCGAACCCTCGTGACCGGTATTCATGGCCTGAAGCATGTCGAAGGCTTCTTCGCCGCGCACCTCGCCCACTACTATGCGATCGGGACGCATACGCAGGCTGTTGATGACCAACTGGCGCATGCGGACCGAGCCCTTGCCTTCGATGTTGGGAGGGCGGGTTTCCAGACGGACTACGTGTTCCTGCTTGAGCTGCAATTCGGCCGCGTCTTCGATGGTTACGATGCGCTCTGAATTCGGGATGTATCCGGAAAGGACATTGAGGACCGTGGTTTTGCCGGCGCCGGTTCCCCCGGAAATGATCAGGTTGAGGCGGCCCTTGACCATGGCCGAGAGCAGTTCCAGCATCGGTCCGGTCAAAGTTTTGTTGTCGATCATGTTGCGCGCGGTGATCGGATCTCGGCCAAAGCGGCGGATGGAGAGGCAGGCGCCGTCGAGCGCCAGGGGCGGAATAATGGCGTTGACGCGCGAGCCATCCTGCAGGCGGGCGTCGACCATGGGCGAGGACTCATCGACGCGGCGCCCGATGCGGGACACGATGCGGTCGATGATCTGCATTAAGTGCTGGTTGTCCTTGAACGACAAGCCGGTGATTTCAAGCTTGCCGGCGCGTTCGATGTACACGCGGTCGAAGCGGTTGACGAGAATATCGGAAATGGTGGGATCTTTGAGCAGCGGCTCGAGCGGGCCCAGGCCAAAGATTTCGTCTAGGATCTCGCGCGACAACTGCTCGCGCTCGGCGAAACTGAGAGGAACGGCCTCGCTATTCACCGAACTGCGGATCAGGACGAGAACTTCTTCGCGCGCCGAATCTCCGGTGGAGCGGCCGAGTTTTTCCAGGTCGAGGCGATCGAGGATCTTGCGGTGCAAGTCCGCCTTGACCTGCTGGTACTCGCTCCGTTCGAAAACTTGCAGATTGGCCATGTATTTTAGCTCTCAGCTCTCAGTTCTTAGCTCTTGGCTAGAAGGCCAAGAGCTGACAGCTGAGAGCTCATCTAAACCGTCTTAAACAACGACCAGGCCGTGCGCTTCAGTTCCAAATCGTCCTTGGTCAAGTATTCCGCCAGCCCGGAAATGGAGCGGGCTATTTCAGTGGTCCCCTGCTGCATCAAGGGAATGCCGCGATCGATCGCGGTCGAGACCGCGAAGTACTGATTGGGGATTCGCCAGAGCACCGGCGCCCCAATGGCGGCCTCGGTCTCAGCTTCATTGAAGCCCGCCACCTTGCGATAACGGTTCAACACCAAGGCAAAACGGTCCCGTGAGCCGCTCTCGCCAAGATACTGGGCCACTCGTCCGGCACCCCATAGGGAAGCGACATCGGCGTGGGCGATGAGCAGAATTTTCTCCGACAGGTTGCTGACCAGGCGAGTGGCGCTGTCGAGCCGGGAGGAAGCGTCCACGACGATGTAGTGAAACAGGCCGACCATGGTGTCAAAGAGGCGGGCAAAGTCGGAAGCGGAGGGCTCGATAACCGTCGGAGTCGCGGCGCCGGCCAGCAGCTGCAAGCCGTGATCGTGACGGACCATGAAGCTGTCGAGCAGGGACGAGTCCAGGCGGTGAAGATTCGTGATGGCGTCCGAGATGGTGAATGTGGGCTTGAGATTAAGATGCAAGGCGCAGTGACCCAGCGGTGCCAGGTCTATCAGCGCCGTGCTGTGGTGAAGCGACTGCAAGGCCAGAGCCAGATTGACGGCGACGGTGGTGGCGCCGCTGCCGCCTTTGGCGTTCACGATCGTGAACACCTTTCCCCGCGAACTTTCGCGCCCGGGCTTGCGGCGAGTTGCCGTCAGGCGGACGAAGGCTTCCAGCAAATCGGTGGTGGTGGTGGGGCGCTCAATGAATTCGCGCACACCCGCCCGCATGGCACTGACAATCAACTGGGGTTGAGTCATGGGGCCGACGACGAACATGGCTGAATCGGGAAGTTCCTGATGCAGCAACTCCACGGCCCGTAGCGCCGAGGTGACGCCATCGGTGGCGATATCCACCAGAACCACGTCGGGCGCAAAGGCTTGAGTTCTGCGGATGACCGGGTCGTTGGCGGCCAGAGGCATGGTGGGGTTGCTGCAGACGGTGCGGGCTACGCTGGTGCCATCCACCAGACCCTGAAGCACCGCGCGCTGGTCATTGTCCGTGGCGAACACGGCTACTGACAATTCTGGCATGACTCGTTCCCCCCACCCTTTCCAAAACGCTCAACAACTTCCGTCTCCGCGTAGGAGCCAGTTCCTATTTGCTGCTGCCCCCGGACTTCTTGCTATCGAACTTGTCCTTGTCCAGAGTCGGCACCGGCATCGCCGGACCCTTCGGCGCCTCGACACTGGGCGAAACCCGGTGCACCGTGCACAGAACCATCAATTCCGAGTTGCTCTTTTGGTTGCTCTTGCTTTTGAAGAAATTGCCGAGGATGGGGATATCGCCCAGCCCCGGAATCTTGTTGACAACATTTGTGACCCGGTTATCCATCAGGCCGGCGATGATGAAGCTCTGGCCATCTTGCAGTTCGAATTCAGTGTCCGCCTTGCGCGTGCTGATGGCGGGTATGGTAGTTCCGGCAACCGTGACCGCGTCCGCGAAGTCCAGCGTACTCACCTCGGGAGCGACACGCAGGTGGATGTTGCCGTTCGGCTGAATCACGGGCGTGAACTTCAGGCGCACGCCAAACTCGCGAAACTGAATCGTGACGGTTGCAATTCCGCTGGCGTTTTGCTGCGCGACGGGAAAGGGAAATTCTCCTCCGGCCAGGAAACTGGCTTCCTTGCCATTCATCGCGACCAGATTGGGCTCGGCCAGAATCTGCAAAAGATTCTGCGTCTTAAGGGCCTCGATCACTGCGCCCAGATGGACCTGAGGGTTAAAGAAGAACAGGTTGAGTAGGTTCGATATCGTTGGAGTAGTTGAGGTGATGCCGGTACCGTTACTGCTGACCGAATTAGTGATGGGTGACGTGGAAATTCCGCCGAACTGGCCGGTGGTCGTGCTGCCGATGGTGTTTCCAGCGCCGGTGGAAAGCAGATTGAAGCCCATTTGGGTCAGAGCCGCCCGATCCACTTCAGCAAATTTGACTTCCAGAAGCACTTCCTCCGCCCCGATTGGGCCAAACGTCAGCACGTTCACGACATTCTTGGAATACGCCGAGGCCAGCGCGCCCGCATGCTTGGAGACGTCCTCGTTGGTTACGTGACCAGAGAGAACAATCGCGTTGCGTGAGGGCGTCACGTTGATCTGCTCATTCGGGAACAGGCGATGCATCTCTTCCGAAGCCGCCGTGATGTCGACATCCACCCGCAGATCGAAGCTGCGAGAGCGCTCCAGTTCGTCCCAGATCAGCAGTGAAACCTCGCCCGGAGCGAGTCCATTGACCAGGACCTGGGTTGGCGTGACGACCAGCGCATCCGCCACTGCGGGGTCGGTTACCGAGACGCGTTTCAGTCTTTCGGTAGTGTTAATCAGGAGAGACTTACCCACCATCACACGCAGCGGAGCCGCGCCCGCGGTAACGCTCTGGCCGGATGCGGATGTGTTTGCAGTGGAGGATTGCGCGGCAGGCGCATTGTCCTGGTTCTGAGAGGAAGCCGAAACCGTTGCCGAAGCGGCCGGTGGATTGCCGGCGGCAGCAACAGTACGCGCGAACATGGTTGCCGCACCGAGAAGTACAACGGCTGCGACGAGCGTAAGAACTTTCATGAATTCGCACCTCTGCGAGGATGCACGAACAAGTCCATCGAGGGCAGATCCATCAAGGGGATGAGCGGACGCGAATCGTTGCGGTATTTTGGGTTCAAAACTTGCTGGTTTCATCCCGTTTGCTGCCACGGATCATTTCTACCGTATAGGGCGCTGGTGGAGGCGCCGGACCTTTCGCTACAACTTTGTGGACTTTGGGTTTGGGCTCAGTCGCCTCCGGTTTTTCGCCCAGGTACAGCGAACTTGTCCGCGTTGCGCCGATGCCTCCCTTTTTTGTGTCCAGCGGATTCCGCAAAGAGAGCTGAATCCGTCCTTCCTGCGAAACCAGCGCCAGCTTCTGCGCGTCATCCGGAGAAACCAGGAGCGTAATCACCGGGGCGGTTTGCGCATCTGTGGAAGCACTCCGGTCCAGGCTCTTACCCACGGCGATGACTGCGACGTTTTCGAGGACGGTGGTGGTTTGACGGTCGTTGCCGCTGCCTTGAGTGCCCGTAGCCAGCACATCCACGCGCGTGCCCGGTTGCACGAAACCCGCCACCGAAACCACATCGTTGACACGTACCGAAACTGCGCGCATTCCCTGCGGGATCAACGAGGGCAGGCCGGCTCCAGCGTTTAGCGCCGCCAGCTTGCTGGGCAGAATAAATTCGCCTTTGCTTACCGGCAGAACTGCACCGCGGCCCAGGACCTTTGAGGTTGCGGAGAATGCCCCGGGAGGAACCGCCGAAGGCGGGAGAGTGACGACCTTGACATCTTGAGCTTCCAACTTGGCTCCGACCTGAATATCGTCGGCAGCGACCACGACCGGCACTCCGCCCGCATTGTTGGCTGAGCCCGCAAAGGTCCGCAGCCGGTTATAGACGGTAAAGGCGACGAGCAGGCCGACAGCGAGCGCCAAGCCCCCGATCATCAACAAACGGCTTCGGTTCATTCCTCTCCTTCCGGACAACTCCGGACTTATATTTCCGCGAGTGCGACCACTCCTAAAGGTTGCGGCCTACTGGGTGATTGAGCTGGCTACCTGCGAAAATACGTTGTTGGCATTGCCGCCGATCAGACGGACGGTGCCGATCACGATCACCAAAATTACGGCTAGCATCACAGCGTATTCTGCGATGTCCTGCCCTTCCTCACTGCGCCACAAGAGCTTAGCCAGAACAGCCATTCTAGACTCCTTCGGGCTTTACGCCGGGAACTCCCCATCTGGGACAATCGTGGGGATCAGCCCATATGCGCTAGTTTCGCAGATTCGGGACGGCTCTGGGAAACATTTTTTCACTTTCGTAACTCGCTGATGCTGGGTGTTTTGCTGGGTCCTTGAAAAGGGTCGGCATTTTCAACGGCGGGGTGGGTTCGGAACAGGATGATCGCCTTGGAGTCGCTGAATACAGCATGCCAATTGGGGTCGAGCAGGAGGGCTTGCGCCAGCGCGCAGGACGGGGGCACAAGTACCGCCTCCACCTTCCAGCTGTCCAGAACCTCTCGCCAACCGGTCCGGAGTTGCAGGGCGGTCTTAAACTGGCCCAGGAGGTCGTCGCCATAGAGGTCCGCGCGGCCGTCGACGAATACGCGATATTCGGGATAGAGCTTCCAGATCGCATAGCCTCCCCAGTCGTAGTAAACAAAGATTTTCCGGGGTTGGTCGCTGGCCCGCAAGAACGCGACAGCTTTTTGGGGAAACTGCTCGGCCTCGCGAGCATCCTGGTTGCGGGCAAGACCGACCCACTTCACCAATGCAAACACAGCCATCAGCAGGAGAACAGCCCCGTTAAAAAGTGGCCGGAACCGCGAGGAGTCTGAGCGACGTCGTGAGACCGCGAGGGACGCTGAAGCGGCCGGCAGAGCCGCGGCAATCACCGGTATCGCCAGCAAAACGAAAATTGGAATGTGGCGGACGGCGTCCAGAGCGGCGAAAGAGGTAAGGAGCAGGGGTACGATCACACGCCCTTTAGGCCGCGAGCGGGAACTGGCGAGTGCGGTTAGAAGCAGCAGCCATACCAGTAAAAATGGGCGATAGAGCCATTCATGAAAATCCGGCGAGAACCACTCAACAATGAACGACCGCATCCCGGGCGACCGTAAAGTATCGAAAGGATAACGATACAGTTGCGCGCCGCTGGGGTTGAGGGGCACGAGCGCCAAACAAGCCAGCAGAACCAGCAGCACCCGCAGGATGATAGGGCGTGCCTCCTGCCAAGGCGCGTCGCCGACGGCGGTCTCCATGATCAGGCCGACACAATAGGCAAACAACAGCGCGGGGCCGAGCGCGAATCCGGCGTGCAGATTCAGCCATAGGAGAAACAGCGGCGGTATCCAAAGCAGCAGCCGGGGCCGATCTTTTTTTGTGCCACCTTCGAGCAGCCATAAAAGCAGGCTGGCGAGCGTAAAGGTGAACATCTGCGGCCGCACGCCCCAGGAGGGAGCCGACGCAAGAGCGCCGAAGGCTGTCGCTGCGGCCGCCCAGTGCCGCTTTCCGGGACAGCGCAGATAGAGCAGCATAAAGCCAGCGGTGGTAATGATCGCGGAGAATACGATCAGCGCAGCGGCGCCGCCGTGTTTCCAGAGTTCGTAAAACACGACCTCCGACAACCACTCATGCGACACCCAGGCGTGCCCGGCGCGAGTGAAGGAAAAAGGGTCGGAATGCGGGACGTGGCCGGTTTCCACGATCCACTGCCCGGTGCGCAGATGCCACCAGAGATCGGGATCGACCGCATTGCGCGCCGTCATCGCCAGGAGGCCGAACAGCAGGATGCCGCCGAAAACCACACCTCCCCTCCCGCGAAGAATTCCGAACGTCGCCATTGGACGGGATTATAGAATCAGTTGTCCGCAAAAGCTGCTTATGACTTCGTTCGTCCAAAAGCGCTGGTTGCTTGGACTTTCAGCGCTCCTCGGCGGGAGGTTGAGATAGGACTCAATGAAGCCGCGTTATTGGCATTACTGGATCGGCTTGCTTCTGAGCATGGCCCTCGTCCCTGTTTTGCGAGGGTTGCACCTTCCGGTCAGGTTCGATTGGAAAACGTTTGGCACTGCGTACTGGATCCTGACGGTGCAGTCCGTATTCGTTGCAGCGGTGCTGTGCCTGATCGGCCTGCCCGGGCAGGCGATACTGGGACCTCTTGCCGAACGTTACCAGCGCGAACCGCTTCGCATCGTTCTCCTGCTGCTCTACCTCACGGCTCTGGGCTGGGCATTCACCTGGATGACAGCGGTGGTTCTAACCATCAATACCATCGCCATACTTGAATTCCACGAGCGGAAGCCCCACCAACTGCGCCAAGCCGCTGGTGCGGTTCTACTGCCCGCTCTTTATGTGTTTGCCGGTTTTCTGTTGGTGTTCGCTTACAACGACATCATCGTCTCGGTTCATTTCAATTTCGCTTATGACGCGGCATTCAACGCGATGGACAGGTGGATTCTCCACGGATGGTCCGTTTCCGATCTGTCGCACTGGGCGCTTCGAACCTTTCCGCTTCCCGTTTTCCGCCTCCTGGAATTCATTTACTTCGGCATGTTTCCTCAGATTGGGGCGGCCATTCTCCTCGTCAGTGTTTCTGACGGGAAGAACCGTGGCCTGCAGCTCGTGGGCACGATTCTCATGACGTACTATCTTGCCCTCGGGCCGTTTTACCTATGGCCGAGCCATGGTCCGTATTCTTTGTGCCCCGGGCATTTCTTGCGGTTTCCCAGCACCTTGCAGGTCTACGCTATCCAAAAAAACATGATGGCGCATGCGCTGGCGCTCTGGAACCATGTTCCGATCCAGCGCATCTCCACTGACTACTTCATCGCCTTCCCCTGCATGCATATCGCGCAGCCACTCATCGTGATGTGGTTCTTGCGCCGCTGGAAACGAATGTTGATTGTCCTGTGCGCATATGACTGTCTGTTGATTGTCTCTATCCTTCTGCTGGAGTGGCACTACCTTGTCGATATCATCGGGGGCATATTGCTCGCGGGGATTGCCATTGTGATCACCGATAATTCGACCTTGTGCAGCCGTTGGATTCGGAACGGTTCCGAAACCACGGGCTTGGGCGATCCCCGTCTGGACAGTCACTCAGGTCCCGGTGGGAGTGGCTGCATTAATCCTGATCCATTATTATCAGAGGACTTTTACTGCGGCGGCAAGGCCGGGCACGTCGTAGAATGCTGTGGGGCCCAGGCCAGGTGCTGGCATGATGGCCGCGCGGCGCCATGCTTGGCTATTTTCTTCGCCCTGAGCCCCTCGGTGGAAAGAAAGAGCCGAACTGCATGAGTATCTTCGTTTTCCAGTGCCCATGGGGTTCAGGATCGGGCCTCTCCAACTGGCAGCGGAGTCGGTGGGGAGCGCACCTTCACGAGAAAGGCGCGGGTTTTTCGGCCAATGATGCCTGCTAGTGCAGTTGCGGAAGGGGGCAAAACATCGCCCGCGAAGAGATTTTGGCCGACCGTTCTGGTCCTACGACTTCTCCCGCTCCTTGTTGCCCACCAAATGCTGCTGGCGATCATATATGTGCCTCCTGCTCTGCGGGGCCTTGACGATTTCCGCCAACTTTATACAGGTGGGTACATGGTTCGCACGCGCCACGCCGCCGAGCTGTATGACTACGGTACACAGCAGCGTTTCGAAGACCTGTTAATCCCAGTTGGGCGGCACTTTATGCTGCCAATTAACCATCTCGCATTCGAGGAATTGTTGTTTGTGCCCCTATCGCTGCTTACTTATAGGGTCGCGTACTGGGTGTTCATGGCCTTCAATGGCACGCTATTGATCCTCTGTGTGGGGTTGCTGAGGCACCGACTCAAGATACAGCCCGATCAACGGAAATGGGTTTCCGCTCTTCTGCTTCTGGCCTTTTTCCCCATCCCGCGCGCACTGGAGAAAGGGCAAGATTCCATTATCATGCTTACGCTTCTGGCGGCCGCGCTTTGGGCACTTGATCATGAGAAACAGTTCTTGGCTGGACTCCTAGTTGGTATCGGCATATTCAAATTCCAGATTGTGATTCCAATTGCGCTGCTGTTCTTGGTATGGCGGCGCTGGCGTTTTTTTGCGGGCTTTTCGGCCTCCACCGTTGCGGCTGGCCTCGTCTCTCTGTGGCTGGTGGGCCTCGACGGAGCGAGAGAATACGCGCACATGTTGCTATCGATGAGCGTCCGGTTAACTTCCGACGTGGTCATGTTTCGTTATGGCACTCATCCCAGAGATATGATCAACCTGCGGGGACTGTTGTCCGCCATCTTTGACGGCAAGCTACCCCACGGCTATGTCCAATTTGTGATCGCAGCTTGCTCGGTTATTGTTCTCCTGGCAGCGGCAAGGCAGCGCCCGTCGCTGCCTCTGGCGATCGCCGCCGCCTCATTGGCGAGCTATCATTTCATTGTTCATGATGCGAGTATCCTCATCATTGTCATAGCCGGGGCACTGTGCTCAGGATTAGTCTGGAATGGTGCCGTCGCTATCCTGCTTCTGATAGCGCCCTTGTGCGCAATGATTCCAGATCATGGCTACCTGGCAGCAATCCCCTTGCTGGGACTTTTCCTGTTGATGCTGGGGTGCGTACCAGAGCGCGGCGAATTCAGTGCGGGTGGCTGCCAAAGCGCTATCGCTGAAGGATCACCGTACAGGGGACAATCCCTGAACCGCTCTTTGTCGTCGAGCTGTTGCAGGCACTCTAAAATGGGGACATTTCTATTGCGATTGCAGGGGGACACTTCTAATTCCCGCGCCGAACTGCCCTTCGTTTTGCCGCACGAAACTGTCGAGCGAGCCTAGTCAGTCCCGCTTTGGACGGTGCCACAGTTCCCCCTGGGAGTGGCTGCCCTGATGCTGGTCCATTATTATCAAAGGACTTTTCCTGCGTCGCCGAGGCCGGGCTCGTCGTAGAATGCCTTGGGGGCCTCTGCCAGTTTGCTGGCGTCTTTTGCTGGCACGACGGCCGCAGGAGAGTTCAGCGTACATGTCGGTTACGTCGCATTCGGGCATATCTAGCATCTTCCCCATCGTGATCTTCGTACAGGGGAGTGATCAGCAGACGCTGTCGCTCAATCACACCCCCTACACCGTGGGCCGCAAGGTGGATCGCGACCTGGTGATCGCCGACCCGCGCGTGTCCCGCGAGCATGCTCAGATCGTTTCAGAAAACGGCGAGTTCTTTGTCGTCGACCTGGGCAGCAAACACGGCACCTTCGTCAATGGCGAGAAGGTTGACCGTCACAAGCTGCAACGCAACGACCGGCTGGAATTTGGCGCGCGCGATATTGCCTATCTGATCTTCCACCCGCTGCACACGACCTCAAACACGGCGCGGGAGTTTCTGAGCCAGATCTCGGGCATCCGAATCGCCCCGGAGGCCAGCGACCTGGAGAAACTCACGCTGTTCATGGAAGCGGCGCGCAAGCTGAACACCATCGGCGTGCTCGATGAAATCCTGGTTACGCTGCTCGAGGCCACGCTAAAACTGACGCGCGCCGAACGCGGCTACATCTTCCTTCGCGACATCGACGGGACCCTGACGCTGGCCGCCGGGCGCAACTCGAAGGGCGAGCCGCTGCTCGACGACAAGACAATTTCGCGTTCCGTGCTTGACGGCGCCTTGACCTCGAACTCCGAATACCTGGTCACCGACACCAGTCAGATGCTCGACGTAAAGGAGCGGCTAAGCATCGTCGCCTTCGACCTGCGAACCGTGATCTGCATACCCCTGCGCAAGCCTTTGGTGCAAACCACCCGTGCCGATCAACCAGCCGGTGGGGAAGTGATGGGCGCTCTCTATGTCGATTCGCGCTTTGCCTCGCGCGATATCACCAGCGTCAGCCACGATATTCTGCGCGCGATCGCGATGGAAGCTGCCCAGCTGGTCGAGAACGCGCGCCTGGTGCAGGCCGAAGAAGCCGGGCGCCGTTACCAGCAGGAACTGTCGATCGCGGCGTCCATTCAGCAGCGTCTGTTAGCGGTGACCCTTCCCGAAGTTCCTTTTGCGCGGGTGAACGGACGCAACTTGTCCTGCAAAGAAATCGGCGGCGATTTCTTCGAAGCCGTGAGCACGCCCGAAGGCTTGGCCGTCGTTCTCGCCGATGTCAGCGGCAAAGGAGTCTCGGCCGCTCTGCTGGCTTCCATTCTCCAGGGCATGGTCTACTCTCAGCTCATTTCGGGCATGCCACTCACGGAAATTGTCGCGGCGGTCAATCGCTTCTTCACCTACAAGCACATCGGCGAGAAATACGCGACTATGATCATTACTCGCCTGCGCAGCGACGGCGATCTTGAATACGTCAACTGCGGACACATTCCACCGGTGTGGATCTGTGGCAAAGAGGTGCTCCGGCCAGCCCACGGCAACCTGCCCGTAGGCCTGCTGGCCGATGCGACTTACTCGAGCGACCGCTGCCAGATGAGGCCGGGGGATCGAATGATCCTGGTGACCGATGGCGTCACCGAAGCCGAGAACGCCCGCGGAGATATGTTTGACACCGAACGCCTCGAACATGTGGCCGGGAAGAGCACCTCGATGGAGGACGTCTTCGCCGCCGTCGCCGATTTTTGCGGAGGCACCCCGCTCAACGACGATTGCACTGTTGTCGAACTGTCCTACACCGGCAGCTAAGACTTAGCTCGTGTGGGGACGGGGCTCTGCCCCGTCCAATAAAACAGTGCTGAAAAACTCAGGCTTCGTATCAGGGCATCGCTTTAGCGATGCCGTAAATTCTCCGAATGGGAATGCCCCTTTAGGGACGGGCGTCGCAGCTCCTAAGGCTGCGCCCCCGGATGAATCTCCCCCGTGGACCAGGTCTTGTCCGCCGCGTGACACAGCGTCTCCAGCGCGCAATCGGCACACTTCGGACCCCGCGCCACGCAAAGCTTCCGCCCGTGCCAGATTACTTGGTGAGAAAAGTCTGTCCACCGCTGGCGTGGAATAATCTGCATCAGGTCCTCTTCAATTTTCTTTGCGTCTTCCTGCTTGGTCAGCTCCAGACGGCGTGAAATCCGCGTCACGTGCGTATCCACGACGACCCCTTCATTTTTCTTGAACCACGTTCCGAGCACGACGTTCGCTGTCTTGCGAGCCACTCCCGGGAGGCTCAGCAACTCCTCCATCGTCTGCGGCACGTTCCCGCCAAAGTCCGCGACCACCTTCCGCGCCGCGCCCACCACCGATTTCGACTTGTTGCGGAAGAAGCCGGTCGAGCGGATATCGGGCTCCAACTGTTCCGGTTCAAGCGCGGCGAAATCCTGAACGGTCGGATACTTTTCAAACAGCACAGGCGTGACCATGTTTACCCGCACATCGGTACATTGCGCGGAAAGAATCGTTGCCACCAGCAATTCCCATGCGCTGCGGTGGGTGAGGGCACAGGTCGCATCGGGATAGAGTTGATCAAGACCCGCGATGATCTGACGTACCCGCTCAGGCGCCAAAGGGTCATACCCAAACGCAGATTTCTTTTTCAGAGCAACCGCCTTCGGCGCCTTCTCAGCGTTAAGCGGCGCTCGACCGGTGGTGGGACGCGCGGACGCATTCTTCGCATGTCTACCCTGCAATGATTGTGTACCCTTCAACGGCGCACCCTTCAACGGCGCACCCATCGCCCGGCGCGCACCTTCCTGTCGTCCGCTGCGACTCGGTTGACGCGGCATGTTTCCGCGAGCCATCGGTTTCCTCCTGAGCAGTGGTTCATGGTAACAAAACCGCTGGCTTGCGACCGTCCGCACATCCCAAGTAACTGCGCTGCAATTGACGGCTTGGCGGCCGGGTGAGTACTCTGAGAATCAAAGGAAAAACTTGTGGCAGTGAAGAGCATCAAACTCGGACAAGTCTGGCGCCAGGATGCAACCGGCCAGGATCACCTTGTCACCAAGGTGTACAGCGAAGTTTTCACGCAATACGCGGTACTGCGGCCCGCCGAGGTCACCGCGCCCAATGCGCCCGTCGTGAAGGTGAAGGTCGCCAAATCGGCGGAGGGCGTAACCTTGCCCGGCTTCAGCTTCACGCAGGAAGGGGCGTTCTGACTTGTGTGGATGGGGCCCCTCCTCGCTTGCCATCTTGAGCGCCGCGAAGGATCTGCTGGTCCTCAGCCTGTAACTCTGATCGCATGACCGAAAAAATCCTCACTATACTTTTCGTCTTCATCAATTCCATCGTCGTCGCGACCGGCTATGCCGGTATTATGCTGCTCATGGCGATTGAATCCGCGTGCATACCGCTGCCTTCCGAACTGATCATGCCTTTCGCGGGCTATCTTGTTTATGCCGGCGCGATGAAGCTGGTTTGGGCGGCGACGGCCGGCGCGATCGGCTGTAATCTAGGCTCGCTGGTTGCCTACGAGATCGGCTGCTACGGCGGGCGCCCGCTGGTCGTGCGTTACGGACGCTGGATCCTGATGGGCCACCGTGAACTTGACTGGGCCGACCGATTCTTTCTGCGCTGGGGAGACATGGCCGTGTTCATTGCGCGCCTGCTGCCCGTGATCCGCACATTTATCGCGCTGCCCGCCGGAATCGCGCGCATGCCGCGCGCCAAATTCCACATCTATACTTTCCTCGGATCGTGGCCCTGGTGCTTCGTGCTGGCTTACTTCGGCATGAAACTCGGCGAGAACTGGCGCTCGCTTGGCAAGTACTTCCATAAGTTCGACGCGATCATCGGAGTCTTGCTGTTGGGCGGGATCGTCTGGTTCCTCTGGTCGCACTGGCAGAATCGCCTGCGCGCCGCGGAGTAGAGTTTGTGGGATCGGCATGGGATTTCTGAGCTACCTTCTATATCCGTGGGGCTTCATTCTTCAGGGATTGGCAATTATCCACTTTATCCGGCGGAGGCCCGATACCTATTGGATTTTCATCATCCTGTTTCTCGGTCCGCTCGGCGCGATCATCTATCTTTTCGTCGAGGCGCTTCCCGACATTGGACTGCTCGGCCAGTCTTTCAAAGTCTTTCCGCGCCGCAGGCGCATTGGCGAACTGGAAGTTGCGATTCGCGACAATCCGTCAGCGGGAAACTATGAAGAACTCGGCGACCTTTACATGGACGACGGCCAGCTCCAGTTGGCGCGAGGAGCATTCGATAAAGCCATCGCCGCCCGCGCCGATACCCTCGACCCCTTTTATCGTCGCGGAGTCTGCGCCCTCCAGTTAGGAGACGCCGCAGCCGCCTTACCCGACCTGGAGCGCGTGGTCGACAAAGACTCCGACTACGATTTCCAACGCGCCGCCGGACTGCTAGCCCACGCCTACGCAAAGACCGGAGAAAAAGAAAAAGCCGAAGCGCTCTTCCGGCAAGTAACAATCACGTCGACCTTGTCCGAGACGTACCTGAATTTCGCGGACTTGCTGGCCGCCGAGGGCCGCAACGCCGAAGCCCGCGAATGGGCGCAGAAAGTGCTCGACAAAAAGCCCACCATGCCGGGCTACCTGCGTCGGCGGGAGCGGCCGTGGTTTCGGCGGGCGAGTGAGATGCTGAAAAGACTGCCAACGTGAGGGAGCACCGGTGGCGTTGAAACGGTGATGCTTGTTAGCCCAGATGTTGTTCTACAATCAGGGGCGGATATGAGTCGCCTTCGCGGAATGTCGGTGTTGTTCTTCGTGACCTGCGCAGCCTTCACCCAAACAGCCAATCGTTCAGCCTCGTCCGAGGACGCTCGGGTGCCGTGGCAGCCGCCGGCGTGGAACTTTTTTACCGAACTTCCCAAAGCGACCGTTTCCAAGGAGATGTTGGTGTCACTGCAGGTATCAAACGTCCCTATCTACTTTGAAAAGACCAAAATGGATGACGTGAGAATACGCCTTGGGGGCACAATTGGGCACTCAGGTGACGCGGGTGATTATGTTGAATGGCTCTGCTTTCGTGGGACGGACCCCAAGGGGCGCTGGGTGTTGTGGTTGGAGAGCGGTGAGATTGATGGGGGTATGGTCGGCAGCTTTCAGTGGCAACGTCTTGCCAGCGGTGCAGTGCTCGATCAGCGCTGTCGGACGCTTCAAGATACGAGCGGCGGGATAGAGTTGCCTGTCGCACTCCGCCTCGGCATATCGGAAACGGAAGTGCTGAAGACTTTGGGCCCACCTACCGTTAGCCATGGCGACAGGCTCATCTACGTACACGAGCACCAGGAATCCATTCGCGGCGAGCCCCATACTTCCGAGAACATAGTAGCGATTCTCCTGCGCGATGGTATGGTGGGGGCAATCGAAGCGTCAAAAACTACTACCTCGTAAGCCACACGAGTCTCACTGCCAGAGTGCTATCCTTCCCTCGATGCGAATTTCCTACCTTGAATGCACTCGCTGCGGAGGGCATCTCTCCGCTGACCGTCCGCAGAATGTCTGCCCTAAAGACGGCGGCGTGCTTTACGTCCGCTACGATCTGGCCAGCCTGAAAGGGAAGTTGCACCCGGAAGATTCATCAGGTCGCGTGGCCAGCATGTGGCGCTACGCCGATGTTCTCCCCGAATTTCTCCCGGATGCCAACCCCGTGACCCTCGGCGAAGGATTCACGCCCATGCTTCCCAGCCGCGAGTATCGGAATGTCTATATCAAAGACGAAGGATTGAATCCAACCGGATCATTCAAAGCGCGCGGCATGTCGGTCGCAGTGACGATGGCAAGACATTATGGTCTGAAGAAGCTGGCTGCTCCTTCCGCTGGAAACGCGGGGGGCGCGCTGGCGGCGTACGCGGCGGCGGCGGGCATCGACGCCTATATTTTTATGCCGAAAGATGTGCCCATGGCGAATCGCATGGAGTCCGATTACTACGGCGCGCGCGTCACTCTAGTCGACGGCTTGATCAGCGACTGTGGCCGCATAGTTGCCGAACGCAAGGACAAGGAAGGCTGGTTCGACGTCTCGACCCTCAAAGAGCCATTCCGCGTCGAAGGCAAGAAGACGATGGGCTACGAGGTTGCCGAACAACTCGGCTGGAAACTGCCGCAAGGCATCATCTATCCGACCGGCGGTGGCGTGGGCATGATCGGCATGTGGAAGGCCTTCGATGAAATGGAGGAGCTGGGCTGGATTGGTTCTGAGCGCCCGAGGATGATCACGGTGCAGGCTGCTGGCTGCGCGCCTATCGTGAAAGCGTGGGAAGAGGGGAAGAATGCTTCCGAAATGTGGGCTGGCGCCGCGACCTTTGCCTCCGGCCTGCGCGTGCCCAAGGCTTATGGCGATTACCTGATTCTCGAGATACTCAAGAAAAGCCATGGCACCGCGGTCGCTGCGACCGACGAGGAAATCCTCGCGGCCACGCGACACTGGGCCAGCGTGGAGGGCGTGTTCGCCGCGCCCGAAGGGGCCGCATCACTCGTTGCCTATCAGAAGCTGCGCGCCAGCGGCTTCTTCCGCGCCGAAGACAAGGTCGTGCTCTTCAATACCGGATCGGCCTACAAGTATCTCGACATGATCGAAGCGCAAGAAAAGACGGCGCGGCCGGAACCGCCCACTGCACGCAGCATTGGAGGAATCATCGGCCCGTACTGAGCACGTAGGGACGGACGCCCTCGGCAGGTTGTCCGCTTTCGGCGGAGTAGAGGAACGAAACCCGCGCCACAAAGACAGGAGCCATGGGCTTTCCCTTCCAACGCGATTCGCTTCAGCGACAGCGCGAAGAAATGGTGCGCACGCAACTCGCAGAGCGTGGAATCCGCGACCTTCGCGTGCTCGACGCCATGCGCAACGTGCCGCGGCACGAGTTTGTTCCGGAGCCTTTCCGGCAGGACGCCTACGAGGATCATCCGCTGCCCATCGGCGCCGAACAGACGATTTCGCAGCCCTACATCGTGGCCGCGATGCTCGAGCACCTCGCTCTTCAGGCCACCGATCGCGTCCTCGAAGTCGGCACCGGTTCCGGCTACGTGACGGCATTGCTTTCGCTGCTCTCGGCCGAGGTGTATTCGGTGGAGCGCCACGCGCAACTGGCGGCTACGGCGGAAAGTACGCTGCATCGGCTGGAATACCGCAACGCGAAGATCAGAATCGGCGATGGCAGCCAGGGTTGGGCAGAGTATGCGCCGTTCGACGCTATTCTTGTCTCTGCTGCAACACCCGAAGTGCCGCCTACCCTGTTCGCTCAGTTACGCGAAGGCGGACGCATGATGGTGCCGGTCGGGCCGCCCTCCAGCCAGGAATTGCAATTGATCTCGAAAGTGAGCGGACGGCCGGAGGTAAAGATTCTCGAAGGTTGCCGGTTTGTGCCACTGGTGGAAGGAGCAGTGGACAGTGGATAGTGATGCCGCAGCGTGATAAGTCGTACGATGGAGCATCGGGCCTCTCCGTCCGGGCTAAAGGGATGACCTGTGAGTGGGCCGGCGGGGACGCCGGCGCTACACAACTGCTTTACAATTAAACTGTGGCGTTGCTCCGAAATCTTAAGATCACGCTGGAGATGATCAAGTGGGAGCACTCGATCTTTGCGCTCCCGTTTGCGCTCTGCGGAGCCATGCTGGCGGCTGGAGGTTTGCCGGCGTGGCGACAACTGGGGTGGATCGTCGTCGCTATGGTCTCGGCGCGCTCCGCCGCCATGGCCTTCAACCGACTGGCCGATGCCTCAATTGACGCAGCTAATCCGCGCACTGCAATTCGCGCTCTGCCGCTCGGACAGTTGACGCCCGCGTTCGTGAGCACATTCGTTCTGGTGGCTTGCGGAATTTTTGTTCTCGCCGCTTCCCAGTTGAACCGCTTGACGTTGATGCTTTCGCCGGTGGCGCTCGGGGTGATCCTTCTATATTCCTACACCAAGCGATTCACGCGCTGGTCGCATCTGTTTCTCGGATTTGCCCTCGGGATTGCTCCGGCTGCCGCGTGGATCGCGGTTCGCGGGTCGCTCGATCCGCGGATTTTGCTGCTCACCGCCGCGGTTACGTTCTGGGTCGGCGGATTCGACGTGATCTACGCCTGTCAGGATCATGACCACGACCGCAGCAACGGCTTGCACTCGGTGCCGCGTTATTTCGGAATCAGGAATGCGCTCGTCATCGCCCGTTTGTTTCACATCGTGATGCTTGGCCTGCTGGTTGCGTTGGTCGTCTCCTTCGGCTTAGGTAAGTTGGCGGTAGTCGGAGTGATCGTCGTGGCTGCGCTGTTGCTCTACGAACACATGCTGGTCCGTCACGATGACCTGAGCAAGCTGAACGCGGCGTTCTTCACCATGAACGGGGTGATTTCGGTAGTGTTCTTTTTCTTTGTCGCTGGAGATCTGCTGCTGAGGCGCGGTTGAGCTTCATTGGTCGGGGTTTTGTACCCCCCTCCCCCCCTCCCCCCCACCATATTTCGCTAAAGTATTGAGGTCAAAGGCGTTAACTTCAAAGTATTCATAACAAAGGGGTTAGTGGTATACCGAGCTTTTGCCTTCCTTTAGAATCAAGGAGTTACAATAAGAACGTATCGCAAAATATAGATTTCAAAGAACTTAGATCCAATTACGCTACCGTCACGCTGGATGGTAGCCTATTTCTTATTGTATCTCGTGATGTCAAGTTGGATGCAGGGAATGCTAGCGCCGATCGCTGCTTTGCGCTAAGGCGGAGTCGACGGTGTCGGCTGTGCGGCGGGCCACTTCTCGAAAAGCGCGAGAAGCGGCGCACCCCCAGTTATTTCGGTCAATGTTACAAAGACAGACCCGCGTTATACTTCCCCGTTAAGGTGGTCCACACGCCCTGCGGTAGAAAGAACCTACTTCGGAAAGACGGAGTCAAGAGCAAGCGACCAACTCAAACTGACTCATAGGTCGGAAAGAGATTATGAAGCGCATCATCGTTTGCTGTGACGGTACTTGGAATCGTCCCGACCAAGTCCAGGACGGACAGGTGTGCCCAAGCAACGTCACCAAGATTGCACGATGTATTGCCCCCGTCGACTCCGCGGGACAGCGGCAATTAGTCTTTTACGACAAGGGCGTAGGAACAGGCAAATTTGACCGACTCACAGGCGGGGCCTTCGGCTGGGGTATCAAAGGAAAAATTCTTGATGGTTACCGTTTTCTAGTGACGACCTACGACCCCGAAGATGAGATCTTTTTTCTCGGTTTTAGCCGGGGTGCTTATACGGTGCGCAGCCTTTTCGGTCTGATCCGGAATAGCGGGCTATTGAAGCGTGAATTTTCGAACAAGCTCGCGGACGCCTATGCACTTTATCGGCGTCGAGATGACGCTTCGCATCCCGACGCAGTCGAGTCCGAGCTCTTCAGGAAAACCTATTCCAACGAACCTCGGGCGAAATTCATGGGTGTATGGGACACGGTCGGTGCGTTAGGCCTTCCGGTCGGCGGACTTCTGCAGTTCGTCAACAAGCGTTGGAGTTTTCACGACATGACATTGAGCAGCTGGGTGGAAAATGCATTCCAGGCGCTTGCCATCGATGAACGTCGGAAGCCCTTCCGCCCATCCATTTGGGAGCAGAGCTCGAAGGCCAACGGCCAGGTGCTGGAACAGGTCTGGTTTGCCGGCGTGCATTCCAACATCGGCGGAAGTTACCCACGCGCGGGATTGTCTGACATCACCCTCCTATGGATGATCGCCAAAGCAGAGGCATGCGGACTGGCCGTCGACTGGAACTGCGTTTCCGCTATTGACAATCCGAGGCCTGACGCGTTTGGCGAACTTTACGATTCACAGACGGTTTGGTACAAGATCACCGGACTTGGCGACTATATCCGACCAATCGGGCAAAAGGATAAGGAGTCCGCTGCTGACACTGCCGTCAGTCGTTTGGAGAACGTGGGAAGCAAGTATCAGCCGCCGAATCTCAAAGACTTTCTTGTCCATCAGGGAACCGTAAGCCGAGTTCTGTAGGAGGGCGACTCGACAATGAAGGGAGTGCTTTGTAGTGGACCCCAGTAGAACTGGACACGGACTTTAGTTAGGTTTGGGACTCCGGCCAGGAGGCTCAGTCGTTTTGTCCCCGCTATCCCGAAACGGGTCTTCGAGGAAGTGCTGACCGAGGGCTCTGGGGGGCTTGTCGGCTACGCGGAAACTGACCCACCACCGGTACTTCACCAGCCGATGCGATCCTCCCGCAGGTTGGGTTATGATTAAATAGATGCCTGCTTCGCACCCATTCCAAACCGACGATCCTCGCTTGCTCCCGATCAAAGATAAAGTCCTTGAGGGCGAACGCCTGAACGAGGCCGATGCGCTTGCCCTCTACGGGACGGGCGACATTCTCGCCGTGGGTTGGCTGGCCAACTGGGTTCGCGAGCGCATGCATGGCGACAAGGCGTACTTCAACGTCAATCGCCATATCAATCCGACGAATGTCTGCGTGGCCGCGTGTCGTTTGTGCGCTTTTGGGCGCAAGAAAGATACTCCTGGCGCCTATACCATGGCGCTTGAAGAAGCCTTCCAGACGGCCGCTTCCGGTTACACCGAAGCGGTCACGGAGTTTCACATTGTCGGCGGGCTGCATCCCGATTTGCCGTTTCAGTATTTTCTTGACCTGGTTTCCGGATTGAAAGAGCGTTTTCCGCAAGTCCACATGAAGGCCTTCACCATGGTGGAAGTGGCGTACCTGGCGAAGCGGTCAAAGCTGACGATCCGCGAGACGCTCGAAAAAATGAAAGAAGCGGGTGTCGACTCGCTGCCGGGCGGCGGCGCCGAAATTTTTGCCGATCGCGTGCGGCACATTATTTGCGATCACAAGATTGACGGCGATCAATGGCTCGATACCGCGCGCCTTGCCCACCAGATCGGGCTGAAATCGAACGCCACCATGCTCTACGGCCACATCGAAGACGACGAAGACCGCGTCGATCACCTGCTCAAACTGCGTGCTCTGCAGGATGAGACCGGCGGCTTCCAAACATTTATTCCACTTGCCTTTCATCCGGCGAACACGCCGCTGCAGCACCTTTTCACGACCACTGGCATGACCGACATCAAGCAGATTGCCGTCAGCCGCCTGGTGCTTGATAATTTTCCGCACATCAAGTCTTACTGGCAGATGATGACTCCGAAGATTGCGCAGATATCGCTGCGCTTCGGAGCCGACGATATTGACGGCACGGTCGTCGAGGAAAAGATCTACCACGATGCGGGAGCGACCACACCCCAAGGCCTGCGGCGGCACGATCTGGTGCGCCTGATCACGGAAGCCGGGCGCGAACCAATCGAGCGCGACACGCTTTACCGGCCGGTTACTCGCACGGAGACTTCGTTTACGGTGTCGGTGTAGGGGAGTTCTCAGTTCCCAGTTCTCAGTTCTCAGAGAAAGGCTGGAGTGCAAAACTCCGGGAACTGAGAACTGAGAACTGAGAACTGAGAACTGGGAACCTTCCTCTAGCAGGCGCATCTAATCGTCATGGCAAAAGAGCAAACAGCAGTTTTCGGCGGCGGATGCTTCTGGTGTATTGAAGCCATTTTTCAACGTCTGACCGGCGTTACACACGTCGAGTCCGGCTACATGGGCGGAGGCGCCGACCAGGCCACTTATCGCCAAGTGTGCGGCGGCGACACTGGGCATGTGGAAGTCGTACGCGTCACCTTCGATCCCGACGAGATCAATTATCGCGAACTGCTGGACGTATTCTTCACGGTGCACGATCCGACCACGCTGAATCGGCAGGGAAACGATGAGGGCGAGCAATATCGCTCCGTCATCTTCTACACCGACGAAGAGCAGCAGCGGATTGCGGAGGATGTGATTGCGGAGATGACGGCGGCGCACGTGTTTCCTGAACCGATGGTGACCGCAGTCGAGCCGGCGGAGGAATTTTACGCAGCCGAAAACTACCACCAGAACTACTACAACGAAAACTCGCGCCAGCCTTATTGCATGTTTACGATCTCGCCGAAGCTGGCGAAGTTGGAAAAGAAGTTTGCCGAAAAATTGAGAGCGTGAAGGTGCAGCCCTGCCCGAATACCGGGCGGAATCTATTTCTCAGGGTTCCGGACGATTCCGGTCGGGGCTGGCCGTGGTAGTGGGTTCGGGCCGTTCGTCCAACAGAAGCCGCCGCAAGGTGCGCAGGTCGTTGAGCAGCCGACTGCTGCTCTGCAGGTGCTGCTCCAGTTTGTCCAACTTGAATTGCACGATTTGCAGCGCCTGCACCCGGCGCTCCAACTTGGCCTGCGCGGCCGCACTGAGGTCGGCTGCGATCTCGCTCTTGGCTTCGGTGATGGCCTCGACCAACAGTCGCACG
>Ga0316363_10001351_pt1 | contig 22111 bp, 22 predicted proteins | sample Sb_taG_3_FD_200459 | JGI IMG/M metagenome (GOLD analysis project Ga0316363, IMG submission 200459) | Peat soil microbial communities from Weissenstadt, Germany - Sb_50d_a_PC metaG (v2) (version 2) | ecosystem: Environmental > Terrestrial > Soil > Wetlands > Peat | place: Germany: Weissenstadt...
CCCTGCTGATGCGCCTCCGACAACTTCCGTCGTAGATCGTCAGAATAGGCCTTCGCCATCTCTTGCTTGCAGCCGGATCGCCAGAGCTGGTCTATATTATCTCAGAAAATGGTCTAATGATCCTTCGTGCCTCGCCGCGCCTTCGTGGCCTGGCCCTCTGACCTATAATGGCGACAGAAGCACCATGACGCAACTGTAAAGAACGATGGCGACGGACGACCGCAAGTACTCACGCGTTGTATGACGTCCGTTTTTGGCGTATGGTGAAATCATGACCGTGGAACTCAGTCCCGAGGTTGAAGCGCTCATCCAACGGCGGCTTGCCAGCGGTGCGTTCTCTAGTGCCGAGGAAGTGATCGAGAGGGCGCTCGAATCCCTGGCTGCCGAAGAAGACTGGCTGGCCGAAAACCGCGACCTGGTTGCCTCCCAGATTCAAGAAGGCTGGGACGAAGCCCAGCGAGGCGAATTGACCAGCGCGGAGGACGTTCGCGCCGAGATGCAACGCTTCAAGGACGACTGGAAGAAGCAACGCCAGCCGGCATGACCTTGTACCGCCTCACGGCGAAAGCGAAGGCCGACCTTCGCGAGATTTGGTCTTACATTGCCATCGATAGCGTCGAGGCTGCCGACCGCGACTCGCCATATTCTGCTGGACATGGAGCACCCAAAAGAAATTGCCGAGGTATCATTAGGTCAGGAAGTTCTTAATGCCCGACAAGCAGGCCAAGCCTTACAAGCACTATCGATGGATCGTCGCCGACCAGGGCTTGCTCGGTGGCAAACCCACGGTCCGCGACACGCGTCTCTCCGTGTCGCACATCCTGGAATGCCTCAGCGTCGGAATGAACCTGGACGAAATCAACGAGAGCTTCGGCGGTGGCGTTTCGCCCGAGGCATTGGCGGAGGTGCTGCAAGTAGCAGCCGAGTTCGCCGACCGGCCCTGTGTGGCTGCTTGACGCCAACGTCGACATCCGCATCCGCGGGGTCCTGGCGGAGTTTGGCATCGAGAGCCGATCCGCCGAAAGTCTCGGTTGGAAACAATTATTGAACGGCGATCTTGTCTCCGCCGCGGTTGAAGCAGACTTCACTTGCGTGTTGACTCGCGATACGCTCTTCGCGGAGTCTGCGGCGAAAGCGTTGAAGCTATTTCCGGAGTTCGCGGTCGTACTTGTCAGGTTGCCTCAGGAGAAGTGGCCAGCTTACGGCAACACCTTCCGCGAGGCGCTCCAGCGTGAGCCCATCGTGCCAAGTCCGGGGCGTATTGTGGTTTGGCTCTCTACCCTGTGACGGACGCGGGCGCTACGACTGACGGCGCGGCGCTGCGTCGCAGTCTTAGAAATGTTACTGGGGATCGGCTCGCTAGTCTCAAGCGCGCTTTCGAGGTAGCAGCGTATGGCATCCCCGGCCATCTCGCGGGCCTCTTCCAGCGTTTCGCCAAAGGTGCAAATTTCAGGAATGGCCGGCGCGAGGACGTTGTAGCCGCCCTCCGGCATCGGTTCAAAAATCGTAGTGTAGCCGTATTCAGCCACGGGTTACTCTGTCAACATTGTACGCTCGGTGCGCCGTTCCGCGGCGGGGAGCGGCAAGTTGGTGCCGGGCTCACTCGGGCGGCGGTAGTTTGGAGCTGACCTGGACGAGCAGATCGTAATACTTTTCCTCGATGTGGCTCGGTTTCAATTCAGAAAATAACTGTTCCTTAACCGATTCAAGAATACGCTTGATTTCGTCGGTTCCGATGCCTCCTCGGACGAGCCATGTTTTGATGGTGTTTAGCTTGGGTTCTGCGGCAGATAAGGCTTCAGTAGCCAGTTCACCCAACGTGGGATGCTCGGCTGATATCCGATTAAGTACGGCCCCAAAAGCATCTGCCTTGATGAAATCCTCCGCCGTGGTTGCGGTTTGACCGGGAAGGAGCTCGTCGTATCGGTACCACCGCCCTTCACCGTCGTACCGGCTCTGGTGCTCTACGGCGACAGTGTCACCATCGCTCAGCACAACCCAAGACCTTCCGGCAAGTTCAAGCATCGGCGTTATGCGACCGATGTCTTTCACTCCCTTTGCATGGCAAACTCCCACCTCAGAGAGAAGCTTCTTCAGGCCCTTGTGCTTAGACGGCATGTACTTGAGCGCGACCTGAAAGAGGCGCTTATCTCTCCAACCCTCGAAGATGATATTGATGGCCCGAAGATTCTCGAAAATCGAATAGCCCAGGGCGTTGTATATTACCTCTTCGTCAACAATGTTGGACTCATCGACTTCCCTTACTGACGTCGCCTCGGCCTTTTTCTCGACGATTAGATGTCGCCCGATAAGCTCCCTGTCGACCATAAAGATCGAGTGCGTGCTGAAAACAACGTAGTTGCGCTTTGCGATCTTGATCAGTTCATCGCGGAGATATCGAGCCCCAGCGGGATGTAGACTGACGTCTGGCTCGTCATGAAGGTAGAGCGTGTCGACCAGTCGGTCGGACTTGACGCGTGCGGATACCATCAAAAGAAACGTTACGAAACGCTTGAACCCGTCGCTGCGTCGCGAGAAGTTGTAAAGATTGTACTCGTCCTTCACGCTAGCGTCGATGTGCTGACCATTGGGCGCGAGCTCGATGCGAATTGCTCGGTGCTCTTTCCACACGGAGTGGATGTGCTTGGTTGCTCGGTCCGCAACCCGGTTAAGCAGATTTCGAAGACCGTTTGGACGTGTTCCCGCGTCCACAAACGCCGCCGGGATGTCCGAGATGTCAGCCAGCTCGAACATGTGCCTCAGAGGCGCACATACTGCAGGGTTTGTCGAAAACGCCTGGAGGACAATTTGTCCGGGAAGTAAGTTTTCCTCTGAGTAGGACCAGAACACACACGGCGGCAGCTGGTCTTGCACGCGTTCTGCAACTTGGATATTAGCCAGGTTGCCAACATCTGCAGGCTCAATTCCCTCCAAGTAGTCAGATGGAACGCTTTGGGCCGAAGCTACCTGCTCCTGAATTAACTTGAGCTCGCGGAGTGGAGTAGAGGCTCCGTCCTTCTGGACGGCGAAACTGGCCGGACACGCTGTCGATGGCTTTTTCCAACCGGGCATCGCCTTGAGACTGGAATCAAGTTGCCATGCCGTCGCGTATTTCTTTTTCGTACGAAGATTCACCAGGAACACCCCTTCAGTACGCGTGTCGAACACTTGCGCGAGCGATAGGTCTCGGCCGTTCTGGGAAAGAACCGGCGAGGTTATGTCCTCCGCAAGAACTTTTGAGAGCCCCGTCTCGTAGTTGGCGGTTCTTTCGTTCTTGTCCAGGACGAACACGAAACGAACATCTGCATCCTGATTGGGGTCTTCGTCAGGAGGAACATCACGTAAATCGGCGGGCGTCGGCAGCCGTTCTGGGTCAAGCAGAGCGAGTGCCTTTAAGATGTTTGATTTGCCAGTCTCATTAATGCCGACGAGAATGCGGCACGTCGGGTCAAAAGGAATTCTAACGTTCGCTATTGATCGAAAGTTGCGAATTTGAACGTAGGAAAGACGCACATTCCCCCCTTTTGCCTGAATCTTCCACTATCATATAAGGTTCCTGAAGACCATCGATGATGCACAAAAGAAAACGGGCGGCTTAACAACGCCGCCCGTGTCTCTGTGCCGAAGCTGTTCAGCGGCAGCTAACTACACCCGCTAGTCCCCCCGCAATTCTCGCACTTAAAACAACTCCCATTCCGCGTCATCAACCCCCCGCACTCCGAGCAAGTCGGCGCGTCGGAAACGACCGCGGCAAACGGCAGCGCCTGCTGCGGCTCGGGCTCGGTCGCGCGCAGCTTCGGCGCATCGCCGGCCTCATTCTCCGCGTACTCGGGCCCCAGGAACTTCGCGCCCAGCCACCGGAAAATATAATCCATGATGGACTTCGCGTAAGGCACGGTCGGGTTGCCCGTCCACCCGCTAGGCTCAAACCGCACGTGGCTGAATTTGTCCACGAAGAATTTCAGCGGCACGCCGTATTGCAGCGCGTAGCTGACCGCGGTGGCGAAGGAATCCATCAGGCCCGAAATCGTCGAGCCCTCCTTGGCCATGGTGACGAACAACTCGCCCGGCGTGCCGTCTTCGTACAGGCCGACGGTCAGGTAGCCTTCGTGCCCGCCGATCGAGAATTTGTGCGTGAGCGAATGTCGTTCAGCCGGCAGCTTGCGCCGCACCGGACGGTAGACGATCTTCTCTTCGACTTTCACCACGGTCGCCGGGACCTGGTTTATACCTTGTAATGGCCCGTGAGCCGGCCCATTTGCAGGTTTGGCCCCCTTCGAAGTGCCCGAGCTCATCGGCTGCACGCGCTTCGAGTTATCGCGGTAAATCGCGACCGCCTTCAACCCCAGCTTCCAGCTCTCGATATAAGCGTTAGTAATGTCCTCGGCCGTCGACTCCTCGGGCATGTTGATGGTCTTAGAAATCGCGCCAGAAATGAAAGGCTGCACCGCCGCCATCATGCGCACGTGGCCCATGTAGTGGATCGACCGCGAGCCATTCTGCGGCCGGAAGCTGCAATCGAACACCGGCAAGTGCTCGGGCTTCAGCATCGGAGCGCCCTCGATAGTGCCGGTGGAATCGATGTGATCGACGATTTTGTTGACCTGCTCCGGCGTGTACCCCAGCTTGATCAAAGCGCTCGGCACGGTGTTGTTGACGATCTTGATCACGCCGCCGCCCACCAGCTTTTTGTACTTCACCAGCGCCAGATCGGGCTCGATGCCGGTAGTGTCGCAATCCATCATGAAGCCGATGGTCCCGGTGGGCGCGATGACGGTAGTCTGCGCGTTGCGGAAGCCCGCCACGCGGCCCATCACGTAGGCCTCCTCCCAGCAGCGCTTGGCGTTCTCATAGACCGCGGCGGGCACGCGGCGGCTGTCGATATTGACCGTGGCGTCGCGATGCATGCGGATCACGTCCAGGAACGGCTCCTCGTTCACCGCGTAGCCTTCGCACGGACCGGTAGCGTCGGCGGCGATGCGCGAGCTGGTCAGGTACGCCTGCCCGCACATGATGGCGGTGAGCCCCGCGGCCCAGTCGCGGCCCTGGTCGCTGTCATAAGGAATGCCCATCGACATCAGCAACGCGCCCAAATTCGCATAGCCCAGTCCCAGCGGCCGGAAGTCGTGCGAGTTCTTGGCGATCTTCTCGGTGGGATAAGCCGCGTTGTCGACGATGATTTCCTGCGCCAGGATGATCGTGTCGACCGCATGCCGATAAGCCTCGACATCGAACTGCCCATCCGCGCCCACGAACTTCATCAGATTCAGCGACGCCAGATTGCAAGCTGAATCGTCCAGGAACATGTACTCCGAGCACGGATTCGACGCGTTGATGCGCGCCGTGTTCCTCGACGTGTGCCAGCGGTTGACAGTGGTGTCGAACTGCATGCCGGGATCGCCGCACTGATGCGTGGCTTCGGCGATCTCGCGCATCAGTTCCTTGGCTTTATAGCGAGCCACCGGCTGTCCGGCCACGCGCGATTTGGTCCACCAGTCGCCATCGGCCAGCACGGCTTCCATGAATTCGTCGGTAGCGCGCACGCTGTTGTTGGCGTTCTGGAAGAAGATGGAGCCGTAGGCGTCGCCGTCGAGCGAAGAATCGTAGCCCGCGTCGATCAAAGTGTGGGCCTTCTTCTCCTCTTTCGCTTTACACCAGATGAATTTCTCGATGTCGGGATGATCCGCGTTGAGGATCACCATCTTCGCCGCCCGCCGAGTCTTACCGCCGCTCTTGATCACTCCGGCGAAGGCGTCGAAGCCTTTCATGAAGCTGAGCGGGCCCGAAGCGCGCCCGCCCCCGGACAACAGTCCTTCCTCTTCCCGCAGAGTAGACAGGTTCGTGCCGGTGCCCGAGCCCCACTTGAACAGCATGCCCTCGGTCTTGGCCAGATCCAGAATCGACTCCAGCGTATCGCCCACCGAATTGATGAAGCACGCCGAGCACTGCGGCCGCCGCTCGCCCTGTTCCAATTTGCGAACCTGCGCCGTAGCGTCGTCGTAATACCACCCGTAGCCGCGAGGCTCCTTAACGCCGACGTTGAACCACACCGGCGAATTGAAGCAAGCCTTCTGGGTCAGCATCAGATGCGCCAGGTCCATGCGAAAGTTCTCGGCATCGTCGGCAGTCTTGAAATAATGCTGCTCGGAGCCCCATCCAGCGATGGTATCCACCACGCGCCCGACCAACTGCCGCACGCTAGTCTCGCGCTCAGGCGAGCCGATCTTCCCATAGAAATACTTGCTGACGACAATGTTGGTGGCGGTCTGGGACCAATCCGCCGGAGCCTCGACATCGCGTTGCTCGAAGATCACCGCACCCTTGTCGTTGCCGATCGTAGCCGACCGCAGCTCCCACTGAACATCGTCATAGGGAGTCTGTCCCGCCTCCAATCGCGCCGTAAAATAGCGCGGAAACGACACCCCAACCCGTTCCGGCGCCGGAATCGGCCGGCGAGCGTCTTTAAGCTTCATCGCGACACCTAAACCTAATTGTCCCATGTTACCTCCGCCGCAATTTCTCGCACTTGAAGCAGTTCCGCCCGCTTTGTGCGCTGGATGCAATCATGCCCCAACATCTAGTGGTCAGTCAACAACTATATCGACATATCGCACAAGGAGTTACGGAGAGGGCTTTCACTTGGCTGTAATTTAGCCATTCCCTATCGACAATAGGAAGATGGTTTGGTACAATCAAGTCATGGCGTGGAGAATCAGCCACTTACAGGCTCTGGAAGCCGAGAGCATCCATATTATCCGCGAAGTTGCCGCGGAGTTTCAGCGGCCGGTGATGTTGTACTCGATTGGGAAGGACTCGTCGGTGATGGTTCGGCTGGCTCAGAAGGCGTTTTACCCGGGGCCGATTCCGTTTCCGCTGCTGCACGTCGACACTACTTACAAGTTTAAGGAGATGATCGAATTCCGCGACCGCTTCACGGCGGAGCTGGGAGTGAAATTGATCGTGCATTCGAACCGGCAGGCGCTGGAGGCCGGCGCGAATCCGTTTCGGCTGGGTACGGAGCGGTGCTGTGGGTTGCTCAAGACTCAGGCGTTGCTGGACGCTCTGCGCGCGGGCAATTTCGACGCGGCGTTCGGGGGGGCTCGGCGGGATGAGGAGAAATCGCGGGCCAAGGAGCGCATCTTTTCGTTCCGCGATTCGCTGGGGCAGTGGGACCCTAAGAATCAGCGGCCGGAGTTGTGGAACCTGTTCAACGGGCGGGTGGAACCGGGCGAAAGCATTCGCGTGTTCCCGCTTTCGAATTGGACCGAGTCGGACGTGTGGCAGTACATCCATTTTGAGAACATTCCGATTGTGCCGCTGTACTTCGCGCAGGAACGCAAAATGCTGGTCCGCGGCAATTCGCTGATCCTGCCGGAACTGGATTTCGTGCAGCCGCAGAAGGGCGACACGTTCGAGTTTGTCAAGTGCCGGATGCGCTCGCTGGGCTGCTCGCCGTGCACGGGCGCGATCCGCTCGGACGCCGATACGGTGCCTAAGATCATCGCGGAGCTGGTGGCGGTGCGCAACTCGGAGCGCGAGAACCGGGTGATCGACCATGATCGCGAAGGGTCGATGGAATTGAAGAAGCGCGAAGGGTATTTCTAGGGCTATCGCGTGCGGCGTGGCGGAGCGGGCGGCGGTTCGGGGTGCGCGGCGGTTCGGGGTGCGCGGCGGTTCGGGGTGCGCGGCGATTCGGGGTGCGCGGCGGTTCGGAGCGGGCGGGGCTTCGGGGTGCGCGGGGCTTTGGATTACGCGGCTGGTTGGGTGGGTTGATATAGGTATTTTTGGAAGCCCACGAACAACTGACCGATCTCCTCCGGACGGCCGAGATCTTGCACTGCGTCGGCGATGGCGTCGTGATACTTGAGTTTCAGTAGGGGCGTTAGCTTTTCCCGATCCAACTCCTGCACGCCTTGGCTGACGTAATGCGCCAGCACGAAGTCGAGGAAGGCCTGCTGTTTTGTGGTGAAGTTGGTGCTGATCGCCACCTTGGCCCGGGCGGCCCGTTCTTCGCGGGTGAGCGGAGGCAGGGCGTAGGCGACGTGGGCCAGAACATCGAAGAGATCGCTCTTTTCGGCGTCGATGATCTTCTGCATTTCGGCTAATTGCTCTTGGGCGAATCCTTTCTCCGCCAATCCCTGGAGCAGCTTGGCGCGAGTGTCGGGGATGCTCCAGATCGCACGGAGTTGGTCTTCATTTTTGAAGAAGGCGGGCAACTGACCGAACAGCAGCTCCATGAATTGCTGGGCGGACATGGGCGTTCCGTCGGGATGCCAGAAGCTGGTCTTCATCATGTGCTGGATGGTGCGTTCTTTGCCGTCGGCGAGTTTCACTTTGATCTCGGTGGGGCGCGGCGGTGGGTCGGATATCGTTCCAGGCGGTTCTGGTTGCGGGGGCTGGGGACGGGGTTCGGGCTTGGGCTCCGGTTCGATGGGCTCACCGTCCCACTCGGGATCGCTGAAATGGTGGTGCGCCTTTACGAAATCGTAGATGGTGAAATAATCCTTGCCGTCATACAAGCGGGTGCCGCGTCCGATGATTTGCTTGAATTCGATCATCGAATTTATGGGGCGCATGAGGACGATGTTGCGGATGTTGCGAGCGTCCACGCCTGTGGATAGTTTTTGAGAGGTGGTCAGGATGGTGGGGATGGTTTTTTCGTTGTCCTGGAAGTCCCTGAGGTGCTGCTCGCCGAGTGCACCGTCGTTGGCGGTGACACGCTGGCAGTAGCCGGGGTCGGTGCTCAGTTTCAGGCCGGCCTTCATCTGGTTGATTAGGTCGCGGACGGCCAGCGCGTGATCTTGTGTGGCGCAGAAGACCAGCGTCTTCTCGTTCGGGCTGATCTGCTCCAGGAACAGTTTCACGCGGTGGGCTTCGCGTTCCTTGATCTCGATGATCTTATTGAAGTCGGCCTCCTGGTAGAGCTTGCCGCTCTCTACCGCGCCTTCGATCAGTTTGTCGTCGGACGTATAGACGTACTCGTCGAGCGTGGTGGAAATCTGCTTCACCTTGAAGGGCGTGAGGAAGCCGTCGTTGATGCCGTCTTTCAGCGAGTAGATGTAGACGGGATCGCCGAAGTAAGCATAGGTGTCGACGTTTTCGTTGCGCTTGGGCGTGGCGGTGAGACCGAGTTGCACGGCGGGCGCGAAGTAGTCGAGGATGCCGCGCCAATTGCTTTCGTCGTTCGCGCCGCCGCGATGACACTCGTCGATGACGATGAAGTCGAAGAAATCTGGAGGGTATTCACCGAAATAGGGCGAGGGTTTACCGTCCTTCGGCGGGCCGCTCATGAAGGTTTGGAAGATGGTGAAGAACAGGCTGTGGTTCTTGGGTACTCGGCCTTTCTTGCGGATTTCCTCTGGTTCGATGCGCACCATCGCGTCCTCCGGAAACGCGGAAAAGGTATTTTTCGCCTGATTGGCGAGGATGTTGCGATCGGCAAGGAACAGGATGCGAGGGCGGCGCGAAGGCTCGCGGCTCAGGTTCCACCGGCTGTAAAAGAGCTTCCACGCGATATGAAAGGCGATCAAGGTTTTGCCCGTGCCGGTTGCGAGCGTAAGGAGGATGCGGTCTTTCCCGGCGGAGATGGCATCCAGCACCCGCTCTATGGCGATCTCCTGGTAGTAGTAAGGTTTGAAATAGCCACCCTTGTCTTCGAACGGCACGGCGGCAAAGCGGTCACGCCAGGCATCGGCTTCGGCGAAGGTCAGGTTCCAAAGTTCATCGGGGGTGGGATAGCGCGGCACTTCGCCTTCCGCGCCCTCGGTCATGTCGATGCCGTAAATGCCTTGGCCGTTGGTGGAATAGGCAAAACGCGCGGCGAGCTTTTGGGCGTAGTTTTTCGCTTGCGCTACGCCTTCCGTGAGCTGTTCATCCCAGGCCTTGGCTTCGACGACGGCCAGTTGGTGGTTGCGATACACCAGCACGTAATCGGCGGTCAGTGCTTTGCCACGGCGGACATTCCCAAAAGAGCGTCCTTCGATGCGGCCGAGCGTGATGGGATGCTCGCGCAGGATACGGCTGCCTTCGACCACGCCCCAGCCCGCCGTCTTTAGGGCGGGATCGATATGCTCGGCTCTGGTTTCGGCTTCGTTCATGATTCGGGCTATAGTTCGCCGGTAACGGCCTTGTGGAGGAGCGCCTTTTTGAGCTCGTCAAGTGCTTCAAGCTTTTGCCGATAGACGGATTCAAGGCGTTGGGTTTCTCCTGACAAGGTTTCGAGTTGCTCAACGAGAACTCTCTGCACGGAAATCGGCGGGATCGGAATAACTAATGCTGAAAGCATTCCTTGGTTCAGACTCTTGATGTTCGTGCCTGTGCCGCCTTCAATAAGGAGTCTTCTGGAACCCGCAGACTTCATGAAATGACAAAGGTATTTCGGCAGCACTTCGCGGTTCGACAGCCTGATGCGAATCGTGAAGCCCGAGTGCGAAATCTTCTCCGTTACATCGCCCACGAGGATACAGCGACCAATCAGCTCAATGTTGCCGTTCGAGCGCACGGCCAGAATGTCGTCCCGCCTCAACACATCTAATTCGCTAAGCTGGCCGTCAATGCTAACGGTGTCTAGATCATCCAGGGGCGCGGAAAAGTGCTTCTGAAAGTTCCTCACGCCGACGATTTTGATGCGTTCGCCCTTGCTGTCCTTTGTGTAGTTGATTCCGTTTCGAAAGCTCACGAGGCTGCCCAGCGGCTTCTCCACCCACCCCGCGCCACGCTGCGTAAAGACAGCTTGCAGGTGGCTTTCAAACAAGGCGCGAGCGTTGTTGAGATTCTGCTCGGCGTTGGCTCTGGCCGTGGCAATGACGTCAAATACTTCGTCCAGGATGCCGACGATCCGGCGCTGTTCGAGCGGAGGCGGGAGGGGGATTTGTGTATCCTTGGCTTTAACAATCGTAAAGGTTCCAACCGTCGCTCCAGCAGAGTCGTCGATCTGCTTTCTCAGGAAGTCCGACCTAAATGCGTATTCGACAAAGCGGGAATCCGCGTCGCTTCTCTTCTTGAGCCAAATGATGTTCCCGTCCTTGAAATAGAATCTGTCGTGTTTCTTCACGACATAACAGATCCCGAGAGTGCCCACACCTGTAACCATGATGTCGCCTTCTGCCGGAATACCATACTTGGTCGCGTATCGGCTGAACATCTCTTCTGAGATGAACAGTTCATTATCTACGAAGCCTTGTTGAGCTAGTTTGACGATCTCCCTTGCGCGGTAGAAAGGCACTCCCGACCGTGTCCAATCGGCTTCGAACACTATCTTGCTGGATGTAATGTCAAATAAATCACCCAACGTTTTGAGTTGCCACCCCTTCTTCATAGGAGCGCCTTGATGTTCCCCAGCACCTCCGTGCTCTCTGCGTCCAGCGCGGCGATTTCGTCCATGATCTCGTGCGGGCTGCGGTGCGTTATGGTCTCGCCACCGTTGGGGTTCTTTACGGAGAGGTCGAAGGTCGCTGGGTCGATGGTCTTGGCGTCCACGGTCCAGGATTTGGGCGAGTCGGCAAAGGTCTTTTGCAGCGCGACGAAGTCGGCGAGGTCGGCGTCGTTGAGGGGGTTGGTTTTGCCGAGGTTGCGACCGGGATCGAGCTGGTAGAACCAGATCTTGCGAGTCTTGGAGCCTTTTTCGAAGAAAAGCACCACCGTCTTCACGCCCGCGCCTTGGAAGGTGCCAGCGGGGCAATCGAGCACGGTGTGCAGGTTGCAACTTTCGAGCAAGAGCTTGCGCAGGCTGACGGAAGCGTTGTCGGTATTGGAGAGGAACGTGTTCTTGATGACCACGCCGCCGCGACCGCCGGCCTTGAGCATCTTGATGAAGTGCTGGAGGAAGAGGAACGCCGTCTCGCCGGTGCGGATGGGGAAGTTCTGCTGGACTTCCTTGCGCTCCTTGCCGCCGAAGGGTGGATTGGCCAGCACTACGTCGAAGCGGTCTTTCTCCTGAATGTCGGCGAGGTTCTCGGTCAGGGTGTTGGTGTGGACGATATTGGGCGCTTCGATGCCATGCAGGATCATGTTCATGATCGCGATGACGTAGGCGAGGGACTTCTTCTCCTTGCCGAAGAAGGTGCGTTCCTGGAGGGTTTGGAGGTCCTTGGCGGTGAGCTTGGGCTTCGATCTCAGGTACTCGAAGGACTCGCACAGGAAGCCCGCCGAGCCGCAGGCGCCGTCGTAGATGCGCTCGCCGATCTTGGGCTGCACGACTTGCACCATGGCGCGGATGAGCGGGCGGGGGGTGTAATACTCGCCACCGTTGCGGCCCGCGTTGCCCATGTTGCGGATTTTGGCTTCGTAGAGATGGGATAGCTCATGCTTTTCGAGCTGGGAGCGGAAGTGGAGCTCGTCGATGTGGTCGATGATCTCGCGGAGGTTGTAGCCGCTGGAGATTTTGTTTTTGATTTCTCCGAAGATTTGACCGATTTTGTATTCGATGGTGTTGGGGCCGGTGGCTTTTTGCGTGAAGCCGTGGAGGTAGGGGAAGAGCTTCTGATTGACGAAGTCGCGGAGGTCGTCGCCGGTTTGCGCCTTGTTGTGATCGATCTGGCCGTCTTTGCCCTTGGGCGCGGCCCATTGCTCCCAGCGGTAGGGCTTGTCGAGAATGAAGCTGTACTTCTTGCCTTCGAGGGCGGCCTCGTCGGCTTTGTCCTGCTCGAGTCCGTCGAGGTATTTGAGGAAGAGGAGCCAGGAGGTCTGCTCGGTGTAGTCCAGCTCAGTGGTGCAGCCGGCCTCTTTCCAGAGGACGTCGTCGATGTTTTTGAAGGCTTGTTCGAACACTTGATTGCTTGGTAAGTTTCAAAGGTACCAAATCGCGTGCGGGGTGACGGCGTTTTAGCGGAAGCTAACTTGGCAAGTGACGCCTTCGGGTCAACGCTGCGCGTCTCCTCTGTGTAGTCGCCGTTGGCAAACCTTTGTAAACTGGGATCCTCGAGTTGCTTCCGTCGGAATGCCGCCTGGAACGGGCGGCGGCGGGCGGAGAAGCCGCACACATTGCGGAGACGGGCGGCAAAGCGCAGGTGAGTGCCTATTCTTGATGGACAATGGGGACATTGCGTGGTACCATGAGTTATATCTAAGGCAATGAGTGCTTTAACTAGCGTAGGCGAGAGCTTCGATATCGAAGAATTTCTGGCGGCGGAGCAGTCCAAGGACCTGTTGCGCTTGACCACCGCCGGAAGCGTCGACGACGGCAAGAGCACGCTCATCGGCCGGTTGCTGCACGACGCCAAGGGCGCCTACGAGGACCAGTTGAAGGCCGCGCGGCGGGGCGGGGACATCGATTTCGCCTTGCTCACCGACGGGCTGCGCGCAGAGCGGGAACAGGGCATCACCATCGACGTCGCCTACCGCTATTTCGCCACGCCTAAGCGCAAATTCATTCTGGCCGATACGCCCGGGCACGAGCAGTACACCCGTAACATGGCCACCGGCGCGTCTACGGCGGAGCTGGCGGTTATCCTGTGCGACGCGGCGCGCGGATTGACGGTGCAATCGCGCCGCCACGCGTATATCACCGCTCTACTGGGCATCCCGCATTTCGTGATCGCGGTGAACAAAATGGATTTGGTCAACTACGATCAGGACGTGTTCCGCAAGATCCGCTCGGAGTTCGAGCCGTTCCTGCACAAGGTGGGCGCGCGCGATCCGTACTTCCTGCCGCTGAGCGCGCTGAAGGGCGATAACGTGGTCGATCCGAGCAAGAACATGCCGTGGTTCGGCGGGCCCAGTCTGCTGGAGCATCTGGAAACCGTCGAAACGGCCGCGCACGCCATCGAAGCGCCCTTTCGCATGCCGGTGCAAACGGTGGTGCGGCCGGATCAGAATTTCCGGGGCTACGCGGGGCAGATCGCTTCGGGCATCATTCGTCCGGGCGATGAGATCGTCGCGCTGCCGGCGGGGCGCACCAGTCACGTCGCGCGCATCGCGACCTTCGACGGCGACCTGAAGGAGGCCCACGCGCCCATGTCGGTGACGCTGGTGCTGGAAGATGAAATCGACATCAGCCGCGGCGACGTGATCGCGGGCGTGGCGGCGCCTCCGGCTAGCGCGCGGGCCATCGAGGCGGCGATGGTGTGGTTCGACCTGCGCCCGCTCGATCCGTCCCGGGACTACCTGATCAAGCACACTACGCAGACCGTTCCGGCCAAGGTGGAATCGGTGAAGCACCGGGTCAATGTTTCGTCTCTCGAAACGGAACCGGCTTTCAGCCTGATGCTGAATGAGATCGGCGTGGTGCGGCTGAGCACGGCGCGGCCGTTGTTTGCCGATCCTTATAAGATCAATCGCCGCACCGGCAGTTTCGTTTTGATCGACCGCCAGACCAACGCCACCTGCGGAGCGGGTATGATTATCTCGGCGGCGGGCGAAACGCGGGAGGCCGCTCCCGACCGCCTGGCGCGGCTGATCCGCGCCGCGGTACCGGCCGGCGCGGAGCTGGGGTTGCCCCCGGACGACGACGAAGCCGTCGCGGTCTTGCGGGGCTTGCTGTGGGGAGTTTTGAAATGAGCGAAGAAGAAAACCGGTGCCTTGCAAGGGTGCCTCTGACGAAAACAAGTCAGGATGTCATCCAGCGCCGCAAGTAAGGCGGTGCGTCACCGATAAGAAGATGCCATGGACGCGTAATTCTCTTGAGATCCTCGATGGCGTCCATCCGGCGATTTCACTGCCTATCGTGCAGTGAGCAGTCACGCGGCAGCGGCGAGCGCCGCCGCTGCTCTCGCAGTCCCATTCGCCTACACCATGAGCTCCACTAGGTTTCGATAATCCCGCTTGACATAGCCATTCTCCGGCGAGCGCAGACCGCTTCAAGCGAGTCGCGCGTTAGGCGACAAAGTGCCCGCACAACTCCCCCAACGCTGTATCTTGGGAGCGCAGTTGGAGCCACAGAGGTTTGCCGACGAGACGTCCAAGTGGAGGTGACGCCGGACTAGCGGGCGCGGCCCTCGTCCCTTTGCTGCTACACTTTTTTTTCAAATGTTGAGTGTTCAGTTGCTTGCAGCAATTGTCTGCGGGGGTTTGGGCGGTGCGGTTTTCACTTGGTTGGCCAACCGCCGGTTTCGGCTCCCGCCCATTCTTCAGTTGCGCCTGCTCCGCGAAGAAGGAGAGCGGGGGAAAATCCAAAACGCGGACGAAAGTTTTGAGGACGCCAGGTACTATCATGTCCGCGTATCGAACAGCCGACGGTCGTCACCTGCGAGCGACGTTCAGGTGTTTCTAATCCGACTGGAGGAGCCAGGCCCAGATGGAACATTTCAGGTCACGTGGGTGGGTGAGGTGTGCCGATGCGCTGGAGGAACAAGAATCCGCTCCGCTCACGCGCACTATCGGCCATGAGGCAGACGGTGACTTGTGCTGTATAGGCAAGTGCGGATGGCTGAGCTTGCTGCCACTAATCGTCCCATTCAGCTTGAATGCGCACAGACGACAGAGTTGCCGCATGATCGCTTTTTCCGGATCGAAATCTCTTGGGACGGCAGTTGGGAAGACGGGGATGCGGAAATACAAAAGCATCTGAAGATTAGACCAGCAGGCTGAAGCGTGCCGCAGCTTCCTGCTATTTTGCCTCCGGCCCGCTGCGCGCGCCGGGGAGGGCGCGTTAAGCGCCTTCCTTCCTTTCATCGCCGGGCACACCTCTGGATAGTCGCAAGCACTCCATTTTCTTGTCGATAAACTGCGTGAGATATTCGTAGCCACAAATGAACTTCAAGCTCAAGCGGGCAATGCTCATCACCGCCGCTGCGGGAGCCGGTGTTGTGTTTTCCCTTGGCTTGATTGCCGCTGGGGTTCTTTGGTACTCCTCGCGTCCGAGCCAGCCTAAACCATGGAACACAACCGCCCTTTCGCGTCGACAATCCGTCTGCTCACTCCATTCCGATCTAAACGTATTTTATATTCCGTTTCGTGAGGCGACCCCAACTAGCAGCCGAGATATGACAGGGTTTGCACAGGAATTTGGTTGCCTGCGGCGTTAATCTCCTGAAACGTGCTGTCGATATCCAAGCCCCAGAACCACCACCATGGCTGCCCGTTGTCCGGCGTCATGATGACGACGAGCTTAAACGATCCGTCAGAGTCCCAGTACGGCGTGAGCTGAACCGGCATGGCGTTGTTCTGCGAAAGCAGGTTGCCGACCTCTGCGGGCGTCTGGCCCCAGAACCACCACCAACCCTGCCCGTTGTCAGGCGCCATAATGACGACGAACTTGAACGATCCGTCAGAGTCCCAGTACGGCGTGAGCTGAACCGGCATGGCGTTGTTCTGCGAAAGCAGGTTGCTGACATCTGCGGGCGTCTGGCCCCAGAACCACCACCAGCCCTGCCCGTTGTCAGGCGCCATGATGACGACGAACTTGAACGATCCGTCAGAGTCCCAGTACGGCGTGAGCTGAACCGGCATGGCGTTGTTCTGCGAAAGCAGGTTGCTGACATCTGCGGGCGTCTGGCCCCAGAACCACCACCAGCCCCGCCCGTTGTCAGGCTGCATCAGCACCGACAGTTTGAACGATCCGTCGGTATCCCAATATGGGGCGAGCTGCGTCGGCATCGCGTTGTTCTGGGTGAGAAGATTGCCGACGTCCGTTGGCGTCTGGCCGAAGAACCACCACCAGCCCTGCCCGTTGTCAGGCGCGAGGATTGTTACGAATTTTAGATAGCTGACGGCGTTGTTTTGTGGATCGAACGGCATCCACGGTGCCGTCGCGGGCGCGCTGAACAAGGCGACAGCGAAGGCCGACGGGTTGGGATCATATGCTGCTCGGTCGTGCCTGTTTGCGTATCGTACTGCCCCGGCAGGCTCGGATCGTAGGCGATGCACCAATACTGCACGTCCTGGAACGAAACGTCGAAGCATTGAATCCCAGTCGGACCGCCGCTGTTAGTGCCGGTGAATCCGCCTTCCTGCTGTGTCCAAGTCTGGCCCGGTCCGAGCGTGAACACAAACGTAACAATGTGATTGTTCGTGCCATCGGGCTGTGGAAACGCGATCACCGCCAGGGGCGGCGACCCGTTCAGCGCAGACGGCGCCGAGTTCAGGAAGGAATAGCCGTTGTTGACGTAGATCTCGTAGAAGGCGTCGCCGAAATAGTATCCACTGCGAAGCAGGATCGCCGATTCCAGCTGGTCCGAGGTGTTTTGGAAGGTCCAGTTGATAAAGCCCTGAGACTGGTTCTGCCATGCCCATGAGACGTTCATCGATTTGCCCCCTATTTGCTGTGGCCTGCGTTTGAGCCGCCGCCCTTGCCTGCACTTGAGCGGCTCGCACCCCCTCTAGAGGCTCGGTCCGCGCCCGCGCTTGAGCCGCCGCCCGCGCCCGCGCCCGTGCTCGGGCCGCCGCCCGCGCCGCCGCCCGCGCCCGCGCCCGCGCCGCTTGCACCCCCTCTGGACGCCCGGCCCGCGCTCGAGGCGTTTGCACCCACTCTAGAGACCCCGCCCGCGCTCGTCGACGGCGCGACGCCGGGCGGCAAGGGCGCTGGCCACCGTCGCATTGGCGGCCGTGGCAGCCGAGGCAAGATTCCCCCGGCGATGTGCTTGGGCCGCTGTTTAGGATGATTGGAATGGCCAATGTCCTTAGACATAAAACCTCCTCCCTGAGACAGATATCAGCCGACAGGGCAACGATGTCTGGCGGCGATGCGTAAGTATTCGGTATGGCGTGTTCCAGAGCACTCGTGTAACGCGGTACTTCCGCCACAGGTTAGTCTACCTCAAAAACAGGACAAAATACTCCTCATTTTGAGAGTATTAAAGGTGCGGGTCAGCCGGAAGGCTCTTCGCGAACTCGCCAATGCTCACCCGGATGCGGAGACGCCGCTTGATGACTGGTATCGGATCGTGAAGCGACTGTGGTGGACCAGTCTAGTGGATGTACGCAAGACTTACCCCCACGCGGATGCGGTGGGCGAGTTCACCATCTTCAACATCGGCGGAAACAAGTGCAGATTGGCCACTATCATAAAGTACAGAACGGGCAGGGTCTATATTCGCAACGTGATGACGCATAGGGAATACAGCCAGCAGGATTGGAAGAAACGATGAAAAGCCCGGTGCTGGAAGTCGATCCGAAACGGTACGCGCGACTGCTGGCGTGCAAGCTGCCGGCAGTCATTCGGACCCAAGAAGAAAATAAACGGCTGATTGCCGAGTTGGAGGAGTTGGATGCGCGGGATGAGGAACTCACACCGGAGGAGCGGGAGTATTCCGAACTCCTAACGGTCTTAATCGAAGCCTTCGAAGATGCCCACTACCCTCTGGAAGGATCAACGCCCGCTAGCCGTCTGCAGAGCTTGATGGAAGCACACGGTCTGCGCCAACGCGACCTGTTGGGTGTGTTTGGTTCGCGTGGCATCGCCTCCGAGGTGGTGGGCGGAAAGCGGGCGATCAGCAAGGCACAAGCGAAGAGTCTGGCCGCGCTGTTTCACGTGCCCGCCGATCTGTTCCTGTGATTCTGGTCCTTTGACTCTGGTCCTTTGACTCGGGGAGGTCTTTTTGGGGGGCGCGGCGGATTCTGCGCATTCCCTATCGACAAATGGGTATATGGTGTGCTAGACTCGTTTCATAGCCCTGAGAATCAGCCACTTGCAGGTGCTGGAGGCGGGCTGGGAGACGTGGAGAGACTGGAAGTGATGGACCAACGTGTTGCGGCGGCTCGCGAGATTATCGCCGGCCAACTCGCCGGAAGTGGGGTTCCCTGTGTCACGTCGAGCTTCCAATCCGAGGACATCGTCGTGGTGCACATGCTCATCGCTGAGCGTCCCAATATCCCGGTGCTGTTTCTCGAAACTGGCTACCATTTTCCGGAAACTCTGACCTATCGCGACCAAATGGCGGCGGCATGGAGACTGAATTTGGTGAACCTTTCGGCCCCGCAGAGCGTGGCCGAGCAGGAAGCGCAGTTCGGGATTCTGAATCGGACCGCTCCGGACCAATGCTGCAAGCTGCGCAAGGTGGGTCCGCTGTTTGCGGGACTCGCGGATTACGAGGTGTGGTTCACCGGTCTGCGCCGCGAGCAATCGCCGACGCGCGCGAATTTGGAGCCGGTGGAATCGTTCAAGCTGCCTAGCGGCAAAACTCTCCAGAAGATCAGCCCGGTCTACGATTGGACCACGCGCGACGTATGGCAGTACATGCAGAAGTTTTCGATTCCGGAGCTGCCGCTGTACGCGCTGGGCTACACCAGCATCGGGTGCGCTCCGTGCACCAAGCTGCCGCTCGACCCCAACGATCCACGCTCGGGGCGCTGGGCCGGACAGGGCAAACTGGAGTGCGGGATTCACATTCAGGCTGAATAGGCCTCGTCGCCACCATGCCCATCGCTTTGGGATTCATCATCGCGGTGTTCATCGCCCTGACCGGCGTGGGCGCGGGTTCGCTCACCACGCCGCTGCTGATTCTGCTGCTGGGGATGCCCGCCAAGGAGTGCGTCGGCACGGCGCTGATTTTCGGCGCGGTGGTGAAGCTGGTCACTGTGCCGACCTACATGGCGCGCGGGCAGATCAACAAAAGAGCGCTTTTGTACATGCTGGGCGCGGGATTGCCGGGAGTGCTCGGCGGCGCTCTCTTGTTGCGCGACCTGTCGACGCAACTGATCGAAGCCATCATCGGCTTGACCATCGTAGCGATGTCCCTGATGAACTTGTTCCGGTTCGGGAACGTCACACGTCACGACCGCACGCCGTGGCTGGCCGCGGTGGGCTTGCCGATCGGCGTCGAGATGGGGATCTCCTCCGCGGGCGCGGGCGCGATTGGGGCGCTGGCATTGATGAGCCTGACGACCATGGGGCCGGCCGAGGTGGTGGGCACCGGCCTGAGCTTCGGCCTGGGATTGTCGATTGTGGGCGGCGGCATTCATGCGGCGCTTGGCGGTGTGAATACGGCGGTGTTGTGGAAGCTGCTGTTCGGCGGCGTCCCGGGAGCGATCGCTGGATCTTACCTGGCCGGCCGCCTGCCTTCCCAAAAGCTGCGCTTCGCGCTGTGCCTGGCGCTGGTGGTTATCGGCGCGCAGCTTTCCTGGAAGAGTTTGGCGGACTACCGGGCGTCGAGCGTCGCGGCGGCTTCTTCGGGGGCGGCGGAGTCTGGGCAGCCCGTTAAGAAGTGACGCGGTGAACGCGGTAGGCTTTCAGTTTGGCAAGGTGGGTGTCGAGTCGATCTTCGGGAATGCCTTCGCCCCGGTCAAGCTGATCGAGTCCGCGCCTGATTTTCGCGTTGATGGCGTTCTTGTTTTCCAGCAGCCAGCGATCCTGCTCTTCCTGCGTTTCGAGTAAGCGGAGTAACGCTTCCTCCGCGCTGGCCGCGCCGGTCGCCTGAATCTGCTTTTGGATTCGAGCCTCCAAAGCCGTGTCGTGGATTTCGATGTTCATGGGCGGTTCCTTGCTCTCGCTCCAGCGTAAAGGATAGGGGGCCTTCCGTCACGAGGTTCAAGTTCACCCCCTCGTTGCCGTGCTCGCCGATGCACTTAAGCGGATGCAACAGTGAAGCGCTTGACGAGACTTTCGAATCCGGGCGCGTCAGTGCTTTTGCATTTCGGGCATTCGTGAACTGGTACTGACCCGAGAAAGGTTCCCCCAACTGTTGATTGGGCTACCCGCCACTCATTTGCCTTTCCCCTTAAATTGTCTAACAAAATATAACCGACCAAGAGCCGGGGCACTGGAGGAAAGGAGCATCGGCACAAGCTATATCCGAGCGCACTGGCAAGGGCCGCTTCACCTGCCCTTATTTTGTCGGTCGCCTGCTCCAGCGCCTCTGTCAACTGTTCTTTCTGTTTGGTCCCCGGCAGCAATTCCTTAGCGTCCTTCAGGGTGCTTAAAGCGCTCTTGACGGTATCCAGTCCGGCCTTGAATACGCCCATGGCTGCCGCGATTGCCTCAAAGTCTGCCGCGTTCATCATTGTTCCTTTACTATAGATCGGGGCGAGGGACCACGTTCCGCTCGCGGATCGGTGGTATTTCGGTTTGAAGGCGCTTCTATGGAATCAGACGATTTAGCGCGGCGCAGGGACAATCTGGAGGGTTCGATAGACTCGCTGGCTGTGTGGATGATTGTCTTCACGGCGGCTGTTGTTATCGGTCTGCTCATCGAGTTTTGCGCTATCCTCGCCTTCATCAGAATCCACGAGTGGTGGGTTGTGCTCGACGCGGCTGGCGAGGCAACAGTTACGGTCGGGGTCGGCGGCGAACTCTGGGTAGAGTTCAGGGCTTCCCGAAAAGAAAAAAAGCTCCGCGGGATCAACGCGGAGATTGAGCGCCAAGACAAATTAACTATTGCGAATCTCAACCTCGTTGTCGAGCAAGAGCGCCACGCCCGCGTTAAGATCGAGAAATATGTTGCCGGGTGTGACGTATCACCAGAGAAAGAACTGGCGATCTGTAAAGGACTATCAGCCTTTGCAAACAGCGAGCGCCTAGTAATCATAACCCCTGGATTTGACGGTTTTGAAGCACGGCGATTTGGCTCGCTACTGTGTGCCACATTGAAACAGGCCAAGCTGAATGCATTTACAATGGCGCACGAGCCATTGAACCCTATACGGGAACAGGGAGTGTACATCCTCGCGACTCCAGACCCCGAGACCCAAGAACTCGCCGTAGCCATTGGTCGGTCACTGAAGGGCGCTGGCATAGAGGCCGACTGGTACACCACATCTGACAATGATCCTGAGGAACTGAAATCTAACTGGCCGCCAGCGTGGTATGATCCTCGCCGAAGAAGGGTCCTGATTGTGGTAATGGAGCAGCCCAGGCCGGAGCTGCCGCAAGCCGAGGAGCCAAACTCGAACTGATCACGACACGCAATTCCCATGTCGTAGTTCTTTTGAGGCGATGGTGTGAAACACGATGCTGCTGGTAACGGCTAGGGCTGGAGGGCCGAGTCGGTCTCACCTGTTGCGCGTTCAAGTTCCTGGAGAAGCTTAACCGCCTCAGCAACAGGTATCTGCTCGCCGTACTGTACTCTGAGCGACGCAACCAAGTCATCGTTTGCTCTCTTGAACGCTTCCATATCGTTACCCGTATAAGCAGCTTTAGACCATTTTCTGAGTATTTATAGACCATAGCCGCAGTGGCGAAAATGGGCTGTTGCGTGTTCTGAATTCACCGCAGTAAGGGCCGCGGCCACGGCATGCTCCA
>Ga0316363_10001357_pt1 | contig 22086 bp, 23 predicted proteins | sample Sb_taG_3_FD_200459 | JGI IMG/M metagenome (GOLD analysis project Ga0316363, IMG submission 200459) | Peat soil microbial communities from Weissenstadt, Germany - Sb_50d_a_PC metaG (v2) (version 2) | ecosystem: Environmental > Terrestrial > Soil > Wetlands > Peat | place: Germany: Weissenstadt...
TTACCCCCGCAGCGCGCGCAACACCAGTTCCGGGGTGACCGGCATCTGCGTGATCGGCGCGGCGCCGAGCGGGCGCAGCGCGTCGTTGATGGCGTTCATGATGCAGGCCGGGGCGCCGGCGGTGCCGGCTTCGCCCGCGCCCTTGGCGCCAAGCTCGGAATCCGCGGTCGGCGTCACCACGTGGCCGATGTCGATGTCGGGCATTTCGCCGGCCATGGGCACCAGGTAGTCCATCATGGTGCCGTTGAGGAGCTGGCCGGCATCGTCATAGAGGCAATGCTCGAACAATACGGCGCCGATACCCTGCACGATGCCGCCGCGGATCTGCTCGTCGACCAGTTGCGGATTGATCACGGTGCCGCAATCCTCGACGCACCAGTGCCGCAGCAGCTTCACCGCGCCGGTCCGGATGTCGATTTCGAGATAGGACGCCTGCACGCCGTTGGTGAAGGCGAACGGCCAGGCGCGCGGCACGTAATGGCGCGTCACCAGGAACTCGGCCTGGAAACCGGGCGGCAAGGTGTCGGGGCGGAAATAAACCACGCGCGCCACCTCATCGAGGCCCATGCGCTCGCGGCCGGTATCGGCATCGACCACGATGCCGCCGCGGATATCGAGCGCCTTCGGATCGGCTTGGAGGATCGAGGCCGCGGCGGCGAGCACGTTGCCGCGTAAAACTTTGCCGGCCTGCCAGGCGGCCTCGCCACCGATGCCGGCGGCGCGCGACGCCCAGGTACCGCCGCCATAGGGCGTGTTGTCGGTGTCGCCGGTGATCACGCGGACGCGCTCGATCGGCACGCCGAAGGAGCTCGCGACGCATTGCGCCAGCACCGACTCCGCGCCCTGGCCCTGCTCGGTGACGCCGGAATGGATGAAGATCGCGCCGGTGGCATCGAGCTTCACGGTGGCGCCGTCCTGCGACGTGATGCGCGCGCCGCCGACGCCGTAGAATGCGGCGGATGGATTCGTCACCTCGATGAAGGACGCGAAGCCGATGCCGCGATTGATGCCGCGCTCACGCAGGCGCGCCTGCTCGACGCGCAACGCGGCGTAGTCCATCATCTCGAGAATCTTGTCGAGCGAGGCATGGTGCGACAGGCCCTCGAATTTCAGGCCGGCGGCGCTCACCGCCGGATAGGCGTTGTCGGCAAACAGATTGCGCCGCCGCAGTTCGGCCGGGTCCATGCCGATTTTCACCGCGGCAAGCTCTACGAGGCCTTCCGTGACCGCCGTCGCGATCGGATGGCCGACGGCGCGGTATTGGCACATCACGTTTTTATTCTGAAACACCACGCGGGCGCGGGCGCGATAGTTCGGGCAGGTGTACGGGCCGCCGACCAGATTGACGACCTGGTTGGCCTCGATGCCGCTGGTGCGCGGATAGACCGAATACGGCCCGATGCCGGTGAGATCGTCGATCTCGAACGCGGTGATTACGCCGTCTTTCTTGACGCCGATGCGCGCCTTGACGCGATGGTCGCGGGCATGGATGTCGGTGACAAAACTTTCGAAGCGGTCGGCGATGAATTTGACCGGGCGTTTTAGGAGTTTCGCCAGCGCCACAACCGCCATCTCGTCGGCATAAGTATGCACCTTGATGCCGAACGAGCCGCCGACGTCTTTGGTCAGCACGCGCACCTGGTGCTCTTCGAGCCCAAGATGCTTGGCGAACAGGTTCTGCATCATGTGCGGCGCTTGCGTGCCCTGGTACACGGTCAGGCGCTGCTCGCCCGGATTCCAGTCGGCGACGATGGCGCGCGCCTCGTTGGTGACGCCGGTGTGGCGGCCGAACACAAACGTCTGTTCGACGACGGCATCGGCTTCGGCAAAACCCTTGTCGGGATCGCCGGCGATCAACACCCGCTCGAAGGTGAGATTGTCGCCAAGCTCGGGATGGATCACCGGCGTCGCCGCGTCCAGCGCGGTTTCCGCGTCCGTCACGGCCGCGAGCACCTCGTAGTCGACGCCGACCAGCGCGCAAGCGTCCTCTGCTTCGGCGCGGCTCTTGGCAACGACGGCGCACACCGCCTCGCCTTGCCAGCAGGCGCGCTCGACGGCGATGGCGTGCTGCGGCGCCGATTTGATGCCCTTCAGATGGGTGAGCACGCCGACCCACGGCGTAATCACTTTTGCCAGCTCGACGCCGGTGACGACCGCGATCACGCCCGGCGCCTGCTTCGCCTCCGCCGTCGTGATGCTTTTGATCCGCGCGTGCGCATGCGGCGAGCGCACGAAGGCGACATGGGCCATGCGCGGCAGCGTGACGTCGCTGACATATTGGCCGCGGCCTTGCGTGAGCCGCGCCAGATTGGGCCGCGGCACCGAGCGGCCGATATAAGAGTTCGGCCGGTCGAGAGCGGTGAGGCCGGACGGCTGATCGTCGGCGATTTTCATTTCTTCTCCCTCCCCCTTGTGGGGAGGGGAAATTGTGCGCTCAGAGGAACCGCGTCGGCCACATCAGCGTGCGCCACATATGGGCCGACGGCGAACTGTCGAAGCCCAAACCTTCCTCGGGCTGCTTGAAGTTGCGGCCGATGATGTCGACGAAGTCGTTGAGGTCGACCTTGGCGTTGGGATCGAACGAATAGATGTCGTTCACGCAGATCATGCGCGAGGTCATGTAATATTTGTGGTTCTTGGCGCGCTCGTATTCGGCGACGATGTAAGGCTCGGGCTTATAGTCGGCGCCGAAATTGTCGATGTACATCTGCGGATATTCGTAGCCGACCGACCGATCGGGGAAGAAGCGCAGCGCCTGATGGGTGCGCACCGCCCAGCTCACTTCCTCGTCGACATAGGGCTCGATCATCTGCGCGCCCCAATAGCCGTGGTCGCAGCGGATGAAGCCGGCGACGCCGATGTCGTGGAGCAGGCAGGCGAGCACGACTTTCTCGCTGTGACCGCCCTTGAGCGCGTGCGTCGCGCTCTGCAAAAGGTGATTGAGCGAAGCGAAACGGTTGTTGAAGAAGTCGATCAGCGTCGGCTTCTTCGGCATGGCTGGAAGCCGCGGGTCGGCGCCCATCAAAAAGTATTTGTCGGGGTTGGCGGCCCGCAGCGCCGGACTGCTCTGCATTTCGATCTTGCCGTCGGCCAAGCCGAACAGCACTGATTTGGTGGCGATGCGCTCGCCGAGCTCGTGCATCATCCGCTCTTCGAGCTCGTCGGCCTGCGCCGAAAGCGTCGCCGGGTTTGCGTGTTCGTTCATGGTCAGCCTGCCTTTCCCGCCCTCAACTGGGCGACGGATTCGATTGCGTCGACGATAGCCTGATAGCCGGTGCAGCGACAGTAGTTGCCGGCGAGATGTTCACGGATGGCGTCGCGGCTCGGCACGCCGCCGCGGCCAAGCAGATCGCTTGCGCCGATCAGCATGCCAGGGGTGCAGAAGCCGCATTGCAGCGCATTACGCCGTTGAAACGCGTCCTGCAGGTCGGCGATGGCGCCGGAATCGGACACGCACTCGATGGTCTCGACCGCGGCGCCGTCGCACTGCACCGCGAGCACGAGGCAGCCGCGCACCACGGCGCCGTCGAGCAGCACCGTGCAGGCGCCGCAGACGCCTTGCTCGCAGCCGATATGGCTGCCGGTCAGACCGAGATCATCGCGCAGGAAATCGACCAGCGTCTTGCGCGCCTCGACGCGCTCGCGCACGTCCTCGCCATTCACGCGCAGACTGATGTCGAGATAACGTTCCATGAGGGTCCGGCAACGCCGCGTCACACACGTATTGATAGCATCGGCGGGCCACTTACGCCACCGCCGGCAACCCCAGGATTCCGCGCACGATGTCGATGGCCCGCCGCAGCAAGGTCTGCGAGGCCTCGAGCGTGCGGAAACCGGCATGGGCCGACAGCGTGACATTATCCATGCCGGCGAGTGGGTGGTCGGCTTTGAGCGGCTCGGCATGGAACACGTCGAGGCCGGCGTGGCGGATACGGCCGCTGCGCAAACCCTCGATCAGCGCGTCCTCGTCGACCAGGGCGCCGCGCGCGGTGTTGATCAGCACCACGCCCGGCTTCATGCGCGCCACCTGGGCGGCGCCTAAAAATCCGCGCGTCTCGTCGTTGAGCGCAAGATGCAGCGTGATCACATCGGACTGTGCCAAAAGCGCGTCGAGCGCAACGAGCGGCTCGCCTGATAGCGGCGTGCGGTTCCAGGCGATGACGTCCATGCCAAAACCGCGGCCGATGCGCATCACCTCGCGGCCGATGCCGCCGAGCCCGATGATGCCGAGCGTCTTGCCGTTGAGCTGCACGCCCTCGCGCGTCAACCAGGTGCCGGTGCGCACCTGACGGTCCATGCGGGCGACGTCGCGGCTCGCCGCCAGCATCAACGCGATGGTGTGCTCGGCGACCGCAATATCGCCATAGCCCTTTATGGTGTGGACGCGAACGCCGCGCGCCTCAAGCTCTGAGACATTCATGTAGCTCGACGCGCCGGTGCCGAGAAAGACGATGTGCTTGAGCGCGCCGCATCGCGCGACCAGTTCGGTCGGCATGTAAGAGTGATCGTCGATGCAGATGTCGTAGCCGTTGAGCAGCCGCGGCAGCTCGGCGCGTTCGAACGGCGTGCGGTTGACGTCGATCGGCGGATCATCGTCGCGCACGACGCTTTCCCAAACGGGAGCCAGTTGATCGTTGCAGTCGATAAAAAGGGATTTCATTCGGCGGGCCGGCTTGGCGACTCCCTCTCCCCGCGCGCGGGGAGAGGGATGGGGTGAGGGGGCGCTGCCGCAGACGCTGCGGCAAAGATGGTTTCCCAAACGCCTTCGACGTTTCCAAGCACCTCATTATTCCAGAAGCGCAGGACGCGATAGCGGTGAGCCCTGAGCCATCGATCGCGGATGACGTCACGTTTGACAGTCGCGTGTTGGCCGCCATCAACTTCGATGATGAGCCGCTTCTCCCGACAGATGAAATCCACGATGTAGGGGCCGATTGGTTCTTGCCTGACGAATTTGAATCCGCCGAGTGAACGCGAGCGCAGGTACTTCCAAAGCTTGCGCTCGGCGAACGTAGAGTTTTTGCGAAGGCGGCGAGCGGCTGCCGTTTTCACTATTTTTGCTCCGCGCATGCGGCGAGGCCCCCTCACCCCACCCTCTCCCCGCACGCGGGGAGAGGGAGTCGCGAGCGGCGGGTGTGAGTCATATTAGCGGGCCACGATGGGTTGCGCGGCAAGCGTGGGCTCGCGCGGCGCGACGCCGGTGAACGGCGAGCCCTGCTCGAACCAGGAGGCCGGCGCCGGATGGCCCCAAAGCGTCTGGCGCTGCGGGTCGGTCAGCGACCAGCGGATCGGGGCGTGGTCGGGATCGACGGTGAGATAGTCCGAGGTGAACAGCTCGACGCGATGGCCGTCCGGATCGCGAATGTAAAGAAAGAACGCGTTGGAAATGCCATGGCGGCCGGGGCCGCGTTCCATATTCGCCAGATAGCCGGACGTCGCCATCACGTCGCAGATATGGATGATGTCGAGCACGCTCGCCGTCCAAACGCCGACATGATGCAGCCGCGGGCCGACGCCGTTGGTGAAAGCGAGGTCGTGGACATTGCCCTTGCGGTGCAGCCACACCGCCCACAGCTTTGGATCGGCGCCGTCGGTCTCGGAATATTCGGTGAGGCGGAAACCCAGCGCCGCATAGAAGTCGTAGCTCGCCTGCACGTCCGGCGTGAAGCAGTTGAGATGATCGATGCGCTGGATGCGCGCGCCCTGATGGGCGGCGTATTTTTGCAGCATGGATGGGCCCTGATCCATCCGCGCGTAGAGATCGAGCGGCGTGCCGAAAACGTCGGCGGTACGCAGGGTGCGGCCCTGATGCGGCACGTCGGGAAACGCGGTCGGCAGGTTGCGGCGGGCAAACCAGGCCGCGGCGCGGTCGACGTCGTCTTCGCTGGCGAGCTTGAAGCCGAGCGCGCGCACGTCGGCGTCGCGGCCGCGCCGCAGCACGATCGAATGATGGTTGCGTTCCTCGACGCCGCGCAGATAGAGCGCGTCGTCGGTCTCGTCGCTGACCAGAAGCCCGAGGCAATCGACATAAAAGGCGCGCGAGCGCGCCAGGTCGCGCACGCCGAGCTCGACATGGCTCGAGCGCACCACATTGAACGGCGGGTCGAAAACCGGCTGGTGGACGGGCATCGTGCCGCTTTATGGCCGTTGACGGTTTGGGCGATGACTCTTAACACATCGTCTAAGGCATGATCCCGAAAAGTGGGCACCGGTTTTCGGATAAGATCATGCCCAAAGCAAAATACAAAAGCCGCCTGCCGGCGGCAACAAAGGAGAACAGCGACATGCGCCTTGCAAGCTACAATATGCGCGGCCGGCCGAGCTTTGGCGCGGTCGTCGGCGAGGGCATCGTCGATCTGCGCTCGCGGCTGAGCCGCTTCGCCACCCTGGTCGACGTGTTCCGCGCCCAGGCGCTGGACGAGGCAAAATCCGCCGCCGCGGGCGTGCGCCCCGACGTGCCGTTCGGCGAGGTCGAGCTGTTGCCGCCGCTGTTGGCGCCGGAAAAGATCCTCTGCATCGGCATCAACTACGCCAACCGCGGCGCCGACTATAATGTCACCAACAATCCGAAATATCCGAGCATGTTCTATCGCGCGCCGAATTCGATGGTCGGCTCGGGCCAGAAGCTGCTGCGGCCGAAGATTTCCGAGCAGCTCGACTACGAGGGCGAAATCGCCATCGTGATCGGCCGCGAATGCAAGCACGTGCCGAAGGAAAAGGCGCTCGGACTGATCGCCGGCGTCACGCTGGCCAACGAAGGCACCATCCGCGATTGGACGCGGCACGGCCAGTTCAACGTCACCCAGGGCAAGAATTTCGATGCCACCGGCGGCATCGGGCCGTGGATCGAGACCGAAGTCGACGTCTCGAAGCCGCTGCATCTCACCGTGCGCAAGAACGGCGAGGTCACGCAGGACGACACCACCGAAAGCATGATCTTCTCGTTCGCCGATATCATCGCCTACACCACCACGTTCATGACCTTGAAGGCCGGCGACGTGATCTGCACCGGCACGCCGGTAAAGAAGGGCCCGAAGGTCGATCCGCCGGTGTGGCTGAAGCCCGGCGACACCATCGAAGTCGAGTGCCCGCAGATCGGCATCTTGCGCAACACCGTGGTGGATGAGGCGTGACCGTCCGCGCCGCTTGCATCATCGGTTGGCCGGTCGAACATTCACGCTCGCCGCTCATTCATAACTACTGGCTGAAAACCTACGGCGTCGCCGGCGAATACCGCCGCGAGGCGGTGCCGCCGGACGAATTCGAGGCCTTCGTGCAATCGCTGGCGGCGCGCGACTATGTCGGCGCCAATGTCACGGTGCCGCACAAGGAGAAGGCGCTGGCATTCTCGCTGCCGGACGAGCGGGCGCAGGCGGTCGGCGCCGCCAACACGCTGTGGATCGCCGGCGGTTTTCTGCATGCGACCAATACCGACGTCGAAGGGTTTTTGAACAATCTCGACGCCTGCGCGCCGCAATGGGATCGCGGGCTCGGCAACGCGGTCGTGGCCGGCGCCGGTGGCGCCGCGCACGCGGTGGTCTACGCGCTGCTGACGCGCGGCGTCGAACGCATCACGGTGGTCAATCGCACCCCGTACCGCGCCGAAGTCTTGCGCCAGCGCTTCCTCGAGCGTTTGCAGGTCGCCCCGTGGGAACAGTTGAACGACCTGCTCGGCGAGGCGACCCTGTTTGTCAACACCACCACGCTGGGCATGGCCGGGCAGCCGGAACTCGGGGCCGATATTGGGCGACTGCCCAGTCACGCCATTGTCGCCGATCTGGTCTATGTGCCGCTGGTCACGACGCTGATCAAAACGGCAAAAGCCAAGGGCCTGCGCACTGCCGACGGGCTCGGCATGCTGCTGCATCAGGCGGTGCGCGGTTTTGAGCTGTGGTTCGGCAGGAAACCCGAAGTGACCGCGGAACTGCGGGCCTTGGCCGAAGCCGATCTCGGGCCTTCCGCCGCCTAGCCTACCGGAATAACGTAGCCGGCTTCGGGGTTTCAAATGCCAGCCGCCAAGGCTTTTAGCTTGTGGCGTGAACTGGCAACCCTTTGGGAGGATCACGATGACGATGATGACACGCAGGACGTTGGGCGCGAGCGCCGTAGCCCTGCTTTTCGCCGCTTCCTTTGCCGCGGCCCAGGCGCCGCAAATGGTGCGGGTGCGCGCCACCCTCGAAAACGTCAGCGTGCCGATGCTGACGGCGAAGGCGCGCGACGGCGCCGAGATGAAGATCAAGCTCGCCGATAATGCGCCGGTGAACGAAGTGGTGCAGGCGTCACTCGCCGACATCAAGGACAATTCGTATATCGCCGTGACCGCCATGCCGCAGCCTGACGGCAGCCAGAAGGCGGTGGCGATCCTGATCTTCCCCGAGGCCATGCGCGGCGTCGCCGAAGGTTTTCGGCCCTGGGACCTCGAGCCCAGTTCGACCATGACCAACGCCACGGTGGCCGAGCAGGTCAAGAGCACCGACGGCCAAACGCTTACCGTCAAGTACAAGGACGGTGACAAGAAGATCCTAGTGACGCCGGCCACCATCATCGTCACCTACAAGAAGTCGGCGGCTAGCGATCTCAAGGCCGGCCAGAAAATCTTCGTCGCCGCGGCGAAGAAGCTCGACGACGGAACGCTGGAAGCACCGAACGTCGCCTACGGCGATGTCGGCGTGTGGCGTTGAAACAAACCTGCAGGGAGCGTGAGATGAGAAAGATAATCTTGAGCACCGCTTTCGCCCTCGCCGCGACCGCGGCGCTGGCGCAGGCGCCGGACACGGTGCGCGTGCGCGGCACCATCCAAAGCGTGGACGGCTCCATGCTCGACGTGAAGGCGCGCGATGGCGCCGACATGAAGATCAAGCTGGCCGACAACGCGCAGGTCCGCACCGTCGTCGGCAAGACGATCGCCGACGTCAAGCAGGGCCTGTTCGTCGGCATCACCGCCATGCCGCAGCCGGACGGCACCCAGAAGGCGGTCGAGATCCACATCTTCCCGGAAGCCGCGCGCGGCACCGGCGAAGGTCATCGGCCGTGGGATCTGGTGCCCGGCAGCACCATGACCAATGCCAATGTCGACAGCGAGGTCGCCATCACCGACGGCAAGAAGCTGGTGTTGAAATACAAGGACGGCGACAAGACTTTCATCGTGCCGGACAACGTCAAGGTCGTCATGTTCGCGCCGGGAGCTATGGCCGATGTCAAGCCGGGCGCGAAAATCTTCATCGTCGCCGCGAAAAAACTGCCGGACGGCACGCTCGAAGCGCCGGCCATCACGGTCGGCTCCAACGGCGTCGATCCGCCGATGTAGTCAGCGGAGGCGATCATGAGAACGACGGCAATCCGCGCCGCGCTCGCCCTCGTCGCCGCAATCGCGGCGACGGCGGCGCTGGCGCAGGCGCCGCAAACCGTGCACCTGCGCGGCGTCATCGAAAAGGTCGACGGCAATACCGTGACCGCGAAGTCGGACAAGGGCGACGAACTCAAGCTCAACCTCGCCGACAAAATGCTTGTCGTCGCCGTGGTGAAAGCGTCGCTGGCCGATATCAAGGACGGCGACTTCATCGGCAGTGGAGCCATGCCGCAGCCTGACGGCACGCAGAAGGCCATCGAAGTGCACATTTTTGCCGAATCTATGCGCGGCACCGGCGAAGGCTTTCGGCCCTGGGACGGCGCGCCCAACAGCACCATGACCAACGGCACGGTCGGCAATACCGTCACCGGCGTCGACGGCCCTGTCATCACCGTCAAATACAAGGACGGCGATAAGAAGATCATCGTGACGCCGGACGTGCCGATCGTGCGCTATGAAGTCGTCGATCTGAGCGCGCTCAAGCCGGGGGTAGCCTTCGCGGTCTTGGCGGCGGTGAAGACGCCGGACGGCAGCTACGACATCAAGCGCATCAACGTCGGCCGCGACGGCGTCGTCCCGCGCTAGTCTCACGTCGTCATTCCGGGGCCGAGCGTAGCGAGGAGCCCGGAATCCATAATCCCTGTGCTGGGGTTATGGATTCCGGGCTCGCGCCTTTGGCGCGCCCCGGAATGACGTGCTCTTTGGCACGGCAATTGCTCGTAAACGGGGCACAAGCCACGTCGAACCACAGGGGGTCGTCCATGACACGAGCCGAACTCACCGAAAAGCTGCTCGGCATCAAGCGCGAGAAGGGCTGGACCTGGAAACATATCTGCGACGAGATCGGCGGCATGTCGCCGGTGCTGATCACCGGCGCGGTGCTCGGGCAGATGAAAATGACTAAGCCGCAGGCCGCCAAGGCCGCGGAAATGTTCGGCCTGAGCAAGAGCGAGCAGGTGTTACTCAACGAGGTGCCGAACCGCGGCTCGCCGATGCCGCCGACCGATCCGCTGATCTACCGCTTCTATGAGCTGGTGATGGTCAACGGCCCGGCGCTGAAGGTGCTGATCGAGGAAGAATTCGGCGACGGCATCATGTCGGCCATCGACTTCGATTTGCAGATGGAACGGCAGCCCGATCCCAAGGGGGACCGGGTGCGCATTTCCATGTCGGGAAAATTCCTGCCGTACAAATATTACGGCGCGACCGGCAACGCGCAGGCGTACGGCTACAAGGAAGAATGATCTGGGTATGCGTTTCCCGGGCGCAGCGCAGCACCATAAGCGCGTTCACGCGCGTCTTGCGCGCGCTATGGTGGTGCGCTGCAGACCCGGGACCGTTACCAACTCAGAGTCTGGTGCGATCCCGGATCAGCGGTGCATCACCATAGCGTGTCGAAGACGCGCGTAACCACGCTTATGGTGCTGCACCGCATCCGGGAAACATCAGCGCGCCGACCAGTGATTGCAATGGCGGTGGAAGCTGTTGTCGGTCCAGCAGTGGCCGCGGCTGATCGACGGGCCCCAGAACGGCTTGCCGTAGACCGCGCCGACGACGCCGCCGGCGACCGCGCCGACCGGACCCGCGACCACGAGACCGACACCCGCGCCGGCCGCGGCACCGACCATGTCGGCACGCGCGCTCGGAGTGGCTGCGGCGATCGCGGCGAAAACGGCTGTTGCCAGAATGAGATGACGCATAGGGCTACTCCTATCACTCGATACGAGCGCGCTTCCTATCACGCGATACCTTTTCATAAGGTTGACGCCCGGTAACCACATTCCGGTACCGGCAGATTCCGGCCGTTCCGCGGCGGTTATACGGCCGTGATCACGCGCCGGTCGATCTCGGCGATGCTGTTAACCCCGGTCAGCGCCATGCTGATATCGAGTTCATTGCGGATGATCTCGATGGCGCGGGCGACACCGGCCTGGCCGCCGGCGCCGAGTCCGTAGATGTAGGCGCGGCCGCTCAGGCAAGCACGCGCGCCGAGCGCGATGGCGCGCATCAGATCCTGCCCGGAGCGGATGCCGCCGTCGAACAAAACCTCCAGTTCCGAGCCGACCGCCTCGGCGATCGGCGGCAGCATGGAGATTGAAGAAGATGTACCGTCGAGCTGGCGGCCGCCGTGATTGGACACCACGATCGCCGCCGCGCCGGTCTTGGCCGCGATGCGCGCATCCTCGACGTCGAGGATGCCTTTGAGGATGAGCTTGCCGGGCCACAGACTCTTGATCCACTCGACGTCCTTCCAGCTCAGCGTCGGATCGAACTGCTCCGAAATCCATTTCGACAGCACGGTGACGTTGTTCATGCCGGGATAGTGCCCGGCGATGTTGCCAAAAGTCTTGCGCTTGCCACGCAGCACGCCGAGCGCCCAGGCCGGCTTGGTGGCGATGTCGATCAGGTTCGCCAGGCGGATTTCCGGCGGCACCGACATGCCGTTCTTGATGTCGCGATGGCGCTGGCCGATGACCTGAAGGTCGACGGTCAGAACCAGCGCGCTGCATTTTGCGGCCCTGGCGCGTTCGATCAAGCCGCGGATATAGCCGCGATCCTTCATGACGTAGAGCTGGAACCAGAACGGCTTGTCGACCGCGGCCGCCACATCCTCGATGGAGCAGATCGACATGGTCGACAACGTGTAAGGAATTCCCGCCGCCTGCGCGGCGCGACACGCCAGAATCTCACCGTCGCCGTGCTGCATGCCGGTCAGCCCGACCGGCGCCAGCGCCAGCGGCAACGCCGCCGGCTCGCCGAGGATCGTGGTTTTGGTGCTGCGATCGGCGACATTATGCAGGATGCGCTGGCGCAGCGTGATGCGCTCGAGATCGGCGCGGTTGGCGCGCAACGTTTGCTCGGCATACGAGCCGGATTCGCAGTAATCGACGAAGGCGCGCGGGACCTTGCGATGATAGGTCTGCCGCAGGTCCTCAATGCAGGTCATGGTCTTCATGGCTTGCGGTTCCCAACTCTCACCCGGGGTCTTGATAGCACAAAGCGCGCGTCCAGCCGGGGCTTCCGGAGCGGAACCGCACCGCCTCGCCGGGGGTTATGGTCAGTGCGACGGGGCAGACATCAGCCTGGCGGCGGCCATATAGAGAAAGACAACGATGATGGACAGAAATCGCTCGCTCCGATCCGATCAGGACGATTTTTCGGGCGATTTGGGCGACGACACCAAGCGCCGCCGCGAACTGGACGCCGATCGCAAGAAAAAGCTCGATGACGCGCTGGATTTGGGCCTCGAGGAGACCTTTCCCGGTTCCGACCCGGTTTCGGTCACTCAACCGCCGCACAGCCCGTATGATCGGTCCAAACGCTAGGCCGCGAGGCCGCTTATGGTAAATGCCGTGCCGATTACGCCGGTAAGAATGTCGAATATTTTTTGAAGCAGCCGACAGGCGGAACGGGTTAATATCCTCTCCCGGGGGTTATCTGCCCGGTGGGGGACTTTTCGTATGGTTCGTAAATATTTCGGCACCGACGGCATTCGCGGCCGCGCCAACGGCGTGATCACGCCGGAACTGGCGCTCAAAGTGGGCCAGGCGGCCGGGCTGACCTTCCGCCGCGGCGATCACCGCCATCGCGTCGTGGTCGGCAAGGACACCCGGCTTTCCGGCTATATGATCGAGACGGCGCTGGTCGCCGGCTTCACCTCGGTCGGCATGGACGTGCTGCTGCTCGGCCCGATCCCGACGCCAGCCGTCGCCATGCTGACGCGGTCGATGCGCGCCGATCTCGGCGTCATGATCTCGGCCTCGCACAATCCGTACGACGACAACGGCATAAAGCTGTTCGGCCCCGACGGCTACAAGCTGTCCGACGACGTCGAGCTCGGCATCGAGCGGCTGATCGACGGCGACATCACCAAGCGGCTGGCCAAGAGCATGGACCTCGGCCGCGCCAAGCGCATCGACGGCGTGCACGACCGCTACATCGAATTCGCCAAGCGCACGCTGCCGCGCAACCTGTCGCTCGAAGGCTTGCGCGTGGTCATCGATTGCGCCAACGGCGCCGCCTATCGGGTGGCGCCCGACGCGCTGTGGGAGCTCGGCGCCGACGTGGTGCCGATCGGCGTCGAGCCGGACGGCTTCAACATCAACCGCGACTGCGGCTCGACCTCGACCGAGGCGCTGAGCCGCAAGGTCCGCGAAATGCGCGCCGATATCGGCATCGCGCTCGACGGCGATGCCGACCGTGTCGTCATCGTCGACGAGCGCGGCCATCTGATCGACGGCGATCAGCTCCTTGCCGTGATTGCCGAGAGCTGGCGCGACGACGGCCGCCTGGCGCAGCCCGGCATCGTCTCCACCGTGATGTCGAATCTCGGCCTGGAGCGGCACCTGCAAACGCTCAAGCTGTCATTGGTGCGCACGCCGGTCGGCGACCGCTATGTGCTCGAGTATATGCGCCAGCACGGCTTCAATGTCGGCGGCGAGCCGTCCGGCCATATCATTCTTTCGGATTACACCACGACCGGCGACGGCTTCGTCGCCGCATTGCAAGTGCTCGCGGTGGTCAAAAAAATCGACAAACCGGTGTCGCTGGCCTGCCACCGCTTCGAAGCGCTGCCGCAGGTGCTCAAAAGCGTGCGCTACCGCAGCGGCAAGCCGTTGGAAAATTCAAAAGTGCGTTCCGTCATCGCCGACGCCGAGCACCGCCTCAACGGCCATGGCCGGCTGGTGGTGCGGCCGTCCGGCACCGAGCCGGTGATCCGCGTCATGGGCGAAGGCGACGACAAGGCCATGGTGGAAGAGATCGTCGACGGCATCGTCGACGCACTGACCGATCACGCGGCGTAGTCACCCGCGCGCCTTCAAAAACTGCGCGAATGCCTTGAGCGTGATTTCCGAGACGTGATGCTCGATGCCCTCGGCATCGGCCTCGGCCGCTTCGCTCGGCACGCCGAGCGCGCGCAGGAGGTCGACCACGAGGCGATGGCGCACGCGGACGCGGTCGGCGAGCGTGTGGCCCTTTTCGGTCAAGAACACCCCGCGGTAGGGCCGCGCCGTCGCCAGGCCGGCACGCTTGAGGCGCGAAATGGTCTTGATCGCGGTGGCGTGGGAGACGCCAAAGCGCCGGGCAATGTCGGTCGGCCGCGCCTCGCCCTCCCCGGCCAAAAGATCCGCGATCAGCTCGGCATAGTCCTCCAGCAACGCCGTCGCCTGCTCCGACCGCGTCTTGCCGAAGCGGCGCGCCTGCGTGCCTTCCGCCGGAAGCTTTGCCATTGTGAACTGATACCCGGTGATCTAGCGCCGGTCCGGCCGCCAATCGGCGCCAAGTGTTCCAGCACCACGTGTTCCCGCGCCGAACCGCAGACCACACTTCACCGCCCGTGTCAAAGTGTAGCCAACGCTACATAGTCTAGCCGTTGACGCGAGCGGCACCGCCTCTTATACTGTAACCGATGCTACATTTTAGGGTAAATGCTGCGGAGCCGCATGCCACGCAGGCGCAAGACGGCCGGGGCCATGACCAACCTCGATGAATCGCTCGCCATCGCGGAGCCGACCGGACGGCCCGGGTCGCTGTCCGACCGCACGCTGGTCACCGCGCGTCAGGTGCTGGCGGGTCAGCGCGGGGGCTTGCGCGCCTCGCTGGCCTTTGCCGGCCCGGCGGTCGTCGCCTCGATCGCCTATATGGACCCGGGCAATTTCGCCACCAACATCCAGGCCGGCGCCAAATACGGCTACGGCCTGCTCTGGGTCGTGCTGCTCGCCAATGTCATCGCGATGCTGTTCCAAGGCCTGTCCGCCAAGCTCGGCATCGTCACCGGCAAGAACCTCGCCGAAATGTGCCGCGATTATTTTCCGCGTCCGGTGGTGCTGGCGATGTGGGGGGTCAGCGAGATTGCCGCCATGGCGACCGACCTCGCCGAGTTTCTCGGCGGCGCCATCGGCCTGTCGCTGTTGTTCCACATGCCGCTCATCGCCGGCATGGGCGTGACCGCGCTCGTGACCTACGGCCTGTTGATGTTCGAGAGTTACGGCTTCCGGCCGCTCGAACTGATCATCGGCGCGATCGTCGGCGTGATCTGTATTTGCTATCTCCTCGAAATGTTCATCGCTCCGGTCGATTGGGCGTCGGCGGCGTACCATCTGGTGACGCCGGAAATCGTCGATGCCGAGGCGCTGCTGCTCGCCGTCGGCATTATCGGTGCCACCGTCATGCCGCACGCGATCTATCTGCATTCCGGCCTGACCCAGGCGCGGGTGCCGGTGCGTAACGATGCCGACCGGCGAAGAGTCCTGCGCTTCTCCAACCGGGAAGTGGTCATCGCGCTAACCGTCGCCGGCCTCGTCAACATCGCCATGGTGATGATGGCCTCAGGCGCGTTCCATGCCGGCCACCCCGAAGTCGCCGAGATCGAAACCGCCTATCACACGCTGACGCCGCTGCTCGGCGCCGCGGCCTCCGCAATCTTCCTGGTCTCGCTGATCGCCTCGGGCATATCGGCCTCGACGGTCGGCACCATGGCCGGCCAGATGATCATGCAGGGCTTCTTCGGCTTCCGCATCCCGATCTGGCTGCGCCGGCTCGTCACCATGGTGCCGGCCTTCGTCGTGGTCGCGCTCGGCGTCAACGCGACGAGCGCTCTCGTCATCAGTCAGGTGATCTTGAGCATCGCGCTGCCGCTGCCGATGATCGCGCTGCTCATCTTCACCAACAGGCGCGACATCATGGGCGCGTTCACCAACAGCCGTCTCACCCGCATCGTGGCGCTGGTCGGCACGGCGACGGTGCTGGCGCTCAATGTCGTGCTGATCGCGCAGACGCTGCTATAGCCCGGATCGAGCATCGCGAAATCCGGGAACGGCGCGAGGGAAATCGCGCAAAATGCGAATCCCGGATTGCGGGTCGGCAATCCGGGTTCCTTGTTCGGCGGCCGGTAAAACGGCCGCCGACCGACTTACATCGTCTTCAGATTTTCCGCGGCCGACTTGCCGGTCTTGCGGTCCACCACGACTTCGAAGGAAACGCGTTGACCTTCCCTCAGCTCGCGGAGGCCGGCGCGTTCGACGGCGCTGATATGAACGAACACGTCCTTACCACCGCCCTCGGGTTGGATGAATCCATATCCCTTCTGTGCGTTGAACCACTTCACGGTACCGTTGTTCACGGGTCTCTCCTTGTAGACATGCCTAAGTGAGCCGCGCGATCGTGCTCGGCTCGGTTCGCTCGAATTTTTGGTGAAAGATCGTCAGTCAGGCGCGTTTGTCGCTGCAAGGCCAAGTCATTCGGCCGAAAACTCGATGGCTGCAAATTTAACGGCAAGTTGCGGCATTCGCAAGACCGTGTCTGACCGAATATGACGGTCGGTCATGCAGCCTTAATAGAATCGAAACATCAATCAAGGGCTTGAAACGGCAATAATGGCGCCGTTTTTTGCCGATTCGACCAGGGCGTCGAATACCTCCATACCGTGCAAAACGTCTTCGATCGGTACCGGGTAGGATTCGCCGTCGCGAATCGCTCGCGCGAACGCCACGAGCTCGGCGCGCAGCGTGTCGAAATCGGAATGCTCGAAAATCTCGTCGGGCGGCGCCGACACCCGCCCGGTCGGCGCGACGGTGGCCGTGGGCGCAAAGCGCAGGCGCGACATGTCCGGCCGCGAGATCTCGGCGAGGCCGTTGCTGCCGTACAGGGTGAATTCAAAATTCGTCGCGGTCGCCACCGAGCAGAAGATCAGGCCGGTGGCGCCGCTTGCAAACCGCAACATAATCGTCGTGGTGTCGTCGGCGCGGCCGGGATAGTTGCGCGCCGTGACGCAGCGCACGTCGCGCACGCGGCCGGAGAATTCGATCATATGGTCGAGGGCGTGCACGCCGACCGCGGTCAGCGCGCCACCCGGCGCTTCCTCGGGCGCGGCACGCCAATTGTCGAGCGCGATGAAATGCGCCGTCGAGGTGGTGTGCTGGGCAACCATGGCGATGACTTTGCCGAGCCGGCCATCCTGCACTCTGGCGCGCAACGCGGCCAGGCTCGGATGGAAGCGCCGGGCCAGCCCGACGGCGAGCACGACACCGGCCTTGCGCGCGGCGTCGACGACGACGTGGGCGCTGGCAAGGTCCAGCGTGATCGGCTTCTCGACGAAGATATGTTTTCCCGCCGCCGCAGCCGCGAGCGCCTGCGCTTGGTGCTGGCTGTGCGGCGTCGCCAGCACGACGGCATCGATGTCCGGATTAACCAGGATCTGCTCGTAGCTGCCGGCGAGCGGGATGTTCTTGTCGCGACAAAAATCTTCCGCGTTCGCCCGCGTGCGGGTGTAGGCAAGCACGAATTCGATGTCGTCGCTGTTGCCGGCAACGGACGAGACCAGCGAGCGGCCCCAGCGGCCGAGTCCGACGATGGCGGCGCGGATCATTGGCGTGTGAAGGCGTCGCCGGCCGCGTCGCCGCCGCAATTGCTAAAGATGGCCACCATGGCACTATGATAGTCGAAAGCGCATAGCCGGAAAACTGATGAAGCCGCCAGCCTTCGACTATATCGCCGCCGGCAGCATCGCCATGGCGTTTGAGGCGTTGGCGCAAGCCGGCGACGACGCCAAAATCATCGCCGGCGGCCAGAGCCTGGTGCCGATGCTCAATTTCCGCATGCTGCGGCCGTCGGTGCTGGTCGACATCAACCGCATCGCCGGGCTGGATGTCATCGAAGCGACAAGCGAGGCAATCCACGTCGGCGCGCTCACGCGCCATTACCAGCTCGAAACGTCGCCGCTCATCGCCCGCCATCTGCCGGTATTGTCCTGCGCCATGACCCATGTAGCGCACCTGGCGATCCGCAACCGCGGCACCATCGGCGGTAGTTTGGCGCACGCCGACCCGGCGGCCGAACTGCCGATGATGGCACTGCTGCTCGATGCCGAGTTGCGTATCGCGTCGACCTCTGGCGAGCGGACCGTTGCCGCGCGCGATTTTTTGCTTGGCGCGCTGACGGTCGATCTCGCCGCGGGCGAAATCATCACCGGCATCGTGCTGCCGAAATTGCCGCCGCACACCGGTTGGGGGTTTGAAGAGGTCGCGCGGCGCCACGGCGATTTCGCACTTGCCGCCGTTGCCGCCACGGTGACGGTGTCCGACGGCGCGATCGAACAGGCGCGCATTGCCTTGACTGGCGTCGGCGCCACGGCGCTGCGCGCCCACCAAGCCGAAGGCCTGCTGATCGGACGCGCGCTCGAGGCGGACCTGACCCATCGCGCGATCGACGCGGTTCGCGACGCAATCGGACCCGAGACCGATCTGCACGCTTCGTCCGATTACCGGCGTCATCTCGCCGGCGTGCTCACCGGACGTGCGTTGGCCGCGGCCTGGCGCCGCGCTCATGAAAGCGCCACATGAGCAAGACCTGCGAGATCAGCGTCACCGTCAACGGCACGACGCATCGCGCCGCCGTGGAGCCGCGACTGCTCCTCTCCGATTTCCTCCGCCACACGCTCGGGCTGACCGGCACCCATGTCGGCTGCGAGCACGGCGTCTGCGGCGCCTGCACCGTGCTGGTCGACGGCGACAGCGCGCGCGCCTGCCTGATGTTCGCGGTGCAGGCCGATGGCCGCAGCATTGAGACAATCGAAAGCCTCGGCCGCATCGGACAAATGAACGCGTTGCAGGAATCGTTTCACGAGCATCACGCTCTGCAGTGCGGCTTCTGCACGCCGGGCATGCTGATGACGGCGACCGATCTGTTGCGAAAATACCCGCTCGCCAGCGACGATGACATCCGCAAAGGTCTGTCCGGCAATCTGTGCCGCTGCACCGGCTACGAGCACATCGTCAGGGCGATCCGCGCCGTGGTCGGCAAGACGCAAGAGCGCCCATGAACGACGCGCCCGAAATCCACGCCCGGCCCAAAATCGTCGGCGCCCGCATCAAGCGCAGCGAGGATCCGCGGCTGCTCACCGGGGTCGGCGCCTATACCGATGACCGTCAGGTCATGCGTGTGTTGCACGTAGCGTTCCGCAGGAGCGATCAATCCCATGCGCGCATCCGTGCGGTGGACTGTGCCGCCGCGCGCATGGCGCCCGGCATCGTCGCCGTATTCACTGCGGACGATTTGAGCGATTTGGTCAAGCCGCTGGTCGCAACCTCGCGCATGGCGAACTACTACGCCACGCCGATCCTGCCGCTGGCGCGCGGCAAGGTGCGCTATGTCGGCGAGCCGGTGGTCGGCATCGTCGCCGACAGCCGCTATCACGCCGAAGATGCGCTCGAGCTGATCGCCATCGACTACGAGCCGCTGCCGATTGTGATCGATCCGGAACAGGCGGTGCGTCCCGGTGCGCCGCTGTTGCATGACGAGGCCGGCACCAATGTCATCGTCAGCCGCGAGTTCAAGCGCGGCGATCCAGAAGCGGCATTTGCGTCGGCGCCGGTCCACATCAAAGGTCGATTCCGCATGCATCGCAAAAGCCCGGTCGCGATCGAGCCGCGCGCCTGCATTGCCGAATACGAACCCGGTCGCGACGCACTAACGCTGCATTCGGCGACGCAAGTGCCCGGCATCATCCGCGACGCGCTTTCGTCGGCGCTCGATATTCCGGGCCATCGCATTCGCGTCGTTTCGCCCGACGTCGGCGGCGGTTTTGGCGGCAAGGGCTCGCTCTATCCCGAGGAAATATTCGTCTGCGCGGTGGCGCGGCACCTGCGGCGCCCGGTCAAATGGACCGGCGACCGCCTGGAAGATTTTGCCGCCAGCAGCCAGGGATTCGACGAGATCGTCGACGCCGAACTGGCGCTCGACAACGACGGCCGCATCCTCGCCTTGCAGGCCGACGTGATCGGCGACGTCGGCGCCTATTCGATCTATCCGTGGACCGCGGCGCTCGAGCCGGTACAGGTGGTGAGCTTTCTGCCCGGCCCCTATCGCGTGCAAAATTATCGCGGCCGGGTGCAGGCGGTGGCGACCTCGAAGGCGCCGACCGGGCCGTATCGCGGCGTCGGCCGGCCGATCTCGGCCTTTGTGATGGAACGGCTGATGGACATGGCGGCGGCAAAGCTCGGCATCGATGCTAAGGACATCCGGCTGCGCAATCTCATTGCCGACGATGAGCTTCCCTACAAGGTCGCCTCGGGCATCGTCTGGGACAAATCCGGCTTTCAGGAATGCCTGCACAAGGCGTGCGCCGCGATCGGCTATGACGCATTGCGCGCAAAGCAAAAACAAGCGCGCGCCGCCGGCCGCTGGGTCGGCATCGGCATCGCCTGCTATGCCGAGCTCACCGGCATCGGCTCGCGCATCTCGGTTGCGCCCGGCATGCCGATCAATACCGGCACCGAGACGGCGATCGTGCGCATCGATTCGACCGGAGCCATCACCGCCACCTTCGGCATCGCTTCGCACGGCCAAGGCCTCGAGACGACGCTCGCGCAAGTCGTCGCCGAGCATCTCGGCGCCCGCTTCGAAGACATCCGCGTCCTCCAAGGCGACAGCTCGGGCGTCGCCGGCGGCACCGGCACCTATGCCAGCCGCAGCATGGTGCTGGCCGGCGGCGCGGCGACGCTCGCGGCGGGCAAGGTGCGCGAAAAAGTCCTCAACGCCGCGTCGCATCTGCTCGAAGCGTCCGCCACCGATCTGGTGGCGGAAGACGGCAAAATCTCCGTCGCCGGCACCGACCGTTCGATCACGTTCCGCGACGTGGCGCGCGCCGTCTATGCCGAAATGGGCCGGCTGCCGCCCGACGCGCGCGGCGAGCTTGCCGCGACCGAAACCTACGATCCGGTGTTCGGCACCACGTCCTCGGCGACCCATATCGCCGTGGTGGAGATCGATCCGGAAACCTACGAAGTGCGCGTGGAGCGCTTCGCCGTGGCGGAGGATTGCGGCCGGCTGGTCAATCCGCTGATCGTCGACGGCCAGGTCCACGGCGGCGTCGCCCAAGGCGTCGGCGCCGCGCTCTACGAAGAAGTCGTCTACGACGCGCAAGGCCAGATCACCACCGCAAGCCTGGTCGATTATCTCGTTCCCTCGGCCTGCGAAATACCGCCAATGCAGGTCATGCATCTGGAAAGCTATTCGCCGACCACGCTCGGCGGCTTTCGCGGCCTGGGCGAAGGCGGCACCATCGGCGCGCCGGCTGCCATCGCCAACGCCGTCGCCGATGCGCTCGCCCCGCTCGGCATCGAGATCAACGAGCTGCCGGCAACGCCGGAGCGCCTGTTCCGCCTGATCGAAGCGGCGCGGGCGCGCGCCAAACCGTGAAAGAGCAAAACCTGAAAGAGCGAATATGGATCTCAATCTGACCGGAAAAATCGCCCTGGTAACCGGCGCGACCAGCGGTGTCGGCAGCGAGATCGCGCTGCGCCTCGCCGCGGAAGGCGCCAGCGTTGCCGTCAATTACCGTTCTTCGGGCGAGGAAGCCGACGCGCTGGTCAAGGATATCGTTACCAAAGGCGGCAAAGCCAAACCCTACAAGGCCGATGTCGCCGATTTTGCCGCCGTGCAGGCGATGACGGAAAATATCGTCAAGGATTTCGGCGGCCTCAATATCTTGATCAACAATGCCGGCCTCGCCATCCGCCAGCGTTTCATGGAGACCAAGCCCGACGATTGGCATCGCCAGATCGACGCCTGTCTCTACGGCGCGATCCATTGCTGCTACGCAGCGGCGGCACATCTCGACGCCGGCCAGAACGGCCGCATCGTCAGCGTGATCGGCGACTCGTCGCGCGTCGGCGAATCCGGGCTCGCCATCGTCGCCGCTGCCCGCGCCGGCGTCATCGCGCTGATGAAATCGCTGG
>Ga0316363_10001358_pt1 | contig 22081 bp, 19 predicted proteins | sample Sb_taG_3_FD_200459 | JGI IMG/M metagenome (GOLD analysis project Ga0316363, IMG submission 200459) | Peat soil microbial communities from Weissenstadt, Germany - Sb_50d_a_PC metaG (v2) (version 2) | ecosystem: Environmental > Terrestrial > Soil > Wetlands > Peat | place: Germany: Weissenstadt...
TAGCACCCCTCCGAGAATGGTGATCCAGCAGAACATGGCAAGGATTTATTCCTTGTACCACGCTTCTGCTCCCACTCCGATTGCTAATCACGGTGACTTTTTCAACACCCACAGGCGATTACACTCACAACTCATCTACCGCGGCATCACCGCGACCCATTCGCCGGCCGCGATGTGCTCGCGGGCGGGCGGGATTACTACGTAGCAGTTGGCCAGTGCCGTCGCAGCGATGTCGCCCGATCCCTGCCAAGCCACGCGTTCGACCTCGGCGTTGTCGAATTCGCCCGAGATGATCGCGGGAAGAAAACGCCGCAGGCCGGGCTTGACGCGAATCTCCGATTTCAGGCGGGCATGAAGGAACGTCAGCTTGCGGGGAGACTGGCCCGCCAGCGCCTCCAGCATGGGCCGGGCAAAAAGTGCGAACGTCACCATGGTGGAGACGGGATTGCCCGGCAGGCCGAAGAAATAGGTGCCCGGCTTTTCGGTGGCGGTTTCGCGGGCAGGGGCGCCCGCGCCACGACTGCCACACCTGCCGGACACCACCGGCCGGCCAGGCTGAATTTGCGCTCCGGTGAAGAAAAATTCGGCGTGCATTTCCGACAGCACCTGCTCGACCAGGTCGTAGCGGCCCACGGAAACTCCTCCCGTGATCAGCAATAGATCCGACTGTAGGCCTTCTTCGATCAGGCGGCGCAGGGCCTGGCGCTCGTCGGGCGCGATGGGTAGCAGAACCGGTTCTCCCCCGGCCTCGCGCACCTGCACGGCCAGGGAATAGCTGTTCGAATTGCGAATCTGCGTTGGCCCGGGAGCGGCGCCAATCTCAACCAGTTCGTCGCCAGTGGCGAGGAGGGCGACCCGCGGCCGTTGGTAGACGTTCAGGCCCGACTTGCCCACGGTTGCGGCCAGAGCAATGGCCGCATCGTTCAGGCGGAGGCCGCGATCGAGCAACTGGCTGCCCTGCCGCGCTTCCGCTCCACGGGGAACCACATTGGCTCCGGCAGCAACACTGCCGGCGATCTCTACCACATCGCCCCTCGTGCTCGGCCGAAGCGTGGTGTGCTCGACCATGACCACCGCGTCAGCGCCGGTGGGCACGGGCGCTCCGGTCATGATTGAGGCGGCCTGGCCCGGGGCGATGTGGGACGGGATTTCCTCCGGCCGCGCGCCTGCCTTGATTTCGCCAACGACCTTGAGGCTTGCAGGAAGTCGAGATAGGTCCGCGGCTCGCAGAGCATAACCATCGCGCGCCGATCGAGGGAAAGGCGGGAGGTCGCGATCCGCGAACACCGGTTCGGCCAGCACGCGGCCCACAGCGGAGAGCAGATCAACCTGCTCCGGGGCTGGAGCTTGAACCTGCGCTGCCTGCCGCTCAACCGCACGGCGGGCGTCTTCAAAGCTCAGGACAATCGAATGGGCCGGTGAAACTCCCATATAGAGATCATAGAAGAAGGTACGGCTCAGATTGCAATGGGTCGAGTTGGAAAGACTACGAGGCATCTTACGATGCCTTATGGGACAGTCGGCGTTCTCAGGGCTCAAACCATTTTTCTTCCGACCTGGGACAGCCACGCAGGCTGCGGCGACAGCTCGCCACAAACAATCTTCTCCAAACGAATAGAGTCTTCCGGCTCTGTCGGGCCCTGCCTACCGGGTCTACAATGTGACATCGTAATGGGCCGCGGCATACTCAGCCGGGGCCGGGATTCCACTGGCCGGGCGCGGCTTGGCGGTCTGGCAAGCCGAATGAGATGCAAGTACAACCTGCGCGTGGCCCCGGTAGACATGTAAGTTGCTGATTCCACAGCGCGAAATAATCCACCGCTCGCTCCCCCCAGACGGTGGTTGATTAAGTTGCTTAAGAGGCGGACCTGATCCGCAGAACTATTTACCCAGGAGAAGGAGGGGGATTCCCATGAGGACAAAGGCTTCCGGGATCTGCATGATCGCCGCATTGCTGCTGACGAGCGTCTACACGGTCGCTCAAACTTGCACGTCGGGTGACTGTCAGCCGGGTGTGATTGCTGGCCCTTACTCTGCGCCTCTGGTGGCTGGGAGCACATTTTCCAACTTCCCCGTCTGTAAGTCTGCGGCGTGCACCACTGGATCGTGGACCACGGACCAGATCGAAGGCGTGGATGCCCAGCAAAACATTGGCACGGCCTACCAGTTTTACGATAACGCTCTCGACCTCGATACCAACGTTGCAGTAGGTCCCACCGTGAGCGGCAAGAAAGCGCAAGTGCTGCAATGGGTGAATTTTCAATACATTCAAGCCTTTGACAAGGTGACGGGTCAACCCCTCTATACGTCAGCCGGAGGAACCGAGGCCGTGCCGCGGAGCGTCATCCGCCTTTGGTCTGCGACGACGCAGCCGGAATGCCGGAGCACTACCGACGGAAACGTGCAAGTCATCTACGACCGCCTGGACAACGAATTCGTAATCAGCCGGCGCGTCCACTACGTGGTCAGCGGCATCAACCACTACGCCATGTGTATCGCGGTGAGTTCGAGCAGTGATCTGTCCAAGACCGAGTGGTACTCCTACGAATACAAAATGGACACAGTGCTCCCCTGCGTCAAGAATTCGAACAACTGCACGACAGGCAGCACTTATTATTACTTTCCGGACTGGCCCAGAATCGGGACTTGGTCGAACGGGTTCTACATTACCTTTGACTTGGAGGACCCGACGAATGGCTTTAACGAAGCCGGCTTCGAAGCGTGCCAGTTAGACCGGGCGGACATTGTGCTAGGACAGCACACCAATCCGATGAGCTGCTACACCTATACGATTCCCGTCGCGGACCGGCCGTCCCTCATTCACTCTCTGGACGTCGCTGATATTGACAGCCCCACGGGACCTCCGAGTAGCGAGCCGGAATACTTCCTTGCGACTGTCAATCCCAGCAACGCGCAGCAAGGCGGGAACGGACAGACCTGGTGCACCAGCGCGACGACTCCCTGCACATCCGACCAGCTGGCCCTGTTCACTTGGGGAACCAGCGGGCTGGCCGGTCCGACTTTTCTCACCGTGAATCCCTACACGCCGGGTTGCTACGATACATCTGCCGCAGGTCGCGAGTTCAATACCGTGTGCGTGCCGGAGCCGAGCACGAGCCTTGCCGATCTCGGAGCCTATGGCGGCCGCTCCTGCGGGGACTTCAGCACTCCATGTGTTGACTCGCTCGGCGACCGCATGGCAAACCGGCTGACCTACAACAATCTGTCCTCCACCGGAGGCGGCCCCAACGGCGAGTTTCTCACCGCGTCCCATGTCGTGATGGAAGACGCCAACAACCAGAGCACGGGCATTCGCTACTACATTCTCAATGTTTCCAATGGAACCGCGTCTGTCACTGTCAACAGCGGTGGCACGGGCGGGCCTCCGGACCTGGCGGACCCAAACAATGTGCTGTCCTACTTCATGCCTAGCGCCGCTCTCGACAAGAATGGCAATCTGGGGTTCACCTATACGGTTTCCGGGTACTATTGTTCGACTTGTCAAACGCAGGCCCATCCTGCCATTTACTTTGATGTGCTGCCCTGGGCGTCTACCAGTTTCGACACGTCCACGCTGATCATCGGCGGGACCGCCGACGCGGAAAATTCAATTCACTGGGGCGAGTACGCCGCTACGGTGATAGACCCAACCGACAATCTGACGTTCTACGGCGTGGGGGAGTACTTCAATACCAACCAAACGGGCAAAACCGGCTGCACGGTGCCTGCTAACGATTGCTATACGTGGCAGACCCGTATTCTTCGTGGCCAGTACGGCAATCCCTTCTGACGAATAGTCAGGCTCGCTATAACGCTTATTGACGTGTTTTGAGCCTAAGGGCCGCGGAGCGCTTCAGCGCACGGCTTACCGCGCCAGTGCCTGCCCCAGCACCGCCGGATTGCTGGCGAACGAGAGTCCGGTCTCGAGGTCCACGACGCGATCGCGAACTAATTCCGCGATCTCGCCGTCGAAGTGCTGCATGCCCTCAGAGGAGCTGGCTTTCATGATCTCGAGCAGAGTCTTGCCTTCGCGTTCGCCTTTTTCGATGCACTCGCGGGTACGGGCGTTCGCTTTCAGCACTTCGAATACCGGAACCCGTCCGCTGCGATCAGCCTTGGAAATAAGCCGCTGGCAGATGATATAGCGGAACGATTTCGCAAAACGCTCGCGCACCGGCTGCTGCTCGGCCGGCGAAAACGAGCTGACGATGCGTTCCACGGTCTTCGATGCGTCCATGGTATTGAGACTGGAGAACACGAGGTGGCCGGTCTCGGCCGCTTCGAGAACGATTTCGATGGTCTCGCGGTCGCGCATTTCACCCACCAAAATCACCTTGGGAGCCTGTCGCATCGCGGACCGCAGGGCATGCGCAAAGCTCGGAGTATCGCTGTGCAATTCCCGCTGATGGATGGTGCAGCACTTGTGATTGTGCAGAAATTCAATGGGATCTTCGATGGTGATGATGTGGTAGTACTTCTCCCGGTTGATACAGTCGAGCAGAACGGCGAGCGTGGACGACTTACCGGACCCGGCGGTTCCGGTGACCAGGACAATACCATCGCGCAAGCGGCTGACTTCTGATAGCTGTTGCGGCAGCCGCAGCGCGGCAAAGTCGGGAATGGCCGTCGGAATCACGCGCATGACCACGGCGCAACTGCCACGCTGGATAAAGATGTTGACCCGGAAACGGGCCAACCCCGCCAGCCCGTAGGAAATGTCGCAAGCTCCTTGTTCGCGCAGAGTAGTGATGGCCTGCTTGTTATCGCCGATAAGGTCGGCGGCGATATGGCGCGTGTCGTCTGCGGTGAGCTGGTTGAGCCCCGGCACCTGCACCGGGATCATCTGGCCATAGACCTGCACCTGCGGCGGACGCCCCGGCGAGAAAATCAGGTCGCTGATTTTTTCCGTGGCCCCCAGCATCGCGCTCAGCAAAGCGGAAGTGGCGATCCTGCCGCTTCCCGAGAAGCCTTCTAAAACGACGGGGATAGGTGCAATGGTTGGCGCAGCCATAGATTCTCACACCACGGGAACCGCACGCACCACAGAAGGGAAGAAAAGCAGATAGCTAACTGTACCGCGCGGCAGGGCAGGAGCGAAGGCCAGCAAGTACATAGACCTTGGTAACTCGCCTGGCCCGAAAACGAGGTCCGAAAATAAAGGCGGCGGCCCGCTGAGCCGCCCGTCTAGTAACCTGCAAGTCGTTGTATCCGCTAAAGATCTTACTTCTTCGGCGGCTTCTTCTTGTTCCCGAAGCTGGTTTCGACCGAACCCCCAATGGTGGCCAGCATCTGCTTGGCTGGATCCGCGTAGGGCCCCGTGGGCTGTAGCTCCAGGTACTTCTGGAAGGCCTCAGCCGTTCCGGGAGGCGCGACCATCTTGTCCCCCTGCAGGGTGGCTTTGCCGATCATGTTCACGCCCTTCCAATAGTAGGCATCGGCCTTGTTGGGATCAGCAACAATGACCTTGTCGAAGGCCACAATTGCATCGTCCACCTTGCCGGCATTGGTGAGAACCGCGCCAGTATTGAAGTAGGCCTGCGGCGCTGAACTCGGGTCGGTCTGGGCGGACAGAGCATAGGTCTTCACTGCGTCGTCAATCTTACCAGTCTTGGAATAGGCCTCGGCCAGGTTGTTGTAGTAAGCGGCAAGAGTTTTGGCGGAAGCAGCCGGGTCCTTGTCCGCGGGCGCAGCCTGCTTGAGTTGCACCGCCTTCTGATACGCGCCGATGGCAGACTCCAGACGCTTCTGCTTCTCAGCGGAATCCGTCTGTTTGTTGGCAGACATGCGGTAGTAGTCGCCCAGCTTGAACCAGACCAGATCACGGGAGGGGTCCACCTGGTTGGCGTCATTCAGGGCTGCGATGGCCGTATCAAAGTCGCCTGCGTCGGCGGCGGTCTTCGCCGCATTCAGTTTTTCGTTCAGGGCCTTGACCGTGTTGCCTTCCTTCTTCTGTTTTTCCTGCTGCTCCTGCATCTGCTTCAACTGCTCAGGAGTGAGACCCTGCCCTTTGGCTGCGTTCTCCTGTTCCTTCTTTACGTCGAAATCCAGCGTGTTCTCGTCAAGTTGGACCTGGAAGCCGTTCGCGTGGTCCATCTCCTTGCCGGCCTTCTGCTCGTCAGCGTTCCGGTAAAGTGTGACGTTGTACTTCCCGGGCGAAATTCCCAGCGAAAAATATTCGCCTTTCTTGTTGGTCTTCAGCGTGTACTTTTGACCGTTATCCAGGTTTGCGTAGACCACGATTGCCTCGACAATGGGCTTGCCATCCGCGTCTTTGCACGTACCCTTGGCCGATCCTGCCGCCTGGCCGAAAACTGGAGCAGCGCACAGTCCCACCGCCAATACAGCGCTCAAAAGAATTACGAAGTGCTTTTTCATCTTGCCTCCCGGCAACTTGGAGTTTTGCTCGCCGAATCTCACGTGTCCTTGTCCTTCGGCTCACCACTAATCCACCACTCGCAGATCTCTATCTCGCCGCGTATGGAATTGGATCCTTCACTCCCGCGGCCTCAAACGCGCGCAGGCGCAAAGCGCAGCTGTCACAGACGCCGCAAGCTTGATCCTCGCGGCTGTAACATGACCAAGTTAAATCGAAGGGCGCACCCAGTTCAAGGCCAAGCCGTACAATCTCGGCTTTCCTCATGGCAATGAGAGGTGTGACAATTTCGATGCGGCCTTCCTTTGTGCCCGCTCTCACGACTTCATTGAACGCCCTGTAATACGCGGGGCGGCAATCGGGATAACCGGAACTGTCGGGCTCGACCGCGCCAATATACACCTTCCCGGCGTCGAGCACTTCCGCCCAACTCACGGCCACGGCCAAAAAATGCGCGTTGCGAAAAGGCACATAGGTGACGGGGACACCTTGTCCAACATTCTCGGCCGTCGGGACGGCGATGCTGGTGTCGGTAAGCGCCGACCCGCCAATGGCGCGGAAAGCTTCATTCCGGACCACCAGCTTGTCCCGAATCTTCAGCCGCTCGCAGATGGTGAGAAACGACTGCCGTTCCCGCTCCTCGGTGCGTTGCCCGTAGCTTACGTGAACTGCAGCAGCGTCGTAATCGCGCGCCGCCAGCGCTGCACAAACGCAGGAATCCATGCCTCCGCTGAGGAGGACAACGGCTCGGGATGGACTGCGATCAACCATCACAAAGGTGCCGCCTTAAACTCCCTTTACCGCCGGATCCCAAATGAACTTGTGCAACTGCAGCCCCAGCCGCGCGGAAACGTTGTCGGCAATCATCCACTCGGCCAGTTCCCGCGGATCGAGCAGGCAGTGCGAACTGTCGCGGGCCCCGGTGGCGTCTTTGCGGAATGCAGGCGAAAAAAGCACGGCATTCACCCTCTGTGCAAGCTTGTGCTGCTGGGTGAACTCCCGGGCAAACTCGTAATCGGCGCGGCTGCTGAGCACGAACTTGATTTCGTCGTGAGCGGTCAAGGCTTCCAGATTCTCCATGCAGAAGGTGCCGGGCTCGCCCGAGTCCGGGCACTTTACGTCCACGATCTTGATTACGCCCGCGGGAACCCGCGCCAGCGGCCGCTCTCCGCTGGTCTCGAGCAGGACCGTGTACCCATCGCCCACCAGATGCTGCATGAGCGGCACTGCTTCCTTCTCCTGCAGCATCGGTTCCCCGCCCGTGATCTCGACCAACCCCCCGCCTGGACTCAGTCGCGAGACTTCGTCACGGACCTTTTCGATCGTCATTTTGCGGCCGCCCTGGAACGTGTACTCACTGTCGCACCAGGTGCAACGCAGGTTGCACCCCGTCAGGCGGACGAACACACAGGGAAGGCCCGCATAGGTTGATTCCCCTTGCAGGGACTTGTAGATTTCGGTGATCTGCATGGAAAGCAGCCGTCAGCCGCAACTGATCATTCGCTGTATTTTGCCGTCGTTGTGTCGGTTTCAAATACCGTCACGTCTTTCACCCGCACGCGTCCGTTGGTCACCTTCTGCAGCCGGCTGTTCGATTCGTCATAAAAATATTTCGCCAGGTTTTCGGCCGAAGGATTGATCACGGTGAACGGCTCAATATCGTTGATCATCCGGTGGTCGAGCCGCTCGATGACGTGCTTCATCACTTCGCGCAGATCCTTGAAGTCGAGCAGCAGACCGGCTTTGTCCAGTCCGGCGCCGGCCAGCGTCACCCGGATCTTGTAGTTATGCCCGTGCGGATTTTCGCACTTGCCCTTGTAGTTGCGCAGGTAGTGGCCTGCGGCAAACGAGTCTTCGACCGTGACCTCGAACATGATCCTCCGCAGGCCCGCACGCATCCGACAACGGGCCGCATTCCTCGGAACCAATGATTGTATCGCTTGTCCGAGGATCAGCACCGCAAGAACAACTCTTGCGCGCTTCCCCCAGCAAGACTTGACTCTATTTCATTATCCTTACTATAATGTAAGGAGTATGACACAAGGAAGGGAGCGGCCTTGGCGGTTGCAACTTTAACTTCGAAAGGACAGATCACCATTCCCGCCCGGGTGCGCACAGCGCTGGGGCTCGACGCCGGGGACCGCGTGGAATTCGTTGAAGTGGAACAAGGGCAATTCGCCCTCGTTGCCGCCACTCGCTCAGTGCGGGAGCTGAAAGGGCTATTTCAAGGCAAGCGGAGCAAACCGGTATCGATTGAGGAGATGAACGCCGCCATCGCCAGGCGTGCGTCCGGATCCCGTTGATCGGCCCAGTTGCAACCACCTAAGATATGACCGGCCTCGATACGAATGTCGTTGTCCGCTATCTTGCCCACGACGATCCCTCCCAAACGGCCGCGGCGGTGAAGGTGATGGACTCACTCTCCTCGGAGTCACCCGGATTCCTTTCCCTGATCGTCATCGTGGAACTGGTTTGGGTGCTGGAGGTCTCCTATCGTTTCAAGAAGAAGGAGGTTGAGCAGACTTTGGACGCCTTACTGCGCAGCAAGGAGCTCATCCTGGAGCGAGCAGAAATCGTCGCACAGGCATTGCGCAAGTTCAGCGCCGGCCGCGCCGACTTTGCCGATTGCCTGATCGAGCGCTGCGGCCACGCGGCGGAATGCAGGTACACGGTAACTCTTGACCAGAATGCCGCAGCCCTGGCAGGTATGCGGCTGCTCGGCTGAAGGCCACACGGCAATCCTGTTTTACCCGCCCACCCCGAAGAACTCCTCCACCGCGCCCATGTCGGTGGTCTTCTTATAATTCGGTAGACTCTCGACGAACACCTTCCCGTACTGCTTTTTCAGAATTCGGTTGTCGAGCAGCACCAGCAATCCGCGGTCGTGCAGCGACCGGATCAGCCGTCCGAAGCCCTGTTTCAGCGTAATCACCGCCGCGGGCACCTGATACTGGAAAAATGCGTTGCCGCCTTCGGCGTCAATGGCCTTCACCCGCGCCGCCACCACCGGATCGCTCGGCACAGCGAACGGCAGCCGGTCAATGATCACACAGCTGAGTTGCTCGCCCTGTACGTCCACGCCCTGCCAGAACGACGACGTAGCAAACAGCACCGCATTCGGCGTCAACCGGAACTCCTCGAGCAGCGCGCTTTTCGGCGCGTCTCCCTGCCGCAGCAGGGGAAATTCCACCTCGCCCAGCAGGCGCTGATGAATTTCATTCATCTGGGCGTAGCTGGTAAACAGCACGAAGGCGCGCCCGCGTGTGATCTCGAGCAGCTTGCGAATACGCTCCGCCGCCTTGGCTGTGAACTGCGGCGTTCGAGGATCAGGCAGGTCGGGCGGCACATACAAAAGCGCCTGGCTCTCATAATCGAAATGCGAAGGCAGCACCGACTCGCGCGCGTGTTCCAATCCCAGCCGCTGCCGGATGTACTCAAAGCCCCCGCCCACGGCGAGCGTCGCCGAAGTTAAGACGGCACATTCCAGCTTCGACCAAAGGCATTCTCGCAGGATTGGCCCCACATCAATCGGCGTTGCTTGAAGAAAGACGTTGTGCCGCCCATGAGAACTATCTTTTGGTTTCTCCGTGCCTCTGTGCCGCTGTAGTGAAAGCCCTCTTCCGCGCCGTTCGATCCAAAAGACCGTGTTGCGATCTTCCGACTCCAGCGTGAAACCAAGTTGCACCTGAATTTCCTGCGCCCGCCGGACAAAGTTGAAAATCTCCTCCGGCTCTTGCGGCAGGCCCTCCAGTTCTCCCGCCAGCCGCGTGAGGGCCTGATTCAACGCCAGAAACTCATCCCCGTTCTCCTCCAGAAACTCGCGGCGGGTCTCAAAAGCAAAGCGCCCTTCTCCGGGCGGCAGCAACGAAAAGAAAAATTGCGAACGTTCGCGCAAACTCCCCAGCGCTCCTGACAGTGACGCCGAGGACATCCGGTTGTGCAACAGCGAATTTTCCACGTCCCGCGCCAGTTCCTCCACGCGCAGATTGCTCACCGAAATGCCGAAATAGTTTCCGGCTACATCTTCAAGTTCATGCGCTTCGTCGAAGATCACCGCCGCCGCGTCGGGCAGGATGCCAGCATCCGGCGCGCCCTCGGCCTGCAGCTTGATGGCAAGGTCAGCAAAAAACAGGTGATGGTTGACGATGATGATGTCGCTCTCCATCGCCCGCCGCCGCATTTCCGTGATGAAGCAGCGCTCCCACTGGCTGCACTTCTGGCCGATGCAGGCGTCGGCCCGCGCGTCCAGCTTGTACCAGAGCAGGCTGGCCTCGGGCAGTTCCGCCAGTTCGGCCCGGTCCCCGGTCCCGGTCGTCTTCTCCCACGCTGCGATTGCGCGGAACTGCTCAATCTCATCCAGCCCGCTCAGCACCGGCTGATCGGTCAGATCATAGAGCTTCTTGCGGCACAAATAATTGTTGCGGCCCTTCATGTAGCAGACCGAGAGCCGTGAGCCGGAAGCCGGGTCGCCATACAGCGCCTGCTCCAGAAACGGCACATCTTTGTAGAACAGCTGTTCCTGCAGATTCTTTGTGCCAGTGGAAATAATGACGCGCTTGCCGGAGCGAATCACGGGCAACAGGTAGGCCAGGGTTTTGCCCGTGCCTGTCCCGGCTTCGACGATCAAATGCCGCTTTTCCTCCAGCGCCTGCTCCACGGCCTGCGCCATCTGCAGCTGCCCGCGGCGAAATTCGTAGGCTGGATGCGTGCGCGAAAGCATTCCGCCCGGAGCAAAAAACTGATGCAGCGAGGCATCCTTCCCGCTGGGCGCGGATCGATTTGGGGTGGTTGAAGCCAAGAGTCTCTATAATACGAGTTCCACCCGCAAAGCAGAGCTAGTGCTTGTGTGGGGACAGCCGCCCTCGGCTGTCCTGTCGAGCAAAGCTCGATGGGGCTTTGCCGAAAGTGCGTTAACCGTGGAAACTAGCTCAGCTTCGCTGAGTTGGACAGCCGAGGGCGGCTGTCCCCACATTAAAGACCCATTTTGACCCAGCCCACCTACAACTCGACCAGCACCATCGCCACCGCCGCCGCCGGCATCCCCACAATCGCCATCGTGGGGCGCCCGAACGTCGGCAAGTCCACGCTGTTCAACCGCATTGTCGGCTCGCGCCGCGCCATCGTCGGCGACGAACCGGGTATCACCCGCGACCGCCTCTACGGCGACGCCGAATGGGGAGGCCGCCACCTGCGCATCGTGGACACCGGCGGCATCCTTCCCGAAGAAAAAGATCTGATCCCCTCGGAAATTTACCGCCAGGCCCGCGTTGCGCTCGACGAGGCCGCCGCCATCGTCATGGTCGTGGATGGACGCACCGAACTTGCCGGTCCCGACCTCGAACTCGCCCGCCTGCTGCGCAAGGCCAACCGTCCGCTCTTCCTCGCCGTCAACAAAGTGGACAGCGACAAACAGTCGTCCCTGATTGACGATTTTCATCGCCTCGGCATTCCGCGGATGTTTCCCATCTCCGCCGAGCACGGCCGCGGCGTGGACGATCTGCTGGACGCGGTGGTCGCCGTTCTTCCGGAAGGGCTTTTAGCCACAGAGGACGCTGAGAACACAGAGGAAGTGCGGGTTGAGCCAACGACCAACGACAAACAACCTACGACGGTCGTCGAACACGAAACCAAAGTCGCGATTATCGGCCATCCCAACGTCGGCAAATCCACGCTGCTGAACTGCCTGACAGCGTCGGACCGCGCCATCGTTTCACCGATCCCCGGCACGACGCGCGACGCCGTGGACGAGGTCGTTGAGCGCAACGGACGCCGCTTCCGTTTTATTGACACCGCCGGCATCCGTCGCAAGGGCAAGACGCACCTCATGGCCGAGAAGCTTTCGGTCGTCATGGCGCGCAAGCATCTCGAAGCCGCCGACATCGCCCTGCTGGTCATTGACGCCACCGAAGGCGTCAGCCAGCTCGACGCCTCCATCGCCGGATACGCTCACGAAAGCGGACGCTCCCTCATCATCGTGGTCAACAAATGGGATCTCGTGATTCATCCTGAGAAGATCAGCGGCAAACAAAAACCGGCCCGGCCCACCAAAGCCGAGCGCATGCGCGAGTCCAAGCGCCCCGGCGACCGCGACGCCTACGAGCAGCGCCTGCGCTACGACTTGAAGTTTCTCAATTACGCGCCCATCGTCTTCATTTCCGCCCAGAGCGGCAAAGGAACCGAGAAGATATTCCCTCTCCTAGAAGAAGTCGCCACCGAACGCCGCAAGCGCGTCACCACCTCGCAGATGAACCGATTCATCGAGCGCGTGGACTTCGACCGCGCCTCCGTCCCCATGCGCCAGCGCGTGAAGATTCTCTACATGACGCAAGCCTCGGTCGCTCCGCCCACGTTCGTCCTCTTCACCAATCGCGCCGTGAAGCTGCACTTCTCCTACCAGCGTTTTCTGGAAAATCAGATCCGCGAAGCCTTCGGCTTTGTGGGCACGCCGATCTGGATCAAGAACCGAGCGAGGGATTCGTAGAAGAGCCTCGTGTGGAGACAGCCGCCTCGACTGTCCGACCAGGCAATTAGCGAAGGATCGCCACAGTAACTGAGTTTCCACGGGTCAACTTACAACTTACTCCCCGGCGACCTCCTGTCCCTCCGTCAGCAATCCCACCCGCTGCACCCCCGCGTGATGGGCCAGGTCAATCACGTCGGCCACGTACTGGAAGTCCACAAAGGCGTCCCCGCGTACGAAAGCCACTTTCTCCGCGCGTGTCAGATAGATCTGCGCCAGCCGTGTCTCCAGATCTTCCCAGCGCACGTCTTCCCGGTTGATCTTCACCGTCGGCGCCTGGTCTTTCGCCGTCCCCACAACCTGAATGACCACCGTGCGCTCCGGCTGCGGAACGGACTTGCCGTCGGCCGGCGGCTGCGGAATCTGCGCCACCTCCCCGTGCTCCTTCTCCATGGAAACCACCAGCATGAACATCACGATCAGCGTCAGCAGCACGTCAATCAGCGGCGTAACGTTGATCTGCGGCCCACGCGCACCTCCGCCTGCCATTGAGAAAGCCATGGAAAGTCGCTCCTCTCGGGCACGCGCGTGTCTGCAGGATCAGACACCTCGCGCGGCCTGAGAGTTCCTCAACCGCACCCACCATATGTTTGCCGTTCCGAAGGCGCAACGCGACGAGGAACCTGTTGTTTGCCTCCGCTACCGCAAACCGTGCATCATGGAAGAAACGGTCGCGACGAACTGCGGCCTGCGCACTGATGAGACCCTTGGCCCTCAAATCGCGACCCATCCTTTTCGCACTTCTCGCGGCCTCGTTCCTCGCCGCGGCCATCCTCTCCCCGCTCGCCCACGCCCAGGACAACTACGAAATCCAGGTCTACAGCTACGAAACCGTGACGCCGCGCTCCACCATGGTTGAGATTCACTCGAACTTTACGGTCGAAGGCAGCAAAACCGTTCAGGACGGGATGCTGCCCACCAACCACGCCGAGCACGAAACGCTGGAACTCACACAGGGCATCAATGAGTGGTCCGAGGTCGGCTTTTACGTCTTTACCAGCATCCAGTCCGATGGCGGATGGCAATGGGTGGGCGATCACATTCGCCCGCGCGTGCGCATCCCTGAGAAATGGCACTGGCCCGTGGGCGTGAGCCTGTCGCAGGAAATCGGCTACCAGCGTGCCGCCTTCTCGCCCGACACCTGGACCTGGGAAATTCGCCCCATCATTGACAAGAAAATCGGCCGCTGGTATCTCGACTTCAATCCCTCGCTCGACCGTTCCTTCCACGGGCCCAGCGTAAACAAAGGCGTGGAGTTTTCGCCCAACATCAAGTTCAGCTACGACATCACCAAGAAGATCGCCGGCGGCCTGGAATACTACGGTGCCTATGGCCCGCTCACCGGCTTCGACCCGGTTCGAGATCAGCAGCAGCAGTTTTTCCCGACCATTGATGTGGATTTCGGCCCGCAGTGGGAGTTCAACTTCGGCGTCGGCGTCGGCACAACGCGTTCGACTGACCACCTCATCGTGAAATGCATCATTGGCCGCCGGTTTTCGTGGCCGCACGGGAAGGACGCGAAACTGAAAACTCCGTAGCCCCAGATCGCCGCCCGCCCCTGATTTTCGGTAGCGTGGCGCTGATTTTGGGTGGCGCAGCGCTTTAGCGCTGCGATTGCGGTGAGTGAGACAGCAGCGGCTTGAGCCGCAGCGTGGACCTGTCTATCCGGCCGGAGCCGGCATGAGTGGCGGCGGTTCCTCGGGCGGCCCGCCAGCCGCCACCGCCGGAGGCGGCGGATACAGCACCGTGCTCAAGGCCGGGTACCGTGCCGCAAAGAAATAAATCGAATACGCCGGAAAGAACACGATCACCGGCACCGAGATCAGCGCCAGCAAGTACAGAAACGCCGCCAGCAAAATGCAACCGGCCACCACGGCCACGGTGATGGTGAAGACATTCCACGTCAGCCCCGCGGTCTTGCCCGTCAGCACGGCAACAATGCCCAGCAATACAGTCGGAATCGCCACGATAAGACCCAGAATCAGCGACGCCATGCCGACGACGATTCCCGCCCCGATGGCCAGGACGATCTTCATTCCCACGTATCCGGCATAGCCGCGCCCGTCGGCTTGGAGCATAGGCCAAAGCCGTCGCCATCCTTCGATCACGCCAATCCTCTCCAGCGCCATCTGGGGCACTACAAAGTCCTTGGTCAGGACCTGAACCACCGCCGCAGTTACGGCGAAAATCAGGAAAAGAAAGACAAGCACAATCCCACCCAGCACCAGACCCAGTACATGCTGGCGGGGTTCCTTGAACCATCCCAGCGCCAGGGCAATGAGCGCGGGAATGCCAAGCAAGATCAGCATCGCTCCCAGCGTCAGCAGCAAGTAGGCCAGCTGCCACAGAAAGTACCGCCAGCCCTCGGCCTGCCTGCCGCTCCATTCCCGCCGGATGTGGCACTCCTTCTCCAGCACGCTGTCGAACAACGTGAACCGCATCACGCTGCTCACGTACATCATGATCAGACCAAATACCAGTCCCGTCACTAACAGCACCCCAATCAGCGCGGCCAGCAGGGCCGGATCGATCGAGCCAAACGGATGCAGCGGGTTCTGCGAGTCTCCCGTCTGCGGAGAGGAAAGGCCGTTGGAAAAATTGCATCCCCCGCCTGAGCCCAATTCTCCCGCCAGGAACCCGACCAACGCCAGCCGGGTCCATTGTCCCAGGCGAAAGGGTTGCAACAGCTGCCGCCTGACGTGCTGAAAGGCGAGCGCGATTGTATCTGTTGCGGAAATGGGCAAGACGCACCTCGTTGAGAACGCCTCAGCAGCAAGGTACTGCCAACCGCGGTGCGGATCAAATCAATTCTGGAGGAGTGGCGCACGGCTCTTTTGCGTCACCGCGTCACTCGTACCGCAAGGCTTCCACCGGATCCAACTTCGAAGCTTTCATCGCGGGCACCAGCCCGCTGACGACTCCCACCACCAGCAGCACCAGCGTCGAAAGCATCACCGTCATCATCGAGATGCGCAGATGAATATCTCCTTGTCCCGAATCGTCCTCGAACAGCGGCCCCATCATGGGCAGCGTTCCCACCGCCCAGGCGATCCCATACGACAGCAGCACGCCGATGGCTCCGCCTAGCATCATGATCAGCAGCGTCTCGGCCAGGAACTGCAGCTTGATGTGCCGCTTGCGTGCTCCCAGCGCCCTCCGCAGCCCGATCTCGCGAATGCGCTCGTCCACCGACACTAGCATGATGTTCATCACTCCCACGCCACCGATCCCGAGTGTCAAAGTCCCAATGAAGGTCAGCAGCACCTGCAAACCGATGGTCAGCGCATCAATCACAGGACGGAATTCGTCCCGACCGAACATCTGGAACGCCTTCGGATCGGTGGGCGAAAAATTCTGCCGCGTCGCCACGGCGGCCAACACCTGCGCCTCGGCCTTTTTCTCAAACTGGGGAGCGATCGGCTCAAACACCATCACGGCTGCGTAGCGCGTATTCCACAAATCGCCCGCGGCGGAATAAGGTATCCACGACGATTCGTCGTCGCTGGAAAAATAATTGCTGAGCTGAATTTTTCGCGCCATCACGCCGATGATGGTGAAGCGCACGCCGGAGACTTGCACGGTTTCTCCCACCGCGGGTCGTCCCCCAAAGAGTTGCTCTTTGAGTCGTCCACCCAGAAAAATAACACGGCGCCGCTCTAATTCGTCCTCGGCGTCAATCCAGCGGCCTTCCGCGGGGACTTCATTCCGCATTTCGCCGTATTCCGGGCAGACTCCCCGCACCGGCGCCGTTCCCGCGATGCGGTCTCCGTAAGCAATTCCCGGGCGCCGGACGGTTTCGAGGCACACGTGCTTTACCAGCGGAGCCGTCGCCTTCACCATGTCCAGATCCGCCTGCTCCAGGACAACCTTCTTCCCTGCGCGTTGTCCGCCAGGTTGCTCGCTGGTCTGATTCGGCCAGCAGATCACCACGCTCTTGCCGAAGGCGTCGAACCCATGCACCAGAACGCTGCGGAAGCTGCCGCCGTAGGCGATGAGCAGCGTCACCGTTGCGATGCCCCACACAATCCCCAGCATGGTGAGCAGGCTGCGCGTCAGGTTGCGTCTCAGCGCGATCCAGGCCTCGAGAATGATCTCAATCAGCATTTCCTAATGTTTCAAAGTTTCAAGGTTTCAAAGTTTTCAAGGTTTTCCTGCCGCCAATCATTGGGCACACTCGCAGTTTTGCGCGCCGTAGCTCTGAAACCTTGAAACTATGAAACTTTGAAACCTTCCTACCCTCCCGCCTCGTACCGCAGCGCCTCGATCGGATCAATGGAAGCCGCGCGCCGCGCCGGGTATAGCGCTGCCCCCACGGCAATCGCTCCCAACAGCCCCGCCGCGGTCAAGCCTGAACTCCAACTCGGTATCAGCCCGGCAAAAAAGTCGGGCATGGGCAGCGTTCACCAGAGCGCAAAATCCGAACGCCGCGGCCAGCCCGACGCCTCCGCTCAGGAAGGCAATGATCAGGGCCTCAATGAAAAACTGCCGCAGAATCGTCCGCGCCGGCGCGCCAATTGCCTTGCGCACTCCGATTTCCCGCGTCCGCTCCCGCACTGCGACCAGCATCACGTTCATCACGCCGATGCCGCCCAGCAGCAGCGTCACGATCCCGACCGCGCCCAGAAAGAACTTCATCCCGTCGGTCATCGTCTTGAACGCCTGCGCCTCCTGCACCGTATCCCAGATCGGACACGCTTCCTTGTCGGCAGGATCATAGCGATGCATGCGCGCTAGCGCCGCGCGTACCTCATGCTTGCAGGCTTCATGTTGCTCGACCGACTTTGGCGTCACCAGCAACTGATCAAAGGTTGAATTTGTTCCGGGAGGCTTGTCGGGAAAGTCGCGCCGCATGGCGGCAAAGGGCACGAACACTTTATTCACGTCCCAACCGTCATAGCTGGAATCCTGCTTCTTTTTCGCCATCACGCCAACCACGGCGTAAGGAAAATCATTTAGATAGATCGTCTCCCCCACGGGATTGCGCCCGGGGAACAGTTGCTTGGCCGCGTCCGACCCGAGAAATGCCACGCGCCTTGCCTCGCGCATGTCGTCCCAGTCGTAGAAGCGTCCGGCGCCGACATCGAGGCTGCGAATATATCCAAACTGTGGATACGAGCCAGTCACCGTAAACGCCGCATTGTTGAAGCTGGAGTGCGTGCGAACCGTATCCTGCTCGAGTTCTGGAATCGCGTACTCACAATCGGGCGATTCGGCCTGCACTACTGGGACGTCGGGATCCTCCCAGTGCACAATGCGTCCGGCGCGCGTTCTGCCCGCCTGCAGGCTGGTACGCCCGTGGAAAACGATCATGATATCCTTGCCCAGGTTGCGCGCCTGCGCCTCCTGCCCTTTGCGCAGCCCTTCGCCCGCCGCCACCATGAGCACAATCGAAACAATCCCCCAGGCAATCCCGAACATGGTGAGAAAGGCGCGCAGTTTGTGGGCCCACAAGGTCCGCAGGACGTCGAAAATGAGGTCGCGCACCGTCATAACAGGTTGGACGAACCTGGGAAGAGAAGGTAATCCCCCGGCCTGCAGTTAGATACGTATCGGCAGACCCTTTTGTTGCAGAAAGATGCAGAAAAATCAGGGTGCGGAAACGGCTCATGTAGAGACAGCCGCATCAGCCTGCCCTGAGCGAAGTCGAAGGGGCTGTCCATTCGGGGCGCAGGCCGGGTGAGTTGGTTAGGGGCTCAAACTTGGATGGGAATCACCCCAGCGCGATCCATCCACCCGTCAAATTCCTTAAGCGCCAATTCACACTGCAGCCGATGCCGCTCTTTCCGATCGCGAATTTTCTTCTCCAGCGGAGGCAGCAAATCAAACGTAATGTTCGCGGGCTGGAAGTTCTTCGCGTCCGCGTGAGTCACATAGTGCGTGAGCGATCCGAAGGCAGAAGCCCGCGGAGCCGGCGTCAACTCCGCCCCTGCGATCAGTGCGGCAGCATGCATCCCCGCGATCAGACCGGTCGCAATGGACTCCACGTACCCCTCGACCCCGCATATCTGTCCTGCGAAAAACACGCGCGGATGAGCCTTCGCCTGCAATGTCTCCCGCAACAGTGTAGGGGCGTTAATGTAAGTATTCCGATGAATCTGCCCGTAGCGCAAAAAGCGGGCGTTCTCCAGCCCCGGGATCAGCCGCAGCACCCGCGCCTGCTCGCCAAACTTCAAATGATTCTGAAAGCCCACCAGGTTGTACGAATCCGCCCGCAGGTTTTCCTGCCGCAACTGCACCACGGCATACGGCATCCTGCCTGTTCGCGGATCCTTCAGTCCCACCGGTTTCATCGGACCGAAGCGCAGCGTGTCCCGGCCACGGCGGGCGATTTCTTCAATCGGCAGGCAACCCTCGAAATAGTTCAGTTTCTCCCAATCGCGCTCTTCCACCGACTGCGCCGCCAGCAGCGCATCCAGAAAGCTTTCATATTCCTCGCGTGTCATCGGGCAATTGATGTAGTCCGCCGACCCCTTGTCATAGCGCGCCGCCATGTACACCCGCGACATGTCAATCGAATCCGCCTCCACGATGGGGCTGATCGAATCGTAAAAGTAAAGATGGGGGGATTGATTTTGGGTGGCGCAGCGCTTTAGCGCTGCGATATCAGGCGCGCCCTCGCGGGCGGATTCAGCCGCTGAGGTCGGCCCGGCGCTCAGCCGCGCAACCTCTTCTGCGAGTCCGTCCGAAGTCAGCGGCCCGGTGGCAATGATGGTGATCGCCCCTGCTTCATCTACCGCGGTAACTTCTTCCCGCCGCACGATAATCCGCGATTCTCGCGATATGGCTTCAGTCACCCGAGCCGCAAAGGCGACCCGATCCACCGCCAGCGCATGTCCGGCAGGAACCGCGCATTCCCGCGCGATCTGCAGCAGCAGCGATCCCGCCCGCCGCATCTCTTCCTTCAGCAGCCAGGGAGCCGTATTCTCACTGTCCGACTTCAGCGAATTCGAGCACACCAGTTCGGCGAAGTCCGGCGTCTGGTGCGCCGGGGTCGAGCGCACGGGACGCATCTCGAACAATTCCACGTCCACGCCCCGCCGCGCACACTGCCACGCCGCCTCCGACCCGGCCAGCCCCGCTCCGATGATCTTCACGCGCGCCGTCACAATGCCTTCTCCGCGCAAAAACTCCTGCCCGCACTCTAGAAGCAAGCCACGCGAGATGGCAAGTGCCCCTCTATCCTGTCTGGAGATCTGGTATCTACTATCATGGAAGTACCTTCTCTTTGGAGGACCCCATGGCTCGCATTCACCTGGTGACCCCGGAAATCGCCCCGCCGGAAGTTCTGGAAATCTTCGAAAAAACGCTCCGCGGCAAGCCCAGCAACGCCCAGAAGGCGCTCGCCCATCGCCCTGAGATGTTAAAGAATTTTCTGGCCTTCTATGGCAGCGTGGGCCGCTCCCTCGACCGCAAGCTCTATGAACTGATCTATATCCGCGTCTCGCTGATCAACGGCTGCCATTATTGCACTCAGCACCACGTCGCCTCGTCGAAACGCGTGGGGCTCACGGCCGAAGACTGGTCCGCGCTTCGGGCCGGCAACTACTCGCGCTACGGCGAAAAAGAACACGCTGCCCTGAACTACGTGGACAAGCTCACGCGCTCTCCGCACGACGTCAACGACGCGGATTTCGTGCCCCTGAGGGCGAACTTTTCCGATCCTGAGATCGTGGACATCCACCTGCTCACGGGGCTGGCCAATCTCACGAACCGCTTCACCGACCCGCTGGGCTTGGAACTGGAATTCGCGGAGGAAAAAATCTAACTTCTCCGCCACGGATTCACGCGGACTTGCGCGGATAAGACAAATATCTTCATGTCTTATCCGTGGACATCCGTGCCAATCCGTGGCCAATTTAGAGAATTTCCCGCACATCGCCCACGCGCCGCGTCACTCGTTCTCGATCCAGATACTCCAGCAGCGGGATGGCATATTTGCGGCTGACTCCAGTCAGTTCTTTGAACTTCGTCACGTCGATCCTCGGAGATTTCGTCTTGTAATCTGCCAGGTGCCGTCGCAACTCTTCCAGGGCAGTGCGATGAAACACCAGCTCCTGCGAGACTTTCACCAGTACCTTGTCACGCAGCAGCAGGGTGACGATTTTCTGCGCCCTCGCTTTATCCAATTTAAGCCCAGCCAGCACTTCGGCCAGCGCGGGCACCTTTAGTCCCGCGGAGGCGAACGCATCTTCAATTTTCTTCTTCGCCTCCGCCTCTTCGTCTTTCATCTCCGTGCCCCGGCCGGGCACACGAACCAGGTCGCCTGCAACCTCCAGCCGTCTCTCCCGGATTAGCGACGACAAAGCCGCGCCAAACACTTCGCCAGCCATTTCCAAAGCGAGGCTCATCTCATCCTGCAATTCACTCTTGGCCATTCCCGGCCGGAGCGGATCTTTCTTGTGAGAAGCTGCCACCGCGTCCAGCATGCTCTCTTGCGCCAGCTTCAATTCGTACTCAGCGAACAGTCGGTCTTGAACCCGCATCACCAGCAGGTTGTCCGTGAGGCCCGCGGCAAGCTCGCCGACTTCGCGTGGGTGCCAGCCCGTCTCGGCAACCGCCTCAGCCAACGACAAGCCGCGCTTCCCGCGCCGGGTCACCCTTAGCGCAAGAATCGCTCCCCGCTGCTCAGACTCCAGCACCTCCATCATTTGACCGAACCCAGGAAACGCTGCCGCTTGCCGGGGTGTCAACATCGGCGCTGAATCCAGCACCACTCCTCCGCCGATTGTCACGACCGGAGAAAACTGGCGCAGGATGAAGCGGTCCCCGGGCAACAGCAGCGCGGGTGCAGGCAACATGGCGCGCGCAGAGCCGCTCTCCCCGGGGACCAGTTCCCCCTGGCCGTACAACCTCAGATCCGCGACCACTTCCATCGTGTTGGAGTGAAAATGCACCCTCGTACGGTTCTTCAGCGGCCGCGGCGCTGAAGCTAGCATCTGCACCTTCACATCCGCCCTCCGTGTCGCCGCAAACGTCACCACAGGTGCCAACGTCATCCCGCGCGACAAATCCTTTGTACTCACACCTGCCAGGTTCAGAGCCGTGCGCTGCCCCGCCACCGCAGCGTCGGCCGCGCTCCCGTGCACCTGCACTCCACGCACCCGCACTCGTAGCCCTGTCGGAAAAACCTCCAACTCATCTTCCTTTCGAATCGTGCCGGAGATGAGAGTCCCGGTAACCACCGTCCA
>Ga0316363_10001360_pt1 | contig 22062 bp, 19 predicted proteins | sample Sb_taG_3_FD_200459 | JGI IMG/M metagenome (GOLD analysis project Ga0316363, IMG submission 200459) | Peat soil microbial communities from Weissenstadt, Germany - Sb_50d_a_PC metaG (v2) (version 2) | ecosystem: Environmental > Terrestrial > Soil > Wetlands > Peat | place: Germany: Weissenstadt...
CGAAGTCGACAAAATGTCGATGGACTTCCGCGGCGATCCCTCGGCGGCGCTGCTCGAAGTGCTCGATCCCGAACAGAACTTCATGTTCGTCGATCATTACCTCGACGTCGAGTACGATCTGTCGCAGGTCTTCTTCATCGCCACCGCAAACGTAATTCACACCGTTCCGCCCGCGCTGCAGGATCGCATGGAAGTGCTGCGCCTGCACGGCTACACGGAACCGGAAAAGGTCGAGATCGCGAAACAGTTTCTGGTAAAGAAGCAGATGTTGCAGGCGGGGTTGACGGAGAAGAACGTGCAGTTCTCCGACGACGCCATCCGGCAGATCATTCGCGGCTTTACCCGCGAAGCCGGAGTGCGAAACCTGGAGCGGGAGATTGGCAACATCTGCCGCAAGGTTGCGCGTAAGGTAGTGAAGGAAGGCGCGGCCTTCTCGGCCGCGATCCAGCCGGAAAAGATCGGCGACTGGCTCGGCGTTCTGAAGTTCCGCGACACCCTGGCCCACGAGAAGAGCGAAGTCGGCTTGGTGACGGGCCTGGCCTGGACCGAGGTGGGAGGGTCGATTCTGAGCACTGAGGCCGCGGTGGTGGACGGCAAAGGCAAGCTCACTTTAACCGGCCAACTGGGCGACGTAATGCAGGAATCGGCGCAGGCAGCCATGTCGTACATTCGCTCGCGAGCGGCGCGCCTCGGACTGGCCCGCGATTTCTACCGCAACCAGGATATTCATGTGCACGTGCCCGAAGGAGCGATTCCGAAAGATGGCCCCTCCGCCGGCATCACCATTGCAACCGCTCTGGCCAGCGCTCTGAGCCGCATCCCAGTACGCCGCGATATCGCCATGACCGGAGAGATCACGCTGCGCGGCAAGGTGCTTCCCATCGGCGGATTGAAGGAAAAACTCCTGGCCGCCCATCGCGCCGGATTGTTCGAAGTGATTCTGCCAAAGGAGAACGAAAAGGATGTTGCCGAGGTCCCGGAAAATCTGCGCACCGCCATGAAATTGCACTTCGTGGACAACATGGATCAGGTGCTGGCCGTCGCGCTCGAGGGCCCGCTGCCGCAGATACCCTCGGAGGCCGAGACCACGATGGCTCCCATCGCGACGCCGCCCGCCGCAGAGATTCCTACGGCCCGGCAGTAGTTTTTCGGCAGTAGATCGAAGACCAAACAGGCCCGCTTTTGTGCGGGCCTTTTCTTTTGCCGCTGCTGGCGGCGCTAAAATTATGTCATGGAGCCGGAATCTGGCAGCGGGTCCGGATGCAGCCTGCAGGGATCGGCGGGCGCGATCCCTGACCACCTGCCCGATAAAGCGGGCCTGGAAAAGTCGCAAGACGGGCCAGCAAAATCGTTCATGTAATCAGGAGGAGATTATGGCAGGAAGCGCTGTCGCCCCCGTAGCGCGCTGGATGGCTCGTGTATGGAGCATTCTCAGTATGCTTGCCGTCTTCGTGTTCGCCGTCGGCGAAATCGCGGGAGGCACCGGCCCACGACCGACGCTTCAGGAGTGTGTCGGTCTGGCCCTCTGGCCGGTTGGGGTTTGTGTGGGGTTGGTCGTGGCTTGGTATCGTGAGGAGTTGGGAGGGATCCTCGCGTTGGGATGCCTGATGGCGTTCTACGTCTGGAATCTGCTCCGCTCCGGGCATTTGCCTCAGGGTCCGTTCTTCTTCTTCATCGCAGCGCCAGGCCTGCTTTTTCTCATTGCGGGATTTCTGTCGCATCGTAGCGATGTTCGGGGGACCTAGAATGCTGCCCCTGGAGCCGGAATCTGGCAGCCGGTCTGGATTCAGCCTGAAGGGATCGGCGGGTCTTATCATCGCGATCGTTGTAGTAGCGATTCTGCTGATCGCGCTGCCGGCTTATCGCTGGTTCTTTCTGATCAGCGTTCTCATCGGACTTGTCATCGCGGGCGGGCTCGCGCTCTGGCACAAACTGCATCCGATCAAGGAACAGGACGTGGAACCCAAACGGCCGCTCGGGCTCTAGCGGGCTTCAGAAAAGTCGACTTTCGATGCCCAGCCCCTAAAGGGGCGTTTCTTTTCGAGGGCCTCTCGGCATCGCTGAAGCGATGCCCTGATACGAAGCCCGAGTTTTTCCGCCGCCTGCGAATGAACTTATTTTTCTGCGGCGCTTGCCATGCGCAACCCAAACACTGGAAACTGTCTGTATGCGGGTTCTGGCGCGATTTATGCTGTCGGCGAGTGACTTGACGCACTTCCCTGCCCCCGGCGTGCCGGAGATCGCCTTTCTGGGACGGTCCAATGTCGGCAAATCGAGCCTGATCAATTCGCTGGTGGGCAAGAAGCTGGCCCGCACCAGCAATACTCCCGGGCGCACGCGAAGCATTAACTTTTTTGAGGTCCGCAGGGCGGGGCAACCCGGGCCCGAGTTGCTTTTCGCCGACCTGCCAGGATACGGCTACGCTAAAGTCTCCCGCGAAATCTCCGAAGACTGGGCCCGGTTTGTGGATCCGTACCTTCACCAACGCCCAAACCTGGCGCTGTGCCTGGTGCTGGTGGATTCGAACATTCCTCCCCAGGAAAGCGACGGCCAGTTGCTGGAATTCCTGGCATCCAAAGGACGGCCGCATGTAATTGTGGCCACCAAGTGTGACCGGCTGTCTGGTAACGAATTGCGACAGGCGATGCGCAGGCTCGGGCAAGCATATGCCGGGGTGCCTATCGTGGCGTTTTCGACCAAAACCGGAGCCGGCAAAGAGGAACTGTGGCGCCAGATTCAAGCTGCTTCGCCCAAATTTCCGGCGGTCTAAAGTTTTCCCGCAATCTTCCGATCCAATAAGAACGGCATATTGTCGGAGGAGCGCGTGGACCCGCATATCCAGTCCGAACAACCTGGCCTCTCGCCAGACTCCAGTAAGGGCGAAGAGGGCGCGAACTATCTTCGCCGGCTAAAAGGAGAAGTGGTGGGAGCTGCGCCGGCTAAAGCGGCTGTGGAGGGTGACGGCAGAGCTCCGGCGGCTAAGACCACCATCGACTGGAAAGAGCGGCGGCAAAGCCCCCGGCTTCGTTGTTCAGGCAGCGCGGAGGTTCGCACCGAGGGCAGCGACGTGCGTATGTGGGGAACCATTACCGACATCAGCCTGCACGGTTGCTATATGGAAATGAACGCCACGTTTCCCGTCGACACGAAAGTGGACCTTGTACTCAAATCGTGCGGCATCCGTATTCAGACTTCGGGCACGGTTCGCGCCTCGTACCCTTTTCTGGGCATGGGCATCTGCTTCGCGGAAATCGCACCAGAACAACACTCGCAACTGAAGCAACTCCTCGCCGCACTGGGTGGGCAGAGCGCCTTCTCCAGTGGCGTATCGGCTCCGGAGAATGCCCTGCGGTCGGTCGACCCGAGAGCCATTCTCGATGAGATTACGGAGTTCTTTCGGAGGAATCAGCAGCTCTCCCGCGACGAGTTCCACCAGATCGCCAAACGGGTTCGCCGGTCCTGAATCCTTACCTCCTTGGGATTTTAGCGACTGGCGACCGTTTGGCGGACTCCGGAAACAAAAGTTACTCAGGTGAGGGCGCTGCTCTCGGTGCCGGACAAGTTCATCCGTTATCATCAAGAAGCATATGGCTAAATATCTTGTGACCGGCGCTGCCGGTTTCATCGGGTCCTCGCTGGTGCGCGCTCTGTTGGAACGCGGCGAGCAGGTCCGGGGCATCGATAATTTTTCCACCGGCAGACGCGAAAACCTCACCGAAGTGCTGAAGCGGATCGACTTCCGCGAAGCTGACATTCTCGATCTGGATGCCATGCACAAGGCGTGCGCAGGCGTCGATTACGTGCTGCATGAGGCCGCGATTCCATCGGTCCCGAAATCGGTGCTGGACCCCCTCGCCAGCAATCGCGCCAATGTCGACGGCACGGTCAATGTTCTGGTCGCAGCGCGCGACGCGAAAGTGAAGCGAGTGGTGTATGCCGCCTCATCTTCGGCGTATGGCGATACACCGACGCTTCCGAAGCATGAAGCCATGACCCCCAACCCGATCTCGCCCTACGCCGTGGCCAAGCTGGCCAGCGAGCTTTACATGGTGTCGTTCTACCATTGCTATGGCCTCGAAACCGTCAGCCTGCGCTACTTCAACATCTTCGGGCCACGGCAGGATCCTTCTTCGCCATACTCCGGAGTACTCGCCAAATTCAGTATGCAGATGTTGCGTGGAGAACAGCCCACGATTTTTGGCGATGGCACAACCAGCCGTGATTTCACCTACATTGACAACGCGGTTTCGGCCAATCTGCTGGCGTGCGCGGCCCCGGCGGCGGAGTGTGCCGGGCGCGTTTTTAACTGCGCCACGGGCGCGCGGAGCACGTTGAATCAAACTTTCGATGCTTTGCAACAACTGACTGGCTACAAGGGCAGCGTCAAATACGCTCCGGAGCGTGGCGGGGACATCAAACATTCGCTGGCGGACATCACGCAGGCGCAAAAGCATTTGGGATACAAGGTTCTGGTGAACTTTGAAGACGGCCTGCGCCGTACCGTGGAGTGGTACAAGAACCAGGGCCGGCCGGACGGAGCCTGAGAAGAGCAAGTTTCAAGGTTTCAGAGTTGCAAGGTTGCAATGTTTCAAGGTCCACGGGAGCGTCATAAGTATTGCGGGCCCAAGGTCTCTGAGTGCAAAACAAAATCGCCCGCCGAGTCGAGCGATCGTAAACCTTGAAGCTCTGAAACATTGAAATTCTGAAACCTTGACCTTGAAACCTCTACGCTTTCGTGGATTTTTCCCAAGCGATGAGCTCGTCCAGGTCATAGCGGAACGGGCCAAATGCGCTGAAGGTTTTCTCGTCGAAAAGCCGCATGGCGCCGCAGCCCAGGCAAACCTGGTACGAATATCCCTGCACGCCAACCGGCCAGCTCATCTTGCGGTGCCAGCAGCCTCGGAACACCACCACGGCCATGCCACCCAGGCTGGTGGCCAAGACTCCGGCGGGCCACCACCAGTTGGATTTCTTGAATTTTTCTGATTTTTCCAGCTCGACTGCGTCGGTCATCCCAGCTCCGGGGCTCTTTTTGCTGCTTTCTAACCATAGGACGAATAGCGGCGGAGGGCAAAATCTGAAGGGTCGTAGCTCGGGCATCCCGACTCCGGCGGCGTCGCTTTGTAGTATTGCCAATGCGCAGTCGGACGTGTACCGTTGAACGTTGCGGTACTCCCCCAAAGACTATTACCCTGAAAATTGGACTTGTGGCCGTCGTTCGTCGTAAAGGTCGCCGGTAAAGATCGCCGGTAACGTTCGCCGCTTGAACTGTACCCGTGGCTTGGCCGGTTGAACCCGGTTGAACCAAGGCCGGCAATGAGTCTTCCGACGAGCTCTGGATACGATGAATACAGGTTTTTTGTGGTCCTGACCGCGCAAGTATGAGCGCCAATCCAACCCGAGTTGACTGGGCAGCGTCGGCCACGACCGACCCTGGCTTTCCGCTGCAGGAGGGCAACCGTGTCCTCGAATCGCTGGCCCGCCAGGAAGCCCTGCCCGCCCTGCTCGCCTTCTCGGAACTCCACGAGCAAATACAGAACCGGCGCGTAGCCCCAGGATGCGCCGGCGATCGCGACTTGTTCGAGACGGAACGCTTCATTCTGGACGAAGTGCTGCAATTGATCTGCGACCGCGCTCAGGCCATCACACAGGCCGAGGGCATCGTGGTCGCGCTCGCAGAAGCATCGACGGCGGAAAGACCGTTGCTGGTGTGCCGCGCCGCCGCCGGACCGCTCGCCGTCGCGCGCGGCGTTCGCCTGATCGGCGAATCCGAGTTTCTGCAGGACTGCCTGGAATCGGGGCGCATTCTTCGTTGCGATGATTGTGAAATCGACGCTCGCGTCGAACTGGATTTCGCACGCGCGCTAGAAGCCCGGTCTACCGTGCTGGTTCCGCTGCGTGGCTGGCACGAGCAACTGGGCGTGCTGCAGGCGTTTTCCACAACTGCTCGCGCTTTCACCGATCACCACATTCGCTGTTTCGATATGTTCGCGGAGCTGGTTCTCTCCGCACTCAAACCCGAGGATCAGGATCGGCGCATCCACTGGCTGTCTGGTGTGGCTAACGAAGTCCTACAGGCGAAACCGGCTGCGGCGATGCCAGTTGTTGCCGAAGCGGCGGATATCGAGATTCCTGAAATCGGACCCAGCCGAACCGTCGTAGAGACGGGGCTTGCCCCGTCTCCCGTTCCCGCGACGCGGCAAGCTTCAAATGCAGCGGCTCCAGTTCCAGACGTAGTTCCAGACCTGACCGCGCTGGCTCAGCCGGTTGTCATTCCCGCGGCCCTGGTTGAGTTACCTGAGCCCGTGGTCGAGTTGCCTGAGCCTGGCATCGTGGATGAACTATTTGCGATCGAAGAGCCGACCTCTCTCACCCAGTCGCCAGGCTTCTTACCATTTCTGCGCCGCCTTTCTCTTCCCGGCAGTTCGCGGCCGGGATTGAGTGTGGTGATGGGTCTGGTGGCCGTGGCCGCGTTATTTTCGGCCGGAGCGTGGTGGGGCATGCAGGATCATGGGAAGACGGCGGTCACAAGAATCACAGCCACGAACACCTCGATCCGGCCACAGTCGGCTACGACACCGCCAGCGCCCCCGGATGTTCTATCTCCCGCGTTCTCCGACAATCTGACGAATCCGGATAAGCTTGGTTTTGATGCGGCGCCGCTCACCGCCGTGGCCGAAGATAAGTTGGCGGTGCTGCCGAAAGTCACGGGCGTGCGTCACTGGTCTTCGGACATGGGAAGCACGGTGGTCATCGACATGGAAGACCAGGCTCCCTACGAAGTGCATCGTTTGATGTCGCCGGAGCGGATCTACTTCGATCTGCACGACACGGTTCTGCCGCCCGAATTGGCCGGAAAGACGATGGACGTCGGCGATGTTTCGCTGACTCGTGTGCGGATCGCTCAGCCCGTCGCCGGCGTAACGAGAATCGTGCTCGACACCAAAGGCGGATCGAACTTCTCCGTCAGCATGGAGTCGAACCCCTATCGCCTGGTGGTTGAGCTGCGCGGCAGCGAGAAAGCTTTGGCTGCGAACCAATTTGCTCCGAAAGGCACAACCCCGAAATTGACGTCCGCCTCCGTGGACCGGGCGCCGTCCCCGCTGAACGCGGCTCCTGTGGCCGCATTGGCGGCGAAGCCATCCGGTAAGCTTTTGCCGGCGAGGACCGGCAAATTTCGCATCGTGCTTGACGCCGGACACGGCGGCTGGGACCTGGGCACGGTTGGACGGCAGGGTTTGATGGAAAAGGATCTGGTGCTCGACGTGACCCAGCGTCTGGGCAAGTTGCTGCAAGCGCGATTGGGGTCGGAAGTAATGTTCACGCGAACCGGCGACACCTACCTGTCCCTCGATCAGCGCGCTGACATCGCTAACCAGGCACAGGCCGATCTGTTCGTCTCCGTTCACGCCAACTACAGCAGCTCGGCGGCGGCGCGCGGCGTTGAAACTTACTACACCAATCTGTTTTCGGCTCCGGGGTCGCGTGAAGCCGAAAAGCATGAGGATGGAACCTTCGCCAAGCTGACGCCGGTATCGCTGTCGATCGAAGAGTTGCACGAAAAAATCGAGGAGTCGCGCCGTCTCGCGGAAAGTGTCCAGCGCTCTCTCTACGCCACGCTGGCCGTGAACAGCCCAGACATTCGTAACCGGGGCATCAAGGACTCCGCCTTTGTCGTGCTGACCGGCACCACCATGCCCGCCATTCTTACCGAGATTTCTTTTGTCAGCAGTCCCGACGACGAGCGCAACCTGCAGAGCACGACTTACCGCCAGCAAATCGCAGAAGCGCTTTACAAGGGCATCGCCCGCTACCAGGAAACTTCCCCAAGCGCAAAAGTCGCCCACCTACAGACGGCCGGCGCGCGCCGGTAAGGGCACCGGCCCATGCTAGGCCTCACCCACAACGCTTTTCTGGCAGCGCCTGTCCTAACCTGGTGTAGTCCTAACCTAGTGTGGTGCGCCGTATAAGTAATCGTCTTCTCGCCGTCCGCAGCCATGGTCACCGGAAATTCGATGGTGTGGGCGCTTTCACGCCAGCTCCAGCATGCGCTCGATCGCACGACGCGCCTTGCGCGCGATTTCTTCCGGCACGGTCACCCGGGGCGACATAGTCTCCAGCGACCGCAAGACTCGGTCGAGCGTGATGGTCTTCATGAAGGCACAGACGGCGTCGGGATTTACCGGATAAAACTTCTTCTCCGGAAAGCTTTTCTTTAACTGATGCAGGATGCCAAGTTCCGTTCCCACGGCAAACTCGCTCGCCGGCGAATCGCTAATGTGACGCAGCATGCCTCCGGTGGAAAGGAAGAAGGTGCGCTCTTGCGGCAGCGTGCCGTCGGCGGCTTTCGCCATGCACGAACTCACGCATCCGCACTCGGGATGCAGGAGAAGCTCGGCGTCGGGATGCTCTTTGAGGATTTCGACGACATGTTCGGGCCGGATGGTTTTGTGCACGTGGCAGTACCCCGGATACGCGATGATATTGCTGCGCTGTGTTTGCCGCGCAACCACGTAAGCCAGGAATTTATCGGGCAGAAAAAGAATGGGCCGGTCCGCGGGGATGGCGCGAACGACTTTTGCGGCGTTGGCCGAGGTGCAACAATAGTCGCTCTCCGCTTTTACGGCAGCCGACGTGTTGATGTAAGCGACCACGACCGCGTCCGGCAATTTTGCCTTCCACATCCGAAGTTCTTCCACCGTGATCGAAGCCGCGAGCGAGCATCCCGCGCGCAGGTCCGGCAAGAGCACGGTCTTCTCCGGACACAGGATCGCCGCCGTTTCCGCCATGAAGTGCACGCCGCAGAAGACGATCACGTCGGCATTGGTCTTCGCCGCCGCCTGCGAAAGCTTAAGGGAGTCCGCAACCGCGTCCGCGACTTCCTGCACTTCCGGGCGCTGATAGTGATGGGCCAGCAAAATGGCGTTGTGTTTAGCGCAGAGCTCCCGCACGCGCTGCTGCTTTTTGCGGATTTCGTCCTGGCTGTCGTGAATTGTCTCCACCGCCGGAATCGTGTAGCGCGCCTCGAACGACGGCAAAGCTTCTGTATCCAGCGCTCCTATACCCAGCACTTCTGTATCCCGCATCGGGTTTACCTCTCGTGACTTCCGTTATGAAATCCTTTGGCAAAGGTCAAGGGCGCGCGCCGAGTGAGTAAGAGCTCCCATGGAAATCGCGTCCACGCCGGTGTCCGCGTAAGCCTCCACATTTTGTTCTGAAATCCCGCCGCTCGCCTCCGTGAGTATGTAGTCCCAAAGATCCTTTTTCCGAAGGCCGTCGAGAATGGAGCGAATCTCTTTCGGCCTCATGTTGTCCAGCATCAGCAGGCACGGATAGCGCTCTGACGACTCTTCCTGCACCCGGCGAAAAGTCTCTGCCGCCGCGAGCGCCGCCGCTTCGCCCCTCACCTCCACTTCGATGAAGGCCGCATCTTTGCGGAAGTTCCATGCGCGCGCGATTCCGAGCGGCGCCGCTTCTTCCTCGCGGCTCGCCAGCAGCGCGAGATGATTGTTCTTGATGAGAATCGCGTCACCCAGCCCGAGGCGGTGCGTTCCGCCGCCCCCAAGATGCACCGCACGCTTGTCGAGCAGCCCCCATAAAGTCTTGCGCGTGGCAACCACGCGAGTCGAGGACCAGCGACCGCGAACCCGTTCTCCAAGGCAGCGCGTCAGGGTCGCGATTCCGCTCATTCGCTGCACGATGTTGAGTCCCACTCGCTCGAGCGACAGCAAATTGTTCCGCTCCCCTTCCAGCCGCAGCAGCGTGTCCCCGCGCTCGAAAAGCTCGCCATCCTTTTTCGCGGCGCGCACCGAAACGCCAGAAGACTCCAGCCAAAGCCCCAATTCCGCAACTCCGGCGGCCACTCCCGGCTCTCGCGCCACTATGATCGCCGAACCCGGCTCGCTCTTGATTCCGAGCGCCTCTCGCGTCAAATCCTTTGGCCCGAGATCGGCCCGCAGAAGCGCATCGGTGAGTGTGCGGACCTCCCGCACGTAATCGCGATTCTGCAGCGTAAGCCCACCACCCCGAAACAGGGCTTTCTCGAGTTGCTCCGCGCGTACGGCAGCCGTGTCCATCCCATTTAATCTTACTTCAGGAGGCACCCCCGTGCCCTGAGTTCGCCGTTGGTTTGCCATAAATGCCGCAGAATCAATCGATGGGCTGCGGAAAGAGTGCGGATTTGGCAACACCGATTGCCTCCTCAGGGGCTGAGAGCCATCGCCAGTAACCTGCCAGGACCGTATAGTTACTCTTACTAAAAGGCCGCTCACCCCCACGAGATGGGCCATGTACCACAGTGTCCTTCTGACTTACTCTCATCTTACTTAACCACTAATTACCGGAAACACCGGAGACCAGATGAAATACCTCCTCTCGCTTTTTTTGCTGAGTGTCGCCATGCAGGCGCAGAGTTTCACGGCGAGCAGCTCGGCGCTTCCCGATGCCCCCAGCCAACAGCTGTTCTGGACGGTCGACAACAAAGTGAACATCAGCATCTTAGCCGGATTCGTCGCCGCCGACGCCATCACCACTCAGCGCGGCCTGAACCAGGGTCTTCGCGAAGTCAATCCGGTCATGCGCCCCTTCGTGACCCGTGGTGCAGCCGGAGAAGCTGCCGGGTCAGCGTTGGGTTTTGGCGCGGGAGTCGGCGTTGTGTACCTTTTGCATCGAAGCCACCACTACAAAGCGGAACGCACTACGATGCGAATGATCGTCGCCGGTGAAGGTGGGTTCGTCGCCAACAACATCATTGCGATTCGCTGATTGTCCGCGGTGCCAGTGGGATTCGATTCGGTCTTGTCGAATCGGGCCGATTTTTGCTGCCCAGCCCCTAAAGGGGCGGGTGATTTCGGAACTTGCGGCCGCTAAAGCGATGCCCTGATACGAAACCGGGCTGTGAACTCCCGGTTTCCTTGGGCAAGCCCGCTTCCACGTTATAATTCCATTCTGGAAGAACTTTCTTCGACGATTCGGAGAATCTCCGGCCGCTTCCGCGAATTTTTGCACCGAAGGAGTCTGCATGGCGATTGAGAAGACAGAGAAAATCTGGCACAATGGCAAGTTCATTGCCTGGGACGACGCCACGCTCCACGTGATGTCGCACGTAGTGCACTACGGCTCTTCGGTCTTTGAAGGCATTCGCTGCTACGCGCTGCCCAGCGGCCCCGCGATTTTCCGCGCCCCCGAACACATGCAGCGCCTCATCGACTCCGCCCGCATTTACCGCACCGACATCCCCTTCACGCGGGATGAACTCGTACGCGCCATGATCGAGCTGGTGAAACGCAACGCCGTGTGGCCCTGCTACATCCGCCCCGTCGTTTTCCGCGGATACGGCGAAGCCGGCGTCAACCCCTTAAACTCCCCCACCGAGATCTACATCGCAAATTTTCCGTGGGGGAAGTATTTGGGGGCGGATGCCAGCGAAGGGGTGGACGTTTGTGTTTCTTCCTGGACGCGGATCGCGCCCAACACTCTGCCCGCCATGGCCAAGTCTGGCGCCAACTACATGAACTCGCAGCTCATCAAGATGGAAGCCATCGTCAACGGCTACGCCGAAGGCATCGCGCTCGATGTGAACGGCTACGTCAGCGAAGGCTCGGGCGAGAATCTGTTCGTCGTCCGCAACGGCGTGCTGCACACGGCTCCGCTCGGCAACTCCGTGCTTCCGGGCATCACGCGCGACTCGGTGTTGCACATCGCGCGCGACCTCGGCATCAAGATCGTGGAGCAGCAGATTCCGCGCGAGTCGCTTTATATTGCCGACGAAGTTTTCTTCACCGGCACCGCCGCTGAAATCACGCCCATTCGCTCCGTCGACAAAATTACTGTGGGCAAGGGCAAGCTCGGTTCCATGACCGAATCTCTGCAAGCGGAGTTTTACGGCATCGTCCGCGGCGAGAAAGCGGACCGGTATGACTGGCTGACGCCGGTTCCGGTGGGAGCGAAGCAGCCGGTGGGCGTCTAGCGTTCTGTCAGCGGCGATGAGAGAATACCCTGCCGCGACAGAGGAGATGTTTAGAGTGCAGGGGCCCTTCGGCTTCGCTCAGGGCAGGCTCTTTGACTACGCGTGAGTTTCGCTTCGCGAGATTCACCCCGCCTAGGATGACAAGTTATATAGCTCAGATGACAGGTTAGAAGCAGCTGCGGAGCCCGCAGCTAGAAGGCCGCCGCCAGCAGCCAAAAGCCCGGCGCCAGAAAGTCCAATGGTCGCGTTACTTCCGTCATCTCGTGCGCGGCGGCGGAACGAGTCATGATAGGTACGGTACCTGGAGCCCCGCCTGCATGAATATCGACGACTTGCTCCGCATCGCCATGGAGCGCCGCGCTTCCGACTTGCATTTGAAGGTCGGGAACTATCCTCACCTGCGCATTGATGGCGATCTGGTGCCGCTGACCGACCAGCCGCGTGTGTCCGCCGAAGACATGTTGACCATGTCTTTCAGCATGATGTCGGCGCGGCAGAAACAGAAATTCAAAGAGACCACGGAAATCGATATGGCGTACGGCGTTGCCGGTCTGGGGCGCTTCCGTGTGAACGTGTTTCAGCAGCGCGGCAACGTAGGGCTGGTGCTGCGCGTGATTCCGACGAAGATCCGCGCGCTCGACGAACTGTTTTTGCCTAAAGTGGTAGAGCAGATCTGCGACATGCCGCGCGGTCTGGTGCTGGTTACCGGGGTGACGGGGTCGGGCAAATCGACGACGCTGGCTGCCATGGTAGACCGCATTAACTCGACTCGCTCCGAGCACATCATCACCATCGAAGACCCCATCGAATTTCTGCACCGCGACAAAAAAGGCTACGTGAACCAGCGCGAGGTCGAAGTCGATACGCCATCGTTTTCGGCGGCGCTGCGCTCTTCTCTGCGTCAGGATCCGGACGTGATTCTGGTGGGCGAAATGCGCGATCTGGAGACGATCGCGACGGCGCTGCACGCGGCCGAAACCGGTCACATGGTTTTCTCCACGCTGCACACGCTGGATGCGGTCGAAAGCATCAATCGAATCATTGCCATTTTCCCGCCGCCGGAACAGAAACAGATCCGGCTGCAGTTGGCGGCGGTGTTGCGCGCCATTGTCAGCCAGCGTCTGGTGCGCCGGTCCGACGCCGAGGGCCGCGTGCCCGCGGTCGAAGTGATGGTGACGACGGCTTACATCCGGGAATGCATTCTGGTGCCCGAGAAGACGCGCGCCATCCGCGAAGCGATTTCCGCCGGCACCTCGCAGTACGGGATGCAGACCTTCGACCAGTCGCTCTGGGACTTGTTCCAGGCGGGGCTGGTGAATTACGAAACCGCCCTGGAGAGCGCCTCGAACGCGGATGAGTTCAAGCTGCGGATGCAAGGTATTGCGTCGACGTCCGACATCTCGCGACAGGCGATGCAGTCGGCGGGTTTTGGGCGCTGAGATTGGTGCGGAGATTGAGTTTGTCCTGCTGAACGTTGTTGCTTGTGAAGTTTGATCCTCCTGAACCTTGGGCGCGCTTCGGCGCGCCCGTTTTTCGTGGTTGATAATTTGCTGAAAAACTCGTACGCGGCGCGAGCCGCCTTCGGTGGATGCCGTCACGGCGCGGCCGAGCTGCGCTCGGCCTGGACGGGCGAGGGCGCCCGTCCCCACACTACTTAGTTGGGCTTGCGGAACTTACTGTCGGCTAGATAGCGGAGCATGATGGCGTCCGTGGCACTCTGGAACTGCTGCTCCATTTCGGGGGCTTGCGGGGGAGCGTCCTGGCGCAGGGTCTGGCGGAATTTCTCACCCATTTCGGAGTCGCTGGCGACGACCTGCATGTAGAACCAGAGGAAGTGGCGCATCTGGTCGAGAGCGGACTTGAGGACCTGGATGGCTTCCATCTCGGGCGGATCGGCGAGGGCTTCCATGAGTTCGGGGTCGGTGGGGGCCTGCATGGCGGCGCAGTTGAGTTCGCGCTGAATCATGCGCAGGTCGTCAGTAACGCGCAAAATGCGGAGATGAATCTCTTCCATGCTTTCCCGGTTTTCGCGGTCCATAAGGTCCTTTCCGTCCTGACCAAGCTTTCCTGAGCAATGCGTTCTACTCAAGATCGCATCCCGGAGCAGGAGCGAAAAGATTCCCCGTGTGCATGAGCTTCGGTAATTGAAGTTACTTTCGGTCGAAAGCCGCGCCGGAAAGGCCGTTTCAGGCGATCATCTTTAGGCGGTCATCCAGGCGGTCTTGCGGGTCACTACACGGGATCCAGCCCGTGAAGAAGTTTAATCCAAGGAAGGGGCTGGGTGTGATACAAACGTTCGCGATGACATCACCGCGAACTGGCCTGGTGCGGGCCATTGGCCGTTGGAGCCTGGCCGCACTGGCGGTGAACTCGATTATCGGGAGTGGCATTTTTGGGTTGCCGGCCACGGTGGCTGGGCTTCTCGGCAAACGCAGCGTAATCGCCGTGTTGATTGCGGGGGCTGCAATGGGCGTGATTACGGCCTGCTTTGCCGAGGTGGCCTCGCAGTTTTCCGAGGCGGGCGGACCTTACCTGTATGCGCGCACTGCGTTCGGGCGTCTGACGGGAATTCTGGTCGGCTGGATGCTCTACCTGGCGCAGACGGCGGCTCCGGCGGCAAATGCTAATTTGTTTGTCATCTATCTGGCGGAATTCTGGCCGGCGGCAAAGGAACCCTGGCCGCGTTTTGTGACCCTGACGTTACTGGTGGGAGTGCTGGCGCTTGTAAACGTTCGCGGTGCCCGGCAGGGCACGGCGGTGAGCAACGTGTTCACAGTGGCGAAAATTCTACCCTTGCTGATGGTGGTGTCGGCGGGAGCCGCAGTTACGATCATCCACCCGGCGATCTTCTATCCGGCGACGGGTGCGGCGGCTCCGATGCCGGCAAGCGCGTGGATGAAGGCAATGGTTCTGCTGATCTTCGCTTACGGTGGATTTGAATCGGCGCTGGCGCCCATGAGCGAAGCCAAGAATCCGGCGCGGGACGCCGGTTTCGCACTGTTTGTGGCGCTGATCGCCTGCACCGTGATCTATGCCCTGGTGCAATGGGTGGTGGTCGGAGTGTTGGGGCCCGGGGCGACCACGGATCGTCCGCTGGCCGAGGTGGCGCGCATCACCATGGGCAATCGCGGAGCGGCGCTGGTTGCGATCGGGGCGCTGGTTTCGGTATACGGTTATTTGAGCGCCAAGCTGCTGGGAATGCCGCGCCTCACCTTCGCGCTCGCCGAAGGTGGCGATCTGCCACAGGTGTTTGCCGCAGTCAGCCCCAGATTTCACACGCCCTGGTTTTCGATTCTGTTCTATGCGGTCGCAGTTTGGGGGTTGGCGCTCGGGGGGAGTTTTGCCTGGAATGTGACGTTGTCAGTGGTCGCACGGCTGTTTTACTACGCCGTGGTTTGCGCCGCAGTGATCGCTTTGCGGCGAAAGCAGCCGCTGGCCGCCGGTTTCCGGTTGCCTGGGGGGCAGGTGCTGGCGGTCCTGGGGGTCGGGATCGCCGTGGCGCTGGCGACGCAGGTGGATTTGAGTAAGTCGCTTATTCTGGCAGCGACGGTCGGAGCGGCTTTGCTGAATTGGCTGTGGGCGCGAAAGGCGCGGGTGGTGGAATAACGGATTGCCGCGTCTTTGAAGTCGCGACCAGGAAGGCGCGACCAATTGCCGAACGCGTAGCGAATTCGCAAATGCCGCCCATCGTACAATCGTCGACAGTTTTCCAGAGCGGCGGCAAGCCGATCCGCCTCGACGCCTACTTGCCGACGGCAGCTGACGGCCCCGTTCCTGCCATCATCGCGCTCCACGGCGCTGGAGGCGGCGTGTCCGGCATGGAGCGCTACGCCGGCATGCTCGCGGCCCAAGGGTTCGCGGTTTACCTGCTTCATTATTTTGACCGCACCGGCATTGAATCTGCCGACAAGCCGACGATCGTCAAACAGACGATCATGCGCAACTTTCCGCTGTGGATGAAAACTCTCTGGGATGCAACCAGTTTTGTCGAAACGCAGCCGCCAGTCGATGGCAAGCGCATCGCTCTCCTGGGCTTTTCGCTCGGAGCTTACCTCGCGCTCGCCAATTCTGCCATCGACCATCGCGTGAAAGCCGTCGTCGAGTTCTTCGGAGGCATGCCCAAAGAAATGAACTTCTTCATGAGGCGCCTCTGCCCCGTGCTCATCCTGCACGGCGAGGCCGACTCGACCGTCCCCGTCGAAGAAGCCTACCAACTGCAAAAGTTGCTGGAGAAAAAGGGAATCCCCTACGAAATCAAAATCTATCCCGGAGCCGGCCACGGCTTCGAGGACCAAACCATCTGGCGAGACGCAGGTCTAAGGACCCTGCAATTTCTGCAGAAATACCTAGCCGCGCGAAACCATGAAGAGCTCGCGTAAGGACGGCCGCCCTCGCCGGGGTCCCCAGACCGCGCGCTTTTCGCGGGCTGGGGTGGTCGGCCGTCCAGCCGGGCGTAGCCCGGCAGCGCCTTTAGATTCGCGACAGCCGAAACGGTGCGCTAAGCAAGCGTGCCGGGAGCATCACTGCGGCCCAGACTAGGGCAAGTGCCCCGTGGACCGCGATCCCGAGCACGCGGAAGGGCAGCAACAGCAACCACACGATGGGATAGAGGATCAGCGCCAGCAGTGCCACGGGCCAGCACAGCACAAAGAGAAAACACCAGAGCAGGAAGGCAATCATGGGGACACCTCCTCCTGAGTATGATACGCAGGCGGAGGAGAAAAGTTCGAGCAGAAAGCATGTCCTGATACGAATCGCGCATTTTTCCGCAGCCCGGCTACTGCGTGCCGGCTACTGATTCAATCTTTCCAGATGCCGAAATCCACTGGTGGCCGCGAACATCGCTGCGGCGATGGTTCCGTTGTAGGCCATGTGCACCAGGAAGCCTGCGGCCACTGAATCTTTTCTGGCCCGCACCACGCCCAGAACCACGCCCACCAGGAAGATTAAGAGCACCGACGCCCAGGAGTACCCGTACTGATTGGCGTGCATCAGGCCGAATCCTAAGGCGGTCACGGAAATTCCTGTGCCCATTCCGAAGCGGCGCGCCAGAACTGGGTAGAGGAATCCCCGGAAAAACAATTCTTCCATGAGAGGTCCAAGAGTCACGGCAAAACCCGAGATTAGAACAATGGTCGTGTGGCGCTGCAGGAGCTCATCAAAAGGAGTCTGTTTGGGAAACGGAAGAAAGCGTGCCAGGAACAGAGCAACGATTTGCATTGCGAAGCCCACGGCCAAGAACGGCCAGATGTTCGCGGGCCAATTCCAGTGGAGGGCTTTCCAGAAGCGCGGGCTGCCCCTCTCCTTCGTAACCAGGATGTACATGTAGCCAAGCAGCAACAGGTAGGCCATCATCTGGGCGACGATGAAAAGTTCAGGAAGCGCACTGAGGCGGAGAACTCGCGCTTTGACGGTTGCGCCGGGCACAACCGCGAGCATGGCAAGACCGCAGGCAACCATGGCGACGATCGCCATGATCATCAGACGGAAAACATCCAAGCCGTTCCACGCCGGATCGGGCGGCGCGGCGGGGACGAGTTCCCCCGGTTGGACGTCAGCAGGGAGGCCGCCGGAAATGAGACCGCCGGCGGAAACCGGGGTCGCATCAGTGGCCTGCGGCGCTGGCCTTGGACTCTCCGGGAGATCGTCGGGAGAAAAGTTCACGCGAGTTCCCCCGTGCCAATGGGCGCGAGCACGCTTTTTGCCGATCCATTTTTTGCCGGCCCATTTTTTTCTGACCCAGTGAAATACGCGGTTAGCGCCTGACCCGTGTAGGACTTTTTCACGCGCGCGACTTGTTCGGGCGTGCCCTGGGCCACGATGCGGCCGCCTTCTTCTCCGCCTTCGGGGCCAAGATCGACGATCCAGTCGGCGTTGCGGATGACGTCCAGGTTGTGTTCGATGATGATGACCGTGTTTCCGAGATCGGTGAGACGGTGCAGCACGTCGAGCAACTTGCGCACATCGTCGAAGTGCAATCCGGTGGTCGGCTCATCCAACAGATAAAGAGTTTTTCCGGTCTGGCGCTTGCCCAGTTCGCGGGCGAGCTTGATGCGCTGGGCTTCGCCGCCGGAGAGGGTGACGGCAGATTGACCAAGGTGAATGTATCCGAGGCCAACGTCAACCAGCGTTTGCAGCTTTTGCTTGACCTGCGGGATGTTTTCCAGAATCTGGAGCACGTCCGACACCGGCGTTTCCAGCAGGTCGGCGATGGAAGAACCGTTGTAGTGAACCGACAAGGTCTCGTGGTTATAGCGGCGTCCACCGCAGACTTCGCACTGCACGTAAACGTCGGGCAGGAAATTCATTTCGATGCGGCGCTGGCCTTCGCCCTGGCACGCCTCGCAGCGTCCGCCGGAAACGTTGAAGGAGAAGCGTCCGGGTTTGTATCCGCGCTCGCGCGATTCTGGCAGCATGGCGTAGAGATCGCGAACCTGCGCGAAGATGCCGGTATAGGTTGCGGGATTGGAGCGCGGAGTGCGGCCGATGGGAGACTGGTCGATGCGAATGACCTTGTCGATCAGCTCCGCTCCGGCGATGGCTTTGTGCGTGCCGGGTTCTTCGCGGGAACGATAGAGCTGCCGGGCGAGCGCGCGGTAGAGGATGTCATTGACTAGGGTCGATTTGCCGGAGCCGGAAACACCGGTGACAACCGTCATCACGCCGAGCGGAAACGCGACGTCGAGATTCTTGAGGTTGTTCGCGCGCGCGCCGAGGATGGCGATGGCTTTGCCATTCGGGCTGCGGCGCTGGGTAAGCATGGCGATCCGCTGGCGTCCGGCGATGTAGGCGCCGGTGAGGGAGGCGGGCGAGTTCATGATTTCGGCGGGCGTTCCGCTCGCGACCAACTCACCGCCATGACGGCCGGCGCCGGGGCCGAGGTCGATAACATAGTCGGCGCGCCGGATGGTTTCTTCATCGTGCTCGACGACGAGGACGGTATTGCCCAGGTCGCGCAGGTTTTCGAGCGCGGCAAGAAGACGCCCGTTGTCGCGGTGGTGCAGGCCGATGGAAGGTTCGTCGAGCACGTAGAGGACGCCGCGCAGCTTAGATCCGATCTGCGTCGCCAGGCGGATGCGCTGGCCTTCTCCACCGGAAAGCGTGGCGGCGGAACGGCCGAGCTGCAGGTAGCCGAGTCCGACGTTGTGCAGGAATTCGAGCCGTTCGGTGATTTCATGCGCGATGCGTCCGGCGATGGTCAGTTCCCTGCCGGTCAGTTTGATGTGACGCGCGGCTTCGAGCGAGCGCGCAATCGGAAGGCTGGTGAAATCGGCAATGGACATGCCGTTCACTCTGACGGCTAGGCTTTCCGGACGCAGACGCTTGCCGTGGCACACAGAACATTCGGTAGCCGACATGAAATCGAGCAGATATTCGCGATAGGTTTCGGAAGTGGAGGATTCGAGATTCTGCCTGAGGTGGCCGAGAACCCCCAGAAAACCAGTTTTGCCCCCGCGCTGCGGCTCGCCGTACAGCAGCAGGTTCTGAATCTTGTCGGGAAATTTCTCGAATGGTGTCGTCAAGTCGAGGCCGTAGGCTTGGGCGACCAACTGCAGGCCGTGAATCAGGTTCTGCGATGACGAACCGGGACCCAGGCCGCCATCGAGCAGCGGCTTCGACCAATCGACAATCACCTTGCCAGGATCTAAATCGTAGCGGCTTCCGAGGCCGTGGCACTCGGGACAAGCTCCGTAGGAACTGTTGAAAGAGAATGATCGCGGCTCCAGTTGCGGAACGCTGATACCGCAGTCGGGGCATGCCAGGCGCGCGGAGTAGAGCGTCTCGTCTCCGTTAACGACGGCGACCTGGACGAGACCGCCGCCAAGTTTCATGGCCAGCCCGACCGAAAGTTCGAGGCGGTGTTCGATTCCGGGCTTCACCAGCAGGCGATCCACGACCACTTCGAGGGTGTGGTTCTTGCGCTTGTCGAGGGAGAGGTCGTCCTCGAGGTTCACCAGTTCGCCATCGACGCGGGCGCGGGAGAAACCGTGCTGGACAAGCTTCTCCATCTCTTTTTTGAATTCGCCTTTGCGGCCCCGCACGATGGGCGCCATGATCATGACGCGATCGTCGGGCGTAAGCGACATGACGCGCTGCACGATCTGTTCGGCAGACTGGCGGCTGATGGGCTTGCCGCAATTCGGGCAATGGGGCACGCCGATCGAAGAATAGAGCAGGCGCAGGTAATCGTAGATCTCGGTAATGGTGCCGACGGTGGAACGCGGACTGCGACTGGTGGTTTTCTGCTCGATGGAGATCGCCGGACTGAGGCCGTCGATCGAGTCGACGTCGGGGCGCTCCATCTGGTCGAGAAACTGGCGGGCGTAGGCCGAAAGCGTTTCCACATAGCGCCGCTGGCCTTCGGCGTATATCGTATCGAATGCGAGCGAGGATTTGCCGGAGCCGCTTAGACCGGTAATGACCGTCAAAGTATTGCGAGGAATCTCGACGTCAATATTCTTCAGGTTGTGCTGGCGCGCGCCGCGCACCGAAATCTGGGTGATGGCCATTTACGCAGTACTTTGTGGACTTCCGTAACGTGGACGGGTCCTGAGAAATGTTGGAGAGTGGAAATACGCAGTCCGATTCCCGTATCTTAGTTGTTAACAGCGGCGGGGGTCAAATGCGGGTAGAGTGAATTATTTGCAGCCGCGCGCTTCACAGGGTGGCTGCCAGCAAGGACCGGTAACGTGAACGCAGTCTTCGTAGCTTTTTTAATCAGCAGCACTGCAATTTTAAGCGTAATTCTGGGTGTATTCGGAGCGTATTGCGCGATTAGCGGCGTGTTGGCCGCCGTCAACCCCTCTCGACCATCCAATGCCCTTTCGGCGTTGGTACCCCATCAAAGCCACGTGAGCGGCGACTAAGCGCACCGCCGCGACCTGTATCTATGAAATAGTGTCTCCCTTGGGTGCCCAGAGATAACGGGCTACTGCTGCGGCTGCGGTGGCGGCTGCGGCGGAGTAGGATTAACCATGGCTCCGCCGGACTGCTGCTGTTGTCTGCGGAGCTCCTCCAGAATCTGCTCGGGGGTCTTCGGCCCCGCGTTGGGCTGATTTGGCTCTGGTTGCTGCTGCTGATCCTGGGCATTGGGCTGTACAGGTTGTCCGGGCTGAGGTTGTCCGGGCTGAGGTTGTGCGGGCTGGGGCTGGGCTTGCTCGTCGGCGTTGTCCTCGGCGTTATCCTGATCTTCATCTTTGCTATCGTCGTCTTCGGCATTCGCCGTTTGTGCACTCGCGGGTCCGCGCCCCGGTAGCGGGGCAATAACCTGCCGGTTGAACGGCTGAGCCGAGGGAACGCCGTTGGCAGGCATCGCCCCAGGATTGCCGTTCGCGGCGGTCTGGGTGTCTCCCGACGCCGATGGCTTTGCCATGAGGATCACGCTCGAAACCGCCTTGGGATCCGAGCTTGACCCCAGCATCACGTAATTGAACGAGGTGCCGTTGAGCAATAGCGCCAGCACATCCCGTGGCGCTCCCGGGCCCAGGTCCGCGACCACTCGTTCGCTTGCGCCCTGAGGAATTTCAATCGAAGCCCCTGTCAGTTTGCGCACATCGCGCAGGATTTCGCTTAAAGTCGAATTCTGGGCCGAGATCGCCAGCAACCCGCCTTCATAGCTGACTTTCGCGGGCGTTGCCGGGATCTGGTCCATCGGCAACTGACTCAGCGGACCGCTCTTTAACGGCGGGAGCACGAGTGGCTTCTGGGTCTGGGTCTTGGTCTTGTGGGACTTGTGCTGCGCGCTGGGGGTCGGCGCGGTGGCCGGGGCCGGCGTCTGAGCGGCGGTCGGGGCCGGCGTCGGCGCGGCGGCCGGGGCTGGTGTCTGCGCAAGAAGAACCGGAGCTGCCAGCAAGAACCCCAAAGCAATCCATCTGCGTGTGCGCGGCATCAGAATCTCCCCGTTTTTTGCGCGCGGCTGCTGGTTCCGCAGCCACTGCGCCCTGGCTGATTCTACCACCGCTCTAGAACGCCGGACGGCCTTATTTCTTGCGTATAGATGACCTAAGACCCGTTGCAGGTATAGCCCTTGCAAGCATTTAGACTGCCTTCGGCTTTAACTGCGCGTAAAATGCCAGCGGAGGCTTTCCCTTTGG
>Ga0316363_10001364_pt1 | contig 22022 bp, 21 predicted proteins | sample Sb_taG_3_FD_200459 | JGI IMG/M metagenome (GOLD analysis project Ga0316363, IMG submission 200459) | Peat soil microbial communities from Weissenstadt, Germany - Sb_50d_a_PC metaG (v2) (version 2) | ecosystem: Environmental > Terrestrial > Soil > Wetlands > Peat | place: Germany: Weissenstadt...
CGGATTGGATTATCGACCTCGGGCCGGAAGGCGGGGTGCAGGGCGGAAAGATCGTCGCTACCGGAACGCCCGAGCAAGTCGCGCGCAATTCGCATTCGTCTACAGGCAAATTTCTTTCGCGCGTCCTTGCAAATAATCACGCAAATCACAATCATGGCGCGCCGTCTGCCGTCGCGCGCAACAAGTGATGCGAATGTATTGCGGGAACGATTTCGCGGCGCGATGGTTCCGAGTTGGATTGGCATCCGCATGGATCGCCGTAACAGGAATTTCACTGGCCGCGCAGTCCCAGCGGAAAACTCCCGCGAAACCGCAGGCAACCTCCGCGCCTCAAGAAAAGGAAGACCCGCTCGCGCCTTTGCTGCAGCAGGCAAATGAGGCCATCGACAAGATGGATTTCGCCGCGGCGCTCGATCCGCTTCAGAAATACATTGCGCAGCGTCCGGACGAGGCCTACCCGCATTTCCAGCTGGGATTTGCCTATGTGGGATTGAAGCGCACCGAAGATGCGAAGAGCGAATTCTCGCGCGCGATTGCGCTCGACCCCAAGATGGCGGCGGCACACTTGAATCTCGGCCTGGTACTGATGGATACAGATCCCGCCGCGGCGGCGGAAGGGTTTCGCCATGCGGCCGAGTTGCAGCCCACGGAAAGCCGGCCGCGCTTCCTCGCCGGTTTCTCTCTGGAACATGCCGGCAAATTTCCGGAGGCCATCGAGCAATATCGCGCCGCGCTTGCTCTTTCGCCAAAGGATTATGAAGCTCACTTCGCACTGGGCCGCGTTCTGCTTCGATCCAATGACGCGGCCGGCGCGGAAGAGCAATTCCGCGCGGCCATCGCATCGCGGAGCGACGCGGCCCCGGCACAACTGGGGCTTGCGAGCGCTCTTTTGGCGCAAAAAAAGTATGAGGCGGCGGCCAATTCCCTCGCGGAATATTTGAAGCTCAACCCGGGAGACAGGTCCGCGCATTTTGACCGGGCTTCGGCGCTCCTGAATCTCAGCCGGTTCGATGAAGCACTTGCCGAGCTTGACCTGTCCGACGCGGGCGCCGCGCCTCCCGCCGATGCGCTGAAAATGCGCGGCGAAATCTACATGCAGCAGAAAAAGTGGAAAGAGGCGGGAGACGCGCTGAAGCAGGCGATTTCGTTGTCGCCCAAAGATTCGGAGCTGGCCGAGTGGATGGGCCACGTGGACATCGAGTTGCACGATTATCCGAGCGCCGTCCGCGTCTTGGAACAGGTGTACGCGCAGAATGCACAAGACGTGGACGCGCTTCGCGATCTCGCCGACGCATTTTATCTGAATGAAAACTACGCACAGGCGCTCGAGACGATGGACCGTCTTGCCAAACTGGAAACTCCGAAGCCCGGATCGTGGTTTGTTCGCGCAATCTGCTACGATAAACTTTCCCGTAAGGCGGAGGCCATCGAGGCGTATCAGATGTTCCTCGATCAAGACGGCGGGCAGCACGACACTCAGGATTTTCAGGCGCGCCACCGCATCCCCGTCCTGCAGAAAGAACTGGGGCAGATCAAGAAAAAGTAAAAGTGGATGAAGACGTTCTTCTTCCTTCCAAGATGAAGGTGGCGGCTAAAATTCGGATCGGCTTGATCGCGGCGCTGTCGCTCTGCGCTCCGCTCGCCGCGCAGGACCGTTTGGCAGAGGAGCTGGCGAAATACCAGCATGAGACCGACCCGGTCCGCAAATCGCGCGCGCTGGCTAAATTGGGAGACGAGCAGGTCGAACTGGCAAAGAGGCAACTGAGAGCTGATGACGAGGTCGCTTCCCTGCACACTCTCGAACAATATCGCGACGAAGTTCATGACATGGTCACGGCGCTGAACGGCATGGGCGTTGACGCGGAGCGGAAACCAGCGGGATTCAAGGAGCTTCAGATCAGCCTTCGAGAAACCATCCGGCGCATTGACGATCTGATTCTTACACTGAATGTGGACAAGCGTCCATTTTTCCGGGTGGTTCGGAACGATTTATTCGCGGATCAGAACGTGCTCATCGACGAACTTTTTCCGCGAAAGCCGGAGCGCAATTCGCCGAAATCAGATCCTTGAGGTGTCCCATGCGATCCATCACCTTACCGGGCGCCGTGTTGCTCTTCGCTGCGATTCTGAGCGCTGTTCCCGCAAGCATGGCTAACGCCGCTCCCCAAAAGAAGGAGTACCTTTCGGAAGCGGAGGCCGACAAGATTCGCGAAGCGGGGGCGACGGGCCCGCGCATCATGCTGTTTGCAACTTTCGCCTCGGACCGCATCAAGAAACTCCAGTATGAGTTCGCGCACCTCGACCCGACGGACCAGAAAAGGACCGATCGCCTGAACAGCCTGATTAACGGCTACACGGGCTGCATCGATGATGCCGCCGACTTAATCGAAATCGGAATCGAAAAACAGCAGGACATCCGCGACGGTGTGAAGGCGATGCAGGCCGGGATCAAGGAATTCCTGCCCTACCTTCAAGGTCTGGCCATCAATGGTCCGGAACACCAAACGTATAAATCGAATCTTGAGGACGCGATCGAAGCCACGCAGGACGCGGCGAAGGATGTGGAGAAGGCTTCCAAGGGAGCGTCCGCGCCGCCGGTGCGGCGCAACCCGTCGTGAAAGGATCTTCAAGTCTGAGGAAAGACCATCGCGAGCCTTCCGCGCTTCCTGGGGGCGACCGCGTTTTTCAACGTATCTTCACGCGACTGGGATGCCAGGGCCGACCGCCGCAATTTCAAGTGGAGTTGTACCCGTACGCCAATCTCTCGCACACGCTGCGATTGCGACAGGATGTGGCCTACGTGCGGCTTTCCGATATTTTGCATCAGGCGCCTGTCCCAGTGATCGAAGCCGCCGCCGCGATTTTGCTCGGGCAAATGTATCGCCGCCGCGTGCCTCGCGAGTTGCGCGATCTCTATCGCCAGTTCGCGCTGGCGCACACGACGAGGCGGCACATCGCGCGCGTTCGCCGCAAGCGCGCAAGGCGCATCCAGGATAATCCGCTCGGCTCGGCGCACGATCTGGATCCCATGTTCGCTTCGCTCAACGTCGAATATTTCGAGGGGCGCCTTCGCCGCCCTCGGCTGGGATGGAGCGTGCGGCCCTGGCGCTCCCAGTTTGGCTGCTACGATCCTTCGCTCGACCAGATCGTGATGAACAAGCGGCTGGACCATGCCGAAGTGCCATCCTACGCGGTGGAATTCATCCTCTATCACGAAATGTTGCACGTGAAGCATCCGTTGCGCGCCGCGGCATGCGGGCTGCAGGCGCACTCACCGGAATTTCGGGCCGAGGAAAAACGGTTTGCGCACTACGCCCGCGCTCGAAAATTCCTCGAGCACGTGCGATAGCCGACTATCTCAAAGTTGCGACATTCGCCAAGGCGTGCGCGGCGTGACAGGTAGCACAGACTTCAGTCTGTGGCCTTCTGCCAGTTCGCTCAGGACGGCCGCGCCAGCCAAGACCCAATGGAACGCCACAGACTGAAGTCTGTGCTACTGGCGTTCCGCTTTTTTGGGAGATTCCTGCGCGGTTTTTTCTTCGAGGTCGGAGATGGTTTTCTTTATTTTGGCGGCGTCTGCTGCGTGGGGGAGGATTTGAAGATATTTATTGTAGGATTCAACGGCCTTGGAGTATTCGTGTTTTTTTTCGTAAGCCTCGCCTAGCAGTTTCCACGGCATTGCCAAACCGGGCTGGTAGTTGGAAGCTTCCACGAAACGGTCGATCGCGGCGTCGTAGGATCCCTTATTGAGATAGAACTTGCCAACATCCAAGCTCCGTTCCGCGTGGAGCGGGTCGAAGACAGGCCCGGAAGGCGCGGCCGGAGTATCGGGTGTCGAATCCTCCGAAGGAGGAGGCGGCGGAACGGTCGGATCAATTGGCTGCCTTGCGGCAGGCGGGGGTACTGCCGGCGGCGCGGCTGTGGTTGCGGCGGGGGGCGCGGCCGGCGTTTCTGCCGGAGGCGGAGGTGGGGGAACTCTCGGATTCACTTGCTGCGCGCACAGGGATCGAGCCCCTGCGAATAAAAAGATCCCGAAAACGATGTAAGCCAGTCGGTTCATGTGGCGCGCAGATTAAGATTCACTTTGCTATCATGGGTGTTGCCCGAGAGCGGATTGCCGCGCCTCTCATTCTACTCCCGCAATGGAACTCGATCAAAAAGCCGCCAGCTTTCCCGCAGAGCCGGGCGTCTATCTGTTCAAGGACGCCCTGGGAAATGTTTTGTATGTAGGGAAATCGAGTTCCCTGCGCAATCGCGTGAAATCGTATTTCCTCGAATCCCGCTGGGTGGATGCCAAGACCGGCTCCCTGGTGCGGGAAATCGCGGATCTTGACTACATTGTCGTGGACAACGAGCGCGAAGCCCTGGCGCTCGAAAACAGTCTGATCAAGCAGTATAAGCCGAAATTCAATGTGCTGCTGCGCGACGACAAGACGTATCCGTACATTCGATACACCGCGTTCGAGAAATTTCCGCGCGTGTACGTGACGCGGCGCCTGATCAAAGACGGCTCGATTTACTTCGGGCCGTTCTTTCCGCACAGCCTTGCGTACCGGATCGTCCACTTCATCCACAAAACGTTCCGCATTCCTTCCTGCACGGTGGACCTGACGCGCGCGCACCCGCGGCCCTGCCTGCAGTATTACATTCGACGCTGCCATGGACCATGCGTTCCCGGCCTCGCCACGGATGAGAAATATGCGGAAGCGGCGCGCGACACGAAATTGTTCCTGGAGGGCCGCCGCCACGACCTGATGGAGAGCCTCGAATCGCGCATGATGGAGGCTTCCGACACCGAACGCTTCGAGCAAGCCGCGGCGTATCGGGACCTCCTGCACACGCTTTCCGAGATCGAGGAACGCCAAAAAATCGCAGCCGCGCAAGGGGACGACATTGATGTCCTCGCTTGGCACGCGGAGCCGCCGCTAGTCGCCGTGAATCTTTTTCATCTGCGCGGAGGGCGCGTCGTGGACCGGCGCGATTTTTACTGGGAAGACCTTGTGGAATTCGAGCCGGCCGAATTTCTGTCTTCGCTTTTGAAGCAGCTTTATCTCGATGCCGCGTATCTGCCGCGCGCGATTCACGTGCCCATGGACTTCGAGGATCGCGAACCGCTTGAAGATATTCTCACCGAGCGAGGGGCGCGTTTGGAGCCGCCTCGCAGCCGTGTGGAAATCCTGATGCCGCAGCGCGGCGCGAAACATGCCTTTCTGGAACTGGTGGAGAAAAACGCGCGCCATTCTTTCGAGCAGCGTTTTCGCGTGTTGAAACCCAGCTCGAAGGCCATCGTCGACGCGCTTGAACAGGCGCTCAGCCTGCCGGAACCGCCGCGGAGAATCGAGAGCTTCGACATTTCGCACTTGCAGGGCTCGGACACCGTGGCCTCAATGGTCGTGTGGGAAGACGGGCGAATGAAAAAATCCGATTACCGGAAATTCATCATACGCGGCGAATGGGGGAACGACGATTTCGCGAGCATGAAGGAGACTGTCGAGCGGCGCTACCGCCGATTGCAGGAAGAGAAGAAGCCATTCCCGGGACTGATTCTGATCGACGGCGGAATCGGCCAGCTCCATGCGGCCGCGTCGGCGCTCGAAAAACTCGAGGTCATCAACCAGCCCGTCGCCAGCATTGCGAAGCAGGAAGAAATTATCTACGTTCTCGGCCAGGAGGATCAGCCCATCCGGCTGGAACATCACTCTCCGATCCTCCATCTCATTCAGCAAATTCGCGATGAAACGCACCGCTTCGCTGTGGGTTTTCATAGGCAACGCCGCGCGAAACGCACCATTCAGACGGGCCTGGAAAACATCCCCGGCGTCGGCCCGCGCACGGCTCAAAAACTGCTTCGGAATTTCGGAAGCGTTGCGCAACTTCGCTCCGCCAGCATCGAACAAATCGCCAAGGTCGTGCCCAGGGGGCTTGCCGAGCGCGTCTCCGCGCACCTGGCGGGTGAAGACGGCACCGTGTTGCCGGGCCGGTAGCTCCCCCGATTGCTTCTGCCGGGCCCCTGTGCTACTTTCGAGTCTGGAAAGGAGTACGCCATGTCGGAAAATAATGCGGGATCGAAAGTAAGCTTCTTCCTGGTGGGACTCGGAATCGGCGCTCTGGTCGGAATTCTGTTCGCCCCGAAATCGGGTGAGGAAACGCGCGAATTTCTTGCGGCGAAGGCCGATGAAGGCCGCGAGTACGCCCAGCGCAAAGCGCGGGAACTGCGCGAGCGGGCCGAAGACATTCTCGAGCGGAGCAAGACGGCTGCCGTGCGGCAGAAGGAAACGATTTCAGCGGCGGTCGATGCCGGACGCGACGCCTACCAGCGGGAAAAGGCCAAGGCGGCTCAGTAATCGCGACGAGGATAATGAATGGAAAGCTGGATGCCATTTTTCGTGGTGGTGACGGCGCTTGCCGTGGTTTTGCAGGCGGTCATGCTGATTGCTCTATTCGTCCAAATGCGCCGCACGGCCAAGCGTGTTGAGCAGACTGTCGCGGACCTCAATACCAAGCTGAATCCCCTGATTACGCGCGTCCAGATCCTCGTTGAAGATATTTCCCCGCGTATTACCGGGATCGTTGCGGACGCCTCCGAGATTACGCGTCTTGCACGCAACGAGGCGCAGAGGGTCGATCGAATCCTGAGCGAGGCCCTCGAGCGGCTGCGCATGCAATTAATTCACGTCGATCATATTCTGACCGGCGCCATGGAAGCGGTGGAAGAAGCGGGAACGCATCTGCGGCAGACGATCTGGGGACCTGTGGTCAGAGCCACAGCAATGATCCGCGGCGTTCAGGCGGGAATTGATTTTTTCAGGAATTCCCGGCAGAAGCGCGGCCCGATCGACCACGTGGAAGCGTCAGCCGAACAGCAAGACGAAGGAATGTTTATCTAGATTGCAGGTTGCAGGTAATAGGTTGTGGGTTGTTGCTCCTGCGTTGTAGGACTTAGGTGATGGGTTGTGGGTCAGGGCTTCAGCCCTAACATTTGCGGTCGACCAGAAAGGGCTTTAGCCCCTGACTTGTCCGGCCGCTACCGAATCCATCCCCCACCGAGTACCACTTCTCCCGAATAACAGACTGCGGCTTGTCCCGGCGTGATGGCGCGCTGCGGTTCGTCAAAGGTCACGCGCGCGGAAGTTACATCGATGGGTTCGACCATTGCTGCTGCCGGCTCGTGGCGATGCCGAATTTTTACCGTCGCGCGGATGGGCAATTCCAGTGAAGCGAACGAAATCCAATTCACGTCACGCATTTCGCAAACGTTGATGCGCAAATCGGAGTCATCGCCGACGATGACGCGATTGGCGGCGCGATCCAACTCCACCACGTAGAGCGGCTTACCCGCTGCAATGCCCAATCCTTTGCGCTGCCCTACCGTGTAATTGTGGACGCCGCAGTGGCGGCCAATCACTTCGCCGCTCGTGGTGACGAGGTCGCCCTCTTCCTCCCCCAGCGATTCGCCTCGCTCGCCCAGGTAGGCGGCGATGAACTTGACGTAATTCCCGGACGGCACGAAACAAATTTCCTGGCTCTCGGGCTTTTCCGCTACCGGGAGAGCGGCGCGGCGGGCGATTTCGCGCACCGCGGTCTTGTCGAGCTCGCCGAGAGGAAAATCCGTGCGCGATATTTGTTCCTGCTTGAGACCGAATAGAAAATAGGTCTGGTCCTTGGAATTATCCAGCGCGCGCAGCAATTCATAGCGCCCGGTGATTTCATTGCGGCGAATCCGGGCGTAGTGGCCGGTCGCCAGGCGGTCGGCGCCGATCTGGCGCGCGGTCACGAGCAGCGGATCGAACTTCACGTGGTTGTTGCACATCGTGCACGGAATGGGCGTGCGGCCTGAAAGATACTCTTCCACAAAGGGCTGGACTACGGTTTCCTCGAATCGCTGCTCGTAGTTCACAACGTAGTGAGGCATGCCGAGGTGTTGCGCCACGCGCTTAGCGTCATAGACGTCGTCGAGCGAGCAGCAGCGCTGGCCGTGCGAGCCGTCGCGGTCGAGCTCCGGCAGGCGGCGCTGGTTCCACAGCTGCATCGTCAAGCCGACGACAGGAAAGCCGCGCTCCTTCAGGATCGCGGCAACCGCCGAGCTGTCCACGCCGCCGCTCATCGCGACGGCTGTCATCAGGCTCTGATTTGAATTCGAAACCATTTGAATAGTATAGCGTCAAATCAGGCGATTGCAGGCTTCTTGTACGTGGGGGAAAGCTGGCGGAGCCGCTCGATCACGGGGGGAATCGTTTCGAGCGCGAAGTCGATCTCGTCTTCGGTGGTCTGGTGACCGAGGCTCAGGCGCAACGTGGCGCGCGCATCTTCTGGAGCGAGGCCGAGCGCCATCAGGACATGCGATGGCTCTAGGGCCCCCGACGAACAAGCTGCTCCGGTGGAGCACGCGAGTCCCTTGAGGTCCAGCGCGATCACCATGGACTCGCCTTCGATAAACGGGAATGTCAAGTTGGCCGTGTTGGGCACTCGCGGCGCCCTCGCGCCGTTGACCCAGGAGTGCGGCACGCGATCGAGAAGACCTCTCTCCAAACGGTCCCGCAATCCGCGAATGCGTTCGCTGTCCTTGCGCATGCCAGTCAACGCGAGTTCTGCCGCTTTGCCCATGCCGGCGATGGCGGCAACATCCTCGGTTCCCGGACGGCGATCCCGTTCCGAGTGTCCGCCGTACATTAAGGGCCCGAGCTGCGTTCCTTTTCGGATGTAAAGTGCGCCCACTCCTTTTGGTCCGCAAAACTTGTGCGCGGAAATCGAGAGCAGGTCGACGCCCAGTTTTTCCACGTCGATGGGAATCTTTCCGGCGGCCTGCACGGCATCGGTATGAAACACGATTCCCTTCTCGGCGGCAATTTTGCCGATCTCTTCGATGGGTTCAATCGTTCCAATCTCGTTGTTTGCGAGCATGAGCGTGATCAGGACGGTCTCGGGACGAATTGCGGCGCGGAGATCTTCAAGATTTACAAGTCCATCGCGGTCCACCGGCAGAACGGTGAGATCGATGCCACTCTTAGCCAAGGCCCTGCACGGATCGAGCACGGCAACGTGCTCAATCGCGGACGTGATCACGTGCTTGTTCTTGCCGGAGGCCGCTGCCACTGCGCCCAGGATCGCGTGGTTATTCGACTCCGTGCCTCCGCTCGTGAACATGATATCCGCGGCGCGCACACCTACGAGAGCCGCTACAGACGAGCGAGCCTGCTCCACCGCTCCTCGAGCGTTCTGGCCGTACGCGTGGATTGAGCTGGCATTGCCGTATTCGTCGGTGAGGTACGGCAGCATGGTCGCCAGAACTTCGGGCGCAATTGGAGTCGTCGCGTTATGGTCGAGGTAAACCCGCTTCATGTGATGGCCCTGAAAGCAGAATATCGTCCGCGGATGGAGCGGTCAAGGTGCGGGTGTTTTGTAGCACAGCCACTCTTGGCTGTGCGCTTTTCTCAGACTTCGCGGACCTGTGACGCTTTCGACCGAAAGACCGCACAGCCAAGAGTGGCTGTGCTACTTATGCCGTAGCCACTCGGGCACGCTGCCTTGACAGGCGAGTTGCCCTTCGATAGTTTGCAGAAGACGTGAAGCACCGAGCGCGCGTTCCCTCATTCGCGAGCGACGTCTGAAACGGAGACTGTCTTTGGCCGATCCCATCATCACGCTCACCACGGATTTTGGCACCAGCGACCACCTCGTCGGATCGATGAAAGGCGTTATCCTGAACATCAACCCTGCCGCGCGGATTGTGGACATCAACCACAGCGTGGTTCCCTACGACATTCTCGACGGGGCCCTTTCGATTGCGAACGCTTACAAGTTTTTCCCGTCCCGCACGATTCATGTCGTCATCGTGGACCCTGGAGTGGGGACGGACCGCCGCCCGATCCTGGTGAGCGGAGAGAAGCAATTCTTCGTCGCGCCGGACAATGGCGTCCTCTCGATGATTTACGAGCGCGAAGCATGCACCGTCCGGCACATTACGGCGGAACATTATTTCTTGAATCCGGTCAGCCCCACATTTCACGGGCGTGACGTTTTCGCTCCGACGGCCGCATGGCTCTCGAAAGCGTTTCAAACGGAGGCTTTCGGAGAGGTGGTCACGGATTTTGTGCGGTTCGCCATGCCGAAAGCGAAGGCCAGCGGGCAGACCGTGAAGGGCGTGATCCTGCGCGTGGATGCTTTCGGAAACTTGATGACCAATCTCACAGAGGAAGAACTGCCCATCGGCGCTCTGGACGGCGGGCCAATCAAGATGGCCGTGAACGGCAAGCCGGTGCTGAGGTTTGCGCGAACCTTCGCTTCCGGCAATCCGGGAGAGCCGATCGCCGTGCTGGGCTCGGCCGGTTATGTGGAAATTGCCGTGAACCGCGGCAGCGCCGCGCGCACGCTGGGAGTGAATCGCGGGGCGGAAGTTACGCTTGACCTTGCGTAGGACAGGCTTCAGCCTGTCTGCTTTCGTCCTGCAGCCCAATCACAAAGCGACAGGCTGAAGCCGGTCCTACTTCGGATATTTCACCGCTGCAAATCCATCGTCGTCAAGAACGCGCGCGTTCGCGGATCGAGCCAGTCGCGCAGGGCGTCTCCCATCAAGTTGAAAGCGAGAACCGCCGCCATGATTCCGAGCGCAGGAAATACCACCAGGTGTGGCGCGTCAAACAAGTGATTGCGCGCGTCGTTGAGCATGGCGCCCCAACTGGGTGTGGGCGCGACGACGCCCAGGCCCAGAAAGCTCAGCGTCGACTCCGCCAAAATCGCGCCCGCCATTCCGATCGTCGCCTGGATCAAGACGGGTTGCAGCGTGTTCGGCAACAGGTGCCGCAGCAAAATGCGCGCGTGCGAAGCGCCCAGCGAACGCGCGGCGAGGATAAATTCCATCTCGCGCACTTTCATCACTTGGGCGCGGGCCAGGCGCGCGTATCCCGCCCATCCGGTGATGACCAGCGCCAGGATGACCTTGTCCAATCCCGGCCCCAGAAACGCCGCGAAGGCGATGGCCAGGAGAATGCCGGGAAAAGAAAGAAACGAATTGATCAGGACGATGTTGATGAAGCGGTCGAACGCGCCGCCGAAATATCCCGAGAGGGAGCCAAGCGCCAGGCCTACGATCCCCGCGCCGGCGACGACCGACACGCCGACGAGCAGCGAAACGCGCGCGCCGTACAGGGTCCGTGACAAGACGTCGCGGCCCAATTCGTCGGTGCCCATCCAGTGATGCGCGCTTGGCGAAAGCAATCGATCCGGCAGACTTTGCGCCGAAGGATTTGCAGGTGCGATCCACGGCGCGAAGACCGCGAAGAAGATCAGCAGGACGGTGACGGCGAGGCCCCAGCGGCCCAGGCCGCTGGTGCGAAGGAACTGGCGAATTGATGTCGATAGTTTCACGAAATTGTTCTCGGCCCGCGCATGACATTCTTTTGTTGCGCGTCTATCCGATCAAGTTTTGCCCAACTGAGCAAAAAGCCTCGCCTCTGAAGAGGCGAGCTACAAAACTGGTGCGAATCATTGCAGGCGCACCCTGGGATCGACGATGGCGTAGACCAAATCGGTGAGCAAATTCACGGCGACGTACGATACGGCGATGATCAGGATACAGCCCTGCAACAGCGGATAGTCGCGCGCCGAAATCGCCTGCACCGCGAGGCGGCCGATTCCAGGCCACGAGAAAATTGTTTCCGTGACGATGGTCCCCGCGAGCAGCGAACCAAACTGCAATCCCACAATCGTGATCACGGGAATCAGCGCGTTCGGAAACGCATGCCGGAACAGCACCGACGTTTCCGAAATTCCCTTGGCGCGAGCCGTGCGCACGTAGTCGCTCGAAAGCTCCTCGATCATCGATCCGCGGACCATGCGCGTGAGGATGGCCGCGAGCGCCGCGCCAAGAGTCGCGGCAGGCAAAATCAAATGGCTGATTCCTCCGCGTCCCGACACGGGCAGCCATCCGATTTCGATGGAAAAAACCAGAATCAAAATCGGGCCGAGCGCGAAGTTGGGGACGGAAAGGCCCAGCAAAGTGAAGAATGAAGTCGCGCGGTCGGCCTGGCTGCCGCGGCGATGCGCGGAAAATACTCCCGCAGGAATGGCGATGGCGAGACACACGGCCAGCGCGGCAAGCGACAATTCAAGCGTTGCGGGAAAGCGCTCGAGCACAATCGGGCGCACGGGAGCCGCAAAGCGCATCGATTGTCCCCAATCGCCGCGCGCGAGGCCCTCAAGGTATCGTACGTATTGCACGCCGAGCGGCTGATCGAGTCCGAGCGAATGGCGGAGTTGCGCAATGTCCTCGACGCGCGCATCCTGGCCGAGCATTTGCAGCACGGGATCGCCAGGGACAATGTGGATCATCAAGAAAACCATCGTGAGGATGAGCCAAAGCGCAGGCAGCGTGTAGAGGAGACGCTGAAGGAAATGCCGGATCATTTGGGCTTGAGCACCTTTTCGTCGGCGGGCTTCGTGTCGGCCGCCGGCGCCGAAATGGCCCGCTCCGCCAGCGTCTTCAATCGCTGGATTTTGACGCGCGCCACTCTCCTCCGATCCATTTCCACCACCGTGAAGCGATAGCCATCAAAATCAAAACTCTCCCCGCCGCGTGGGATGAAACCGAGGCGGGCGAGCACGAAGCCTCCCACGGTGGCGTAGGAGCGATCTTCCGGGAGGACGATGTTGTACTGTGATTCGAGATCGCGCAAGCCGAGCGAAGCGTCGAAGATCATCGCCGCATCCGCACCTTGGCCGACGACAACGGGTTTTTCGACGACGTCAAATTCATCGTGAATTTCGCCGACAAGCTGTTCCAAAATGTCTTCAAGCGTAAGCAATCCCAGGATGGTCCCGAATTCGTCTACGACCATCGCCATCCAGCCATGGCTGGTGCGCAATTCCAGAAGCATTTCGCTCGCGGGCTTGCTCTCCGGCACGATGGCGATCTCATGAAGCAGGTTCCGCACATTGAACTCGGCCGCGGTCCAGCCTTCCTCCGCGCGCCGCTCCCGGTCGAGCAACACCCACACAATGTCCTTGATGTGAATGTATCCGAGCACCTGTTCTCCCGCGCCCTCGAACACGGGCAGCCGCGAGCGCTGTGTCGTGACGAAGATACGCATCACATCGTCCAGAGTGGCGTCGGCGGTAACAAAATGAATGTCCGGCCGTGGCACCATCAGCTCCCGCACCTGCATCCGGTCGAGCTCGATCGCGCCGAGGATGAATTTTTCTTCCTCCATTCCAAGGAGGCCGCGTTCGCGCGCTTGTTGAATCTGAATCTGCAATTCTTCCGCCGAGTGAACTTGCGTGTGGCTTGAGCTTCCGGAAAATCCCAGTCCGCGGAGCACCCAGCGGCTGGCCCCATCGAGCAGACTGATCGCCGGGCGGAACACTTCGAGATACCACTGAAACGGAGGCGCAACCAAAAGGGCGACACGTTCCGCACGCTGCAAACTCATGCTTTTCGGAACGAGTTCGCCCAGCACGACGTGCAATGTCGTCAGAAAGAGAAACGCAACGACAAGCGAGACCACATGAACCAGCACTATCGTGTGCCTGCCCGGAATGTTTGCGACCAGCGGGCTCAAGACCGAAGCAAGCGTCGATTCTCCGAGCGCGCCAAGTCCCAGGCTGGTGAGTGTGATTCCCACCTGAACGCCGGAGACCACGCGGTCCAGCCTGCCGATCAAATCCATAACGATCTTCGCGCGAACTCTTCCCTGATCCACCAGTTGCCGCACGCGTGAATGCCGCACGGCAACCAATGAAAACTCGACCGCCGCGAAAAATCCGTTCACGGCCACGAGAGCGAACAGTCCGAGGAGTCGCAGTCCGATCAAATCAACAAGGTCCTCCGCCGGCTCATTCTAGCAGTCTCGGCACCTCGGCCCAAGGGACAGCGCACACGCTTTGATACCCAAGAGTGGCTATGCCACGAGCCTCGGAATCCGGGCATTTCATAAAGCGGTTGTTTCGGTTCTCGGGCGTGCATTAGAATGTGGCAGCAATCCGCCGCCCGATTTTCGCGACGCGAGATGGGGGCGATCGACTTGCTCTTGCGCTCATTGCCGGCGAACGTGAACCATGACAACCGTGAATCCTGCATCGACAAAGAAGCCCGAAGGCGCGAAGAAGCCTGATTTTGAGTATTCGCTCGCGCGCCTCGAAGAGATTGTCGGAAAACTGGAGAGCGCGAATCTGTCGCTCGACGAGGCCATGAAGCTGTTCGAGGAAGGCGTGCAACTCTCGCGCGACTGCCAGAAATACCTGGAGCAAGCCGAGGGCAAAGTGGAAATTCTGCTCAAGAAGGCCGGAGGCGAGTTGGCGGCGGAGGCCTTCGATCCCGAAGGTGAGGAAGATTCCTAGCCGGCCGCGCCGCGAGCGCGCGCCCGAGCCGCTCTCCACCTGATGAACCTCCCCGCATTTTTCGAAGAAGACCGGGCAGCCGTGGACGCTGCCCTCGACCGGCTGATGCCCGGCGAAAATGCGCAGCCCCCCTCGATCCATCGCGCCATGCGCTACAGCGTGCAGGCCGGGGGAAAACGCGTCCGGCCGATATTGTGTCTCGAATCGGCGCGAATTTTTGCCAACGATGTGAGCCCCGTTCTGCCGGTCGCTTGCGCGCTTGAATTCATTCACACTTATTCGCTCATCCATGACGATCTGCCGGCGCTCGACAACGATGACTTGCGCCGAGGAAAGCCCACCTGCCACAAGAAATTTGGCGAGGCGACCGCCATCCTCGCGGGCGATGCGTTGCTGACGCTGGCGTTCGAAACGCTGGCCAAGGCTCCTGTCGGGCCGGCCCGGCGCGTTGCCATTCTCGCTCACGTGGCCGCATCGGCGGGGACAATAAACGGCATGGTTGGCGGCCAGGTCGCGGACCTTGAAGCAGAGGGCCGGACGATTCAGCCGGCGGACCTCGAATATATTCACCGTTCGAAAACGGCGGCGCTCATTCGTGCCTCTGTCGTTGCCGGAGCGATTGGCGGCGGCGCTGACGATTTCGATGTGTCGCACTTGAAAGAATTTGGCGAAATGATCGGCTGGGCCTTTCAGGTGGTTGACGACATCCTCGACGTGGAAGAGTCGTCCGCGGCCCTGGGAAAGACGGCGGGCAAAGACGCAGCCCAACGAAAAGCGACGTATCCGTCCCTGTACGGCCTGGAAAAGTCGCGGCAATTTGCAAAAGAGCTGGAGGCTCGCGCGATGGCGGAGATCGAGCCGTACGGCGCGGGCGCCGCACGCTTGCGAGAGCTTGCTGAAATGATCGTTCACCGGCGCGCGTAGATTGTTGGGATGAATTTGTTGTAGCCCGCGTCTTCAGACGCGGGGCTTTCTGCCGGTGCCATCGAAAACCCTCGCCTCTAAAGAGGCGAGCTACAGCAATACCGCGATGATTCCCAACGTTGCCGATGAAGCGCCTTGCCATCCAAACCCAAAACCGCAAAAAAGAGGCTCGACCTGCTGGTTGTCGAACGCGGCCTCGCCGAATCTCGCGAAAAGGCGCAAGCCATGATTCTCGCTGGAGAAGTCCGCGTAAACGGTGAGCGAAGCGATAAAGCCGGCGCGCAGATCGCCGGTGACGCGCGCATTGAAGTCAGCGGAACTTCGGGAAAATATGCGAGCCGCGGTGGCTTGAAGCTGGAGGGCGCTCTCGAAGATTTTGGAATCGATGCGGGCGGGAAAATCTGCCTCGACATAGGCGCGTCCACCGGAGGCTTTACGGATTGCCTGCTGCAGCATGGCGCGCGGCGCATTTACGCGGTGGATGTAACGCCGCAACAGATGGCATGGCGTCTGGTGCACGACGCTCGCGTCACGCAAATCAAGGCGAATGCGCGCAATCTTCGGCCAGAGCAAATTCCCGAGCCCGCCGACCTCGTGACTATGGATGTTTCTTTCATTTCTGTCGCCAAGGTGCTTCCCGCCGTCGTTGCGGCCGCCGGCCGCAATGCCGAATACCTGATCCTAGTCAAGCCGCAGTTTGAGCTCGACCGTGGGGATGTCGGCCGTGGTGGCATTGTGCGCGAGGCTTCATTGCATGAACGCGCGATCGAACGAGTGCGCGCAGCGGCGGAAGCCGCAGGCTTGCGCGTCGAAGGCGTGCACCCGAGCCGCCTTACGGGCACCGAGGGCAATCAGGAATTCTTCCTTCATGCAAGGAAGATCACTCCCGAACCCTAGTGTGATGCCGATCAAAAATCATGGAAATGGAACTGCGCGACAAATGCTAAAGTAGAGTTCGCTTTGGAAGCGCTTCGACAATAGCCAAAATGATCAAGACCGTCGGCATAATTTCCCGTCCGCGGCGCGAGGACATCGCGCGCGTCGTTCCTCCTCTCGTCAATTGGCTGCGGGCCCATGGCGCGGAGGTGACTTGCGATTCCGAAACGGGCGATTGTCTCGGAGCGCTCACGGTACAGACGAGGAAGCGCGAGGAACTCCCCGGCTGCACGGACTTGCTGATCGTGCTGGGCGGCGACGGAACATTGCTTTCCGCCGCGCGGCTCGCCGCGGAGCGCAAAGTTCCCATCCTCGCCGTCAACCTGGGCGGTCTCGGCTTCCTGACAACCGTTTCGCAGGACGAACTTTACTCGATCCTAGAAGAGATTTTCTCCGGCAAACATCGCGTGAGTGAACGCGTCATGCTGGATGCCGAGATTGTCCGCGCGGGCACGGTCATCCGGCGTCAGATCGCGCTCAACGATGCGGTTCTCAACAAAGCGGCCCTCGCTCGCATCATGGATCTGGAGCTGCGCGTCGACGGCGAATACGTGACAACGTACAAAGCGGACGGCCTCATTCTTTCCACTCCGACCGGGTCCACCGCCTATTCCCTCGCGGCCGGCGGACCGATCGTGTACCCGATCGTCGAAGCGTTCGTTGTAACCCCCATCTGCCCGCACACGCTTACGAATCGGCCGCTGGTGATTCCCGATTCCGCCACAATCGAAGTGGATTTCAAGTCTGAGGATGATGCCGTGTTCCTGACGCTCGACGGGCAGGTCGGAATCGAGCTGATGCGAGGAGACCACATCCGCGTGCGCAAGGCAGCGGAAAAACTGCTCCTGGTCCGCCCCGCAAAAAAAACCTACTACCAGATCCTGCGCAGCAAGCTAAAGTGGGGCGAACGGTAAACCACCGAATGCAACCACAGATGAACACAGATAAACACTGATAAAACCTAAAATCTTTTCTTATTCCTCCGGGGTGAGAGTTGCCCGATGTTTGTTTTTCCGTTCTTGATTTTGATTTTATCTGTGTTGATCTGTGTTCATCTGTGGTTCCACTCGTTTTTACTCGCCGCGGACTAGGTCGGCGCGGGATTCGCGGCGGCGGATCAATCGCATTCGGCTTCCCTCTACGAGAATCTCTGCGGGGCGCGGGCGCGAATTGTAATTTGAGGTTTGGACTGTGCCATAGGCGCCGGCTCCCCATAGCGCCAGAACATCATTGGGAGATACTTTTCCGAGGGGCCAATCCTGGAGGAAGCAATCGCCCGATTCGCAAACGGGCCCGACGATATCGGCGCGGGTGAGCGGTCCGGGCGCGCGATGGGCGCGCGTGATGGGATGCCTCGCATCGTATAGGACAGGCCGTATGAAATCGTTCATGGCGGCGTCCACGATCACAAAATTCTTGCCGCGATTCTGTTTGGTGTACAAAACACGCATCAGGAGGACGGCAGCGGGACCGATCAAAGATCGCCCCGGCTCGATCAGCAAGTGGCAGCCGAGCGGGCGAACGATGCGCGCGAGCTCCGCGGCCCAGGCCGCTTTTTCCGGCGGCTGCTCGGACGTGTAGCGAATCCCGAGTCCGCCGCCGCAATCGAGGTAGCGGAGGGAGATGCCCGCGCGCGCAAGCTCGCGCACAAATCCTGCCAAACGCGTGAGAGCGCGCCGGTGCGGAGTAAGCGTGAGAATCTGCGACCCGATGTGTGCGCTGATTCCCCGCCAGTCGATCCAGCGAGAATTGCGGTATTGGAGATAAAGGCCTCGCGCGGTCTCCCAATCAATGCCAAATTTGTGGCGATGATGTCCGGTTGCAATGTGTGGATGGCCGCCGGCTATGACGTCCGGATTGACGCGGATGGACGCCGCGGCACGCACACGCAGCTTTGAAGCCTCTGAAACCAATATTTCAAGTTCCGCGGGCGACTCCACATTGAAAAGAAGAATCCGCGCGCGCAGTCCCTCTCGAATTTCGTCGCGAGATTTTCCGACGCCGGAAAACACGATTCTATTCCCCGGCACCTCAATTCGGCGCAAACGATAAAGTTCTCCGCCCGAAACGATGTCGAATCCGCTGCCAAGCGCTGCAAACACTCGCAGGATGCCCAGATTCGAATTGGCTTTCATGGCGTAACAAATCGTGTGCGGCAGCCTGCCGAACGCGGAATCCATGCGGCGATAGGCTTGCTCGATGCTCGCGCGGCTGTACAGATACGCGGGCGTTCCGAATCGCTTCGCGGCTGCCGCGACGGAAACACCTTCACAAAATAGTTGCGACCCCCGATAGGAAAAACCGGGAGTATAGCTCGCCGGATCGACAACGCCGGCGGAGCCGGAAGCTCGCGAATGGGTAGACGCGGCGCTCACTTGACTTTCATCACCACCAGCGTGCGATCGTCCGTGATGGCGCCCCCTTGTGTGAATTTCTCTACTTCCTCGAGCAAGCGGTCGGCAAGCTCGCTCGAACTCAAGTGCGCGTTACCGGCTAAAAGTTCCCTTATGCGGCCGGTGCCGAAAAATTTTCCTTCCCGGTTGGCCGCCTCGGTCAGACCGTCGGAAAAAAAGAGAAGGATATCGCCCGAAGTCAATTGCACGCCCCATTCCTCATAGGTCGCATCATCGAAAATGCCGATCGGGAAGCCGGTGAGATTGATCTGTTCGACGTGCCCGTCTTTCCAGAGCAGCGGCTGCGTCTGCCCCGCGTTGGCTAGCCGAAGTTTGTGGCGCCCTTTTTGCCACGTGGCAAAACAAATCGTCATGTAGCGGCCTTCCACGCGGCGATCGCACACCAGTTGATTGAGCTGGCGGAGAAGCTCGGCGGGCTGAAGCTTGTGGGGAGAGAGACTGCGCAGAATTCCGGTGGCCACCGCGCCGTAAAGGGCGGCGGCGCTTCCCTTCCCGCTGACGTCTCCCAAAGCGACGCCCAATTGTTGCGTCCCGTAGGAAAGGAAATCGTACAAATCGCCGCACACTTCCCGCGCGGAATGAATTCGCGCAGTGATGTCGAGGCCATAGTCGGTGTCGGGCACGGGGCGCAGCAAGGCGGTCTGCAGGCGCTGCGCGGCCGTGAGCTCGCGCTCCATGCGCGCCTCATCCTTCGCCAATTTCTCGTACAACCGGGCGTTTTCGAGCGACACTGCCAGGTGCGCCGCCAGGATCATGAGCGTCTGCTGGTGGTCTTCGGTGAAATAATTGACCTGCGGGCTTTCGAGATCGAGAACGCCCACGACGCGGCCCTGATGAATCATCGGAATCGCCAGCTCGGACCGGGTCTCCGGATTGACCATGATGTACCGCGAATCGAGGGTCACGTCGGGGACGCGCACCGGAAGTTCCGTAGCGATTGCTGCTCCGACAATTCCTTCGTGTGGGGTGACTCGCAGTTTTCCCTGCGCGCTCTGGCCGTATTTCACGTCCAGACGGTGGCGATACAAATTCGCCGATTCGTCATACAACAGGATTCCCAAAATCTGATAATTGATGACGCGCTTGACGAGTTCCGCGGCGCGGCGCAACAACTCCTCCACGGCGAGGATGGAATTCGCCTCGCGGCCTACTTCGTTGAGTACCAGCAGCGTGTCCGCCTGGCTGCGGACGCGTTCAAAGAGGCGCGCGTTTTCGATGGCGATGGCCAAGCGGCTGGCCATCAACGTCAAAACACTCTGCTGATCGCGCGTGAAGTAGTCGACCTGCGTGCTCTGAATGTCGAGCACCCCGATCGCTTGCCCTTTTACCATGAGAGGAATCACCATTTCCGACCGGACCGAATCGATGATGTTGATGTACCGGGGATCCTCGCGGACGTCCGGCACGCGCACCGCGCGGCCCGTAGCCGCGGCCGTGCCCGTGATCCCCTGTCCGATCGGGATCACCCAATCCTTGCCGGCTTCCTCGCCGTACCCGATGGTGAAGCGGTGGTAGAGCCTGTGCATCGACTCGTCGACCAGCAACACGCTGAAGATTTCGTAGTCGATCAGGCGCTTCACGAGCGCCGCGGTTTTCCGCAACACTTCGTCGAGGTCGAGCGAGGAATTAATTTCCTCGCCGATTTCGACCAGCGTCGCGAGAACCTCCGCGGGAACGTTGAGCGGCGATGGGGCTTGCGCGGGTTCCATATATAATTTGCGATTGTGAAGCGCGCTCGAGGCTGCCAGGAACGCAGCGCGTCTCCTCAAGAAACATTTAGTATATCAGGTAGGGATTATGCCCTTGTGAAAAACCGATGAATTGCGCGGCCTCTGCTCCGGGGGAAATCGGATTTCACCCGTAAAAATCAATAGCGAAGTTGATGCCTGCGAGATGGAGGCACCGCTTGAGTGGCACAGGCTTCAGCCTGTGCGCTTGGTCCCTGCTGGCATTAAACCCCACAGGCTGAAGCCTGTGCTACTGTCGCGAACCTGCCGCTTGTTCCATGATTTTGACGCTGGCGCTGGCGCCGATTCGCGTCGCGCCCGCGCAGACCATTTTCTTCAAATCGTCGAATGTGCGCACTCCGCCCGAGGCTTTCACGCCGATGTCCGTTCCCACCACGGCGCGCATCAACGCAACATCCTCGGCCGTGGCTCCGCCGCTGCTGAATCCGGTCGATGTCTTGACGAAATCGGCGCCCGCCCTTTTGCTCGCAAGCGAAGCACGCACCTTTTCCTCGACCGTAAGCAGCGAAGTTTCAAAAATGACTTTGCAGATTGCGCCGCCCCGGTGCGCCACTTCCACGACTCCGCGAATATCGGACTCCACCACATCATCCTGGCCGGATTTCAGCGCGCCGATGTTGATGACCATGTCGACTTCCTGCGCGCCCAGTTTGATCGCCTCCTCGGCTTCGTGAATTTTCACCCGGGAAAGCGTGGCACCGAGAGGAAATCCGATCACGGTGCACACTTTCACTTTTGTGCCGCGCACGAATTCCGCGGCGAGCGAAACGTTCCAGGGATTGATGCAGACCGAGGCGAATCCGAAACGCACGGCTTCCTGACAGAGCTTGCGGATATCGTCGCGCGAGGCTTCGGGCTTTAGCAAAGTGTGATCGATCAGTCCCGCGAAGCCGGCTTCCAATTCGACAATCGACGGGCCGCAGGAAATGCGGTCGGCCCCGGCTTCGACGACCGCGCGAGTTTTTCTCGCGCATTTCTCGGCGCAATTCAGGTCGCAATCCGGACAAATTTCTTCGTCGCCGACGGCGCCACCGGCAGGCGCGCTTCCGGGCGCGCTGAGGTAGCGCACGACCTCTTCGGTGACAACACGAACCATCTGTTCGAATTCGCTCTGGTCCACTCGCGCTGCCTTTTTCGAATCGCCCGGAAGTATTCGAAGGCGTTACTTTTTTGCCGAGCGCTCCTCGATGCTGCGAATCTTGTCCACGCGGCGCTGGTGGCGCCCTCCCGCAAAGGGCGTGGAGAGCCACAACGCGACGATTTCACGCGCGGCTTCCGGCGCGATCAGCTTGGCGCCCAGCGTCAGCACATTCGCGTCATTGTGCTCGCGGCTGTTGCGCGCCGTCGCGCGATCATAGCATAGCGCTGCGCGCACTCCGGGCACCTTGTTGGCGGCAATCGAGCTGCCGATGCCCGCGCTGTCGAGCACGATGCCGAGCCACGCATCTCCGCGCGCAACCGCGTTGCCGACCGCCTCGGCGAAATCCGGATAATCCACGGCTTCCACGCTGTTGGTGCCAAGGTCAAGAACTTGGTAGCCCCAATCGCGCAGATGGCCTTTCAATTGTTGCTTGAGTTCGAAGCCGCCGTGATCGGCGCCAATCGCCACGACTCGGGCGGATTTTTCCAGTGAAGTTTCCCCTGATGCCGCGCCGGAAGAGGGTTCGAG
>Ga0316363_10001371_pt1 | contig 21898 bp, 19 predicted proteins | sample Sb_taG_3_FD_200459 | JGI IMG/M metagenome (GOLD analysis project Ga0316363, IMG submission 200459) | Peat soil microbial communities from Weissenstadt, Germany - Sb_50d_a_PC metaG (v2) (version 2) | ecosystem: Environmental > Terrestrial > Soil > Wetlands > Peat | place: Germany: Weissenstadt...
CGGCGATGGCCCCGTTCGTCACCGGCGAGGTGAACCCGGCTGCCCTGGACGACCTGGTCCGGCTGTGCGTCGAACTGGACCGGCTCGGCCACCACCCCCGCACCGGCGGCAGCGGCCCCGGCCAGGACGGCACCGGCACCGGCACCGGCACCGGCCAGGACAGCGGCGGCGGGGCTGGCACCAGCGACACGGCCAGCAGCAGCGGGCAAGGCGCGCCCGGCCCGGACACCGCGCGGGCCTGGGAAGCCCTCGAGCGGGCGATCATCGGCAAGGCCGTAATTTTCTTACTGCATTCTGACATGATGGTTGACCTGCGGTGACTCTACAGTCGAGGTCGATACTAATGAAGCCGCCTGCCTCGCGACCCGCGAGGGCTGAACATCCGAGAACTAGGCGGTACGTAATGTGCGGTACGTAATGTGTAGTCAAATGACCCGATGGCGAGCATGCTGGATCTGAACCGCTGACCGAACTAGACGATGGGTCACGCTCGTGACGCGCATATCGTTCAGCGTTCAAGACCGGCTACCTCGGGGGCTGACTGAACATGGATGTCATCAGTTCGGATCCCGCTGCTGGCACGGTCGGCCGGGAAGGCCCGGGCAAGACCTATGACGCCTTTATCTCCTATGCCCACGCCGGCGATGAGGGATTTTCTGCAGCCTTGCAGCGAGGCCTGCAGCATCTGGCAAAGCCATGGAACCGCCGCCGGGCCATGGAGGTGTTCCGGGACGAGACCAGCCTGTCCGCCAGCTCTGGATTGGAGCCCAGCATCTGGCGCGCGCTTGACGCCTCGCGCTGGCTTGTCCTGCTGGCCTCACCCGAGGCCGCCAGGTCGGACTGGGTGAGCGAGGAGATTACGCACTGGGTGTCTACTAAGGGCGCGGATCACCTGCTGGTAGTAGTCACTGAGGGCACCTGGGCCTGGGACAAGAGCAGCGGTGATCTCAGCGCCGCCTCGACCGCCGCGGGCCGGGCGCTTCGCGGTGTGTTCACGACCGAGCCCAAGTATGTCAACATGACCTGGGCCCGGCACAACGCCGACCTTACCTTGCGCAACGCCAATTTCCGGGATCAGGTTGCCACGCTTGCGGCGGCTATCCGTGAGGTCTCCAAAGAAGACATTGAAGGCGAGGATGTCAAGCAGCAGCGGCGAACCCGCCGGATTGTCCGGGATGTGATAGCAGCGCTGACTATGCTCGTCCTGGTCGCCTCGTCATTGGCGATCTGGGCCAACGTGGAACGTCTGCAAGCTATCCATGAACTGAAGGTCGCGCTCTCCGGCCAGCTGATCAGCAATAGCGAACTCATAGGCAATACCAACCCCGTCCTGTCCAAGCTGCTGAGCATCGCGGCATGGCGCCTCAACCCCTCCTCCAGCGAGGCCCGTTACGCGATACTGTCCGCTGCCGCACTCACCGGGCTTGCCGTCCTGAGCGGCTCCGGCGGTTCGGCCAACTCGGTGGCGTTCAGCCCGGACGGCAAGATTCTGGCCAGCGGCAACAGCGATGGCACGGTAGGGCTATGGGATGTGGCCACCCGCCAGCAGGCCGGCAGCATCCTCACTGGCCGTGTCAGCCCGGTGGAATCGGTGGCGTTCAGCCCGGACGGCAAGATTCTGGCCAGCGCCATCGGCGGCACCCTAGGCGCCGGGACGGTGCGGCTGTGGGATGTGGCCACCCGCCAGCAGATCGGTAGCCCCCTCACCGGCGGCAGCGGCGGGGTCAGCTCGGTGGCCTTCAGCCCCGACGGCAAGATTCTCGCCAGCGGCACCGGCGACGGCACCGTGCGGCTGTGGGATGTGGCCACCCACCAGCAGATCGGAAGTCCCCTCCCCGCGGGCAGCGGCGGGGTCGGCTCGGTGACGTTCAGCCCGGACGGCAAGATTCTCGCCGGCGGCAGCACCCTAGGCAACAACGAGGGCATCGTGCAGCTGTGGGATGTGGCCACCCACCAGCAGATCGGGCGTGCTCTCCCCGGCAGCAGCGGCGACGTCAGGTCAGTGGCGTTCAGCCCGGACGGCAAGACCTTCGCCAGCGGCAACGACGATGGCACGGTGCGGCTGTGGGATGTGGCCACCCACCAGCAGATCGGCAGCCCCCTCAACGGATCCGGCGGGGTAGTTTACTCGGTGGCGTTCAGCCCGGACGGTAAGACCTTGGCCAGCGCCACCGGCGTCACAGGCCTCAGCGCTCTGGGCGTTGCCACGGTGCGGCTGTGGGATGTGGACAGCCAGCAACAGCTTGGTAGTCCCCTTACCGGCCTCGCCGGCGCGGTCTACTCGGTGACGTTCAGCCCGGACGGCAAGATCTTCGCCAGCGGCAACGCTGATGGGACGGTGCGGCTGTGGGATGTGGCCACTAGCCGTCAGCAGATCGGCAGTCCTCTGGCCGGCCCTGTCGGCCCGGTCCGCTCGGTGGCGTTCAGCCCGGACGGCAAGACCCTCGCCAGCGGAAACGCTGATGGCACGGAGCGGCTATGGGATGTAGCCACCCGCCAGCAGATCGGCAGCCCCCTCGCCGGCCCTCTCCCCGGCCTCCTCGGCCAGCCCAGCGGCGACGCGGTCCGGGTCCCCGGCTCCGGCGGCATAGTCACCTCGGTGGCGTTTAGCCCCGACGGCAAGACGCTAGCGAGCGCTGGCGGCACGGTGCAGCTGCGGGATCTCGCCAGCGGTCGCATAATCGGCAATCTTGACACCGGCCTCGGCGATGCCGAATCGGTGGCGTTCAGCCCGGACGGCAAGATCCTGGCCACCGGAAACTATGATGGCACGGTGCGGCTGTGGGACGTGGCCACCCAGCAGCAGATCGGCAGCCCTCTCGGCAGCAGCCCCTATGGGATTGAATCGGTGGCGTTCAGCCCGGACGGCAAGATCCTGGCCGGCGGCAACGGCGATGGCACGGTGCGGCTGTGGGATGTGGCCACCCGCCAGCTGATCGGCAGTCCTCTCGCTAGCAGCCTCGAAGGGTTCGCCTCGGTGGCGTTCAGCCCGGACGGCAAGTTCCTGGCCAGCGGCAACGGCGATGGCACGGTGGCGCTATGGGATGTGGCCACCCGCCAGCAGATCGGCCGCCTCACCGGATCCGCCGGAGCGGTCAACTCGGTGGCGTTCAGCCCCAACAGCGAGACCCTGGCCAGCGGCACCAACGATGACACAGTGGTGCTGTGGGATGTGGCCACCCGCCAGCAGATTGGCAGTCCTCTTACCGGCCCTGCCGGCCCTGTCCGCGCGGTCGAATCGGTGGCATTCAGCCCTGACGGCAAGGTCCTGGCCAGCGGCAACGAGGATGGCACAGTCCGGTTGTGGGATATTTCCTACTTGGCAGAGACTGTGCCGAATCTGTGCGCATCGGCAGGCCGATCCCTCACCCGCGTTGAGTGGACACACAACGTGCAGGGTCTCGGGTACCAAGAAGTCTGCCCCTGAATCAAGCGCCGGGCGGCTCCGGCCGACCATTTTTTCACCTTCGCGAGCACGTGAAAGCGGGACACGTCGCGAAGGTCAGCCGGGGATGCTAGCGCGTGCGGACCACTGGTAAGCCATCACCGTTGTCGGCGCCCACATCACCGTGAGTGATCGTCTCAGCGGTCGTCTCGTCTCACTCCTCGCGCGCGCATCTGCACGTAAACGCGCGTACGCAGCCGATGAGATGAGACGTGAGACAAGCACGCAGCGTCATGTGAACCTGCCCGACGGGGCCATCTGGCCGGCGGTGATGCGAGGGGGAGGTGATACCAGAGCCCCGGCAAAGTCATCCGCTAGTGTGGTGAGCACAAACATTCGCCGGGTCAGCCGGGTGGTGAGCTCACTCGCAGGACATGACCGTCCGGATCATGAAGCCGCATTTCGTACATGCCCAGGGGCGCTCGCCCGGCAGTTGTGCGATGTCGGCACCCCGAGTTCGCCGTTCCCGAAAATAGCTGGTCTACCTGCATGGACGTCCAGACCTCCAGTGTGGAGGCCGGTGAACGTTTGTGGTCACGGCACCCGCAATTCATGATCGTTTGCAGTGGTCGGCTGGGCCGTCGGGGACTTTCCTGTCGATCCGTCCGCTAATGCCCGCCATGCGGGCGCACAGGTCGGTGAGCTGGTGGTTGAGCTGCCGGCCGCGGACGGTGGGCTCTCGGGCGGGCAAGATCCATTGAACTGGCCGGGGTCCAGGTCGATCGGGGTGCGCCCCCCGGTGCGGCGCGGCCTGCTGGTACTCATGACAGCAGTATGCAGTAAAACAACCGTGGGCAAGGCTGTGGACTTGCTCTCGGGCCCGGGAGGGCTGGCGTCGTTCCTGCGGCGCCGGCAGCTCGGCGCCCGGCTGGCCGGCCCGAGCCTTCCGCTGGACATCGGCTACGCCGAGACCATCCCGGCCGGGATCCGCAACGCCGTCACCCTGCGGGACAGGCACTGCCGGTGGGCGGGCGGCTGCAACCAGCCCGCCTCGGCCTGCGAGGTCCACCACGTCAGGCACAAGAAGAACGGCGGCAAGACCAGCACTCGAGATTGTGTTCTATTGTGCTGGTTCCACCACCAGGTTGTCATCCACAGGTGGGGCTGGACGCTGGTCCTGAACCCCGACGGCACCACCACCGCCTGGAACCCCGGCAAAACCAAGGTCCTCCACAGCCACAGCCCACCCGCCCGCCCCGGGTAACCCCCCTGGGGGACGCCGGGACTGTGACGCCATGCAGCTTCGGGCGGGTCCAGGTACACAGCGGTAGCGCATCCGCCCGCGCGAGTTCGGCGGGTCTGCAGACGCGCTGGGGTCAGGCCGACGCCACCGCCACCGCCGGAACCGGCACCGGCACCGGCACCGGCACCGGCACCGGCACCGGCAAGCCCACCTTCATGATCTAAGGTTCCCTTACCATGCGGTCGTGACGATACGACTGGCCAGCGACGGCCCGCAGACCCTGCATGCGGAAACCATCGGCGCGGCCTGGCTCGCGGTGGCCGGGCGGATCCTGGCGCAGGGCGTCGCCAGCCGCTACGACGGATTGCCGGTGCGCGAGATCTCGCTGGTGACGCTGGCCGTGGACCGGCCCGACCCGGTCGACGAGATCATCGCGAGGCATGCCGAACCCGAGCGGCTGGCCTGGATGCACGCGAACTTCACCGACCACGCCAAGGTGGACGCCCTGGGCGGGGCGGACAGCTACGCGACCCGGCTATTCGACTACGAGCACTCCGGCCGCGACCAGGTCGCCTGGGTCGTCGGCCGGCTGCGCCAGGACCCGGCTACGCGGTCCGCGGCGATCACCACCTTCCAGCCGCACACCGACACCACTTACATCCCCTGCGTCAGCCTGCTCGACTTCTGGCTGCCGGACGGGGCGGTCGAGCTGATCGCCTACGCGCACAGCATCGACTTCGGCGCCAAGGGCTACGGCAACCTGGTCGAGCTCGCCTCGCTGCAGCAGCACGTGGCCGGCGAGCTCGGCCGCCCGGCCGGGCGGCTGCTGATGATGGTCAAGTCGGCGCACGTGTACGAGACCGAACGCACCTACCTGCAGGGGGTACTCAGCGAGGCCGCGGGCTCGTGAGCCGTACTCGTCAGCCGGGCGCGGGCAGCTGGCCGCGGCCGGCCGCCTTGGCCAGCCGCCGGGCTTGCCTCAGGTCCAGGCCCCGAGCCTGCGGCGGGACCCGGAAGATAGTCGCGCCGCCCATCAGGTTGTACGCACGGATCGTGACCCGCGGGGCACCAGGGCGCAGGCGCTCGACGCCGATCTCCGTGTTGCCGCCCATCAGGGAGAAGCCGCCGACGTCCAGCTCGATGGAGTCGGGGATGTAGATGTTCGCGCCGCCCATCATGGTGAACACGTTGACCGTGAGCTCGCCGCCCTCGATCTCGGCCTCGCGCAGGTCGATCTCGTCGCCGCCCATGATCGCGACGGCGTTGATGCTGCCGACCGCGCGGAACCGGCCGTGCCGGTGCGAGCCGCTCATGATGGCGACCATCCAGCGCACCGGTTTCCTGGTCCTGGCCGGCGCCGGGCCAGACACGCTCTCCTGGCCCGCCTCTTGCGGCAGGTCGCTGGTCAGCGTGGCGAGTTCGCCGCGCGTCTTGGCGGCCAGCGCCCGGCTGGAGCGCTCCTCGAGCTCATCGAGGGTGAGCCGGCCGACGGCGGCATGATCGCCGAGAATCCGCAGCGTGACGTCGCGTTCGGCGTCTGAGACCCGAAGGGAATCGTCAGGGTCGGTCACTACAGGTCCCTTCCTCGGCGTGCCGCTCAGCAAGGGTACGCCCGGGCCGGGGCGCCATCCAAGCCGCCTCCGGCTCGCGAGCGCGGCAGCCGCAGGCTGTCCGGCCACCACCAGGACCGGCGATCGTCATCGCGGCAGCCGCGATGAGCGGGGTCAGCAGGCCCAGGCCGCCCCGGCAAGCCGAAGGTCCATATCGGCCGGGTATTACCATTCCCGAAAATCTACGAAATTTTTAGCGATTCATGTTATGACGCCAAAGCACACACGCGGACTACCAGGGGCGATACCATGTGTGCCGCACTTGACGTTCAAGTGGGACACGCATGTCCCAAAGCCGCCAGGCGGAGCAGCCTCCTATGATTCATGTCAATAACTTCTCTAACGGCGCCCTGAACCCGGTCCTCGCCTACCTGATGTCGTGCGTGGGCTGTTTCCTCGGGCTCAGGTGCGCCACCCGCGCGCAGGCCTGCCGGGGCGCGGCCCGGGCCCGCTGGCTGACCGCGGGGGCACTGGCCATCGCCACCACGGGGATCTGGGTGATGCACTTCATCGCCATGCTCGGGTTCACCATCCCGGGCCAGACGATCCGCTACAACGTGGTCATCACCATCGTGTCCATGCTGATCGCGGTGATCGTGGTCGGGATCGGGACGTTCATCGTCGGCTTCAGCCGGGGCGGGACCTGGCCGCTGCTGGCCGGCGGCACGATCATCGGGATCGGCGTGGCCAGCATGCACTACCTCGGCATGGCGGCCATCAGGGTCCCGGACTCGCTGACCTATAACCCGGCGATCGTCGCCGCCTCGGTGGTCATCGCGGTGGTCGCCGGCATCGCCGCGCTGTGGGCCGCGCTACGGCTCAATACCTTGTGGTCCACGCTCGTCGCGTCCCTGATCATGGGCGTGGCGGTCAGCGGCATGCACTACACCGGCATGGCGGCGCTGCGGGTGCAGGCCGCGCCCGGCCTGGCCGTGAACACGTCGGCCACCGCCAGCGCGGGCGCGTTCCTGCTGCCGCTCATCCTGGGCCTGTGCAGCATCGGGTTCATCTTCTCCGCGGTGATCGCGGTGTCGCCGACAGCAGCCGAGATCTTCGAGGAAGACGAGCTGATGAAGCGGATCGGGCAGAGCCAGGCGGCGCGGTACGAGCCGCAGGCGTGGCAGGCCCCGCAGCCCGGGCAGGCCCCGCAGCCCGGGCAGGCCCCGCAGCCCGGGCAGGCCCCGCAGCCCGGGCAGGCCCCGCAGCCCGGGCAGGCCCATCCCGGGCAGGCACAGTCCGGCCGGGAAGATCCGGGCAGCCTGTTCCGCCCGCATCGCCTCAAGGATCAGGCGTGACCGGGCTGGGCCGCCCGGGCGACCTCACATCCGGACGTTATCGGTGAGCCAGGAGCAGAGAGGCTGGGCCGTTCGGAAGAATGAAACGACGCGGTCCTTAGCCGCGGCACTTTCCAGCCAGGGTTCCACCGGCCATTGTTTCCACGCGGTCAGGCCCTTGTAGCGGAGCAGCGTGATGCGGGGGTGGTCCGCCGGGTAGCCGCGCGGCGCGGACTTGAGCGCGCCGTGCCCGTGGACGGTGACGTCCGCCTTCTCGAGCTTGGCGACGATCTCCTCGAGCTCGGCGCCCAGGCGGTCGCCGGCGACCGCCTCGCGGTAGCGGGCGAGCTGCTCCGGGTCCATCTGCCACATCCCGGCGCCCGCGCCCAGGCCCTCGGCGGACAGCTGGACGTAGCCGGTGCCGCCGACAACCGCCCCGATATGCGTCTTATACGGGGTTTTGTCCGGGCTGAACCTGACATCCCGGTACGGCCGGAAGACCTTCGGCTCGCCGAACTCCGCGGCCAGTTCCTCGGCCAGGTCCGTCATCGGCCGCAGGACCTTGTCGGTGTAGATCGCCTTGTGCGCGGTCCACCAGGTCTTGGTGTTGTCGGCCGCGAGCCCGTCGTAGAAATCCAGCGCCTCCTCGGGCCACCCGCTGAATGCCATCGTCAGGTCCCCTTCTGCCGTTGTTCCAGCCCAACAGTAACGATTTTCCCGAACGGGCAGTGGTGCTTGCCCCGCCAACCGTGTATACGGGACGCATGAGCATGCCGGAACGAGATGGCGTTTCGCTGACCCATCTCGATGAGCCGCTGTTCGACGGGGCAGGCGCCACCAAGCGGGACCTGGTGGATTACCTGGAGGCCGTGGCCGGGCTGATCCTGCCCGAACTGCGCGGACGGCCGCTGTCGGTCATCCGGGTCCGGGCCGGGCAGCGGCCGTTCATGCAGAAGAACCTGCCGGACTACGCACCGCCGTGGATCCGCAGCGTCACCATGTGGGCCGAATCCTCCCGGCGCGAGGTGCGCTACCCGCTGTGCGACGACTGGCGCACGCTGCTGTGGCTGGCCAACCAGCGGGCGGTGGAGTACCACCCGACCCTGGGCCTGGCCGGTCACCTGGACCGGCCGTCCTACCTGGTGCTGGACATCGACCCGCCGCCGGGGGGACCGTTCGGGCAGGCGGTGGCGGCGGCCCGGCTGATCCATCAGGCGCTGACCGACGTGGGCCTTTCCGGCGCCGTCAAGACCAGCGGGTCCAAGGGGCTGCACGTGTACGTGCCGGTGGACGCGAGCAGCGAGGAGGCCGCCGCGGTGACCCGGGCCGTGGCCGCGCGGGCCGAGCGGCTCGACCCGGATCTGGCCACCACGGCGTTCATCAAGGACGACCGGGAAGGCAAGGTCTTCCTGGATTCGACCAGGGCGTTCGGCGCGACCGTGGCGGCGGCGTACAGTCCGCGGGTGCGCCCGGGGGTTCCGGTCTCCTTCCCGGTGCGCTGGGAAGACCTCGACGGTGTGGCGCCGGGCGACTTCACCGTGAAGACGGCGCCCGGGCTGCTGGCCGGCCAGGGCGCGTGGGCGGGGCAGCTGCCCGCGCCGCAGGCACTGGGGCTTGATCTGGTCGAAGAAGGGCGCGCAATCCCGGTCGCCCGGGTCCAGGCCATGCACGAGGGCAAGCGCCGGGCCCGCGCCCGGCGCGCCCCTTAGCTTGGTGAGCCGGCGTTCCAGCGTTCGCTGAGCTCCGGCCAGTCGGGCGGCGGGCCGGGCAGGTCACCGCGGTCGGCGGCCCGCATGCCGTCCAGGATGAGCGCCAGGTACCGGTGGCGCAGCTCGGTGGTGCGTGCGGGGTCCGCGAACTTGATCGCGGCGACCAGCTCGAACGCCAGCGAGACGTCGTGCAGTTTCAGGTCCGGCCGGAGCACGTCGCATCGAGTGGGTCACCGCCGCCTATGCCCTGGCGGTCGCCGGGGTGCCTGCGGACGGCTGGCAGCGGCCGACGCCGTGCGCGGAGTGGAACGTCACCCAGGTCCTGCAGCACGCCGCGCTCGACCAGCGGGTGTGGGCGGCCACGGCGGCCGGGATCCAGATGCCTGGCGAGGACCCGTTCGCGCCCTCGGGGCAGCTCGACGGCGAGCCGCTGACCTACGCCGACGCCGCGCTGGACGCATCCGCGCGGGCCTGGGCCGCGATTGACGGGGCCGCCGCCGGCCCGGTGCCGACCCCGCTGCCGCAGGGGCCGATGGCGCCCGCGGCCGCGGCCGGGGCCGCGGCCCTGGACGCCGCGATCCACGCCTGGGACATCGCGATGGCGACCGGGCAGGGCTCGCCGCTGACCCGGGAACTGGGCCGGGAGGGCTGGGCCGGGGCTAAGGGGCGTGGTCGAGGTCGCGGAGGGCAGCGGAGAGGGCCTCGGCGAGCTGGTCGACGTGGGTCTTGGCGAACGGGAGCGGCGGGCGGATCTTCAGCGTGCTGCCGTGCGGGCCGGTGGCGCTGATCAGCACGCGCCGCTCGCGCAGGCCGTTGACCACCCGGATCGCGGCGTCGCCGTCGGGCTCGCCGGTGCCGGGCTCGATGAAGTCGGCCGCGACGTACAGGCCGGCCCCGCGCACGGCGCCGATGCGGGGCGTGCCGCCGGCGATGCCCGCCAGCGTGTCGCGCAGGTAGCGGCCCACCACGCGGGCGTTTTCCCGGAGGCGTTCGGTCTCGATCACATCGAGGACCGCCGCCGCGGCCGCGATGCTGACCGAGTTACCGCCGAAGGTGTTGAAGTACCTGATCTTGTGGCCGAACTCCGCCAGGATCTCCGGGCGGGCGGCGACGCCGGCGATCGGCATGCCGTTGCCCATGGGCTTGCCCATGACGGCCAGGTCGGGCACGATGCTGTGACGCTGGAAGCCCCACATGGCCTCCCCGGTGCGACCGAAACCCGGCTGGACCTCGTCGGCAATGTACAGGCCGCCGGCCTCGTGCACGGCGTCGACCACCGGCTTGAGGCATCCCGTCGGGTCGGGCTGGATCCCGTCGGAGGAGAACAGGCTGTCCGCGATGAAGGCCGCGAGCCTGACGCCGTGCCGGTTCATGTCGGCGATCGCCGTCCGTACCCGTGTGGCGAAGGCCTCGGTGTCCGCTTCCCCCGGCGGGGCTACCGTCCACACCGCCCGCCCCAGCGGGACCGCCGGGCCGAGGCTGGGCGAGATCTCGGCGGCGGCCGTGGTCACGCCATGGTAGGCGTTGGCGGTGATGACCGTTCCCTCGCCGCCGGTGAAAAAGCGCGCGATGCGCAGCGCGAGGTCGACCGCCTCGCTGCCGGTGCAGGTGAACATGACGTTGCCGAGTTCGGCCGGGTACGTGCCGAGCAGCCGCTCGGCGTAGTCCAGGATGAGCTCGCTGGCGTACCGGGTGTGCGTGTTGAGGGTGGCCGCCTGGCGGGCGATCGCCTCGGTCACCCGCGGGTGGCAGTGGCCGACCGACGGCACGTTGTTGTAGGCGTCCAGGTAGGCCTGCCCGTCCGGGTCGAACAGGTGCACGCCTTCGGCGCGGACGACGCGCACCGGGTTCCGGTAGAACAGCTTGTATGCCGGGCCGAGCAGGCTCGCCCGCCGCTCCACGATCCGGCGCAGTTCGGGATCGAGGGCATCGAGACAGGACATGTCGAAGCCGTTGACCATGGTCGCGGTGTCACGCATGGCAAGCCTCCTGGATGCGGGCGGCGATCTGTCCGGCCGGGATGTCCAGCCACCGGTGAAGGTGTTCCCAGGCCCGGGGGGTGTTGCGCAGGATGTAGGCGCGGTTGTCACCGAACCGTTCGGCCCGCCATTCGCTGATGATGATCCGGGCCACGATACGGGCCAGGATCAGGTCCGGCAGCAGGCCGAGCTCGCCGTCGGTGAGCGGGGTCGTGGCGTGGTAGCCCGCTATCAGGTCCAGCGCGGGCGCGAGCAGGTCGGGTTCGTCACTGAGCTGGTAGGTGGCGGCGATGGCCACGTCGTTGACCAGTGCGGTCACGGTCACGTCGCCGAAGTCGATGATCCCGCACACCCGGCTGGCATCGGCCGAGATCAGCGTGTTGTCCGGGCTGAAGTCGTTGTGCACGAGCTGGGTGCGCTGGGCCGCCAGCCGCGGCGCCACCTGCTCGGCGAGCCGGCCGAGCTGCTCGCCGAGCAGCCTGGTGCCGCTATCGTCCGGGCGGCCCGCCAGGAGCGGCCGCAGCTGCGGCAGCTGCGCGAGATCCCACAGCAGCGGCCGCCGCACCAGCGGGTCGTCGAACTCGCGCAGCGCCTGGCCGAGCCGGGCGAGGGTGACCCCGAGCGTCCGGCGCAGGGCGGGATCGGTGCGCACCGACCTGAGCAGCGCGCCGTCGAGGTAGGTCAGGACGTGCACCACGCGCCCGCGCAGCGGTCCGTCCGCGACGACGGTCCACGGCTGCCCGCCGGCGGCGGGCAGCACCCGCGGCACGGGCAGCCCGGCGGCCACCGACTCGATGTGCCGCAGCACCCGGGCCTGGACGCCGACCACCCGGGGATCGGCTCGCGGGTGGGCGAACTTCACCACGTAGCGCTGGCCGTCGTCGGGCCGGAGCAGGAAGTTGTCGTCGGCCTCGCCCGGCAGCCCGGCGAGTTCGCCGGTCAGGCCGTAGCACGCCCGGATGGCTTCGGCCGCCTCGGGCGCGGTCACCGGCGCGGACGGCGTGAGCCGGGCCTCGTCCATGGGTGCTACATCATCTGCCAGTAGGTGGTGTAGTACTCGTGGGCGGCCCGGGCGATCGGGATCATCGTGACCGGCTTGCGGTCCGCGACGCCCTCGAACGTCATGGGCTGCGCGGCCGTCTGGCGGACCGAGGCCATCTCGAGCTGCGGCGTCAGCGTGCCCGGGTCACTGGCGTAGACGCCGCTCAGCACGACCGGGCCGTAGATCAGCGCCTGCACGGTCGGGTGGTCGGGCGTCGGCTCGACGGCCAGCTGCATCGGCAGCGTGACCTCGAGCAGGTCGCCCGTCCGCCACCGCCGCCGCAGCGCGATCCAGCCGCTCGGGCCCGCGCCGGGCAGGCCGCGCAGCAGCGCGCCGTTGAGCCGGACGGCCGGCGCTCCCGCCACCCACTTCGGCACCCGCACCCGCAGCGTCAGGGTGGCCGCGCCGGCCACCACGGACAGCCGGATGACCGGATCGTCGGGGAACCCCGTCGCCTGCTCCAGGACCAGCCCCTGGGACCGTACCTGCGACGGGATGTACAGGTTGACGTAGAGGCCGTCGGCGTCGCGGCTGTAGATGGTGTCGGCGAACTTGGCCTGGGTCTCGAGCCCGGTGGCGGTGTCGCAGGTGAACGTGTCCCAGTCGGTGGCGTACACGCCGGGGTTGCCCTGCGGGAAGTAGTTGAGCGGCTGGCGCTTGAACGCGCCGGACGACAGGCCGGTGTAGTAGCAGTTGAAGCCGTGCGGCGAGGTGGGGTCCTGCTCCCCCAGCATCTGGTTGAACAGGGTGCGCTCGTAGTAATCGAGCATGTCCACCCGGTCCGGCTGATGGAAATGCAGCAGCCTGGTCAGCTTGAGCATGTTGTAGCTGACGCAGTTCTCGCAGGTGAAGTTGGACAGCTGGGCCGCCACCACGTCGGGCGCCTGGAAGTGCTCGTAGTTCCCGACGCCGCCGATCACGTACACGTGGTGGCCGGTCACGATGTCCCAGAAGTTCTGGGCGATGTCGTGGTACTTGCCGCTGCCGGTCTCCTCCCACATCCGGACGCAGGCGATGATCTTCGGCGTGGTCACGTTCGCCTGCAGCCCGGGCAGGATGTCCAGCCCGTCAGCCAGCGGGTCGAGCACCATCGCGTGGTAGAAGCGCTGCGCCGTGGCCAGGTACCGCTCCTGGCCAGTGATCGTGTAGAGGTTGGCCAGCGCTTCGGGCAGCCCGCCGAATTCGGTCTGCAGGACCATCTGCATCTCGTCGTATGACAGCCGGGCGGTGCGCCAGCCCACCCAGTCGGCTAGCTTCATGGCGACGTCCAGGGCCTGGTCATCGCCTGCCAGCTGGTACTGGTCGATCATCCCGGCCAGGTACTTGTGGATCATGTAGTACGGCGACCAGACCGGCTTTCCCTGCTCCAGCCAGTCGAAGTACACCTCGGGGAACGCGGACAGGTAGCCGGGGTGAAACCCGGCCGTCGTGGCCCGGGCCTGGAGCGCGGCCAGCTGGCTGACTACGTAGCGGCCGCGAATTCTTGCGGCCTCGTCGTTGGTGTTGGCGTAGGTCAGCGCGAGGCCGGACAGCAGGTGCCCGGTCATGTGGCCGCGGATCTGCGAGTCCGGCGCCTCCCAGCCGCCGAGCGGCTCCGCTGCCGGCGGGAGGCCATAGTTCAGGCGGAAGGAGCGCAGCATGCGTTCCGGGTCGAGGAACAGCAGGTACGTGGTGTTCCTGGCCTGGTTCTGCCGGAACGGGCTGTCGAGTAGCCGCACTGCGCTCAGGGGCAGGGCGGCGGCGCGGCCCGACGTGCCGTCGGGCGCGTAGCCGCTGGGTTCCGGCGCGACGCTGGGTTCTGGCGGCGGGCTGGCGTTCGACGGGGTCCCGTCGGCGACGAGGGCCTGTTCGGCGATCAGCGCCCCAGCGCCGATACCAAATGCGGTCAGTGCCTGCCGCCTGCTCAGCCCGCTCGGGGCTCCCGGGACGCTTTGGCCCTCCGAGGCGCTCGGGACGCTTTGGCCCTCCGGGCCGCTCGGGTCTTTCGGGCCGCTCGGGTCGCCGGCCGCCTTATTCACATCTGAGGTCCTTTGCCCGGTCAGCACTTCCCGGAAGATCGTACCCAGCGGTACCTATCCATGTAACCGTCCCGCGCCAGCGCCTTAGTTCAAGTCGGCCGGAGGAAGTTCTTACCGACTGCTTACGCGGGTCCCCGCGGTTGAGCCGCCGTCGGCGGCGGGCCGTAGTCCTGGGTAGTGGTCAGTGCACACGGCGGCCGAGATCACCGGGTAAATTTATTACACACCGCTCCCACGGCCCGGTGGTCGCTCGTCTCCCCCTATCCGTGCAAAAGGCGGTCGGGTGCACTGGCCACTTTCCCTTGCCGCCGTTTACCGTCCCAGGACGAGGGCGGTCAGGGCGGCCAGCGCGAAGGTCACCGCGGCGGCCCCGCCGTGCAGGGTGACGAGGCGGGTGCTGAAAGACGGCCCGGGCTCGTCCTTGGGCCGGCGGCGGGCGGCGCGGGCGCTGGCCGCGAACCAGCTCAGGCCCAGGCATACGGTGGCCGTCACCAGCCCGAACGCGATCCAGCCCAGCGGGCGGTAGTGCACGAACGTGTAGCCAAGCCAGAACCCGAGGCCGATGATCGCGAATGCCGGGTGGGCGAACTCCAGCAGCGACCGCAGCCCCGGCAGCACCGGTGCGCTCCTCGCCGCGACCAGCGAAGGCGGAGCGAACCGGTCCCGCGCCGCGCGGCTCTGCCGCTTGGCGGAGGCAGCCTGCGCCGCAGGGGCAGCCTGCGCCGCAGGGGCAGCCTGCGCCGCGGGGGCAGCCTGCGCCGCAGGGGCAGCCTGCGCCGCGGGGGCAGCCTGCGCCGCGGGGGCGGCGACTGAGACCGTGGCGGGTTCTTCGGCTTGAGCCGGTGGCGTGAGGCGGGCGCGGCTGAGGTTGCTGGTTACCAGCAGGGAGAACCCGGCGCCCACGGTGAACAGCCAGAGCACCAGTACCACGATGGCCATCCTCGCTCCTTTCCGCAGGCCCGAATGTACCCGAGCAACCTGAGCGGCCAGCGATCGCGGGAGAGAGCGCGACACCCTCCGGAGAGGGGCTAGGTGATGGCTCCGCGGCGCTCGATGATGTGGACGACGGCGAGGATGACGCCCACGGCACCCAGTCCGGCCAGGGCGAGGAAGGTGATCGCCTCGGCGTGGGCGGACACGTGCCGGAACGCGCCGAGCGCGGCGGGCCCGGGCAGCCGCCCGGCCAGGTTGAGGTAGAGCGTGCCGAACGTAGCCACGCCGACGAGCAGGCCGAGCTGGTTCACCGTGACGACCACCCCGGTCGCGTCCGCGGCCAGTTCGACCGGCACGCGCAGCAGCACCCGGGTCATCAGCGGGCTGAACGCGGCCGCCATCCCCGCGCCGCTGAGGCCGCCGATCAGGTAGATGCCCACTCCCCCGGTGCCGCCGTCGCGCAGCAAAGCGGCCAGGCCGGCCATCGCGGCCGCGAACGCGACGAAGCCCGTGACGATCAGGGCGCTGTGCGACCGGGCCGGCAGGCGCCGCCAGTTCAGGCTGACCAGGGCGAAGGTAGCGGCGGCCGGGGCGAAGGTCAGGCCCGCCCGGAGCGGGGAGTAGCCCAGGCCGTCCTGCAGGTGCAGCGCGAGAGTGAAGAAGAACCCGCTGAAGATGGTCATGACCGTGAACAGGGCGGCGATCGCGACGGGGACACCGGCCACCCGCAGTACCCGGCCCGGGATCAGCGGCGTGCCGCCGCCCCCGGCCACCCGCCGCTCGACGGCGGCGAAGGCGACGACCAGGGGCACGCTCGCGGCCATCAGGACCCAGCCCCAGGCCGGCCAGCGTTCGGGCTGGCCGAGCACGAGCGGGAGGATGAACGCGAGCACGGCCGGGGTGAGCAGGGCCAGGCCGGGCAGGTCGAGGGTCCGGCCGGGCTCGCCCTTGCCGTGCGGCAGCCCCCGGACGCCGGCCACCAGCAGCAGCACCCCGATGGGCACGTTGACCAGGAAGACCGGCCGCCAGCCGGAGTCGAACAGGTTGGCACTGATCAGCAGGCCGCCGACGAGCTGGCCCACCACCGCGCCGCCGGCCAGCACCGCGGAGTACCTGCTCATCGCGCGGGCCCGGGCCGGGCCCGCGTGGGTGCGCTGGATCAGGCTGAGCACCTGCGGGATCATCAGCGCGGCGCCCGCTCCCTGAACGAAGCGCAGCGCGATCAGCAGGCTGGCCGTGCCGGCCATCCCGCAGCCGAGCGAGGCGAGCGTGAACAGGACCAGCCCGGCCAGGAACACCCGCCGGTGGCCGAGGATGTCGCCGAGCCGGGCGCCGGTCACCAGCAGCACGGCGTAGGTGATCGTGTAGCCGGCCACCACGAGCTGCAGCCCGGCCCCGGAGGCACGCAGGCTGGCATGGATCGACGGGGCGGCGACGTTGACGATGGAGGCGTCGAGCACGGCCATGAACTGGCCGATGAGGACGACGGCCAGGACGAGACCGGGACGCACCGGGCGTTCGCGGCCGGCTCGCAGGCCGGCGCGGACATCACGGGTCAGGATGTTGGTCATGTCACCAAGCCTGACGCGGTTCTTATCCAGGTACCAAGACACTGGTTATCCTGGTACTAGCAGCACCTGGCAGAGACGGGACATAAAGGCCACGATGAAACCATGAGCGAGCAGAAGTGGCGCGGCACTGCCTGGACTACCCCCCGCGAGCCAAAGGGCCGCGGCGCCGCCTGGACCGAGGAGCGACGGAGGAGCGACGAGGGAAGGGGGGGCCTCGAAGGCGGCCCGGAGGCGAGCGGGACGGTAGAGCGGCGCCTCGAAAGCGGCCCGGAGGCGAGCGGGAAAACAGAGCGGCGCAGTGAGCTGGCGGCATTCCTGCGCAGCCGGCGGGAGCGGATCACGCCGGAAGACGTCGGCCTGCCAGGCGGGCACCGGCGCCGGACCGCCGGGCTGCGTCGCGAGGAGGTCGCGCAGCTGGCCGGGGTCGGCGTGACCTGGTACACCTGGCTGGAACAGGGCCGCCCGATCCGGGCCAGCGTCCAGGTGCTCGAGGCGGTGGCCAGGACGCTGCGGCTGGACGCGGTCGAACGCCAGCACCTGTTCCGGCTGGCCGAGGCACCGGATACGGCGACCGCCGGCGACGGCGGCCCGCGGCTGCCGCCGCAGATCCAGGCCATCCTGGACGGGCTGAACCCGATGCCGGCCAGCGTGGTGACGGAGCGGTTCGACATCCTCGCCTGGAATGCCGCCTACGCGGTGCTGATCCCGCGCACCGCCCAGGATCCGCCCGCGGCGCGGAACACGCTGCTGTACTGCTTTACCAGGTCCGAGTGCTGCAGCGCGATCGAGAACCGGGCCGACCAGCGGGCCGCGATGGTCGCACAGCTGCGCGCGGCCTACGGGCACCACGTCGGCGACCCGGCCTGGACCGGATTCATCCGGCGGATGGAGGCGGCCAGCCCCGAGTTCGCGGCCATGTGGGCGACCCAGGACGTGGCGCAGCCGGCCTACTACGCCAAGGTGTTCCGGCATCCGCTCTACCCGCGCCTGGAGATGACCTCCACCAGCTTCGCGGTGCAGACGGCGCCGGGCACCCGGATGGTGGTCTACGCCCCTGACAACGAGGCCACCCGTCTGGCGATGGAGCGGCTCGTCGCGGACCCGGTCCAGCACCACTTCCCCTGCTGGCCGGCCCACCAGGCGCGCGCCGACGATCTCGTGCCGGCTTAAGGGCCCGGTGTAGAAGCAATCGGGTCCACGTGGTCCAAGCCGCGGAAAATGTTCTATGGGCGTTCAAAATAACTCTGAGTCACCATTTTGGCGTTCGCTGTGCGAACCAGCGGCTGACGTCCTACGATAGATAATGCTGTAGGTACAGGTTGTCACTAAATGATCTTTCGGGACACCGGAAGAAGCACTGCTACCTGATTCCCGACGCCGCCACGCCCTGTTACCCCGTCAGCTGCGCGATCCGCGAGCACGGATGGTGAGCAGGAACCATGGTCCGTTCGGAATGATTGTGGTTTTCCTGTGTTCTCTGGGGTAGCGCGCTACGGAGGAGCAGTTCAAAAGGGGAACTATGACGCCGGTTATTGGCATTACCACATACGAGGATCAGGCATCCTGGCGAGGCTGGTCGGCCCGGGCAGCGATGCTCCCCTACGTGTATGTGGACGCGGTACGGCGCAGCGGCGGGCGGGCGGTCATGCTGCCGCCCGGCGGCGACGACGAAGAGGCCCGCGCCACGGTGGCGAGCCTGGACGGCCTGGTGGTCACGGGCGGGCCGGACATCGACCCGGCCAGGTACGGCGCGTCGCGCCACCCGCGGACGCAGGCTCCCACGACGCTGCGCGACGCCTGGGACCTGGCGGTGACCAGCCACGCACTACGGCTGGGCGTGCCACTGCTCGCCATCTGCCGCGGCATGCAGGTGCTGAACGTCTGCCGGGGCGGCACGCTGCACCAGCACCTCCCCGACCTGGTGGGACACGGGCGGCACGACGGGCCGCCGAACGGGTTCGGCCTGCATCACGTGCGGATCAGCCCGGACAGCATGCTGGCCGGGATCTTGCCCTCCGAACCCGAGGACGGCTTCCTTGACGTGCCCACGCACCACCATCAGGCGGTCGACCTGCTCGGTGACGGGCTCAAGGTGGCGGCCTGGGAGGAAGACGGCACGATCGAGGCGGTCGAGGCCGGGCCGTCGGAACTCGGCGGGATTTCGGGCTTTGTGCTCGGCGTGCAATGGCACCCTGAGCAGGGCAGCGACCCTCGCCTGTTCACCGCGCTCGTCGGTGCCGCCATGGACAGGGCCGCCATGGACGGGGCCGCCGCCGGACGGCCCGCCGCCGGACGGCCCCGAGCCGGACGGGATGTGGCCGGACGGGATGTGGCTCGCAGCACGGTGCTTGCGCCTATGATCTAATCTTTCTGAATTACGTTGCCGTAGGCAGCATTGGCTATCAGGAGATAAGACCGTGCCGGGAGGGTCGCCCGCCATCACCGCGGCGGTTTTCCGTGCGGTGCGGACGGGAAACGCCTTCGAGGAGACCGTCGAGCGCCTGCTCGAAGGCGTCAAGCTCGGCGTGTACGCGCCGGGCGACAGGCTGCCGCCGGAACGGGAACTCACCCGCAGGCTCGGCATCAGCCGTATCACTCTGCGAGAAGCGCTACGCGAATTGGCCGCCGCCGGGTATGTGGAGACCAAGCGCGGCCGGTTTGGCGGCACGTTCATCCTGCGTCAGCCCGAGCCCATGGTGTACGACGAACTCACCCGGACCGCCCGGGACATGGGCGGCCAGCTTGACGGCGCGCTGACGTTCCGCCGGGTGGTGGAGACCGGCGCGGCGGAGATGGCGGCCCGGGCCAGCCTGACCAGGCAGCAGCGGGAGAACCTGGCCGAATGCCTCGCCACCGTGCACGCCTGCGAGCCGTCCGGCTACCGGCAGGCCGATACGCGGCTGCACCTGGCCATCGCCGACGCGGCGGGCTCGCCGATGCTGACCGCGAGCGTGGTCGAGGCGCGGGTGCAGCTGGTCGACCTGCTCAACGCCATCCCCATGCTCGGGCGCAACCTGGAGCACGCGAACGTCCAGCACGCCAGCGTCGTGCGGGCGATCCTGGCCGGCGATCCCGACCGGGCCAGGCGCGCGATGGAAGAGCACGTGGCCGGGACCGCGGCGCTGCTCCGCGGCTTCCTCGGCGAGTCCTGAGCCGGGCCTGGCGACGGCTGGTAACGGCTGCGTAGCACGCCCGTAACGCCCCGGATAGCCCGGCGGCAACCAGCCGCCAGACACCCCATCCTCACCTCTTGACACACTCCCCGGCGCGGTGGGTGAATACCTTCATTCAATGGATCACTTTCATCCATATGTGCTTTCGCCTAGGGAGATCGCATGGCCGACGACATAGCTGCCGTGCCAACGGCGGATGAGGACGAGCAACGCCTGCACGAGCTTGGCTACGCGCAGGAGCTTCGCCGGCGGATGTCGGGGTTCTCGAACTTCGCCGTGTCGTTCACGATCATCTCGATCCTGTCCGGCTGCCTGACCCTGTACGGGTACGGCATGGTCACCGGCGGGCCCGCCATCATCGTCTGGGGCTGGCCGATCGTCGGGATCATGACGCTGATGGTCGGGCTGTCGATGGCCGAGGTCTGCTCCGGCTTCCCCACGGCCGGCGGCCTGTACTACTGGTCGGCCAAGCTGGCCCGCACGAACGGGCCGGCCTGGGCCTGGTTCACCGGCTGGTTCAACTTCCTGGGCCAGGTCGCGATCACCGCGGGCATCGACTTCGGCTGCGCGTTCTTCATCAACGCGCTGCTGAACCTGCAGTGGGGGGTCAGCACGGCGCACTGGGTCACGATCCTGATCTTCGCGGGCGTGCTGTTCGTGCACGGCCTGATGAACCAGTTCGGCATCCGGCTGGTCGCGCTGCTGAACAACGTGAGCGTCTGGTGGCATATCCTCGGCGTGCTGATCATCGTGAGCGTGCTGGCCTTCGTGCCCTCGCATCACGCGTCGGCCCACTACGTGTTCACCTCGATATACAACGGCACCGGCTGGCACAGCACGTTCTACGTGCTGCTGCTCGGCCTACTGCTGGCCCAGTACACGTTCACCGGGTACGACGCGTCGGCGCACATGACCGAGGAGACCCGCGGCGCCTCGCGCAGCGGCCCCCGCGGCATCGTGATGTCGATCGTGGTGTCGCTGTTCGCCGGCTGGCTGCTGCTGATCGGGATCACCTTCGCGATCCAGGCGACCCACTACCAGGTCTACCTGGGCGCGCTGGTGCCGCCGGCCCAGGTCTTCGCCACCGCGATCGGGGCGACCGGCGCCAAGCTGCTGCTGCTGGTCATCATCGGCGCCCAGCTGTTCTGCGGGATGTCCTCGGTGACCGCGAACTCGCGAATGATCTACGCGTTCTCCCGGGACGGGGCGCTGCCCGGCTCGAACCTCTGGCACAAGGTGAACAAGCGGACCAGGACGCCGACCAACGCGATCTGGCTGGCCGCCGCCGGGGCGCTGATCCTGGGCCTGCCGTACCTGTGGAACAGCGCGGCCTACGCCGCGGTCACCGCGATCGCGACCATCGGCCTGTACATCGCGTACGTCTCGCCGACCTACCTACGGCTGCGGCAGGGCGCGAGCTACCAGCGCGGGCCGTGGCACCTGGGCCGGTGGAGCTACCCGGTCGGCATCATCGCGGTCATCTGGGTGTTCTTCATCACCATCTTGTTCATGCTGCCCACCGGCAGCCCGATCGGCTGGGGCAACTTCAACTACACCGTCGTGGCCGTGGTCGCGGTGATCGGCTTCGCCGGCATCTACTGGCTGGTCTCGGCGAAGAACTGGTTCACCGGGCCCAAGGTCCAGGGCTCGGCGGAGGAACTGGCCGCGATCGAGCGGGAGCTTTCCACCTGATGCCGGCCGACCAAGGCCCGCTCCGGCGCGGCATGCTGAGCCTGGAGGAGCTGAGCAGGGCCGTCAGCGAGGGCGAGATCGACACCGTCGTGCTCGCCTTCACCGACATGCAGGGCCGGCTCCAGGGCAAGCGCCTTTCGGCGGAGTTCTTCCTGGACGAGGTGGCCGAACACTACTCCGAGGGCTGCAACTACCTGCTCGCCGTGGACGTGGACATGAACACGGTCGACGGGTACGCCATGTCGAGCAGGTAGTTGCAGCCCTCGGAG
>Ga0316363_10001374_pt1 | contig 21832 bp, 20 predicted proteins | sample Sb_taG_3_FD_200459 | JGI IMG/M metagenome (GOLD analysis project Ga0316363, IMG submission 200459) | Peat soil microbial communities from Weissenstadt, Germany - Sb_50d_a_PC metaG (v2) (version 2) | ecosystem: Environmental > Terrestrial > Soil > Wetlands > Peat | place: Germany: Weissenstadt...
CAGCCCACCGCGCGAAAAGCGCGCACCGGGGAGTTCACACCTCCGGGAATCAACTGTTCGGCGCGTTTCTGCAGCTTGCGGGATTGCTCTGTCTTGCGGGCCATCATTCCTCCACAGCAGCGGTAGCTAAGTCGGGGAGCTTCGGATACTCAGATCAATATAACAGTGACGGCGCGGTGGTCCGCAGCGCAGCGATCATACCGACTTGTGATCACGGCCCAGGTAGCCCCGAGGCCGAAGGTACAGTCGGTGGCGCCCTGTTCGCCTCACCAAATGTGGTAATAGCCTTCGCGGCGACCGAGTTCGACTTTAAGCCCGAACAGCTTGCCCAAGCTTTTGGCTTGCAGGATTTCTTCCTTGCGTCCGTCGGCCACGATCCGGCCGTTCGACATGAGCACGACTCGTTCGATTTCGGGAACGACATCGGGGAGTTCATGAGTGACGAGAATGATTCCAATTCCCGAGTTGGCCAGCGAGCGCATCGTTTCTCGGAGGCCGTGCTGCGCCGAAATGTCCAAAGAATTGCAGGGTTCGTCGAACAGCAGCGCGGGTGGCTTGTGGACCAGCGCCCGGGCGATCAAGACGCGCTTGGCCTCCCCCGACGACATTTCCTGCACGGCACGCTCCGCCAGATGCGAGACACCGAGCTGGGCCAAAGCGGCCTCGGCCAGTTCTCTGTGTTTGGGATCGACGGTGTGATTCGGGAAGATGCGCGTGCTGCTGAAAAAGCCGGACAGCACCACGTCCAGGCCGCTGGCGTCACCGGTACACGAAGACATCAGGTCGTTGGACACGATGCCCAGCAGAGAGCGCAGCTCAAAAACGTTCCAGCTCTTTTGGCCGAGGATGGTCATGCTCGACCCTTTGCGGACCATCGGATAACACTCGCGGGTGATGGTTTTGATCAGGGTGGATTTGCCGCAACCGTTCGGCCCCAGCACCGCCACATGTTCGTCCAAATGCACGCGAAGGCTGAAGTCGTCGAGTACGATCTTTTCTCCCCGCATCACGCGGACGTTTCGCAGATCGAGTAAAGGGGCTTGGCTTTCCACGCTGTCCAGTGATTCCACGTTACAGTATCGCAAGGATTCGCGCTGCCGAGCAGATCATTGCGCGCGGCATTGCAGGCAGAGGTCATGACTCTTGACCGCGAACTGCGGCAGTTGAGCGCTGCGGCTCGTGAATCCCACCCCTGTGCCGCAAGCTAGGTTGCCAGGGCGCCTCGCGGCCGTTATGGAATTCATCGGACTTTCACAGAATTGCAATACTCCTGCAATCTCTCGCGGCTATGTTGATGCCAGTTGCCCTTCTAACCGGGAGGGTTTATCAGGACGGCCTTGGGGGGCTCCGGGCTGTCCTTTTTAGTTTTTGGGGAACTTCTTCCCCGCCGCTCCGATCTTTGCAGCCCGCGTCGATTCTCGGAGGACGCAAGGCTTACTTCAAATACGCGCGTACCAGACCAATCAGATCCTCGGTCAGTTCTTCGGGCGATTCTGTGCCGCGGTTCGGATGCGTGATGTGCAGCCGGATGTGATCTTCCAGTATCTCCGCCATCAGGCTGTTGACTCCACCCCGAATCGCCGCCAGCAGCATCAGAATATCGGCGCACTCATCGCCATCAGTCACCGCGCGCTCGACCGCGATAATTTGCCCGCTCATGCGCTTGATCCGGGAAAGCAGCTTCTGTTTTTCTTTGGAAATTTCCGGGAGTTTGTCTTTCATAAAATTTTTGATTTTCCTGCATTTTTCTCTTGACACGTACCCTAGGGGGGTATGATATAAAACTCCTAGCGGGAAAGCCAGACCTCCCGTTAAGACTACCAAAAGGATCTATGAAAACAAGCTGTGGGTATGAGCCTCCGAGAACGTTCGGCGGCCTTCCGGTTTAGAAGAAACGCTCGGGTGTCCCGATAAGCCTTTGTATCCTGCCTGTCGCCTCACCTCTGCTTCTTCTGACTGACAACTGAAGAACGCGAGGGATCGAGGCCCGTGCCGCGAGGCACACTTCTTCCTTCCGCAAGATCGAAACCGCGAACTGCGGCACGTTCGACTCAGCCGTGACAGAGCTGCGCCGAACGAGAGTGTCGCCGTCGGCGGGAACGGGGGTACCCCGTGCGTTGGGTTTTCAAGTTTTGGATTTTCGTTGCTCTGATTCCATGCCTGGCAGCACTCGTAGGCATTTTGCTTCGTCGGCTGCGCGGAGATTCCAAGCTTGCGCTTTTAGCAACGCAAAGCCGGAATAAGCGTCAGGCTCGAAAACGAGGGTAAGCAGCGCCTGTTTGAGGAGAATGCCGTCTACCGACAGGACATTCAAGCCGCGAGCCCCGACGACTTGTAGCTTGTATGGAAAACGGAAGGTCGAAGGAAAGGAGGAAACAGACAATGTGCGCAACTGTACTTGCTCCACAAATAGCGATGACGACGCCGGTCGCGGTTGCGGCCCGGTACCAGGGCTCCAATTTAAGCCGCTTGGAACAGACCAGAGATCAGAAGTCGTTGGGTAGGAAATGGGTCGTGGTCATCGACGAACATGGCAACCAGAGGCTGCGGATGCGCTGGACTGTCACGCGGGTTCCTCCTGCCCCGGTTTGTAAAGCGACGCGGCCATGGGTCGAACTTGGGGTGGGCCGGGAGTCCGACTCAACTCCCGGCCCGCAGGCGCGAGTAGCGACTTCATAATTCGTCGAGGCAAGGCACGTGAATATTCTTTCCAAATTCTATTACCGGTACAGGAAGATCCTGAAGACGATCCGGCTGTACCTCATCATCGCCGGTCCCGGCATTATCGTCATGGTTGCCGATAACGACGCCGGAGGCATTACCACCTACACGGCGACCGGCGCGCAGTATAGCTTCCATCTGATCTGGTTCCTGATCTTGTTGGGGCCTGTTGCTTATTACGTTCAGGAGATGACCGTGCGGCTCGGGGCGGTCACGAAACGGGGCCATGCCGAGGCCATCTTTCATTCCTTCGGCGCTTTCTGGGGCTGGTTCTCGCTTCTTGATCTCGTGTTCCTGGACTGGCTGACCATGATCACGGAGTTCATCGGCATGACGGCGGCCATGAGCATCTTCGGCGTGCCGCCCATCGTGACCGTGATTGTCGGCTGGATCCTCATGGGAACCATGGTCCTCCAGGGACGCTACTGGACCTGGGAGAAGGCCGCGCTCGTGTTCTGCGGATTGAACCTGATCTACATTCCCGCAGCTTTGATGATCAACCCTCCGGTGGACAAGATTCTGCATGGCAGCTTCATCCCGCACTTGCCGCCGGGAGGGTTTACGAATGCTCTGTTTTTCCTGCTCATGGCCAATATCGGCACCACCATTGCTCCCTGGATGATTTTCTTTCAGCAGAGCGCGGTGGTGGACAAGGGCATGCAAGAAAAAGACATGCTGTGGGGGAAGATCGACACCGCCGTGGGCTCATTTCTGACGGTGGTTGTGGCCGCGGGCTGCGTGGTCCTGACCGCCACGCTGCTTCCCGGCCAGATGATCAACGACGCCGCCACCGCGGCCTTCCGCTTCCTGCCGATCAACCGTTATGTGGGCGCTCTCCTCGCGATTGGCCTGTTCGATGCCGGCTTCCTGGGCGCGATCTGCATTTCGTTGGCGAGTTCATGGGCCTTCGGCGAGGTCTTCGGATGGGCGCACTCGTTGAACCACAAGGTGAAAGAAGCGCCCTGGTTCTATGCCTATTACTTCTTCGACCTGTTGCTGGCTGGAACGGTTGTCTTGATTCCGCGTGCACCGTTGGTGCTCATTACCCTGTTCGTGCAAGTCATCGCGGTAACGCTGCTGCCGGCGGCGCTGGTCTTTCTCATTCTGCTCCTCAATAACGAGGAGACCATGGGCGAGTACAAAAACACTCTGTTTCAGAACGTCGCCAATGTCGGAATTGTCGTCATGATCATCATCATTTCCACTCTTTATGGGATCAGCGCGATTTTCCCGAAGATTCTCGGTGGTTAAGGAATTGCCTGGAGGGGAGAACCATGATCTTTAACTTCTTTCGCAACACGGCTGGAGCAGTCAGGGAGATCAACCAAAAGTACGCAAAGCCTCATATCGAAATGACGCGCGGGGTCCGGTTCTCGCTCGGAGGGCTCCGGTTTTATCTGGTGCTCCTGGTCGGAATCATGGTCTACAAGTTCATCACTTTGTTGCACTAGGTCGAGGTGTCTCATGAACGGAACAATAACTGTCAAGAACTCCGTGGAAGAGATCTTCTTCCTTACCGATCTTCTGGGAGCGCGCGCTTACTTTAACGACCGGAAGGTCGGCAAGCTGAAAGATATGATCGCGCTCGACCAGGGGAAGGTGGCGGAAGTGACTCATTTCCAGATTGCGCGCCCCTTCGGCGAAGCGCCTCTACTGGTTCCATTTCCGAAAGTGCGCTCGTTCAGCCCCCGGGAGATCATCGTGAACAATGGCGAGCCTAGCAGCTACGTGCGCGATCTGCGTCCGGAAGAAGTCCCGCTGCGAGACTACCTGATCGACAAGAAGGTGCTGGACACAGAGGACCGAGAAGTCGAAGTTGTCTACGACATTCGGCTGGTCCGCACGAACGGCAATCTTTATGTCAGCGACGTTGACATCAGCCGCTACGGCTTGCTCCGTCAGGTCGGGTTTCGAAGTCTGGCCGACTATTTTTACAAACGAGCGGATGACGCGAAGAAGAAGCTGATTCCCTGGTCCTATGTTCAACCCCTTTCACCGCAACTTGGAGCACTCCAGGGGAACGTCAAGTTGAACATTGTGAAGGAGGAGCTTTCTGAAATCCACCCGGCGGACTTGGCCGACATCGTGGAGAAGTTGGACAGTGGCCAGCGGGTGACCATTCTTGAGGGTCTCGACACCGAACACGCTTCCGACACGCTGGAGGAGATTGACCCGGCGGTGCAACGCGACATCGTGTTCTCTCTCCGCAAAGAGCGCGTGGCTCAACTCATCGGCGAGATGACGTCCGGGCAAGCAGCCGACATCCTGGCGGTTCTGCCTGGCACCGAGAAAAGGGCGATCCTCGGGCTGTTGGAACCAGCCAAGGTTGCGAAGATCGAAGAAATCCTGGAGAAGCATGACATCAATATTCTGGATTTCACGACCGGCAAGTTCATCAAGTGTCCGCCTGACATGACCGTGCAGCGAGCTCGCAGGAAATTCCGCGAAATGGCTCGATCGATGGATGTGGTGATGTACTTCTACGTCGTGAATGAGATGGACAAACTGCTCGGAGTAATCGACATCAAGGAATTGTTCATAGCTGAGGACGATGCGTTGTTGAGTAATTTGATGGTCGAAAACGTTATCAGCCTCAATACACAGAGCACCATGAAGCAGGCAGCAGATTCGTTCCTCCGCTATGGCTTCCGGGCGCTTCCCGTGACTGATGAAAACGACATCATTCTGGGTGTTGTTCCCTATCGTGACGTCATGAATCTGAAGCATCGCATTCTCGATTAGACGAGAGCGTAGCCGGGCCGCCGAGAATTGCACGGTCGAGGCTGCCGGACAGGCAACTCGGGCGGCAACTGTAACCTTCTTTTAACCGACTAGGGGCATACTGATGGATTGGACTGTGGGCGAAGTGGGGAAACGTAATCGCAAATCGATACGCTGGACTGCAAGGACGCTGCTGGCCGTGTTGTGGCTGATGGCTACCGCGACATGCATAATCCCGGCGTACGCGCAGCAGCCTGATGCACCTCTGCCAAATGGCGACACTCCCGCTGCAAGTGCGGGCGATCCGCCCAGCCCGCCCACCGATGCCAATGCCGATACCGAAGCGATGTTCCCGCATTTCAAGGACTCGCGCTTCTGGCTCTCCGGGCAGGCGAACTTCATCTTCCAGGCTCATCCCGGCTTTCACGCCGACTACAGCGGGAAGAACAGCCTCAGTCCACACTATGACAAAGCCACGTCGCGAGTCATGACGCTTTACACCGGCGTGCGGCTCAACCATTCCACCGAGTTTCTGGTGGACATCGAAGAAGCTGGCGGGGCGGCGCTCAGCACCGGCCTGGGCTTGGCGGGGAATACGGATCTGGACATCGTGCGCAATCCGCTGTTGAGCAAAGCGCCGTACCTGGGGCGCGGCATGATCCACAAAGTGTTCGCGTTGAGCAAGGATAAGATTGAGAACCAGCGTAGTTTTCTGTCGCTGTTCGATGAGTTGCCGCGGCGACGGCTGGAAATTCGCTTCGGCAAGTTCAGCCTGCCGGATTTCCTTGACGTGAACTCGGTCGGCTCCGACACGCATTTTCAATTCGACAACTGGTCCGTGGACAACAACGGCGCCTTTGACTACGCCGCCGATACGCGTGGCTACACCGTGGGCGTGGTGGCGGATTACGAGGACCGCAACTGGGGGTTCCGCTTTGCCGAAGGGCTCATGCCGAAGGTTGCGAACGGAATCGATCTGGTGTGGCGGCCGTGGCAAGTTCACGCGGAGAATTTTGAATACGAACTGCGTCATGGCATCGTGCCGAAAAAATCCGGCGTCGTACGGCTGCTCGCGTACACGAACTACGCCAACATGGGCATTTACCGCGATGCGGTTACTCAGTTTATAGATCACTCGTCCCCGGAGCCGGAGACGGTCCCGGAAATCACGAACCACCCCTGGCACATCACCCGCAAGTATGGCTTCGGCGTCAACTTGGAACAGAATCTCACACGGAACGTCACGGCGTTTGCCCGCTGGGGATGGGACAACGGAAAAACCGAATCATTCGCCTACACCGAAATTGATTCGACCTTCGCCGAAGGCGTTGGGGTGAATGGCGCGAAATGGCATCGCAAGCAAGACCGTGCCGGCATTGCCTTCGTGTCGAACGGCATCAAGAAGGATCACCAGGTCTATCTGGCGGATGGCGGGGACGGTTTCCTTCTGGGCGACGGTAGGCTGAACTACGGGCGGGAGAACATCGTCGAATCGTATTACACGGCACACTTTTGGCGCGGAATCTATATCGCTCCCGGATTGCAGTACGTCGTCGATCCCGGGTACAACCGCGACCGGGGGCCGGTGGTGGTGCCTAGCCTGCGGGCTCATGTGGAATTCTGAACACAGTTGTCGAGATAGATTCCGATAGGTCCGCAATGCGTCAGGCCTTCAGCAGTTCCCACCCCAAGGCGATTCCGTTCGAGATGTGGTCCCGCGTGGAGCCTTCGCCCACGTGCATGGCCAACATTCCAGCAAAAGACTGGGGGCTCGACTGGAATACCTGCATGGTGCGCTGCCGCAGATGGCTGTGTTTGGCCATGAACAGCATCATGCGAGCCATCAGGACGGGACGGCGGATCAGCGTGCGATGACCCTTTTGATAGCGAGCGAGGTCTCCGCTCGCCAGGCAATCACCCAGCAGCACGGCTTGCCGAAAGCCGAGGCAAATACCTTCTCCGGTAATGGCGTCCACTCCTCCCGAGGCGTCGCCCACCAACACCGTTCGACCACTATACACGCGCCGCAATTTGCGGGTGACGGTGATTGCGCCCCGTTCGCTGGAAGCGTGTTCCGCATCTTTGAGGCGCGCCGAAAGCTCCGGAAATTCCCCGAGCGCGTCTTCAAAACGCAGCCGCAACTTCGGGCTGGACGAGACCAGCGCCAAACAAACTTCTTCGCGGCTCACCGGAGTGACATAAATCTGGCAGTGACGGCCCCAGTGCAACTCCATGAAGTCGGTCCAGGGCGCAACGCGGTAGTGGCGCCGGAAACCGAAGCGGCGATTCTTTTTCTGGGGTGCATCCAGTTCGCGTTGATCCAGCTTGGCCCAGCCGCGGACACGGGAACTCGTTCCGTCAGCGCCCACCACCCAGCGCGCTCGCACCAATTCTCCGGCAACCAGCGCGCCTTCCGGATGAAGCTCGGTGACCGCCGCCTGCCACAGCAAGCGCACGCCGCATGCCGCCGCGTGGTCCACCAGGACGCGATGCAGATGTGTACGCCGGATTCCGTACGCCGTTCCGCGAGGAAAAGCAGCCTCGGCTCTTATGCCATCGCTCACGAAACGAATGCCGCGGAATGGATACGCTTCGCCTTCGGGAATTGTGATGCCGAGATCGCGCAAAGCCTCCACTCCGTCCGGCATCAGCCCCTCGCCACAAGGCTTGTCGATCGGCGGAACTGCGCCATCCGCCACCACCACGCTCAAACCGTGACGGCGCGCCGCGATGGCCGTCGCCAGGCCGGCAGGTCCACCGCCGACTACGAATACATCCCACGGATTCGGAAAACGGCTCACCATAAATTTCTTATCGACGAAACTTAACTTCAATTTTCCGCCAACGACCCTCCTACCATTCCAGCAAAACGAATTCCGAGCAGAAGCCCGGACCCATCGCAGCCAGCAAGCCGAGCGTTCCGGGCTCGGGGCGGCGGTTTTTCATGACTTCTTCGAGCACCACCAGCACGGAAGCAGACGACAGATTGCCAGTCCTGCGCAAGCATTGCCACGAAACGTCGAGTTCACCATTCTTCAGGCCGAGCGCGTCGGCGGTCGCTTCCAGAATCTTCGGTCCGCCGGTATGCAGCACCCAGCTGCCGATGTCGGCGCGAGTCAAGCCGCGCCCGGCAAGAAAATCGTCGAGATCGTGCGCCAGGTTTTTTCGAACCAGATTCGGAATTTCGCGAGAGAGAACAATGCGAAAGCCCTTTTCCGATACGTCCCAGCCCATCATTTCTTCGGTGTCGGGATAGAACACGGAGCGGGTTGCGAGGATGCGCGGGCCGGAAAGCCCGCACTCAGCGTCAGTGCCGGCCACGATCACCGCGGCCGCGCCGTCGCCGAACAGCCCGGACGAAATCAGGTTGGCCATCGAGATATCCTCGCGCTGCAGCGTGAGCGAGCAGAGTTCGACCGATAGCACCACCGCGGCCTGATCCGGGTAAGCGCGCACATAATCGGCCGCGCGCGAAATGGCCGCCGCGCCCGCCACACAGCCCAGTCCGAAAATCGGAACGCGGCGAATGTTTCGGCACAATCCCATCCGGTTGATTAACAATGCGTCAATTGATGGGCTGGAAATGCCGGTCACCGACGCAAAAAAGAACGCGCCCAGATTCCGGCCATGCAAACCAGCATCCGCCAGCGCGCCTGTCACCGCTTTCTCACCCAACTCCTTGGCCGTGCGAATCCAGTGACGGTTGGCCTCTCCCCAGGTTTTCATCTTCAGATATTCTTCTTTGGGAAGCGAGAGGAATCGTCCGTCGACGCCCACGTGACGATGCAAACGCCGCAGCACGTGCGGGTTTTCAATCTGACCGCCCCAGTATTCCTGCAGCGCCGCCAGCAACATCTCCTGGGAGTAGTAATGCTGGGGAAACGCGCTCGCCGCGCTGACAATTCGCATGGTTGTTCCCGTCCCGGAGGACCTGGCGATCTCGCCGCCGGGGTACCCGAAATTGTATGCCGATGAAGAGTTTAGATGCGGATCGGTGATGTTAGAGTATAAAAACTTCAGAAAGGCAGGACCAACCCGTGAAATTCATCGCCGGACTGATACTCGGTCTCCTCGTCGTGCCCTTCGGGGCTTATCTGTATTTCACCGGCGGCGCTGCTCCCGTTGCCACCACCGACTCCGACGTGCCCTTCGAAAATTTCTTCGCGCACAAGGCTTTGAATGCGCGCATCGCGAAAGACATGCCGAAAAATGTCCCGATCCAGGCGACCGAAGCCAACTACCTGGCCGGCGCCGAGCTTTACAAACAGCATTGCGCCGCTTGCCACGGCTTGCCGCTGGCGCCGAAGACGGCGATTGCCAAGGGAATGTATCCGCGGCCGCCGCAACTGTTAGAGGGAAAAGGCGTGACCGACGATGAGCCGGGCGAAAGCTACTGGAAGATCTTTAACGGCATTCGCATGACCGGCATGCCCGGCTTCAGCAAGTCGCTTTCTGAAACTCAGATGTGGCAATTGGCGCTCCTGCTGGCCAATGCCGACAAGCTGCCAGCCTCGGCAAAAGCGTTGCTGGTCGCTCCATTGGGGGCAAACACGCCAGCGGCAAGCGTACCGCCGGCGACGAGCGCACCGGTCTTTCCTAGTTCCGTGCCTGGTTCCGCGCCGAGTTCCGCGCCGCCGCCAAAATAAGCCGGTTGAAGGACCTTAAAGAATTCGTCATCCGTCAAACGAAGCCAGTGAGCGCTAACCATCAAGCCTCGTCTCGCGCTATCGTGTAGGCATGGCGTTTGGCCGTCCCAGAAAACTCTTCACCGAAGCGGAGCTTTACGACTACGCCGTAGGTGCGCTAGCGCGCCGCATGCGCTCGGTCGCGGAACTGAAGCGCCTGCTGCGGAACCGTGTGGAAGCCGATACGGAATTCGGCAAGACGCTGGTGGAACTGATAGTCGTCCGCCTGAAAGACCAGGGATACCTGAACGACGCCAAGTACGCGGCGGCCTTTTCGTCGTATCGCCGCGACAACGAGAAATTCGGGCGCATGCGCGTCGTCACCGACCTGAAGGCGAAGGGAGTGCACGGCGACGTCATCGAGAAAGCAGTTTCCTCCGTTTATGACGACGTGAAAGAAGAAAATCTCGCTCGCGACTATCTTCGCCGCAAACGCCTGCAGAAGCCCAAAGACAAAGATCAGAAACAGGCAGCTCGCATCTTCCGCCAGTTGATGCGCGCCGGATTCGGATCAAAAACCATCTTCACGATCCTGAAAAAATGGGAGGTGGACGAAGAAACTCTCACCGAACTCGAGAATGAAACTTCCGAGGCCTCCCACTGAGCCAGGGACAGCTCGAAACGAGTTCTCGGTGAAATTAGGACACCATCAAGTTTTTGTCCTGGTTGCGCGCATCCCCATACTCTGATACAAATCTGCAACTAGAACTCTTTAAATTTTTCTGGAGGTACTATGAAAACGAAGTTCTCTTTGAAGTTCGCTTTAATCATCGCTGCTGCGCTGCTGGCTTTGACTGCGTTCTCCTATGGTCAGGCCGGGACCGACGTGAAAAAAGCAGCCGACGATACTGGCAAAGCGACCGACACAGCGGCGAAAAAGACGGCGCACGCCACCAAGAAAGCAGCCGTGAAGACCGGCGACGCCACTGGAACCGCTGCCAAGGATACCGGCAAGGCAACTGAAAAGGCCGCCGACAAAACCGGCAAGGCCACCGGAACCGCTGCCAAAGATACCGGCAAAGCCACGGAAAAAGGCGCCGAAAAAACTGGCGATGCCACCAAGACCGCTGCTAAGGATACCGGGAAAGGCGTGACAAAAGGAGCCAAGGTGGTCGGCCACGGAGTGAAAAAGGGCGCCGACAAAACCGCAGACACGGTGAAGTAAATCAGCTTCTCACGACGGCGTCGAACTACCGGCTGCGAGCTGTTTGTGCAGTCAAGTGTTCGACGTCGTCGATTCTTGCTTTCCGCTGGTCGGCTGACTTCGTATTGAACCCCTGTGTTCCCCTGTGCCCCCTGTGGTGAAGGTTTGCCTATCATTTAGAATTAGGTTTCATGCTCACAGGCTCCGAAATTCGCCGCAAGTTCCTGGACTTTTTCATTCAGAAGCAACACCGCGAGGTGCACTCCTCGTCGCTCGTCCCCGCCAACGATCCAACGCTGCTCTTTACCAACGCCGGCATGAACCAGTTCAAGGACGTTTTCCTAGGTCTAGAGAAGCGGGACTACGCGCGGGCGACAACCTCGCAGAAATGCGTGCGCGCCGGAGGCAAGCACAACGATCTAGAAAACGTAGGCTTTACCAATCGTCATCACACGTTTTTCGAGATGCTGGGAAATTTCTCCTTCGGCGATTACTTCAAGAAGGACGCCATCGCCTACGCGTGGGAGCTGATTACGTCGCCGGAGTGGTTCGGGATTGATAAGGAGAAGCTGTACGCCACGATCTTCGACGGCTCTCCCCTGGACGACATCCCGCGTGACGACGAGGCGGAGCAGTTGTGGCTCGAAGTCGGTATTCCGAAGGAACGCGTCTTCGCCATGGGGATGAAGGACAACTTCTGGCAGATGGGCGACACCGGCCCCTGCGGTCCCTGCAGCGAGATTCACTACGACATGGGGCCTGCGGCATCCGATCAGGGTCACACAGACTGCAAGTTCGGGTGCGAATGCGGCCGCTATGTCGAAATCTGGAACCTGGTTTTCATGCAATACGATCGCCAGCCGAGAGTGGAAGCCCCTATGATGCTCGGATTCAAGCGCCTACCCAAACCGTCGATTGATACTGGTGCGGGGCTGGAGCGGCTGGCCGCAGTTCTGCAGGGCGTGATCTCAAATTACGAAACGGATTTGTTCACACCGCTGATCAAGCGCGCAGCAGAGCTGGTTGGGGAATCGCGCAAGAGAGCCCAACTCGAAGAGACATATGCCGTGTGGAAAGAACAAGGCTTGCCACCTTCGAGAACCGCAGGGTTGAGAAAGAAGTTGGAAGAGGAAGCGCAAGCTGAGTACACGGCATCTTTGCGTGTCATTGCGGATCATGCACGTGCGGCGACATTTCTGATCTCTGACGGGGTGCTGCCGTCCAATGAGGGCCGCGGGTACGTCCTGCGGAGAATCATGCGGCGCGCAATGCGTCGTGCGTGGGACCATGGTCAAACAAAGCCGTTCTTTTATGAGATGGTGCCCGCAGTGCGCGACCTGATGTGTGATGCATATCCAGAGCTTGAGGAGTCCGCGGAACAGGTGGCGAAAGCCGTTTTGGCAGAGGAAAGCAGGTTCGCTAGAACTTTGGGTGCAGGCCTGCGGGAACTCGAGGAGCAGTTCGTTAAGCTTATGACGGACGGCGTAGCAACGACCAAGGCCGGACGTACAGTAAAAGAGGGACGAGAGATCGCCGAAAGGGTGCTTTCTCAGCCAGAGCCAGAGATGGGCTCTTTGGTAGGTCCCCTACCAGGTGATGTCGCTTTCAAACTTTGGGACACATTTGGCCTCCATCCAGACTTCATCAAGGAGGCCTGTCGCGACCAAGGCATCCCTTTCGATCAAGCGGGTTTTGACCGCGCCATGGCCGAGCAGCGCGAGCGCGCTCGCGCCTCCTGGAAGGGCGGATCCAAACAATTTGCAAGTCCGGTGTACCTACAGCTGCCGGCCCTGTCAGCGCCTGGAACCATCGAACTATTCGAGGGCTACCGTCAGACGCAGTCACATGGCTGTTTGGTCCGGTTCATGGTACGAGGGGGGCAACCAGTTGCCCAGGTCTTAGAAGGGGAGGAAGGTGAGGTCTTCCTCGACCACACGCCTTTCTATGCCGAATCCGGAGGCCAAGTCGGGGACCGCGGATGGCTCTACTCCGACGATCACAACACAGTCGTCGCCGAAGTGACTGGATGCTACTACCCCGTGCAGGGCGTGCGCGCGCATCAGGTCGCCGCCAAGCAGGCAATTCGCGTGGGGCAGAAAGTCGACGCCGTTGTCGACACCGCGATTCGCGAGGCCACCATGCGCAATCACACGGCTACGCACTTGCTCCACGCGGGACTGCGAGAAGTTTTGGGCAAGCACGTGAAGCAGGCGGGGTCGCTGGTCGCTCCTAATCATCTGCGCTTCGATTTCTCGCACTTCACCGGAGTCGAAGACGAAGAGCTGCAGGACATAGAAGACATCATCAACAAAGAAGTTCTGCGCAACGAAAAAGTAGAGATTGTCGAAAATGTCCCGATTGACGTGGCCGTCAACGAATATCACGCGATGGCGCTGTTCGGCGAAAAATACGGCGACCGAGTGCGCGTGATCAAAATCGGCGATTTTTCGACGGAATTGTGCGGCGGCACGCACACCGGCGCTACGGGCGAGATCGGCCTGATCAAGATTTTGAAAGAGGGAAGCGTGTCATCGGGCGTGCGGCGCATCGAGGCCGTGACCGGCGAAGGCTCGCTGCGCCACTTCCGCAAAGATCACGAACTGGAAAGCGTCGTTGCCGCGCTGACCACGCATTCGGAAACGGCTTCTCCGGCCGAGGCGTTGAAACTCGAACTGGAAAAGAAAGACGCCGAAATCAAGCGCCTGGCGCGCGAACTCGATCAGGCGCGGATGAAGTCGGCATCGTCGAGCACGGCCAACATCAGCGACAAAGTCAAAGAAGTTCGCGGCGTCAAAGTTCTGACCCACCGCGTGGACAATCTGGAGCGCGCGCAGATGCGTGCGCTGGTCGATCAGCTTCGCGACAAACTCGGCTCCGCCGTAGTTGTGCTGGGCTCGGCCTCGAATGGCAATGTCTCGCTGATCGTCGGCGTAACCAAAGATCTCACCAGCCGCATTCAGGCGGGAAAGGTCATCGGCCCGGTGGCGCAGAGAGTCGGCGGCAAGGGCGGCGGGCGTCCGGATTTGGCCGAAGCGGGCGGAAAGAATGTGGCAGCACTGGACTCGGCGCTGAGTGAGGCTTACAGTGTCGTGGAGTCGCTGTTAAGGTAGATTTCCTCTGTGTTCCTCTGTGTTCCCTGTGGTTAAGGTTGTTTTCACCACAGGGGACCCTACGGCTTCGCTCAGGGCAGGCTCCGAGGACCACAGGGAAAACCATTCGGGGTCCGCAATGGATGATCGTATCCATTTCATCGAGCACCAGGGCAAGCAGATTCTGCTGCTGGACTTTTCGCACGCCAATGCACATGCGATGCAACTTCTACTTGAGCATGTGCGGATCACGGTGGCGCAGCACGCGCGCGAGTCGCTGGTCACGCTCGCCGACTACACCGGCGCCACAGTGGATCACGCGGTTGCTATCAAGCTTAAGGAAGTGCTGACGCTCGACCGGCCATTTGTGAAGAAGACGGCGTGGGTCGGCGCGGAGAGCATCCCACACGCGTTCATGGAAAACTTCCAGAATTTTTCCCAACGCGAGATTGTGACCTTCAAGACGCGGGAAGAGGCGATGGACTGGCTGGTGGCGGAGTAGTTCTCAGGTCTCAGGAAAATCTCTTCGCCGTGACTCAGCGGTTCTCTCGATTGACACAGCTCGACAAGGCTGGCAGCAGATGAAAGCCCCCGCTTTTTCCGGGACATGGTGAAACCACGACCAGGGACATTTCTATTGGGGACAAGACGGGGACATTTCTATCGTGGTATGACAGAACCAAAGCTGGGATTGACGGGAAACCCTCCGAGCGCCAGACTGAAATGATATGGCAAAGCTTCGGGTTGGCATCCTTTTTGGCGGACGCAGCGGCGAGCATGAAGTGTCGTTGCTCTCGGCGGCGTCCGTGCTGAATGCAATCGATAAGACGAAATACGAAGTGGTTCCCATCGGCATTACGAAAGACGGCCGCTGGCTCACGGCAGAACATGCCGAGAGACTGTTGAGGGGCGAACAGCAGGCCAGTGTCCTCCCCACACCGGAGAAGCATTTGCGGGCGGGCGATCCGGAAGCGACTCCGGGGGCGGCGGTGCTGGCCACGGGCGAGTCGGTGGTGGTTCCTCCGGAACCGGCGCGGCGCGAAGCTGGGATCGCGCCGTTTCAGACCGATGCGAATCTGCGGCGCGCTTCGGATCGCGCCATTAACGTGGATGTCATCTTCCCCGTGCTGCACGGAACCTTCGGGGAAGATGGAACGATTCAGGGTTTGCTCGAACTGGCCGACATTGCGTACGTCGGCGCCGGTGTGCTCGGCTCTTCCGCGGGCATGGATAAAGACGTTATGAAGTCTTTGTTCCGCGCGGCCGGATTGCCTATCGTGAAGCAGGTGACCGTGTTGCGCAACCAATTCGATCGCGCGCCGAAAAAAGTGCAGAAGCTGGTGGAGAGCAAGCTGAAGTATCCGGTGTTCGTGAAGCCGGCGAACCTGGGGTCGTCAGTGGGAATCTCGAAGGCGCATGATCACAAGGAACTCGGTCCGGCCATCGCGGAAGCCGCGAAGTTCGATCGCAAGATCGTGATTGAGGAAGGCGTCGGCGGAAAAAGGAACAAGGCGCGTGAGATCGAGTGCGCGGTGCTCGGCAACGACGATCCCAAAGCGTCGGTTGCGGGAGAAATCGTTCCTTGTAAAGAATTCTATGACTACGACGCAAAGTATCTGGTCGAAGGCTCCGAAGCGGTGATCCCCGCGAAGATCACGAAAGCGGAAATGAAAACGGTGCAGAGGCTCGCGATCGCGGCGTTTCAAGCGGTCGATTGCACGGGCCTGGCGCGCGTCGATTTTCTGATGGAGCCCAAGTCGAGGCGGATCTTCGTCAACGAGATCAACACCATGCCTGGCTTCACCGCGATCAGCATGTATCCGAAGATGTGGGTGGCGTCGGGCGTATCATATCCCGAGTTGATTGACCGCCTGATCCGCCTCGGGATCGAGCGGCACGAAGACAAGAAACGGAATCAGTACAGCCGATAAACGGGGATTCACCGGCGAGACGCCGAGGGCGCGGACGAAAACCAAAGGCCTAACCACAGGGAACTGAGGAACACAGGGGGATCCGTCGCTTCGCTCGGGCTGACGATGCTTTAAATAGTGGGTAATGACAAGCCCATGAGAATTGCTCGGCGCTCTCTGCGTCTCGGCGGTGAAAATATGCTTGACAGACTGTTGGGTCGGCTGTAGTATCTGATCCCAAGTTTGCTCTTTTTTGAGCAAATGGGAATTTCATGCAGAGTGGCTGAGGGACGAGCCCTAGGACGCCACGGCAACCGGATCCGGATCATATATCCTGACTGTCAGGTGCCAACTCTCGCCCGGTAACGGGGACCATGAGATTCGGGGTGAAAGCGATTTGTTGTTCGCATCTCCCGAGCCTCTTTTCCAATCCGGAAAAGGGGTTTTGTCGTAAATGGGGAATTTTCCCCGGCTCGTCCCGCAGTCACGGAAAGAAGTTGCAAAATGGAGACGAGCACCTACCAGCTCCGCTGCCGCGAATGCGGCAAGACCTGGGGTAACCAGCCGCGCAGCATCTGCGAAGACTGTTTCTCGCCGCTCGAAATCACCTACGATTACGATTCGCTCCGCTCGCGCCTTTCGCGCGAACTGATCGCCTCGCGCGCGCCCAACATGTGGCGCTATCGCGAACTGCTGCCGTTGCCGGCGGGATTTCAGCCGTCGCTGCCGGTGGGATACACGCCGCTGGTGGGAGCGCCGCGGCTCGGCCAAGAGATCGGATCGCGGCGGCTCTTCGTTAAAAATGATGCGGTGTGCCTGCCCACATTGAGCTTTAAAGACCGCGTGGTTGCGGTCGCGCTCGCGAATGCCCGCAGCTTCGGATTCGATACCGTGGCTTGCTCGTCGACGGGCAACCTGGCGAATTCTCTTGCGGCGCAGGCGGCTCGCGAAGGATTGAAAGCTTGGATTTTTATTCCTTCGGATCTTGAGGCGGCGAAGATTCTGGGCACGCAGGTGTATGGCGCGGAGGTAGTGCGCATCATCGGCAGCTACGACCATGTCAATCGCCTGTGCTCGCAAATCGCCGACGAACATCGCTGGGGATTCGTGAACGTCAATCTTCGACCGTATTACGCCGAAGGCTCGAAGACGGTGGGCTATGAGATCGCCGAGCAACTGGGCTGGCGATTGCCCGATAACATCGTCGTCCCGATGGCGGGCGGGTCGCTGATCACGAAAATCAAAAAAGCGTTTGATGAACTGATTCTCCTGGGACTGGTCGATCCGAAACCGGTGAAGTTTTTTGGCGCGCAAGCGACTGGGTGCTCGCCGATTTCCACGGCGATCAAGCAGTACAGCAACGAGATCGAACCGCAGCGTCCGAAGACGATTGCGCGGTCGCTGGCGATCGGCAATCCGGCCGATGGACATTACGCGTTGAAGGCCATCACCCAAAGCGGTGGATGGTCGGAAGACATTTCCGATCCCGAAGTTGTCAATGCCATCCAGTTGCTGGCGGAGAGCGAGGGCATCTTCACCGAGACCGCAGGCGGCGTGACGGTGGGAACAGCGCGCAAGCTGATTCATCAGGATCGAATCCTCCCGGATGAAAACACCGTGCTCTGCATCACGGGCAACGGGCTCAAAACCACTGACGTGCTGGCGAACGCGTACGAGGAGGAAGCGCCGATCGCTCCGAAGCTGATCGAGTTCGAAGCTTACTTGGCGACGAAGGCGGCGAGTTTGCCGGCGGCGTTCAAAGAGACGGCGTCGGCGGCTGTGGTTGCTGGTCGTTAGCCGCTGGACACCAGTCGTTGGTCGTTGGTCGTTCGCTGTTCGCAAACGCTCGCGCCCGCTTCACGTGAAGTGGGCTTGCTAACGACTAACGACCGACGACCAACGACTATCGCATTTTCATTCGGACTTTTGGCCCAGGAGGTTTTTTATGAGCATCACGGTTCAAATTCCTACGGCTTTGCGGCGGCTTGCGGCTGGGACGCCGCGCGTTGTCTGCTCGGCGGCGAATCTCAGTGAGCTATTCTCGGAACTCGACCGGCAGTTCCCCGACTTGAAGCCCCATCTGCGGGATGAAGCGGGGGAGACGTGCCGGTTCCTGAATATTTATGTGAATGAGGAAGATATTCGCTTCCTGGGGGGCGCTTCGTATTCGTTCCAGGACGGCGACGAGGTACTGCTGGTGCCCTCGATCGCGGGCGGATGGCAGTAGCGGTTGCGGCGGCAGCTTTGCGGTTTACGGAGTCCCGAGAGGCGCCGTTTTGGCTGTCTTTGGTTTGTTTTTCTCAGCTTCGTTGTCTTTTTCTGCTTCTTCTGCATCGAGACTCCTCCTGAAAATTCCTATTTGTACCGGGCATGTGGTAAAATCTAACTAACTGGTTAATTATATGAAGGGGTCAGCAGAGCTCGGCGGGCGAGTCGCCCGCCGCCACACGAGCGAGCGTGGGCGAACGGCTCGTCTGGGGACTCGGGGGCGGCCGGAGGAGAGCCGGGCTGCGATCTTGAAGGCGGCGATGGCGGAATTTTCCGAGCATGGGATTGCGGGGGCTCGGACGGACGCGATCGCGCGGACGGCGCACGTCAACAAGGCGCTGCTTTATTACTACTTTAAGGACAAGGATGCATTGTACGAAGCGGTGCTGGATCATGTTTTCAGCGGGATGCGGGCGCGGGTGATGCCGGTGCTCGAAAGCAAACTGCCTCCGCGGCAGAGGATGCTGGAATATCTGGGGGCGTATTTCGACTACATCGCGGCCAATCCGCGGTTTCCGCGGGTGGTGCAAGGGGAATGGATGCGGTCGGGCGCGAAGGGCAACGCGCGGATGCAGCGGGTGGCGAAGGAATATTTCCGTCCGATCTTCGAGAAGCTGGCGGATCTGCTCCGGGAGGGAATTGAGACGGGGGAATTTCGGGCGGTGAATCCGATGGACTTTGTCCCGTCGGTGGTGGGGGTGATCATTTTTTATTTCAGCGCTGCGCCGTTGATGAAGACGCTGGTGAAGGTGGATCCATTGTCGGAGAAGCGGATTCGGGAGCGGCGGGCGTTTGTGCTGGAGTTTATTTCGGCGGCGCTGTTTCGGTAAGCACCGCCGAGACGCCGAGGACGCGGAGAGGGGCTTTTGGCTCTTAGCTTTTAGCTCTTAGCTCTCGGTTTTCTCGGGCAGGGATGACAGCCACTGATAAAAAGCCAAGAGCTAAAAGCTAAAAGCTAAAAGCTAAGAGCTAAGAGCTAAGAGCTAAGAGCTAAGAGCTAAGAGCTAAGAGCTAAGAGCTAAGAGCTAAGAGCTAAAAGCTAAGAGCTAAGAGCTAAGAGCTAAAAGCTAAAAGCTAAGAGCCTCCCGACGAGAGCTCAACGCTAGGAGATTCATATGAGTGTTCGGAATAAATTTTTGATTCTGCTGGGGGTCATTCTTGCGATTGCTTCGGGGTACTACTTTTTTTCTACTCCGGGCGGGAATGATCTGGTTTTGGTGGGGACGGTGGATGCTAACCAGATCGTGGTGAGTCCGCAGATTCAGGGGCGGATCCTGAAGCTGCTGGTAGAGGAAGGAACGCAGGTAAAGCAGGGGGATCTGATCGCGTTGCTGGATCCGTCGGAACTGGAGGCGGAGGAGCGTGCGGCGGCGGCGACGATTGCCAGTTTGCGGTCGCAGGTGAGCGCCAACGAGTACACGCGGAAGTCGACGAAGGGATCGACGTCCAGCGACGTGTCGAATGCGCAGGCGAAGCTGCAATCGGCGCGCGCGCAGCTGGCGCAGGCGGAAGCGACTTTGACGCGGGTGGAGAGCGACAGCCGGCGGACCATTGGATTAGCGCAGGCGGGCGTAGCGTCGGAGCAGGAGAGGGTGCAGGCGGAGATGAATTTGAAGGCGCAAGAAGCGAGCGTGCAGTCTCTGAGGGACCAGGTGACCGCGGCGCAGGCGGATCTGAATTCGGCGATTGCGCGCACGAATCAGGCTACGGCAGCGCAGAGTACGGTCGCATCGACGCGGGCGCAGGTGGAGAACGCAGTGGCGCAATTGAAAGAAGGGGAAGTGCGGCTGGGCTATACGAAGATTTATTCGCCGGTGACGGGGACGGTGCTGGTGCGGGCGGCGCGCGAAGGCGAGGTGGTGAACGCGGGACAGGCGATCGTGACGGTGGTGGATTTCAGCGACACGTGGGTGTTGGCGTCGATTCCGGAGACGGACGCCGATCATATTGGACTTGGGGACACGCTGCGGGTGCGGCTGCCGGGAAGCACGGTGGTTCCGGGAAAAGTTTTCTACAAGGCGGCGGAGGCGGCTTTCGCTACGCAGCGGGATGTGGGGCGGCGGAAACGGGATATACGAACGATTGCGTTGAAGGTGCGGCTGGACAATCCGAAGGGGGCGTATGTGCCGGGTATGACGGCGGAGGTGCTGGTGAGCCCGCAGCAGTTGAAGGGGGGATAGTGCAAGGTTTCAACGTTTCAAGGTTTCAGGGTGTACACCATGAGTGAAGGCGTGAACAAGGCTAACGAGAACACCATGAACGGCATGAGTGTTGCGGCGTCGGAACTTAGCCTGCGTGGCGACGTTGCGGCGGACGCTCCTAATGCTATTGAAGTGGAAGATATCGTAAAACGATATGGCGAGTTCACGGCGGTGGACGACGTTTCGTTTGCGGTTAAGGAGGGAGAAATTTTCGGGCTGCTGGGGCCGAATGGGGCGGGGAAATCGACGTTGATCCGGATGATGACGACGCTGATTTCGATCACGGCGGGAGCGGCTCGGGTGTCGGGGTACGATGTGGCGGGGGATCCAGAGGCGGTGCGGCGGACGATTGGCGTGATTCCGCAGGCGCTGACCAGCGATCTGGATTTGACGGTGGAAGAAAATCTCAGTATTTACGCGAAGCTGTATGACGTCCCGACGAAGCGACGCAAGGAGGCGATTGAAGAGCTGCTGGAGACCGTCGATCTGACGAAGTGGCGGGGAGCGCAGACCAAGACGCTATCGGGCGGGATGCGGCGGCGGTTGGAGATTGCGCGGGGGCTGGTGCATAGTCCGAAGATTTTTTTTCTGGACGAGCCGACGACGGGGCTGGATCCGGTGTCGCGCGTGGCGGTGTGGGAGATGCTGACAAACATCAAGGCGAAGCGCAAGCTGACCATCCTGATCACTACGCACTACATGGACGAAGCGGACCGGCTGTGTAACCGGATTGCGATTGTGGACCACGGGAAGCTGGTGGCGCTGGATACTCCGGAGGCGTTGAAGGCAAGCGTGCCCGGATCGAACGTGATTGAGGCGCACTTCGAGCATCCGCCGCCCGATTGGGAAGAGCGGCTGCGGGCATTGCCGGGAGTGACGTCGGTGCAGAACCAGAGCGCGGGGATGTTCCGGGTGCTGACCTCGAATGGCTCGGGCACGACGACCGATCTGGTGGAGATGGCGGTCGTGGCGGGGGCGGCACTGAAGACGCTTACGGTGCAGAACACGACGCTGGACGATGTGTTTGTCCACTATACGGGGCGGCAGTTGCGCGATGAACTGGTGAAAGCGCATGGGTTCACGATGCCGGATA
>Ga0316363_10001376_pt1 | contig 21802 bp, 20 predicted proteins | sample Sb_taG_3_FD_200459 | JGI IMG/M metagenome (GOLD analysis project Ga0316363, IMG submission 200459) | Peat soil microbial communities from Weissenstadt, Germany - Sb_50d_a_PC metaG (v2) (version 2) | ecosystem: Environmental > Terrestrial > Soil > Wetlands > Peat | place: Germany: Weissenstadt...
GTAGCGTGTGTGCAAATCACAACCTATAATCATCATCGCTCGGCTCCTTCCCTCCGAGCCTTGGTCGCTTGAGCGCTTCCAAGTCTACTCGCTCGTTAGGAGCCGACACGGTTATCTCATCAGCCTACGCTGGCACGTTGGAGTATTGAAGGTTTGACCGTTAATACGTGCAGAATCGAGACCAAGTAACGAGATCACTTTCTACTGGCCGACATATCATTACCGATCGGCTGTAGGTAAGTGCATTGGCGAATATCGCTAGTGGACAGTAAAACGCATTACCCGACTGATCCCCACGGTGCGCCGAATTTCTTGATGGAACGGCGAATGCTAGGGCAGCACCATTATTTGGTACTCAGGTAATTCGTTTTGACAAGTCTTCAAGACGCCATCGGATAATCCCTGTGCCACGATTATGTATTTCTTGGGGTCAAATTGATTGCGCTTAAGAAAAGCCGCAAAGTTGAAAGCATCGCTAAACGTCAAAAAGTTCGGGAGTATTAGGTAGGTCCTGTCGCAACCCGAAAGAGATGGCAGAGAACAAGTACGCGCTTTGATGTCATGCTCTGTGAATTTGTGAAAGCACGGGGTCACTTCCGGAATATCATCCCGTCTATGGATGAGGGCGATTGTCAACTCGTTTCCGACGCCTCGTTGAAGCGGAGCCAAAACAACATGATCGGAATGGTAATCAAGGAGGCGCTGCATGGCTGCAGCACCTCCTCTTTTGTGCTGTTCCCTGAGAATATCTTCATAACGAAACGGCTTGCCATTGTCAGAGAGGACAATTTTGTTTGGCCGAATCGACAAGACGAATTCGGTCGCAGATCCATGCCCAAAAGCATTGCGGACCAATTCGATGGCCAGATCCCTAACAGCCTCGGCGAGTCCTTTTCCCCAAATCTCGTGAACACAACTGTGCAAGATCGCATTGCCGATTATTTCATTTTCCGAACCGACACCCTCTAGCTTTATCTCGTCCTCTACAAGCGGCAATTCTGCAGACCGGGCCGGCCCAAACTCGATTTCTTTTCCAAGTTGCTGCCGCAGACTCGCCTTTAGCTCTCGGATTCGTCGCCAGAGTTTAAGCATGGGGATTGTATAGGTGACTTCATCCCTGTCAATTAACCGAGCATGGGTTGCACACATCCAAATTCCGTTATCGATACCTTTGAGCTGGTCCGCGGAAAGTCGATTCTCATTGGCCCTTCGTGCTCCGGGACCCGACGATGCGGCGACAATGTGAGCGGCATCCCCGGAATTGGAGACCCTGTCAGGGCCCTCTTCACTCGGTCCGATAGTGGCCTGTGGACATTGTGGAAACGAGCAGCGATTATCAGCGCGTTTTGCGAGCGCTTCCTTTACGGCCGGAGAGAAGTCAGCTTCACGGGACATCGTCAACCTGCGAAATATCTTGCTCGAACGTATAAAGTCGGACCCGCCATTGCTTCGTCGAGGTAGCAACGATCCTAGACTTTGCTTCGCCTTCAAAACGCCCAGATCAGTCGGATCAGTCCCTTCATACAATCTCAGTCCGGTATGTCGGGCTCACTCCCCACACGGCCGAGACTGCGAGGTTCGCGCGGGCAGAACCAGCCCTGTTTACAACAGAAAACGAAGAGCTGATTACCGCACTCTGGGTGGAACAATATACGAGCCGATTCTCAACGATGGTTCCTACGTAGCGTCCGTCGATACCAAAGACCTTTTCTCCTCGAATGCGTCCAACAATCTTTCCAGAGCGACTATGAACGTTGTCACCCGAAACCTGAAGCCGCCGCCCGTCTTTCTGTATAGGTCCATCTTTTGCTCCCGGTTTCAATGGTACTCTGCTGTCCATGCCCTGAAAACGTGCAGGCCGCGCATTCTGTAAGAAACCGCAGAATCAGTCCCCGTAAACGCGCATGGAGCCGTGCATTTTACCGGCACGCAACTGATCCTGGAATCGTGGCGCAATGCCCGTTTATGGCTAAACTTCCGTGCAGCCGACGAGCCGGCGGGTGATGCGTGTCGATTGTATAGGCAGCCGAGAAAGGTGCTCTTCTAGCCAGAACGGGGATTCGCACCGACCGTCCGAATTGCGAGTGCGTTGTGGTCGCTTTCGAGAGCCGTCAGATATGCGTCGGCCAGATGAACGAGTTCTTGCTTCAGAGCAGGAGATCTCAGGGTTCCTCTGCGAGCGGCATCGTGAACCACACCCTCAATCGCAGAGGAGAGCACTTGCGCTCGGACCTCGCTGCGCGGATTCGCGCCGAATCTCTCGCTCGGCGCGATCAGCTTGGCGTAGAGGTTCGAGTACTCACTCTCAAACTGCTGGTGTACGGATTTTGAAATTCTTCCCCGCGGAACGTCTTCCAGCAGCACGCGATGAAGCGAGGGATGAATGGAATGGGCGGCGATCATCCCCGACACCAGACCTTCGATGCGTTCAATGCGGGATGTGTGTTCGTCTGCAAACCGCAGCGCAGAGAGCACATCGTCAAAATGACGCCGCAGGATTGCCTCAACCAGCGCCAGTTTGTTGGGAAAGTACTGGTACAGCGACCCGATGCTCACACCCGCGGCTTCTGCCACCGCATTGGTGGTGAATCGCCCCCACCCTTGACGGTCGAGAATGCGAGCCGCGGCCTCCAGTATTGCTTCGACGGTTGTGCGGGCGCGCTCCTGTCGTGGTTCTTTTCTCATTCTTCCCTGCTCCAAAATGCGAGTAGTCAACAATACACCTCCATGGGAATATGAGCATAACGCTCGCATGTGCTCAGGTTTCTTGTCAAGAGCTCGCGGCGAGCGAAATTTCCCTTATGGAGTATCCATGATGGCTGTGCCAAGAACCAGTCGAGAAGTCAGATTGGCTGTTCGGCCCCTTGGGCTGCCCGGGCCAGAACACTTTGATGTCGTTGAGGTCCCGATGCCCATACCACGGGTTGGGGAAGTGCTCATTCGAAATCGATATTTCCGAATCTCCGCCTCGCTTCGCATGATGATCAGCGAAGGGGCCGAAAGCGTCGAGGGTGTGCCATTCCCGGCTCTTTCTCCCGGGGACACGCTGTTCGAGGAGACGGTTGGCGAGGTTTTGTCCGCTCCCGCTGGTTGCGGGTTGTCCCCTGGCGATAAGGTCCTGCACAATCTGGCATGGCGTGAGTTCGCGGCGGTCCCGGTGTGCGGTTGCACCTTAGTCGATGACGCGCTGCCTGATGTGGCGGCGCATCTGGGACACGGGTGGACGGCTTACGCGGCCCTGACTCGTGGAGTAAAGATTCTGCCTGGCGATACCGTGTTCGTAACCAGTGGGGCTGGCGCTATCGGATCGATGGCGGGGCAGATCGCGCGCCTGTTGGGAGCGGACCGGGTGATCGGCAGCACAAGTTCGCAGGAAAAAGCGAAACGATTGGTTTCAGAGTTGGGGTATGACAGCGCGATCGTCCGTGACGGAAAGCCCTTGGCGACTCAGCTCGCCGAGGTTGCGCCCGATGGAGTGGACGTTTGTCTGGATACAGTGGGCGGCTCGCAATTGCAGGCAGCCGTTATGTCTGCTCGAACTGGGGCTCGCTTCGTTGTGGTCGGCGCGTTGTCGGGACAGCTCGCCCCTCAAGGCACGGGCAGGACCGCGCCAGTACAGCTTGATTCGTTTGACATTCTGCTGAAGAAGATCACGATGCGTGGTTACAGCGCGGATGACGATCCGGAGGTTCGCGGTGAATGGACGCACCGCTTTGCCGATTGGCTCCGATCAGGCGACATTTGCTTCCCGTATGTGACAATTGACGGCCTGGAAGCTGCGCCTGGCGCCTTAAGAGATGTGACCGAAGGGCGGCATTTCGGGGTCGTATTAGTGAGGCTTTGATTCCTCCCCGTCACGAACTTCGGTGCATTGATCGTGAGTGAATGCGCCCAACAACGAACCGCTGGTGATGCCGTCGGTCGGTCGGATAATGGCAGTCCGGAAGTTTATGCCACGGAAACAAACTTTCAACGACGCTGGCCAGAAGTCGGCTTCGAGGAAGCCGACATCCCCTAAAGGCATGGGCGTTTTGAAGTGTTGAACCAGGAGTCATCCGCAAAGGCCAGCCCTGTCGTGTCACTTCCCGATGAGTTGGCCGAGGCCGCCCCTGTCAAGAGATCCGACTGTCCGTCTGCAAGACGATGGCGCAGACGTGCAGCAGAGCCAACGAGTATAAGTCGACGTTACGACAGTGACTGTCTGGATTTGCGTTGCGACTCTTGGCGATAACCGCTACATCAAGATGTAACCCAAGCCATTGACAGGACACTGTCATTCGTCTAGACATTAGAACGTCCGCCTCACCGAAGAGCAGGTCCCAACCACGGTGTGCACGCCTCTGAGGCGAGAGCTTTGAACCTCGGCCCCTCTAGTTAGTTGTAGCGGCGGCGACAATTCGTCTTTTGGTCTAGCAAATCGCGGCCGGAACCCTGGTTGCCCTGGGAGCGCTCGGCTAAAAAATGTGCATGTATCGACTCCTTCGCCGACCGGAATTAAGCAGACTCGAACTGGCAGGTCGTGAGGAGGCACTAAAATGGAGAGCGCAACGTCGAGGAAAAAACGTAACGGAGTACCACCCCTTGATGACAGGAAGGAACACGGGGCGGTGCACCGGATATCCCTGCTAGTTCAGCTGATGCTAGCCTCGCTCGTGGCACTCAGCGGTTTCTCGGCCCAAGGCCAAACTGCTTGTGTCCAGCCTCCATCGGGTGCCATTGCGTGGTGGTCCTTCGATGAGACGACTGGGAACATAGCCGCGGATAGGATTGGGAACAACCCTGGCGCGTGGGTCAACTCGCCTGTGCCGGCGCCCGGAGAGGTACGCGGCGCGTTGCTTTTCAAGGGCACCAATTACGTTCAGGTGCAGGACAGCCCCTTGTGGAACTTCGGCGCGAACAATTTCACGATTGAGCTGTGGGCTAACTGGGCCACGCCGCCGGGAGGATCTGTCGGAGAACCTGCCGCTATTCTGATTGGCAACGATGAAGGGCCAGGCAACCGGAATAAGTGGTTCTTCGCTGTCGGGGGCGGGTATTTGTATTTTCATATCAACAGCCCAACCCTCGGCCCCCAGTTCTTTCCGCTGGTTCCATTTTCTCCGGTCGTCGGCCAGTGGTATCACCTGGCCGTCGTCAGAACGGGCAGCACTTATACAGTATTCATCAACGGGGTAGCCAGTGGCACGGCAACGAATGCCAATGTAATTGCCGATCCGAATGCCCCGTTAACGATCGGAGAAGGTGAGGACATTGGGTTTATGAACGGACTCCTTGACGAAGTCACAGTCTACAACCGTGGACTTGAACCTGAAGAAATTCGGGCGATTTACAACGCAGGAAGCGGCGGCAAGTGCATCAGTTTGCAAGTTAGCCCTAACGCGGGGGGCGATACCGGCAACGTTTCCGTGCAGATAAATAGCGTCGGGTTCGAGCAAGGCGCCACAGTTAGCCTCGTGATGACGGGACAGCCCAGCATTCCCGGCAATCCCATCGCGGTTGGAGCCAACGGCACCACCATTGCCACTACCTTTAACCTCACAGGTGCGACGCAAGGGGCGTGGGACGTCGTAGTAACCAATCCTGACGGAACATCTCAGACGCTCCCCCAGGGTTTCACCATTCAGGCAGGCACCGAGCCTCAGATCTGGGTGGATATTGTGGGTATTGATCTGATTGTTCCCGGACGGGCTCAGCCGTTTCAGATTTTCTACGGCAACACTGGAAACGTCGATGCAGTGGGTGTTCCGCTTGGGATTGCTGGCATTCCCCCAGACGGCACCCTTAGCTTAGGCTTTAATGTGCTACCGCCACTACCGCTGGCCGACCCATCGGAGGACTTTAGCCAGGTCCCTACCTCCATTAACACCGGCACACAAATCGTAGGTGCCTTCCTCATACCAGTAATACCGGCAGGCTCTACTGGAGCGCTTCAGATCTCGATTACTATTCCCGAGTTGGAAGACTTTCAGCTGCAAGCATGGACAAATTCTCCTTGGTTCGGATCGCAGCAACAAATGCAAAGCCTGAGACTCATGTCTTCGTCGAAGGCTCTCCGGCGGTCAATGTCTTGGCGGGCGAGGTTGGACATGCCGTTGGATCTCGGGACCGGGGATTTGCTCGGTTGCGCTCTCGGAGTACTGGATGCGCTGTATTTTAACAAGAACCCCAATACGGAATGCGTACAGGACGAGTTCCAAGCTTACGAGGGACTTCTTACGAATGAAGCGGACCTAAAAACGGAGGGCAAGCTTAATGCGCCGGACGTGGTCAGCGAATTTTGGGCGCTTGTACATGGGGCGTATCAATGTGCGTATGCAGCCGCCTGTGACGTTTGTGAGACCGCTGTCGCCGACGAAGTCATTCCTGAATCCTGCGTCGTGTGCGAGGCCCCTCGGCTTGCGAAAGACTTCAACGCAGCCTATTCCTTTGTCACCGCCGACCAATCCTGTGCGAAAGTCGCTTACCAAACCGCAAAAGCAGTTGCTACGATGCACGCCATCCAAAGTAAGGACCCAAACAGCAAATCCGGTCCTAACGGAGTTGGCCCGGCCCAATGGGTTTCCGGTCAACAACCCCTTACTTATGACGTTTCATTCGAAAATCTGCCAGCCGCAACCGCTCCTGCGCAACAGGTGGCAGTTACCGACCAGCTTGACGCCAGCAACGTGGATCTCAGCACACTGAGTCTGGGGCCCATCGCGTTTGGGAGCAACCAATTGATTCCTCCGGCCGGTTCCAGCACGTTTGCCGCGACCGTAGACCTTCGGCCCGCAGTGGACCTCCTGGTTGAGGTAACTGGAAGTCTGGATCCCAACACCGAACTCCTGACCTGGAAATTTATTTCGATCGACCCCGCAACAGGGAACCCTCCGACCAACCCAGCGATCGGATTCCTGCCCCCCGACATCAATCCGCCGCAGGGGGAAGGGAGCGTTCTGTTTACGGTGATGCCGAAGCAGGGGGACGCGACTGGCACGCAAATCACCAACCAGGCAACCATCGTGTTCGATGCGAATCCGCCAATTTCCACGCCGACATGGCTCAATACGCTCGATGTGACCCCGCCAGTCAGCAAAGTGGGCCCGCTGCCAGCGACGGAGAAGGGGACAGCTTTTAAGGTGAAGTGGTCGGGAACAGATCAGGGATCGGGAATTCAGAATTACACGATCTATGCCTCGGACAACGGTGGACCGTTCACGGCCTTCCTCATCAACACGTCCGCGACGTCAACCTCATTTACCGGACAAGCAGGTCACACCTACGGTTTCTATAGTATCTCCCGCGATCTCGTAGGCAATGTCGAGAATCCAAAAACATCTCCCGAAGCCACGACTCAAGCTACAAAAGGCGGGCCGCCGAGTCTTACGATCACACCGGCGAGTCTGGCTTTCGGCTCGGTTGCGGTTGGTTCTACCTCCGGCTCTAAGACAATCAAGTTGACGCTCAAGGGTCCCACTCTCTCCGCGCTGGCAATCTCCTCGATTGCGCCGAGCGGCGACTACTCAGAGACTGACAACTGTCCTACGAACCTAGGTGCCGGCACAAACTGCACCATCACTGTGGCGTTCGCACCAAATGTTGTCGGCGCGCTGAACGGTGCGCTCAGCATCTACGACAGTTTCCCCAACTCTCCGCAGGTTGTTGCACTGACCGGAACCGGATTGGCGTTAGTCTCCGCCGCACCTGCCAGCATAAGCTTGTCCAGCCCGGTAGGCAGCACAAGCAATCCCGCAACCGCCACCGTGACCAACAATACTGCCGCCGCCGTGAGTCTGAGCTACAGCGCCAGCGCCACCTTCAGCGCCGCGCCCGGTTCGCCCAATGGCTGCGGCAGCACCGTCCCCGCGAATGGCAATTGTAAGGTTGCCGTGACATTTACCCCCGAACAGCCCGGTACGATCAACGGCTCCCTCGTTGTCACCGGAGCATTCCCTACCCAAGTCGTGAATCTCACCGGAATAGCCACAGGTGGCACCGCACCGGCTCTTACCTTCAGCCCGGCTAAGCTAATGTTCAAGACGCCGCAGGCAATCGGAACAACCAGTTCCCCACTAACCGTGATCATGACCAATAAGGGGACGGCGGCCGTTGCCATCTCTGGACTTTCCGCATCCCACGGCTTCATGGCCACCCCGAGCGGAACGACGCCTTGCAGCGGCTCACTCGCCGCCAAGGCGAATTGCACCTTCCAAGGGACATTCACTCCACAAGTGATAGGAGCGACCAGCGGGAGCATCTCGGTCGCGAATAGCGGAGCGATCAACCCGCTGCTCTACGACATGTCGGGAACGGGCATAAATGCAATATCGTTCTCGCCCGCGAGCCTGACTTTCGCCGCCCAAGCCGTTGGGACGACGAGTGCCCCGAAGACGGTCACATTGTCCAACAATCAGTCGGTTACGGCGAACATCGCCAGTATTGTGGCAAGTGGAGATTACTCGACCGTTCCGGGTGGGGCAAGTCCGTGCGGGTCGGCAGTTCCGGCAAATTCGAGTTGTACCCTCATCGTAACCTTCAACCCAACGAAAACCGGAACCATCAGAGGTGTGGTCACAGCGACTGACGACGCCCCCACCAGTGCGCAGGTCCTTCCCCTGACGGGCAAAGGGCAGTAGTGTCTTGTGAATGCGAGGACCTTTGGGGAGACCCCCCGAACTCACCCGCGGGGTAAATTGTTCACCCAAACTACGGCGTTGTCGATCTCACCAGATTTCGGGACGAAACGAGGTAACACTGACCCATTGCTGCTTGCATCTCTTCGGTTCTATTGAAGCTGCCTGGTCGGCATTTATCAAGGATGATCGCGCCTGTCCGCTAGTATTCCGCCCGGGAAACGCCCGATTCGTTCAAGCGAAACCGCTGACTCCCCCGAAGTCGGCTTCGGGGAAGTCTGCCGCTGACAATCGCTGAGATTCCTCCCGAGCGACGGGCAATACAGAAGTTGGCTACATTTTCGGGATTCGTACCGATAAACGCGCCAGGGTGCAATGGGCTGATTTGCCGATTTGGACCATGCTTTTTGCCACGGCGATTGGAGGCCGTCTCCATGACAAAGAGCAAGCGGACGCCCAAAGCAGTCCTAAAACTGCCCGACCTTGAACAATCCAAGTCAGCGGTGCTGAATAGCTTGACATCTCCCAGTTCCCAACGATCCTACGATCACGCGATCAGAGAATTCATCGAGTGGTACTGTTCAGAGCCCAGGCTTGCTTTCAATAAGACTGTGGTCACGCGGTACCGGATATCTCTCGAACAACGGAACTACGCTTCATCTACCATTAATCTGCGCCTGGCGGCGGTCCGAAGGCTGGCCTATGAGGCTGCGGATTGTGGTCTACTGAGTGCTGACTTGGCTGCCGGCATTCGCCGTGTTAAGGGTGCGAAGCGACTGGGTGTGCATGTTGGCAATTGGCTTACTGCGGAACAAGGCAAGCGTCTTTTGCTGGCGGTAGACGACACGAGCCTACGAGGCAAACGTGACTACGCCACGTTGGCAATTCTGCTGGGTTGCGGACTTCGTAGGGCGGAACTGACCGCGTTACGCATTGAAGACTTGCAGCAGAGAGAGGAACACTGGGTGATAGCCGATCTCGTTGGCAAGGGCGGCCACATGAGAACCATTCCAGTTCCAGACTGGGTGAAAGATGGGATCGACGCGTGGACAACGGCGGCTGGAATTACTGCCGGCACTCTCCTGCGTTCGATCAACAAGGCTGGCAGGATCTGGGGAACCGGCTTCACCCCGAAAGTCATTTGGGGAGTCGTAAAGGAGAAGGCCAAGGAGTGCGAGCTTCCATCCCTTGCGCCGCACGACCTTCGGAGGACATGCGCTCGGCTCTGTCACTAGGCCGGCGGCGAACTGGAGCAAATTCAGTTCCTGCTTGGGCACGTTTCTGTGCAGACAACGGAACGCTACTTGGGTTGCAAGCAGCGATTTCGAAACGCGGTGAATGATCGGATTGGCCTGGAACCAGACCCGTTGGGAACGCAGTAGATTCCACCCTGCTGGCCGACTTGCGGGGAGTAATCTCCCCCAAGCCCGTTTCGGGATAGCTTCCTGTTTGCCGACCAACCGGGAGCTATCAGTAAAGTTCGCATCCGACAAATGCTCGGGAAACTTTTGTAGTGCCTCAAAGTCCGCGCTGGTAGCGTAGTTCGTTGACCGTTATCCCCCACATCGAGTCCGTTCGGCGTAGGCCATCGGGTGCCCACCGATCAATTCGATAAAAGCGCTCCGCACGAACGTTGCCCGCCAGGACCCACAGAGCCGCATTTCGAAATCCGAGTCCGAAAAGGTTGGCACGAGCGGCCGACACAAGGGCCATTCCAATACCTCGGCCCCACTGTACGGGATCCACATAGAGCGCACACAGCTCTCCGTGGCCCGGCAGATCCGGATCGCGCGACGGCGCCGTGGTGGCAAACCCATGGATCAACCCTTCTTCGGCCGCCACGATCGTCCGCCGCTTTAGAGGGTCAAGGCTCGCGAAATCATACTTCTGTGCTCGATCTTCGGGTCGAAGTTTGTCAAGGTAGTCATCAGGAAGGAGCGTCCGGTAGGCTGCCTGCCATGACCGGACGTGCACACGAGCTACAGCCATTGCATCATCTGGTTCAGCTGGCCGGAGTAGCATGTTCAAATATGGCATGTTTACTAAGTTTCTAAGCTCCAGCCCGAAGGACTGCCCCGAGGACTGCGCCTGAATCCCGCCTAGTCAATTAAAGTGCCAATCCCGTGTTCTGGCTGACGGGCTACCCTTAGCTGATCTTGTAAAGGGAAGGGTTGCCGACCATCCGGGAGTGGAGCGACTTCCCTCTACACTTCGGCTTCAGGCGAGAGTTGGTTGCTCCTTAAAGTATCGATCTAACCTTTGAAAAACTCCACCAACATCGGCGCGTGCGCCTTCGGCTTCAGCATGTGCGTCTGCCCTTCGAGCGTGCGGTACTGCGCGTTCGGTAATGACGCCGCGAGCGACTGGTTTGCGCGCCGCATCCAGGCAGGGCTTTTTCCACCATCCATGACAAGGGTTGGTACCGCGACAGACGCCCACCGGTTGGCCGGTAGCGCCTTGCCGCTCTGGTTGTCACGCACGATGGCGCCGTCGTAGGGCAGCGTATGTGCAACGGCCTTAAGCTTGGACCACATCGGCATCAGCCGCATCAGGGCGATAAAGAAGGCTGGAGCGCCGACCGACTTCAGAAAGAGCTTGACTGCATCGCTTCGCCGATCTGCGGCGACCGCCTCGCCGATCCGAACCCAATCGCCTTCTGTTGTGGAACGGCTGTCGTCCACGATGAAAGGCGCCTCGTACAACGCCAGCCTCTTGATGTCACTGAGACGATTTGCCGCCTCAAGCGCAAGAACTGCGCCCGAGGACATGCCCCAGACGAACGCTGCACCACCTGCTTCGCTCAGCAGCGCGGCAATGTCTTCGACCTCGCGCTCCACCGCGTAGGGCGCCGTATCGCCACTAACGCCTCGACCTCGTCGGTCGTATGTGAAGACCGTGAAGTGCTGTGCGAGGATTTCAGCCAGTTGCCCACTCTGACCCATCCCTCGGTAGCAGAGCGCGCCGTCCACCAGAATTACAGGCGGTCCGTTACCGATTCGATCGAATGCGATTGCGGTGCCGTCCTTCGAGAGCACTTTTTTCACAAATGGGGAAAGCGCCGCCTGCGCAGCCTCTGAGGCTCTCCCTTCGCTGGTTTCCAGAGCCGCTGTCTTCTGCATAGATCCTCCCGTTTCCTCCCTCGCTCCGCCTCTATAAGATTCGCTTATTTCGGTCAACATACTGCTCGGCCTAGGCGATCTTGGGCAGGTATGCTGCGAGATTTTCCAGGGTTTGAGCCGTGCCGGCATCAATGCGCATCTGGAGCAAAGAGTCGCGATCCTTCTTCGTCATGCACGCAATCGTCATCGTCAGCTTCGTCTTTTTTCCATCCTCGGTAAAGACAAGCGTCCCAACTGGTTCGGGACCGGATGGAAATAGCCGCACAGTGAATACAAGCTTTTCGGGCGGGGCGATTTCTCGATAGGTGCCAGTGAACGAGTGCCCCTCCCCGCCATCGGGAGCGCGATGGATCCATCGAAAGGCTCCGTGCGGCCGTAGATCGATTTCGCAAACGGCGAGCGGCTTGCCGCTCGGGTCCCACCAATGCGCGACGTGTTCGGCCGTCGTCCAGGCCTCGAAGACAAGAGCGCGCGGCGCATCGAAGATGCGCGTTATCACGATCTCGCGGTCCGTGGGAGTTGTGATCTTCACTGCTCCAATGTTCTTCACCAGTAATCTCTCCTTATCGCTTCGTGCGCCCTCGTGTTTTCTCTTTCTTTTGTATCTCTTTCAGGTAGTCGTCCAAGCCGGCAAATTTCTGCTCCCAGAAGCGGCGAAAGGGCTCCATCCAGTCAGCGATATCCTTGAGCGGATTCGCCACGAGCGTACGCGGACGCCGCTGCGCATCGCGCCCGCGCATGACGAGGCCTGCGCGCTCAAGCACATTGAGGTGCTTGGAAATCGTCGGCTGGCTCAGGGCGAACGGCTTCATGAGCTCTGACACGTCCGCCTCTCCGGACGCGAGACGAGCGAGGATAGCGCGTCTTGTGGGATCTGCGAGCGCGGCGAAGGCCAGACTCAGGCGGTCGGCATGCACATTCATCCCCATATGGCTATATTGCCAATTAGCGATATACATGTCAAGTCCGAAGCGCACTAAATCCGCGCGCAACTCTAATAGTTCCCGCCTGGTCGCCTAGCGTTTGTTGATGGTTCTGCCCGTATCACGGGTTGCCCGGAAGTTATTCCGGGCCAGAAGTCAGCTTGTGGGAGATTTCACCAGATCGGTACTGCGAAACGCCCATGAAGCCGTGCATCTTCCCGGCACGCAACTGATCCTGGAATTGTGGTGCCATGCCGACTTCTGAGGAGTAATGTCTCCTCAATTGAAGGCTTGCGTGCTTTCCCTATCTCGAAGTCGAAACCCTTGAGAACACTGATGCCGCACCCCGTTGAGAATCTCGCTAGAGGTGCGCTACCCGCATGTATCGCGTCAGCGTGTACCCTCCCTCCGGCGAAGAGCCAAAGTGGAAATCCCGGTTACTTGCATGACCTTCTTTTGTCGCGTGCGTCCAATGGGTAGACGGCCAGAATCCCGATTCATCCGAAAGGGAGGCTGAGACGACATGTTGAGCAGACGTGATCTGTTGAGTATCATTCCCGCCGGTGCGGCGGCCTGCATGGGCTGTGCAAGTCTAGCCCTATGCGCACAGAAGTCCACGGATCAAACCGCCTCACCGGCCACTTCGACGGGCCCTAGTGCGAGCGCGGACATGACCTGGGAACAGGCCTTTAGCTTTCGCTACAAGGGATACATCCACCTGATGAAGAGACTCTCGTCGGTAATTGGCAACGACAAATTCCCAGCGCTGTTAAGCGAGGCGTCATCGAAGGCAGCCTCGGAAGCACCCATGAAGGTAAAGCCGGAACCCGGCCGGGATATGGAGAACTTCATCCGCTACTTTCTAAACGAGCTGATGCCGGCTCCAATTTACCGTTCCACTCTCAAATGGGATATCGTCGAAAAGAGCTCAACGGCCCTCGAATTCCATTTTTCGCAATGCCTCTGGGCCAGTACGTTTCTCGCCGAGGACGCTGGCGAGATCGGGTACGCGACTGTGTGCTATGGAGACTACGCATACACTAAGGCGATCAGCCCCAGCATCAAGTTGATCCGCACCAAGACGCTGATGCAGGGCGACGATTGCTGCAATCATCGTTTTGTGGAGGAGAGCTAAAGCAACTCAATCATGGATCAGCCAGTGTTCCGCCCCCAATCGTATCACTCACTTATTCACTATCGGTTTCACGCAATTCCCAGAATTACTCCTTGTAGACGGGTTTGCAACGCGCTTATCGGGCCGGAATCATTTCTCGATTCCACCCTGCTGGCCGACATATCAGTACTTATTTTTGCCAAAGCCCATAATCCGCAGAACTGAAGGCGGTTTCGGATTGATTGCGCCGAGAGTCCGTTGTCCGACATGGCGACTTTACGTTCAGGTGCATGGCCGCGCCATGTCCGAGACGCGCCTCCCAACCACCCCCGATGGAGTAATGGGTCTGAATGAGTGACTCGGCCTGATTGAATCAATATTCATCGGCGGGAGCGTTGGAGGGCTCAACCCTCCCTAGGAATACTGCTCAACCTCGGCGCGAAGTCGCTTTCGTTTACGACGCGCGTATTGCAGCAACGGGATCGACGCGCGTCGCGCGTCGCGCCGGAAAGTAGCATGCGAGAAGCGACATCGCCGCAAGCAATACCACAACCACGATGACCGTCAGAGGATCGTTGGCGCCCACCCCGTAGAGGAACGCGGCAATGAAATGCGTGAGGCTGAACGAGAACGCCAATCCTAAACTTAGCCCGATCGCTGTTAGCGAAAGCCCTTGCCACAGCACAAGCCTCAGAACGTCGCCGGGTGAAGCGCCGAGTGCGACGCGGATGCCAATCTCGTGCCTGCGAAGTGCCGTGCGGTACGCCACTACGCCATAGATGCCGGTCGTCGCGAGGATCAGCGCGATCGCCGCCAGGATGCCCGCAAACGTGCTCTGCATGACCGCAAAGATCGTCGCCATCTGTGTGGTCTCGCGCATGGAGCGCACGTCGAACACCGGCAGCCGCCCATCAATCTCGTGAATCGCGTTCTCCACCGCCGGAGCTATGTCGTTCGGATTGCCTTGCGTCCTCACCTGCACAATGGTCTCGAAACCTCGCTGGAAGTAGCTCAGGTAGACCATCGGGGCGGGGCGTTCGTTCATAAACTGGTGCTTCGTGTTCTTCACCACGCCAATGACCGCGAAAACGCTGTTCTCTATATGGAGCCTCCTCCCCACCGGGTCCTGCTCGGGCCAAAACCGTTTCGCGGCCGTCTGGTCCACGATCGCTACCAGCGGCGCCGTTCTGTTGTCATACTGTGCGAAGTCGCGCCCCTCAAGAATCGGCACGCCCATCGTCTCGAAGTATCGGGACGTCACGTCGGTATGTTGCACCTCGAGCGATTCATGCGGACGCGGCGCATAGCCTTCCGGATAGGCGTCTTCCGTCTTGCGGGTGAAGTTCATCGGCACCCAATCGGTGAGCGACGCAACCGTTACGGTCGGTAATGCCGACACGCGATCGAGAATCTTGTGGCAGATCGCATCCGCCTCGTCGTTGGAGTAGCCGGCCGTGGCCAGTCCCACAGACGCCGTCAATACATGATCCTGCTTGAACCCGGGATCGCCCGCAGAGAGATTGCGCAGCGTCTGCAGAAACAGCCCGGAAATCACCAGCAGCGCCAGCGAAAGCGCGATCTGCGCCACCACCAGGCCGCTGAGCAGCCGCCGGTTGTGCGAGCCGCCTGAGATGCTGGCCGCCTCATCCTTGAGCGCCTCGGCCGCGGGCACATTCGACGACCGCCATGCTGGAAACGCGCCGGACAGCACGCTGGCCAGAGCGGCCAGCGCCACGATCCCGATCACCACGTTTTGATCCACGGTTCCGTTCAGCACAATGGGGTTCGAGTTTGCAGGAAAGAATCGAGTGAATGTCTTCGCCGTCAACGACGTCAGCAACAGAGCCACCGCTCCCGCACCGGCTGAGAGAATCACGCCCTCCAGCACCATCTGCCGCACCAGTTGCATGCGTTGCGCTCCCAGCGACTGCCGGATCGCAATCTCCCGCCGCCGCGAGACGAACCGCACCAGCGTGAGCGTAGCCACGTTTGCGCAAGTCAGCAGCAGCACTACTCCGGCAATAGCCAGCAGGATGGGCAACGTGGCTGCCATGTAGCCATTCGCGCCAAACGGCGATCGCCACATCGGGTCCAGCGTGATGGTGTTCGTTCCCAGGTGATCATTCGGATAGGCCGCCACGATCCGCCGCATGATCGTCTCGAGATCCTGCGTCGCCTGCTCGCGGCTCATTCCAGGCCGCAGCCTTCCCAACACAATTAGAAAGTCGATGCTGCGATGCGTGAGCCCATACTCGTTCGCCCCAAGCGGATTCAGCGTCAGCCATGCATCGTCCCGAAGCCCCGGCGCCGCCCCGATAAACCCCTCCGGCGCTACGCCGATCACCGTCACAGGATGCCGGGCAATCTCGATCGTCTTGCCCACAATCTGCGGGTCTCCCGCATAGCGCGTCTTCCATGTCGAGTACCCGAGCACGATGTACGGCACGGCGTCCGGCCGCGTTTCCTCCTCGGGCAAAAAGAACCGCCCCAGCAGAGGCCTCACTCCCAGCACGTCGAAGTAGTTCGCCGACACATTCCCGATGTAGATCCGCTCCGGCGCGGCCCCGGCGCTCGTCAATGCGCTCCACTCAGAGTGATAGGCAAGAAGCCCGGTGAGGCTCTGATTCTGATCTCTCAGATCGCGATAGTCGAGATAAGAGAGGGGCGGCGTCGGCGAGGTGTTCCACTCGCCGCGCATCACGCTCACCAGTTGGCCCGTGTCCCGCGCGCCCGGCAAGGGATGTAGCATGGTGCCGTCAATCCAGCTGAAAACCGTGCTGTTGGCGCAGATGGCAACAGCCAGCATCACCGTCGCCGTAATCGTGAATCCGAGATTCCTGCGCAGTTGCCTCACGGCAAAGCGTGTATCCCGAAGCAGTCCTGCCATAGCCGCCTCCCAGGGACATTGTTCTTAAAGTGCAAGAGCACTGCGTGGTACGCCAGCATGCAGTGTGCCAAAGAAAGTCAAAGCCTAAGATGGTGCTCATCAGTGATATAGCTTGCGCGAGAGCTTCCATGTCCGGCTTGGCAGTGATCACTCTTCCTCCTGCATGTCCATTCTTGAACACCCGCGAGATTCTTCTGCTCGCTTGCTATTAGGCTGCTTACCGGACGCGCCGTCAGCTCATGCATAATCTCCGATTCACTCACCCGACGCAAATCCGCACACAAGTCGCTAAGGCATTCTTAATGCTTGGGTCCAGCAAGTTGCCGTAGAACGGCCTATCCTCCAAAATAACTCCCGGCGACCCGGAAGTCTCAACAGCTGAGTTGCTTGCGTTGTGTTGGGAAGAATAGGTCCTGGTAAACGCCCAAGCGTCCAGGATTTTGTCTCCAGCCAGGCCGACTTATCAATACTAGTCGCTTGAAAAAATCGGGTGCCGCTTTCTAAAAAACAGACCGCCTCGTGGCGGTCTGTCGAGGAAAAGAGAGGTTCGCGACCTTCACTACGCTGCCTTGTTCTTTTGCACCGCCGCCGCGGCTTTTCGGATCACTTCGATGACTACATCCGGCTTCGAGAGCATGGGAACGTGGCTGCTCTCCACTTCAACCACAGTCGCTCCCATACGCTTCGAGACCCACCGCTGGAGATCGGGATGGACGGTGTGGTCTTGCGTGGTCAAAATGTACCAGCTCGGCTTCAACTTCCACGGGGTTCTGTCGATCTTTTGTTGCTGGAACAGATCGGCGACGGGCGCATAATGGGTTGCCCAAACAAGCTTCTGCTCTTCTTCCGAAAGGTCCCCCGCGAAAAACTCAGTACCGTTCGGAAGCATCCAGGCGCGCCCGTCTGCGACTTCGACACGAGAGAAGATATCCGAAGGATACTTGTCAAGTTGCTGCTGTACGGTCTCGCCAACATCCGGGGCAACCGCTCCAATGTAGACAAGGCCGGCTACGCGATCATCGACGCCTGCGGCCGTAATGGTAGCGCCACCGTAGGAATGGCCCACAAGGATGACGGGACTGCCGACGCGGTAGAGCGTGCGCTTCACGGTAGCCACGTCCTCTTCGAACGAGTCCAGGCCATATTGAACTGCGATTACCTCATGCCCATCCGCCTGCAATGCGGGGATCACCTTGTTAAAGCACGAGCCATCGGCCCAAATGCCGTGGCAGAACACGATGGTTGGTTTGCGTTGCAAAGACATAGAAAATCTCCTGAGTTTAGTTGGGATAACAATTGGTGTTTGCCCCACTCCGTATACGATGTGTTCATCTCGTGCTGGTTAACAAATACTTTGTGTGCTAGAGATATGCCTTGAAAGCATGGGTGGGTGTGTCGATATATTCCCGGATGTTCGTCAGTTTGCCATTTCGAACGGTAATGGCGAAGACCCAATGGTCCTCGAACGTCTTATTCGTGGCTTTGATTCTCCCCGTAGCGAAGCCGACGACCACAACCCGGTCTCCCTGCGCTATGAACTCGGGGGGCTCTGGGTACGAAGTTTCCACCGTTTCGTTGGCCTTCTGCAGCACATCCGCCAATCCCGCGTGCCCGCGGTGCGTGCCGGCAAGCGGCCAGTTTCTCGCCCGGAATGATCCACTCAACAACTTCGGCAGTCAACGCCAGCAAACCGGTGAACGATACCATTGGACCTGAACCCGGCGTCTCATGAGTCTGAGGTCATCACTACCGTAGGGCCGACTTCTCGTTACCCATCGCATGTCCCGATCTGGATTAATTCCGATTTGCCGACGGCTCAGTGCTCTTTTGTTGGCGCTGCTAATTTGATTCCGCCCATTAGTACATTTAATACATCCTCGCTCGCCGCCGGGCCGGCACAATCGCAAGAATCAGCTAGACCGTTGATGCATCTGTAACAAGCGATCAAGGCTCCACAGCCCTCCACCCGCGTGCGAAAATGCCAGTCTCCTAAGTGCCGGCAAAGCCTTGCAGAGTTCTCTCTCACTGTTTCAAGTAACGAAGCGCAACACATCCTGATTTAAAAGGCTTTGACTCAATCAGTTTCAATTGCAATTTCTGGGGCAGATTAACGCCTTCCATCAGTCGCCTGCCTGCTCCTGCAATGACTGGCGATATGCAAAAGCGATATTCATCCACCAAGCCAAGCTCGATCAGTTGCGAAGGAATATCTACACCGCCAACGATAATATTTTTGCCCGGCTTCTGCTTTAATTCGAGTATTTCGTCGCGAAGATTTGTGTGGACAACCCTCGCATTTTTATCGCCTTTCTTAGCTTCAGCGCTGTCTAACGATCGGGAAACAACAACTTTGTTGGCAGAGCAGAATGCCTGAGCAAAATCGCGGTCTGCTTTGCTTGCAGACTGGTCTTTTGCGACATCAGGCCAGTAAGGAACCATCAGTTGATAAGTCTTGCGCCCATAGACGAACAGGTCGGCATCTCGCAGTAGCTGCGTATAGTATTCAAGTATTTCGTCGTTGGCAACTTGCTTGGTGTGGTCACAGCAGCCATCCAGGGTTAGGTTGATTGCGTAGATTACATTTCTCATTGACTTGTCCTGACCTTTCTCTCGCGCCGGCGCTCATGAGTGTTTGTCTTACGATCCTCAAAAAGTATGGCGACCAGCGGTTCCTAGGAGCCGCACTTCGATCAGCGACACGGGGCATACCGCAGAAGGACCGCGCCTTGCCTCGCTGAACATCGCGACTCAAAGCGCGGAATACACCACCTGCGCAAAAACATCGCCGTTGAAAAACCCCTTGCCCCAAGTGGCGTCCAGGTCCGCAAACGGTTTGCTCATCGCTATTTCGCCGGCCGATTTGCCGGCGGTCTTTAGTTTCTGCACACGATCGCGCGCCACAACCAGCATGTCCCGAAACTTGGTCAGATCAGCTTCGTTGCCCAGCGGGCCATGCCCCGGAACGATCTTAGTGTTTTTGTCGCCCAAGGTGAGAATTTTATCGGCGGCGAGAATCATTCCGTTGATTGTTCCGCCGGTGGTGGCGTCGATGACCGGGTAGAAGCCGTTAAAAAAAGTATCGCCCATGTGAATCACGTTAGCCTTCTGGAAATGAACGTAGATGTCCGTGTCGGTGTGCGCGGGCTGGAAATATTGCAGCATTACGATTTCACCGTTGGCGTGCAGTTCTTTGCTGCTGCTAAAGGTCTGCTGCGGCAAAGCATCCGCGGGGGATGCCGGAAAGTGCAAGCCCATAAGCGCGCTGTCGTGTGGCTCTGCCATGCGGGTCTTGGTGTTGTCGTGGGCCAGCACTGTGGCACCCGCGGCGTGCAGATTGGCGTTATTGTCGGTGTGGTCGACATGCCAATGCGTGTCGATCACCGTTTTCACTGGTGCATTGCCGAGCCCATCGAGATTGTCTTTCAACTTCGGCCAAGCCGGCAGAAGAAACGTGTCGACTACGATTTTGCCGTCGGGCCCGTTCAGCACCACAATGTTTCCCCCAGGGCCTGAAAGTAAAGTGAGATTTTCCGCGAGCGGTTGCGAGTGGATAGGTACGGTGCCCATCTGCGCGCGCATTGCCCCGAGAGAGTCGGTTGGAGGCGTCGCCGCCTGCTGACAAAGAGCAGGAACGCCGACGTTTAATAGACTTGCAGGAAACAGTTGGGCCAGAATGGCGCTTCCCGCGAAACCGGCGCAATTTCGCAACATTCCCCGCCGCGTGTTTTGCTTCTGCAAGAAGCTCGGGATCATTTTCGCTCCGCCTTCCGAATGTGGATTCGGTTGAGTTGTCTTTCGTTATTCTGCCGTGTACTCTAGCTGAGTTTTTCTTTGTTCCGCTAACGGGAAAGTGGCTATATATGTCGGAAAAGGGTCAAGTTAGTAAGTTCATGTTCTCGGTGCAGAATATGGAAGAACTTGGGCGTCTCTACGAGAGCGATACGCCTGTGCTGGCATATGCCTTCAAGAGGCGAATGGTCGAGGGCTGGACGCCAGAGCACAGCCACCACCGCGGGCAACTCGTCGCACTGACTCAGGGGCTGATCATCGTGGAAGTAGCAAGCGAACGATGGATGTATCCATCCCAGCGTTGCGCATGGATTCCGCCGAATTGCAGGCATGCGGCTCGTTCTGTCGGAGGTGCTACTGGCGCCATGGTTGACCTGTCACCGGAGATCTGCCGCGGACTACCCAAGACGCCCTGCATGTTCAACTCCTCGGAACTACTGTTTGCCATAGTTCATCGCATGGTCGGTTGGGACCTGAGCCAACCGCTCGACGCGTCGAAAAAGCACTTAATCGCAACGCTTCGTGATGAGATTCGACGGCCTGACCAGCAGCCCCTGCGTTTGACCATACCAAGAGAAGAAAGACTGGCCAGAGTTGCTGATACTCTGATGGATGATATTGGGGATGACCGCACGCTGGACGACTGGGCGCGGGTTGCCGGAATGTCCCGCCGTACTTTCATGCGTGCGTTTTCGGCTGAGGCAGGCATGTCATTTGGCCGTTGGCGACAGCAGGCGCGGTTGTTCGCTGCTCTTGAGATGCTGGCACAAAGCAAATCTGTCACGGAGGTCGCTATCGCAGTCGGTTACGACAGTGTAAGTGCCTTCATTGAAATGTTTCGGACCATGCTGGGAACCACACCACAGACGTACTTTCGAGGCAGGCGTCCGTAGCCACTCGGAAAAGCAATCGGCGCAACGGCGCGCCTTCCTTGATGCTGTCGCGATACCGCAGGCACGAAGCAACGTCTCCTGCACCGCGTCCTCGGCGTCCGGCAAGTAGCCGAGTATGCGGTAACAGTGGACAAGCAGTTCGCGGCGATGACGCTCGACATTGCTACCGGACTCGTCTAAGCACGCTGCTCATCGCTGGACGGCCACGGCAGCTTATTTCATCGGAATGCAAATACGCACGCGCCGAGAGGCCACGCGTAGTGATAGACGCAATCCGCGCAAGCAATGATGTCAACCTGCCAGGGCTCGCCACGCCTGAGACGCTAACTCGTCATGTCAATTTGAATTGCTTCTCCGAAGCTGTGTCGTGGGATGGCGAAGAGGGGTTGGCGGATGCCGATTCCTGGCGGATCACGGGCAACCCGCAAGTTATCGTTCGTCGGTCGGATTAGTATCGATAAACGC
>Ga0316363_10001377_pt1 | contig 21791 bp, 19 predicted proteins | sample Sb_taG_3_FD_200459 | JGI IMG/M metagenome (GOLD analysis project Ga0316363, IMG submission 200459) | Peat soil microbial communities from Weissenstadt, Germany - Sb_50d_a_PC metaG (v2) (version 2) | ecosystem: Environmental > Terrestrial > Soil > Wetlands > Peat | place: Germany: Weissenstadt...
CACGTTCACAAATCCAGTTGCGGCCCCGCCGTAATCCGCTCGATACGGGGTCACGGCAACCTGGAACTCCTCGATGGCATTCTCGCCAAAGATGTAAGGTACTTTCTCGCCGCCGCGCGCGTTGCCGAAGTAGTTGCTGGTGGCGCTGGCGCCGTCCACGCTGAAAGAGTTGGCGCCATTGGCGTTGGCATAGCCCGTATCCTCGCCGCCTTGTTCGCCGGCGAAACTCACTAGGCCGTTCTGGCCGTCGGGGCTGGCATTGGGAACGAGCAAGGCGAAATCGAGGAATCGCCTTCCGCTCAGGGGCAGACCATCAAGAAGTTCGCGATTCACCACCGAACTCTGATTGGAGTCTTCCGTCCGCAGAAGAGGGGATTCGCCGGTTACCGTAATCGACTCGCTGCCTGCTCCGGGCTGGAGGCTGACGTTCACAGTGGTCGGTTGGCCGACCTGCACATAGACGCCTTCGACGTCTTCCTTACGGAATCCGGCAGCCGTCACTTCCAGGCTATAGGTCCCGACGGGCTGAGAAGGGAATACGAAAATCCCCGCATCATTGGTTCTCCGCGTCGACGTCTGGCCGGTGCTGCGAGCCGAAAGAACAACGGTGGCGCCCGAAACCGAAGCGCCCGAGCTGTCCCTTGCTACTCCGCGCACGTCGCCAGTCGTCACCACACTCTGAGAACGCGATTCAGTTGAAAGTGCTCCGAAGAGGAGAACCAGGATATAACCAAACCTTTTCATTGCCCGAATCCCTCCGAGAAGGGGCCCTGATTTCCCGCAGAGACGCGGCTTGCCGCGTCTTCGGAGGCGGGGCAAGCCCGTCTCTACAAGCGGAAGAGCTTCCGGCATTGCCAAACCGATGCCTGATACGAACCCGAGTTTCTCCACGGCCTGCTAACAATTTTAAAGATACTCCCGACTGTCCCCGTTAGTCAGGGGACAGTCGGGATGCCTGCTGGACTGCGGCTCGGAGTCTATTCAGAACCGGTATGGCTGACTGCCTTCGTCTCCGGCTGGCCCGTCCCAGCCTTCAAGCGAATTGTCGGATAGGGCTTGCCTCCCATCATGCCTTCCCAGATGATCCGGTTGAACTTATCGGAGTCGATCCGGTCTTCCTGGCTGAAGTCGAAGCCCTTGGTTTTCCCTTCCCACCAGGCTGCGTCGTGCGTGGGATGTGGCAGCGCATCTCTGTTCTGGACGTACTTGTTGAGAATCGGGAGCGTGGTGGTGTAGAGGATCGGCGCCGGGACTGCGGAATAGGTCCAGGTCGCCTGCGAGGTATCGAAAGCGTCCGTCATTGGCGGCACGCCCGAATCATGCACGCTCAATTTGTTCAAGCCCAGGACTTCTTCGATCGTCCGGAGCATGTTGACCGTTGCATAGTGAGTGGAATCTACCGCACCATGCTTCACATAGGGACCGACGACGAAGGCGGTGCTGCGTTGTCCGCTGACATGGTCCGCACCATCCTGCGGGTCATCTTCAATCACGAAGATGAGGGTGCTGTTGGCGTAGGGACTGTGGGCGATCTTGTCGACCACTAGTCCTACGGCATAGTCGTTGTCGGCAATCTGCAGTTCCGGAGTGTTCACACCGAAACCGGCGCTGCCGAAGCTGCCGAAATGGTCATGCTCCAGGCGAAGCGTTTCGAAGGCCGGGAAATTATTGTGCTTCACGTAGTTGTTAAATTCCCGCGCCCACTCCATGTAGCGGAAGAAGTCGGGGAAAGTCTGGTCGAAGCCGCGGAAGCAGGGATCGGTCTTCTTGAGCAGCGCAGGGTGCGCCGGGAAAGCAACCCGAATCGGGGGTTTGGCGGAGCAAGGAGCAGTCAGGGTAGGAGGGAAGCTATATTCCGAAGCACCCAGATCGAGGAAGAATCCGTAGTTGCGGATTGTGAGGTGGGCGGCGAGGGCCGCATCCCAGATGTAACCCAAGCCTTCTTTCCCATCTTCGCTGTCGGCGGCCACTTCGTTTCGGGTGCCCGGCAACAGATCGGGATCGTTCGGATAGAGCGGTTGCCACGCCTTGCGAGCGGCGACTCCCACAACCGCGACGTTGATGTTGCGTGCCGTGCCTTCGCTGTCGTAGTTAGCTCCCCCTTTTCCGTAGTTGACGATAACGCTTTTCTCGTTGAGGTCCAGAGCGCGAGCCGCTGTGGACCACTGCCAGCCATCCATGCTGACGATGCCGCTGTCGTAGAAATTATCGAAAGTTACAAAGTTGGTAGCGAGGGTGTGAAAGTTGGGAGTAACAAATGACGGAAACTGCGTCAACGTCGGATCGCCGTTGGAGCCGTTCGTCAGGTCGCCGAGAATCTGGTCGTAGGTGCGGTTTTCCTTCACGATGTAGATGACGTGCTGGATGTGCTGGCGCAGGAACAGCATGGTCGCAATATCCTGCTCGCTCAACTGGAAGTTGAAGCCGTTGTTCTGCGCCACCAAACCGGTCAACAGCGCGAGATCGTTCGCACTTGGCACGGGCAGAACCAAAAATCCAGCCTTGGTGTTCTGGAAGGCGTACTGATTGCCAGAGCCGTTCTGCTCCGAGGGGTTCTGGCATTTCGAACCATAATTGCCGCCGGCATTGATGTAGCGGCAATTCAGAGGATTGGGACCGGGATTGCTCTTACCATTGACGACATAGAGCGTGGAATTGTCCGAGCTGATGCTGACCGAGTTCGGTTGCCAGCCAGTCGGAATCAGTCCGGTGACGACCGGCTTCTTGCCCGATAGGCTGATCACGGCCACATCGTTGGTGCCGCCATTCGTCAGGTAAGCGGTCGTTTCATCCGGCGAGAGGGCGACGCTGTTGGGATTGCTGCCCTTCGGTACTGTCTTTCCGTTGCCCAGAATGCCCGCCGGAGCGCTGCCGTTCACCTCACTCACGACTGTGTTGGAACTAGTGCTGATAATCACCAGAGCATCAGCGTTGGCCACGGCTACGTAGAGCTGGGTCTGAGCCTTGTTCAGAATCAGCTTCTCCGGATTGCCGTTGACCCGGATGCGGTTCGTCAAGGTGAGCACGCCGGCGCTGAGGTTCACCACGTCTATTTCGCGATCACGGCTACTGGCGACGTAAATTGTGTTGCTGCCCGCCACCACGACGCCAAAGGGGAATTCGCCGCCCGGGACGCCGGATTGCGCCGGATCTATTCTGCCGGGGCGCAGATCGTACTCCTTGAGCACAACTCCATGAACGACATCCACCGCGGTGATGGAGTCGGTTTCGTAGTTAGCCACGATCACCGTGCTGCCATCAGCAGTAATGCCCACGCCGGCGGCGGTCGGACCGACCTCAGTCTCCTTGTTCATCAAATCGCCCTTGTGGCCGAGGGAGATCGGCGTACCGACTTCCGTCCACTGGCCACTGCTCTGGGCGTAAGTGTGCAAGTTGTCGTCCACGCCGCCGGCCACATAGAACTTGGTGCCGTCCGGGCTCCAGACCAAGCCGCTGAAGGCATCCGGTACCAATACAACCTGCTTCTCGACCGGCACGCTGGGCGACGAAATGTCATAAACGAACACAAACTCGGTGGAGTCCGCCGGCTGATAGTTGCCGTTGGCATCCAGGTTCAGGTTGTAGCCGCTGGTCAGGATCAGCAAAGTCTTGCCGTCCGGGCTCACTGCTGTGGTCTCGGCACTGTCCGGCTCATAGTTGGGATAGTCCGGCAAAGCAACCGTCAAAGGTCCAAACACCGACCCAGGAGCCGCCCTCGGTGTAATGGTTGCACCCGTTGGTAGAAGTACAGACTGAGCAGACGCGTAGCTCGTCACGGCCAGAATCGCCGCGAAGCCTGCTCCGCGAAGGAAACGTTTTATTTTCATACGATGATCCTCCAGGATCGTTTCGGTTGAAAGCTCCAGGCCAAGACGGCCGAACTACTAGAATGAATCGGAGGTGGAGAACACCGAAATTAATAAACTAGGAATGTTAACGCTGGATTATGGATATGTGAAAAGTTGCGTACATGTTCGCTGCGCGCGTGGCCGAGGGAGATTCTGTGGTCACTTTGGGGACGAAGTCACTTCAGCCGTTTCTCGTAATTCCGGCTTCTTGTTTTTGCGCAGTGTGGAGAGCCCAGGCCATGCGCGGGGTGTTGTGGGCAATTCCGAAGCGGCCCTGGGCATCCAGCAGAATGATTCCACCGTGGCCGTTGAGGCGCTGCTTCAGATAGTTCATTGCTTCCTGCGCGACCCACTCGGGCAGACTACCGGATTCGACGCAATCCGCCGCCCACTTCGCCAGCACCAGCTTCATGATGGGTTCGCCCCATCCGGTAGTGGAAGCGGCCGCACTAAGGTTATCGGCATAACAACCGCAACCTATTAGCGAAGAGTCGCCGAGGCGGCCAGGATCCTTATTGAGGGTGCCGCCAGTTGAGGTGGAAGCCGCGATATTGCCATTGCGATCGAGCGCGACGGCTCCGACGGTGTCGTGCGAAATGGCGGGAGCAAACAGATCGTTACCGTGATTTGAGTCCTGCGCCTGATACTCGCGCAAGCGCTCGACTTCCCTGGGGATAACGAGATCCTCGTTGCGGCAGAGAGTGATGCCGTGCTCGGCGGCAAAGCGCTCGGCGCCTTCGGCGACGAAATAGACGTGCGTGCTGTCGCTCAGAATCTTGCGAGCGGCGCGAACCGGGTTGCGCAGACGCTCGACGCAACCGACGCCGCCGCCACGCAGAGTTGCGCCGTCCATGATGAACGCGTCGAGTTGCACCTTGCCGTCGCGGTTCAGGAAACTGCCGCAGCCAGCGTCGAAGGTTTCGTCGTCTTCGAGAACGACCACGGCTTCTTCGACGGCGTCGAGCGCCGAGCCGCCGCGTTCAAGCACGCGCCATCCCGCGCCTGCGGCATCGCGCACACCGTTCACATGCGCCTCAACCATGTCGTCGGGGATGGCCCAGGCTCCGCCGTGAACGACCAGAACAGGATTTGTCGGCACTCGCAGACTCCGGAAAAAGTTGTGGGAGTCAGTCTAGCAGGCTGCGGAAAAAGTCGACCAGCCCTTAAGTGTGTGCGTGAGAACTCGTTTTCGGACAAGCCGGTGGAACGAAATGCGCGAGAATCCAGCCCCGGAGGGGCAAACTAACTTAGCCCAACGCTTCAGCGCTGGGCTAAGTGGAAGAAAATGATTCAAGTCCCGGAGGGACGACCGAGTTCTCACGCAGACTCTAACGGGGCGTCTGATTTCCGGTAGAGACGCGGCTTGCCGCGTCTCCGGAGACGGGCCAAGCCTGGGGCAAGCCCCGTCTCTACAGGCGGAAGCATCGCTAAAGCGATGCCCTGAGGCGAATCACGCGGCCCTGGCGGGAGCGTCCATTTCCGTGGTCCGCTGCCACGTGTAAATGACGCGGTGGATTACGGTGATGGTGGAAAGCACGCCGATCACCCACAACACCGGGGCCATGACGTTGAACAGAGCCCCGATGATCATCAGTACCAAACGTTCGGGGCGTTCCATGAAACCGACGCGGCAGGTGCCGATGAGCGATTCGGCGCGAGCGCGGGCATAGCTCACCATGATGGCGCTGATCATGGCCAGCGCGGTCAGCACGACATAGAAGAATCGGTTGCCCCGCGCGTAGAAAACCAGTAATCCAAAGAACAGCGAGGCATCGCTATAACGGTCGACGATGGAATCAAAAAAACCTCCGAAGCGGGTGACCTGGTTCGAGGCGCGGGCGACGCGGCCATCCACCAAGTCGAAGAATCCCGATCCGATGATGACCAGCCCGGCATAGAAAAACATGCGGCGCTGGTTGTCGCCGTTGGCGTATCCGAACAAGAATGCGGCGTAAGTGTTGACCACCAGTCCCATCAGGGTCAGGACGTTCGGATTGATGCGCGCGAGAGCGAGCAGGCGCACGATGGCATCGAGCAGAACGCCGCAGGCGCGACCGACTCCGCTGGTCCAGCTCATGCCGTTTCCCTCACGCAGTGCCCCACATAATTAGTTCCGCTCATAACGCTTGCAGCTCATTCTGACTCCCGTTCCGGTTCTGGCTCCGCTTCCAGTTCCGCTTCCAGCTTGGCTTCGGCGATATCGTGCATCGTGGAGAGCTTCAGGATTTCCATTTCGCGGCTTCCGCCAGGCGTGACGACCATGGCGGTGTCGCCAACTTTCTTATTCAACAGGGCGCGCCCGATCGGTGAGGTCGTCGAGATTTTGCCGGCGGCCACGTCGGACTCTTCGCTGGTCACCAACTGGTATTCCATTTCTTCATTCTTGGTGCCGTCGTAGATGGTCACGGTCGAGCCCAAGCCGACTTTGTCCTTGGGGATATTGTTCAGGTTGATCAGCGACAGGTCGGCCAGGCGCTTGCCGAGTTGACGGACGCGCGCCTTCAGATACTCCTGGCGCTGCTTGGCCATGTGATACTCGGCGTTTTCGCTGAGGTCGCCCATGGCGACGGCCTTCTTGAGCTCTCTGGGGATATCGTAGGCCAGTTCATGCTCGAGCGCGTTCAGTTCTTCGTGAAGCTTCTGTTTAATCTGGTCCGTCATCGCTTTGGGCATTATAAACCTCGGCCTTTGGGAACTGGCACAAAGGTTCCGATTCACGCTCCAACGCCCTGATCCCACCTACTCAGGTCCAACCCACTCAACCGAAATGACTTAGGCTGGGGCTGGCTGAAACCTTGAGGGGTCAAGGGCCGGATGGGCCGCCGCGCGCCGCTTCTTATTCATTGCCTTGGGAGCGCCGCTCGGCTAAACTAGCAGAAGTTCTCTTCCCTCGGGCGAGGGCCCCCTCCATGAGCGGTAACGGCGTTTTCCACATCGGCGATAAGGTCGTTTACCCCAACCACGGCGTCGGAATTATTGAACAAATCAGCAGTCGGAACATGGGCACCACGGTAGAGAAATTCTACCTGCTGAAAATCGCAGCCAGCAGTTTGAAGGTGATGGTGCCGTTCGCCAACGTCGACAGCGTCGGGATGCGTCCGGTGGTGCGCAATGGCGAGGTCCAGAAGATCGTGGATTACCTCTCCTCCGGTGAGTGCATTAATGCGGCCGACTGGAAAGACCGGTTCAAGGAGAATTCCGATCGCATGCGTACCGGGTCGCTCTCGGACGTGGCCGCGGTTCTGAAGAGCCTGCTGATCCTCGGACAGAGCAAGTCGCTTTCCTTCCGCGAAAAAAAGATGCTGGAGCGCGCCCGATATTTACTGGTCAGCGAGATCGCCATCTCGCGCAAGTGCGAGGAGAGTCTGATTGAACAGGCGCTCACCAAGGCTCTGACGAAGTGTAATCTGCGCTTCCCGGAAATTTCTGAACTTGCCTCGTAAGTGAAGGCGCGTCTCCGAAGCGTGGGCGGTTAGCGGGCGTGGTGGGCTTCCATCCAGGATTGAAGAATCAAGACGGCGGCCATCCGGTCGACCGCTTGCCCCCGCTTTTTAATGGAGAGGTCGGTTTCGCGCAGCAGGCGGTTGGCTTCAGTTGAGGTCCAGCGCTCGTCCCATAGATGGACGGTCAAGCCGAAGTGAGCGCGCAGATCGTCGGCGAAACGGCGCATCTTTTCCGATTGAGTTCCTTCCGCGCCGCTTAAGCGCAGGGGCAGGCCGACCACAATTTCCCGGACTGCGTATTTCTCCAGCACCTGTCCCAAGGCCTCCAGATCGCGACGTTTGTTCTGACGCTGGATCGTATCCAACCCCTGCGCGGTGATGCCCATAGGGTCAGAAACGGCAACTCCGATTCTTTTCGAGCCGACATCGAGGGCGAGGATGCGGCTGTGACCGGGCGTCCCAGGTGCATGCATTGGTTAATTGTAGATGGCCCGGTCCCAGAATCACGTAGGCCCCGATCAAGGGTCCCCCTGTGAACCTCTGTGTCCCCTGTGCTTTCAGCTTTTTCTCAATCAACCACAGAGAACATATTCGATCTCAGAACTGCGGACCATGATTAAAAATGCAAACTCCCTCCGTTGCCGGATGGAGCGGAGCGCCCAATCAGAGGGACAGTGTTTTACGACACACCATTGTGTTCCCCGGGCTACTCCACGTGCGAACCGTGCTGGCCGTCGCGGACGGAACGGAGTCGTTCCGCCACCACCAGTACAGGCTCACGGCCAACTTGCGCGCCATGGCCACTTTGGCGATGCGCGGTTCTCGTCGTAGGGCCAGGTGCAGAAAACGCTTGCGCCATGCCGTGTCGCAGCGCACTGCCGATTGCGCCGCTTCCACCAGCAGATGCCGCAGCAGCGTGTTGCCTTGCTTGCTGATGTGCCCCAGCCGCTGCCGCCCGCCACTGGAGTCTTCGCACGGAATCAGCCCCAGATAGCTGCCCACCTGTTTGCCGCAGCCAAAGCGCTCAGGCGTGCCCAGCACCAGCACAAACGCCAGAGCCGTGATCGGACCCACTCCCGGATGCGTCAGCAACTGCTGCACTTCCGGTCGCCGCTGCGCTTCCTGCTCGGCCGCCTGGCTGAGCTCGTCGATCTGCTGGGTGAGCTGATCGAGCAACTGCAACATGCCTCAGTTGCCGCTCGCCGCATTCTCCCGTCTCGGTATCGACCCAGGCAATTTGCTGCATGCTCGGGTGATAATCACATCCTACAATCACCATGTTCGGCTCCTTTCTCCCGAGCCTTGCAGGTTGACTCTCCCAAGTTTACTCAGGTCTAGGGAGCCGACGGTTTCATGAAATCAGAGGGCGAGGCTTCGGGTGGTGGCAATCGGTCCAGTTGCAATTCCGGTGGTGCAATTCCGGCGGCAGTAAGGCAGAATTGTTGTCCTGTCGGGAGCGGGGGTGAACAAACACACAGTATGGAGACCGCGGAAACACGAAATGGGCATCACTGGTCGCTGACGCTGCTAGGCATGGCCCTGGTCGTTATGCTCGCGTATTACGGGGAATCGGTGCTGGCGGTGCTGTTCTTTGCCATTCTGCTGAGCTTTATGCTCTCTCCGGTGGTGCAGGCGCTGGAGTATTTGCACATTCCCAGAGCCATGGCGGCGCTGATCAGCGTGGTTGTGCTGCTGGCAGTGCTCTATGGCATCAGCGTTGCGTCGTACAACCAAGCCCTCATTTTCGCGGACAACGTTCCGAAGTATTCGCAGAAGATCCGCTCCATTCTGCGGCCCTACCAGCAGCAGGCGGAAAAGCTCGAGAAGACGGGCGAGGCAGTCGGCGAGCCCGAGCCCTCGAATGTTGTGCCGGTGCGGCAGGTGCAGAGTTGGTCCGAGGTGCTCACCCACGGAGCCGGTACTTTTACCGATATCGTGCTGGCGGCGTCGTTCATCCCGTTCCTGGCCTACTTTCTGCTGACCTGGCAGAGCCACGCGCGTTCGGCCACCGTGATGCTGTTTCCTTTGCATCATCGGCACACGGCATTCGTGACGCTGGGGCTGATCGGGAAAATGTTGCAGAGTTTCATTGTGGGGAACCTGCTGATCGGACTTCTGATTTCAGGCGCGAGCGTCGCGATTTTCGGGTTGCTGCACGTTCCGTTCTTCTACTTCGTCGGCTTTCTCAGCGGCTTTCTGAGCCTGGTTCCATACCTGGGAATTGTGCTGGCGATGGTTCCGCCGATCCTGGTCGGCCTGGGACAACTGGAGGCCGGGGACCTGCTGGTGGTGGTGTTTTGCGTGGTCGGACTGCATCTGTTTGCTCTGAATGTTCTCTATCCGAAGCTGTTGGGAAGCCGCCTGAAAATCAATCCGCTGGCGGTCACGATCGCGCTGCTGTTCTGGGGAGCGGTCTGGGGAGCAATCGGACTGGTGCTCGCCATTCCGATCACCGGCGCGATCAAGATTGTGTTCGACCACGTCGAGTCGATGAAACCATATGCGGACTGGCTGGGCGAGTGATGGTCGGTTTCGATGCCCAGTCCCTAATCGCGTCTGATTTCCGGTAGAGACGCGGCTTGCCGCGTCTCTACACATGGAAGAAACTTGCGGCATCGCTAACGATGCCCTGATACGAAACCCGTTTCTCCGGCCTTGTACTCCAGCCACTTTGTGGCAATCTGAAAAGGCCTCTACACTGGAACCTTGCGCACGCTGATCACACTGTTTTTGGTTGTCGTCCTGGCCGTTGGCGGCTGGGTGGTGTGGCAGGTTTATGCCCCGGTTACGCCTCCGGCCAATACTTCTTTGCTGCTGCATTCCGGGTATTCGACGCGGAGGATTGCCTCGGAGTTGAAAGAGGCGGGGGTGATCCGCAGCGAACTCGTTTTCCGGCTCTGGCATGTGTGGCATCCTAAGCCATCGTTGAAAGCGGGCGAGTATCGTTTCGAGCGGGAAGCTACGCTTCCCCAGGTTTACGAGCGGATCGCGCGCGGCGATATCTACTTCCACGTGGTCACGATTCCCGAAGGCTACACGATGTTCGACATCGCCAAGGCGATGGAGGACGCGGGGCTCGGGTCGGCGTCCGATTTTTTGCATGTTGCCGAAACCCAGACCCAGTTGATCTCCGATCTTGCGCCGGAGGCCAAGTCGCTCGAGGGCTATCTCTTCCCCAACACCTACCAGTTCACGCGAACCGAGAGCCTGGAGGAAATGGCAGCGGCGATGGTGCATCAGTTCCGGCAGGTGGCACAACAGATTGGGCTGGGCGCCGGTCTGAACTCGGACGTACCCAAGGTCGTGACCATGGCGTCGATCGTGGAAAAGGAGACTGCGGCTCCGGAAGAACGGCCGCTCGTGGCCAGCGTGTACTACAACCGGTTGGAGCAAAGAATGGCGCTCGATGCCGATCCGAGCGTGATCTATGCGGAGCTGCTGGCGGGCACGTACCAGGGAAACCTCCATCACGGGGATCTGGCGGTGAACTCGCCCTATAACACTTATCGTTTCCCCGGGTTGCCACCGGGGCCGATCGGCAATCCGGGGAGAAGCTCTCTCGAAGCGGCCTTGCACCCCGACAACTCGAAGTTCCTTTATTTCGTTAGCGATGGCAACGGACACCACCGCTTCGCCCGCAGCCTCGAAGAACATAATCGGAACGTGGCGGCCTACCGTCACTCGCTCGGCCTGCGGTAAGCACAGAACCCCTCGCTGCCTTATACTAATGAGATAGCTATGTGGCACAAGTCTTCCCGGGTACTGACATAGGAATGTATCGCCCCCATTTGCGCCTTTTTTTGCTTTTAATTCTGTCGGCGGCAACTTTCCCGCTGAGCGGGTGTCTGTTCCGTACGCGGACTCTGGAGCGTCAGTTCTCCGACCGGCCGCTGAAGACCGCGACCCAGCAGGAACTGATCGAATACGTCAACATGCAGGCCGCCAAGATTCAGTCCATGCAGGCAACGGTGGATATTGATTCTTCGGTTGGAGACCCGAAAAGCGGCCGGATTACCGATTACAAAGAAATTCGCGGCTACGTGCTGGCGCGAAAGCCTGCCATGCTGCGCATGAAGGGCTTGATGCCGGTGGTGCGCAACACGGCCTTCGATATGGTGAGTGACGGGCTGGAATTCAAGCTATGGATCCCTCCGAAGAATAAGTTCGTCGTGGGTTTGAACAATGCCGACAACTACCAGCCCGACAAGCGACTGGAGAACATGCGGCCGCAGTACATTTACGACGCGCTGCTGATACCCGAAGTCGGCCGGGACGAGATTGCGGTGCTGGAAAACGACTATGAAATCGTCCTGGACTCGAAGAAGCATCGGGTGGAGCAGCCCGATTACGAACTGGCGGTCATCCGCCAGGGTCCTCAAGGCTGGTATCTATCGCGCAAGATCGAGTTCAGCCGAACCGACCTGCTGCCGCACCGGCAAAGGATCTACGACCAGCAGGGAAACGTCGCGACCGACGCACGCTACCAGTCTTACAAAGACTACGCGGGGACTACATTCCCGGGTACGATTGAGATCGAGCGGCCGCGGGAGAATTACGACATCACCCTGAGCATGGTCAAACTGGAAATCAATCGAGCGCTGACCGACGACCAGTTTGCGCTGGAGCAGCCAACTGGGGCGGACGTGGTGCACCTCGACCAGTCCAGTTCCAGCGCGGCGAAGACGTTGGATAGCCAAAACAAGTAATTCTCCGGAAAAGACATGATGAATCGCATGATCGTCGGGAATTTGGTGCATCGGCCGCTGCGCTCGCTAATCAGCGTTGTGGCCGTAGCGCTCGAAGTCACGCTGATCCTGCTGATCGTGGGTCTGTCACTCGGGATCCTGCAGGACAGCCGTACCCGAACCGCCGGCATCGGGGCCGACGTGCTTGTGCTGCCGCCGGGGTCTTCGTTCATCGCCGGGCTGACGGGTGCGCCCATGCCGATCAAGATCGGAGGCGTGCTCGCAAAGCTGCCCCATGTGACGAGCGTAGCCCCGGTGATCACGCAACTCACTTCGGCGGGCACGCTCGAGATCATTGCGGGAATCGACTTGCCCAGCTATGAAAGCATGTCCGCGGGCTTCCACTATTTGGAGGGCGGTCCATTTCAGGGGCCATACGACGTGCTGGTCGACGACCTTTTTGCCAAGTCCAAACACGCCAAGGTGGGCGACACGATTGAGATTCTGAACAACAAGTTCCGCATCTCCGGGATTGTGGAACGAGGCAAGGGCGGGCGCAAATTTGTTCCGCTGAACACCCTGCAGGACCTGATTGGCGCTAAGGACAAGGCCACCGTCTTCTATCTCAAGCTCGACGACCCGGCGAACGCGGACGCGGTTGTCGATGAGATCAAGAACGTGCCGGGCATGGAGCGTTACGTGTCGAATTCGATGGCATCCTACCTGGCCATGATGACCACCAGCAACTATCCGGGGCTTTCAACTTTCATCGATGTCGTGGTCGGTATTTCGGTGGTCATCGGATTCATCGTAATCTTTCAGGCCATGTACACGGCGGTGATGGAGCGGACGCGCGAAATTGGCATTCTGAAGTCGATGGGGGCGTCGAAGCTGTACATAGTGAATGTGGTGCTGCGGGAGACGGTGCTGCTGGCGCTGGGTGGCATCGTGCTGGGCATTGTGGTGAGTCTGGCGGCCCGGGCGGCGTTGGCACACAAGTTCCCGCTGCTGCAGGTAGTGGTGGCCGGCGGTTGGATCGTACGCGCAACCCTGATTGCGATTGCTGGCGCGATTGCCGGCGCGCTGTATCCGGCGTTCAAGGCGGCGCAGAAGGATCCCATCGACGCGCTGGCGTACGAATAGGGCAGGCGCCACTCTCCAGTTTCGCTTTTAATTCGCCCATCGCTTGCTGGTTTTTTCTTCCTTATAATTTTCCTCGCAAATCGGCAGAGAATGCACGATACTGCCGGGTGAAACTGCCGTGCTATAATCACGCGCCGTTACGAGCAAGCAGTGCAGTTTCGCAGCGGTTGTCCTAATTCGCAGGCCCGTGCGCGTAGGCGTGCGGGTGACCTCAAATACGCAGGAGGAAATATGCGCTTCGATGATCCGACTCTGTACGGTCGGGACGATGAGACGGATGAGTACAGCGACAGCGGCGCCTACGGCGAATCGCTGGAGGAAGATTTAGAAGAAGAGGAAGAAGAGGAAGAAGAACCCGTTGTCGTAGAGGAAGACGACGAGATTGCCGTGCCGCCAGCACGGGAACCTGTGGGAGCGCCAGCGCCTGTAACACCATCGGGTGGTGGCGGCCAGGGCGGGCCTCCGAAGAAGAAGGCGCCTGCTAAGAAAGCTCCAGTCAAGAAGGCGCCTGCCCCGAAAAAGGCGGCAAAGAAGCCGGTGAAGAAAGCTGCAAAAAAACCGGCCGCCAAGAAAAAGGCAAAAGCGGCGAAGAAGAAAGCCGCGAAGAAGCCAGCTAGGAAAGGGGCGCCGAAAAAAGTTGCGCGCAAAAAGGGACGCCGTTAGCGGTTCACGCTATCAGCCCAAATGATGACGGAAGCCCGGCTCTCTTTCCGGCTTCCGCCATTCCATGTTACTTTCCGTCGGGCACGATTGCTTCCGCTTCGATTTCCAGCAGCATCTCTGGAGAAACCAGGGCCGTGATCGCCAGCATGGTGCTCGCGGGACGAATGTCGCGGAAAAATTCTCCGTGGGCTTTTCCTACTTTTTCCCAATCCACAATGTTGGTAAGGAACACGCGCGTGCGGACGACATCTTTCAGGGAAGCTCCGGCCCGCTCCAGCGCGCGTTCAATGTTCATGAGGGTCTGAACCGCCTGCGCGTACGCATCGCCCGCGCCGACGATTTTGCCGTCGGCTCCAGTTGCGGTTGTACCCGCTACGTGGACATACGCACCTACGCGAACCGCACGAGAGTAACCGACAACCGGCTCCCACGGTGTTCCGCTTGAAATGTTGATACGCTCCACTCCGCCTCCTTTTTTCTGTTCTTCTTTGTAAATAGATTCAGAAAACCAAATTTTCGATCCACGCGATGCGGAAATTAGCAGCCGCCTGCTTTGGCTGCCAACAGATACCCTAAAACGCCGTGCCCCGCGCGGGCTTCTAACCGCACGTGGCTCGAATGGGTACTTGCGTTAGATCAGGATTCACGGTATCTATTCCGCACAAGATTCTGTTCCGATGGGAACAAGAGGGGTACGGTTTGGGAGGGAAGTGGGGCCATGGAAATTCCGGAGACGCATCCGCTGCAGCAACTGTTTCGTGAACTGGTCGGCCGTCATTATGCCGAGGAGATTGGAATTCGCGATCCGCAAGTCGTGAGCTACGTCGCACATCTGCTGTCCGAGTTTTGCGATGCCGAGCAGTTGTTGAAAATCCGCAATGCGGCGGGGAAGCCATTGAACGATGTGGGCGAGATGCTGATCGAGTCGGACCCGATCTACGGCCCGGCGCCCTCGTTCGACCGCGAGCGCCAAGTCCGCAAGCACATTGGCGACTTTACGCTGTTTTACGCCGGCATGTTTCCGGAGAGCATCAATCATTATCGCCTGCGGCGTCAGCGGGTCGAGAGCTTCGTGGATTGGGTGAAAGCCGGAAAAGAAAGCTACTACATTGTCTCGAAGTTCGAGCACTTCGAATACGCCAAAGTGGCCCCGCTGTTTGCGCAACTCTCGCAAATGTTTGAGCAGTGCGTGTACGGACTGAATCTGGTGAAGAACGAACTTGAAGTAATGCAGCACCCGATTGCGCGGAGAACGAACGAGTTGCTGATGTAGTTGCAGGTCAGAAATTTAGAGGTCAGATTTGCCGAAATGTAGTTAGGCTTTACTTCTGTGATCGCACCATCCGCCTGCCGGCGATCTCAAATTTCCCTTCCAGCACAATCCTGATCGCTTCGGTGTATGCGATGTGTTCCTGTTCAAGAATGCGTGCGGCAAGCGTGTGCTCGTCATCGGAGTCCAGCACGGGTACGGTTTTCTGCACGATGATGGCGCCGTGATCGAGTTCCTCATCCACGAAGTGCACCGTGCAGCCTGACACTCTCACACCGTAGGCGAAGGCCTGCTGCTGCGCTTCCAGACCGGGAAACGCGGGTAGCAAGGAGGGATGGATGTTGAGAATTTTCGCCGGAAACTGCTGCACGAACCAGGGCGAGAGCAGGCGCATGTAACCGGCGAGGCAGACGAGATCGACTTTGTTGTCCAGCAGTGCAGCCACAACTGCGCGGTCGTGCTCCTCGCGGGGCTTACCCTTCGATGAAATGACGAGCGCGTTGAGGCCCCGCTGGCGGGCGGTTTCAAGACCGGGAGCATCGGCACGGTTCGAAATCACGACTGCAATGCGGGTATCGGGTATCCGGCCAGCCGCAATGCTGTCGGCGATGGCCACAAAATTGGAGCCGCGTCCAGAAAGGAGAATGCCGAGATTTTTCATTGCTACAACAATCCACAACTCTGACTTTAGCCACGAACTCACGGGACCCTATTAGGTGAACATCACCTTGCGATCGCCCTTGACGATGCGGCCGACGCTGTAAAATTTTTCTCCGGCGCGCTCCAGCAGCGTCTGCGCTTTCTTGAATTTCTTGGCGGGAACCACGATTAGCATACCGAGGCCCATATTGAAGGTGCGGAGCATTTCTTCCTCAGCAACGTTGCCGAGTTTCTGCAGATGTTCGAAGATGGGCAGAACCGGCCACGTCCCGAGTTCGATCACGGCCGACGTGCCTTTGGGCAGCACTCGGGGCAAGTTCTCGGTGATGCCGCCGCCCGTAATATGCGCCAACGCCGCGACGCACTCGCCCGCGATCATCTTCCGAATGATCGACCAGTAGCTGCGATGGGTCCGCATGAGTTCGTTGCCGACCTTGTTCTTGATCTCGCTGACGAAAGTTTCGGGAGAGTAGCCCGCAATTTCAAAAAGCAGTTTGCGAGCCAGCGAGTATCCGTTGGTGTGCAGGCCGTTGGAGGGCAAGCCGAGGACGCAATCCCCCCCCTGCACGTCTTTGCCGCTGATGATGCGCTCGCGTTCCACCACTCCGACAATGAATCCGGCAAGATCGTACTCGCCCTCGGGGTAGAAACCCGGCATTTCAGCGGTCTCGCCGCCGATCAGGGCGCAGCCGTTATGTTTGCAGGCATCGGCGAGGCCGCCAACAATTTTTTCCGCGACCTCCGGGTCCAGCCTGCCCGTGGCTAGGTAGTCCATAAAAAACAACGGCGCCGCACCCTGCACCGCAATGTCGTTCACGCAGTGATTCACCAGGTCGGCCCCAATGGTGTGGTGCACTTTCATTTCGAAGGCCACTTTTAATTTGGTGCCCACGCCATCCACGCTCGAAACCAGCACCGGATCCACATACTTCTTATCGACCGAGAACAGCCCGCCGAATCCGCCAATCTCGCTCAGGACTCCCTTGGTAAAAGTTTTGTGGGCCAGATACTTGATGCGCTGCTTGGTTTTGTTGCCGCGATCAATGCTGACACCGGCATCGGCGTAGGTGATGGAGCCGCTTTGGACGTTGGGGTTCTGGGCCACTTTTTTAGTCCGTCATTGCCAGGGTGGAGAGATCTGGTGCGCCACCGAGCCGGGGGAAGCGTTTTCAGACGCAACAAATTCTAGCACGTCTGGAGTTGGTTCCGGCTTTTCCAATGGCGATCCGCGAAGGCGCTATAATGCTGCTCCAATTCTTTTTCCCGGGGACAACATGAGAATTCTGATCGTTCTTTTTTTTGCCGTGTTGACGATTCCGTCTGCAGTGGCAGTGCCAAACCAATCACAGGACACGACGCCCGAGAGCGCCAGGCAGGCCGCGTCCAACAAAGATAAAGGCAAGAAGGAACCAACCCCGGCGAGCGCCGCAACTCCGGATAAGTCCGCGGAAAGCGGCAAGCCCGCAGAGCCATCCAAAGCCGAGTCCAACGAAGCTACCGACAAGGAAGAACATTACGATGTGGCGGAAGTCCCGCCCGTAATCACCCATCACCAGATCACGCTGAACGGCAAGACTCTCAGTTACACGGCGACGGCCGGGAGGCTTCCCCTCAAGCGCGGCGATGGCAAGACAGAAGCCGAAATGTTTTTCGTCGCCTACACGCTCGACGGACAGGAAGCCGCAAAGCGTCCCGTGACATTCTCGTTCAACGGCGGCCCCGGCTCCGCCTCGGTGTGGCTGCACATGGGCGCGCTCGGCCCCAAGCGCGTGGTGCTTCAGCCGAACGGCTTCATGCCGGCAGCGCCTTATCGGCTGGAAGACAATCCCGACACGCTGCTCGATCGCAGTGACATCGTCATGGTGGATGCCATGTCCACCGGTTACTCGCGGGCTGCGACCGCTGACCTTGCCAAAAAGTTTCTGGGCGTAAAAGGCGACGTACAAGCCTTCGGAGAATTCATCCGCCTCTACATCTCGCGCTACGATCGTTGGAGCTCTCCGCTCTTCTTGCTGGGGGAAAGCTACGGCACGACGCGCGCTGCCGGCGTCGCCGGATATTTAGCCGATCACGGCATCGCTTTCAATGGCGTGACCCTGCTCTCGATGGCGGTGGATTTCCAGACGCTCGAATCGAACAAATCGAACGACCTGCCTTACTTGCTGCTGGTGCCCACTTTCAACATGATCGCCGGCTACCATCACAAGCTGGCCCCCGATCTCACTCAGGATGTGGCGAAAACGCGCGACGAAGTCGTGCGCTGGTCGACCAATGATTACGCGCTCGCTCTCGGCAAAGGCGACGCCCTGACGCCGGAAGAGCACCGCAAGATTGTCGAGCAACTGTCCCGCTACATCGGGCTGCGTCCGGAAGTGATCGAAGCGCACAATTTGCGCATTGACGTTCCCACCTTCACCCGCGAATTGCTGCTCGATCAAAAACTGCGCACCGGCCGCCTCGATGGCCGCTTCAGCAGCCCGGATCCGGATGATGAGCGTTTCTACGATCCGACGAGCGCCGCCATCCTGCCGCCTTACACCTCGGCGTTCAACAACTACCTGCGCACCGAACTGAACTACAAGTCCGACATGCCCTACAGAGTCTTCGCCTACGACCAGCCCAGCTTCCGCGACTGGGAGTGGGGTAACGCCATCGAAGGCTTTCCCAGCACGGCAGGCGGGCTGCGGTCGGCCATGATCAAGAATCCGTATATGAAAATTCTGGTGATGGAGGGCTACTACGACCTGGCCACGCCCTTCACCGCTGCCAACTGGACCATGGATCACCTGGACCTCGGCGCACAGTTCCGCCAGAATATTTCGTACGCCACCTACAACTCGGGGCACATGGTGTACATCGATCGCGCCGAACATAACAAGATGAAAAAAGATCTGGTGGACTTCATGGAGAAGTGCCTGCCGAAATAGTTGTCACCGTCGACGATTCGTTTCCCGGCGGTGTGTGTTCTAATGCTGAACGCATGCGCGCCGCTGTCATCTTCGGGTTGGGAACTTCGCCGGCAGACTTGAGCCCGTTCCAAGCCGGCTCTCCAACCAAGTGGCTCCAGGGACTGCCCGCATCTTCCAGCGATGCCGATGCCATCCTCATATTTGGCGGGGACGGGACGATTCATCGCCATCTTCCGGCGCTGGTGCGGCTTCAACTTCCTGTGCTGATCGTCCCCACAGGCAGCGGAAATGATTTTGCCCGCGCGCTGGACCTGCGCTCGATGCGAGACTCCTTGCGCGTCTGGCGTGATTTCGAATCGGGGAAAATTCGAGCGCAGGCAATTGATCTCGGGGTTATCGTCTCGTCTGCTTCGCCAGAGCGCACCCACTATTTCTGCTGCGTCGCCGGGTGCGGCCTGGACTCTGCCGCCACTCGGCGCGCCAATCAGATGCCGCGCTGGCTGCGGGGACACGGCGGCTATGCCCTGGCGCTATTACCGCTGCTGCTCAAGCTTCCGGCTTATTCCATGCGGCTGACGCAGGTCAATGGGAAGGATCGCGCCGAAGCCGAAAAGCTCACCCTTCTCGCCGCGTTCGCCAACACGCAGTTCTACGGCGACGGCATGCGCATCGCGCCGGAAGCAGATTTCGCGGATGGCAAGCTCGACATCTGCCGGATCTCGACGTTGAGCCCCTTCCACCTGTTTTGCATGTTCCCGACGGTGTATTTCGGGCAGCACCTGCTCTCGCCCAAGGTTGAGTACTCGAAGGCAGAGCGGGTAGTGCTGGAGACGGAGACTCCGCTTGAGATTTACGCTGACGGAGAGTTTGTGTGCGAGACGCCCGCCGAGATTTCAGTTGCCGCGGGCGCACTGCGTGTGATTCGCTCGGGATGACAAGGTCTGTTGAGTTGAGAGTCGAAGAGCGGGGTTTCGCTTCGCCGCAAGCCCTAGTGAACTCGGCCGTACCGTGTATCGAGCGCAATATTCAATTCGAGTACGTGAACGCGCGGCTCGCCCAGAAATCCCCATTGCCGGTTCTCGGAGTTCTCAAGAACCAGGCGTGCGACTTCCGCTTCCGGAATCTTGCGTTCCGAAGCCACGCGCCGAATCTGGAACTGCGCAGCTGCTGGCGAGATATCCGGATCCAGTCCTGACCCCGATGTCGTTACCAGATCGACAGGGATGGGAGTGCCGGGATTCTCGGCTTGCAGCTTGGCAACGTCTCCATTGACGCGAGCAATCAACTGCGCGTTGGTCGGGCCCAGGTTCGAACCGCTGGAGGCGCTGGCATCATAGCCTGCAGCGCCCGCAGCAGACGGCCGCGAATGAAAATAGCCCGGCCCCGAAAATGGCTGCCCGATCAGCCGCGAACCAACTACCACTCCGTCCTTCCCATGGATGAGCTCGCCATTGGCTTGCTTGGGGAAGATCAGCTGCGCGAGCCCGGTCACCAGCAGGGGATACAGAATTCCCAACAGGACCGTGGTCGCGATCGTCATGAGTACCGCTGTGATCAGATTTTTCTTCATTGTCTTTTCTCGATACAGCTCTTCCTACGCCAGCTTGATGCCGGTGATGAACATGTCAATCAGTTTGATGCCGATGAACGGGACCACCAGGCCGCCAAATCCATACACCAGCAGGTTCTGCCGCAGCAGAGCTTCGGCGCTCATCGGCTTGTACGCGACCCCTCGCAGCGCCAGCGGAATCAGGGCAACGATGATGAGCGCGTTAAAAATTACGGCAGAAAGTATCGCCGACTGCGGCGTCTGCAGCCGCATGATGTTCAGCGCATTCAGCACGGGAAAGGTTCCGGCAAACATTGCCGGAATGATGGCGAAATACTTGGCCACGTCGTTCGCAATCGAGAACGTGGTGAGCGCTCCGCGCGTCATCAGCAGCTGTTTGCCGATCGCCACCACCTCGATGAGCTTAGTGGGATTCGAATCCAGGTCCACCATGTTTCCAGCTTCCTTCGCCGCTTGCGTGCCGGTATTCATGGCCACGCCCACATCGGCCTGAGCCAGCGCGGGCGCATCGTTGGTGCCGTCGCCGGTCATGGCGACCAGTTTGCCGGCGGCCTGCTCGCGACGAATCAGATCCATCTTGTCTTTCGGAGTCGCCTCCGCCAGAAAATCGTCCACGCCCGCCTCGCGCGCGATTGCCGCCGCCGTCAGGGGATTGTCGCCGGTAATCATGATCGTCTTGATCCCCATGGCGCGCAGTTGATTGAAGCGCTCGCGCATCCCGCCTTTGACGATGTCCTTCAGGTAGATCACGCCCAGCGCTCGCTGATTCTCCGCGACGACCAACGGAGTCCCGCCCGAGCGCGCAATCTGTTCCACGCTCGCCTGAATCTCGCGCGGCAGCGAGGTGCCGAACTGGTGCAGGTATTTAGTGATGGCGTCGACCGCTCCTTTGCGAATCTCGCGGCCGTCCAGGTTCACGCCCGACATGCGTGTTTGCGCGGTGAAGGGGACAAAGACTGCTTCGTGCGAAGCCAGTTCACGGCCGCGCAAGCTGTACTTCTCTTTCGCCAGCACAACAATCGAACGGCCTTCGGGCGTTTCGTCGGCGAGCGAAGCGAGTTGAGCGGCATCGGCCATCTCGGCCGCGGTAATCCCCGGTGCAGGAATGAACTCCGCCGCCTGGCGGTTGCCGAGCGTGATCGTTCCGGTCTTATCGAGCAGCAACGTGTTCACGTCCCCGGCCGCTTCCACGGCGCGCCCCGACATCGCCAGCACGTTGTGCTGCACGAGACGGTCCATGCCGGCAATGCCGATCGCGGAAAGCAGACCGCCAATGGTGGTCGGAATCAGGCAGACCAGCAGAGAGACGAGCACGAATACCGTCTGCGGCGATCCCGAGTAAATCGCGAAAGGCTGCAGCGTAACCACAGCCAGCAGGAAAATGATGGTCAGGCCCGCCAGCAGAATGTTGAGCGCGATCTCGTTCGGAGTCTTCTGCCGCTCCGCGCCCTCAACCAAAGCGATCATTCTGTCGAGGAAGGTTTCTCCTGGATTCGAGGTAATGCGGACTTTGATCACATCGGAAAGCACGCGCGTGCCGCCGGTGACCGCCGACCGGTCTCCTCCCGCTTCGCGAATCACGGGCGCGGATTCGCCCGTA
>Ga0316363_10001378_pt1 | contig 21779 bp, 18 predicted proteins | sample Sb_taG_3_FD_200459 | JGI IMG/M metagenome (GOLD analysis project Ga0316363, IMG submission 200459) | Peat soil microbial communities from Weissenstadt, Germany - Sb_50d_a_PC metaG (v2) (version 2) | ecosystem: Environmental > Terrestrial > Soil > Wetlands > Peat | place: Germany: Weissenstadt...
GAGCTGCAAGCACCGCCTCCTGGGGGTGCCATTTTGTCTCGACCTGAAATGACCTCCGCACTTTATTTTCAGCAGGTTACGGCGATTTCTGGTCGTTGCGTGTATCGACCACAAGCGTCGCGGATCAGTTCGTTTGGTCTGGTGTCTTTCTTCGTGGTGAGGCTCAGGCTCATGCGCAATTTCCAGCGTCACGCTAGCAAGAATTCGGGGCGAGCACCAGATTACGAGTTGCGGAACTACGCGGGAGGCTGAGCGCGCAGCCGGGCGCAGTTTAGACGCTGCTGTTTTTTGGCTGCTTCGGATACCGGCCCAAAATCGCGTTCCAGCGAATGATCAGCAAATCCAAAAACATCTGCACGCTATCGCTATAAACATTCACCTTCGTTGCCGGGTCGTGCGCCCAAAGCACCGGCACTTCTACCGCCCGCAATCCATGGCGCTTGGCGAGGAACAAAATCTCAGGATCGAACCCGAACCGCTCAATCCTCTGTTGCTCGAAGATGATTCGCGCGCGAGGCATCACGAAAGCTTTGAAGCCGCACTGCGTGTCCTCAAACGGCAATCCGGTGATCACGCGCACGAAGCGATTGAAAATAATCCCGGCAATCTCGCGCAGCCGCGACTGATGCACGGTGATCAATCGGCGATCGAGTGCTCGCGAACCTATGGCCACATCCGCATTCGCGAGCGCCGCCAGGAGTTTGTCGAATTCTTCGATGGGCGCCGAAAGATCGGCATCGGTGAAGAGAGCGATCTCTCCCTGCGCTTCGAGCATGCCGTGACGCACGCTGTAGCCCTTGCCGTGATTTTCGCCATTCGATACCAGCCGCACGTCCCGCAATTTGTCGGGCCAACTCAGATCCGCATCTTGAACAATTTGCGCCGTCGCGTCGGTTGAGCCATCGTCCACAACGACGACCTCGGCGTCGAGATCGCGGGCTAGCAGGTAGGCGCTGATTTTCTCGAGCGCGCGCGGCAGCCGCGCGGCCTCATTGAATGCAGGAATTACGATCGACAACTTTGGAGGGGGGCGCTTCATGCGAAGTTCGCGCGCGGTCAAGCGGGCTGCAAATGCCGCTCCCACGCGCGCGTCGCGAGAATTTCTTCCATCTGCGCCAGCGCAAAATCCAATTCTTCATCGCGATTGTAGAAATGCGGCGAAAGGCGCACGCCTGCCGCCGGCCGGTAATCCACCAGCACGTCGCGCGCGATCAATTCGCTCTTCACTTCCTTCGCGTGCGGACATTCAACCGATATGGTGCCGCCGCGCTCCTCAGGATCGCGCGGGGAATTCACTTTCCAGCCGCGCGCCAGCGCGCCATCCATCAATCGCTGCGTTTGGCGCTTCGATTTCTCGCGGATTTTCTCGATGCCGATTTTCGCGAGGATCTCGAGGCCGGGCTGGCATGCGTAGAGAGCCGGAACGTGCGGAGTGCCGTTCAGAAAGCGGAAAGAATCGTCGCGCAGATCCACCGCGCCGGCTTCGAATTCAAAAGGACGCCGATGCGCGCTCCAGCCGGTAAGCGTGGGCGAAAGTTTTTTGCGCAAATCGGGCCGCACGTAGAGATATCCGATGCCAGGCCCGCCGCAGAGCCATTTGAGGCAGCCGCCGACAGCGAAATCCACATTCAGCGCCCGCACGTCGATTGGTATTGTGCCCGCGGCTTGAAAGCAATCGAGGATCACCGTCGCGCCGACACGATGCGCCTTCTCGACGATGGCGCGCGCGTCCACGATCGTCGCGCTGCGGAAGAGCACCAGCGAAATCGGGACGAGCAGCGTGGTCTCGTCAATGGCAGCAAGAAACTTTTCAAGCGGCGCGTGAATTCCATCCTCGCTCTTTAGAATTTCGACGCGCGCACCGTGCCGCTGCTGCGCCAGATAGAAATAAATGATTGAAGGAAACTCCAGATCCACCATCACGACCTTATTCCGCGGCCCCGAAAAATCGAAGCAAGAGGAAACGATGGCTTCGGTGATAGTCACATTCTGATGCAGTGAAATTTCGCCCGGCCCGGCGCCGATCAATTTTCCGACCTTGTCCCCGGCGGTGACGGCCATGTCCCACCAGCCCTCTTCCCACGCGCGCACTCCGCGCTTCGCCCAAGCGTCGGCGTAATCATTCATCCGCGCATAGACGGCTCGCGGCATCGCGCCCAGCGAATTGCTGATCATGTAAGTGCTGCGCTCGAGGATCGGAAATTCCTCGCGCCATTTCAGCAGTTCATCCATTGTGTTTTCCTTTGGCATCTTTTTCTTCAGCTTGCGGGGGCTTCGCAGCGCGCGCCCACAAAAAATAACACAGAGTTATCAGCACGAGCCAAAGCAATCCAGCATAGATTGTGATCTTCATCCCCGGAATCCACCAGGTTGAAATGAAGGCAGCCGCAACGGCGCACAGTCCCGCGAACGATGTCCATGCGCTGCGCGGCGCGAATCGCATTGGCAATTCGCGTCCCTCGCGCGCCTGCTTCCGCCGGAATGCCAGGTGCGTGAGGAAAATAATGAACCAGCCGAAGAGGCCGCCGAAGAAAGACGCGCCGAGCGTGTAGACGAAAGCCGTTTCCTTGAATCGCAGTTCCACCAGCAGCGCGATCACCAGTCCGATGCTCGACACCAGCAACGCAGCCAATGGAACGCCCCGCGAATTCAGCCGCCCGATAAATCGCGGCGCATATCCTCCGCGCGAAAGCGAGAAAATCATTCGCGACGTCAGATACAAATTCGAATTCATGCTCGAAAGCGCCGCCGTCAACACCACGAAATTCATTAGCGCTGCCGCGTGCGGAATTTTCACTGTCTCGAACACACGCACGAACGGGCTTTCCGTCAATCCCGCCTGCGTCCACGGCATCACGCCGACGAGCACGGCGATCCCGCCGATATAAAAAATCGCCAGCCGCGCTATCGTCCAGCGCGTCGCGCGCGGGATGGCCACGTGCGGCTCGCTCGCCTCGCCCGCCGCCACCGCCGCCACTTCCACCCCGATATAACTGAAGATGGCGATCGCCACGCCCAGTCCCACGCCGGTCCATCCGTGCGGCAGAAATCCTCCGTAACCGATGTAATTCTTCGTACCGAGCGGCCGGAATCCGATCCCGAAAAGCAGCGCCGCGCCTAGCAGCAGGAACGCGATGATGGTCACCACCTTAATAAAGGCGAACCAATACTCCAGCGTTCCGAAATTTCCGACGCTCGCGGCATTCACGCTGATAATCGCCGCAGAAAAAATCAGCATCCAGATCCACGCGGGCACTTCGGGAAACCAGTAGCGGCAATAAATCGAAATGGCGACCACTTCGCTGCCGATCGCCACCGAAGTTGCCAGCCAATACGCGTAGCGGATCGAAAATCCCGCCCACGGATGCAAATAAATTTCCGCGAACACTCCGAACGAACCTGCCACCGGATGCACCAGCGTCATCTCCGCCAGCGCCCACATCAGCGCCAGCGCGATCAACGATGCCGCCGCATAGCTCAGAATCACGCCGGGCCCAGCCAGGCTCACGGAAACCGCGCTGCCCAGAAATAATCCCGTGCCGATTGCTCCGCCCAGCGCAATCATGGAAATCTGGCGCGCGCTCAACTCGCGATGCAGCCCCGCCTCGCGCGCGTCGATCGCTTGTTCTTTGGCCGCGTTTTCCGGCACGTTCATCGAGCGTAGCTCCACATCGGGCGCGCCATAGTATCAGCAGCGGACGCAGCGCGGCCATCTTCTCGCTCTGCTATACTCGCCGCGAATTTGTGGAGTCTTCATGAACTGCAAGAATCAAACCCCAACGAATGTCCCTGATCGCCGCTCCTTCCTCGCTTATTTCTCCGGTCTCGGCCTTTCCTCCACTCTTTTCCCCGGCGTCCTGTGGGCGAAGCTCGCGGCGCAAACTTTCGCGCTGCAAAATCCGAAACCGAAGCATTCAGCCGGCAACTCCATCACAAAATCAATGCTCCGCGAAGCGGCAGCCGTCGCCGGCCTCAGCTTCACCGATTCGCAACTCGATCACATGCTCGAGGGTGTGAATAAACTCCTTCCCGTTTATGACGATCTCCGCAAAGTGCAGCTCGATAATAGCGTCGCGCCAGCGCTCAATTTCAATCCGATTCTGCCCGGGATAAAAATTGATCGCACCAAGCGTGCCATTCGCACGCGCGCGCCGGAATCTGTCGATCGCCCGAAGAATCTCGAAGACGCGGCCTACTGGCCGGTGACGCAACTCGCGGAACTGATCCGCACGAAACTAGCCACGTCCGTCGAACTGACGGAAATGTATCTCGCGCGCCTGAAGCGCCTGAATCCGAAACTTCTCTGCGCCGTCACCATCACCGAAGACCTGGCCATGCGCCAGGCTCGCCAAGCCGATCAGGAAATCGCCGCAGGACACTATCGCGGCCCGCTGCACGGAATTCCCTGGGGAGTGAAAGATCTCTACGCCGCGAAAGGCTACCCGACCACGTGGGGCGCCGCGCCTTTCAAGAATCGCGTCATTGATATGGATGCAACGGTCGTCTCCCGCCTGGCCGACGCAGGCGCCGTCCTCATCGCCAAACTTTCCACCGGCGAACTCGCCCTCGACGACATCTGGTTCGGCGGCCAAACGAAAAATCCCTGGGATTTCTCGATGGGTTCGCAGGGATCGTCCGCCGGTCCCGGCTCGGCGACGGCTGCCGGCTGCGTCGGCTTTTCCATGGGCACGGAAACGCATGGCTCGATCATCGCGCCCTCGGCGATCTGCGGCGTCACCGGCCTGCGCCCCACGTTTGGCCGAGTGAGCCGCCACGGCATCATGGCGCTGAGCTGGAGCTGCGATAAATCGGGCCCGATGTGCCGCAGCGTGGAAGATTGCGCGCTGGTTCTCGATGCCATCAATGGCCCGGACGATTACGATCTAGCCGTGCAAGATATCCCCTTCAATTGGGACGCGAATCTCGACATGAGCAAACTGCGCGTCGGATATTTGAAGGCCGCGTTCGAAGACACGCGCCAAAGTCCGCAAGTAAACGCCAACGATGCCGCCGCGCTGCAAAAAATTCGCAGCCTCGGCGTCAATCTCATCGAAGTCACGCTGCCCGAACACTCCAATCTTTATTTCTCAACGATCATGTTCGGCGAAGCCAATGCCGCGCTGCACGATCCCTTCGAAACGCGCCCCGCCGAACTCGTTCGCCAGGATGAAGTCGTCGCGCAAAATTCCTATCGCCTGCTTCCCGCCACCGAATACGTGAACGCCAACCGCGTGCGCACGCTCCTGATGCGAGAAATGGCGCGCCTCATGACGGATATCGATGCCTATATCGTCCCGTTTGATTACGGCGACTACACGCCCAATCCCGTCGCATCGCTCAATTCGTCTGTAACCAATCTCACTGGTCATCCATGCGTTGGCGTCCCGCACGGCTTTGACGAAAAGAACCATCCCACAAGCCTCACATTCATAGGCAAACTCTACGGCGACGCCGAAATGCTAGCCCTGGCCCGCGCCTATCAGGAATCCACGGACTGGCACCGCAAGCACCCAAATCTATGAAGCCGGCGGAAGCAGCCCCGACGTCGGCGTTTACCCCGAGCCGCGAGGGACCGGCGTCTCACGAACACAAACGTAGACAAGGGCCGCAGTCATGCGCGGAATAAAGCCGAAGCAACGTAAGCGCACCAAGCCACGATAACTAGCGTGCGACCGTAGCGAGGAGGAATGGAACCCAAATGAAGGCGTGGCGCCTAGAAAAGCTAGGCGGAGCTCTTAATCTAAAAGATGTACCCAAGCCCGAGCCGCGCCCGGGCAGCGCGCTCGTGCGCATCAAAGCTGCAGCGCTGATGTCCTATCTGAAGTCTTACGTCCAGGGCAAATTGCCGGTTTACAATCCACCTGCAACGGAATTCACCATCGGCACCAATGGCGTAGGCGTAGTGGAAGCGATCGGGCGCGGCGTCTGGCACCTGAAGCCGGGCCAGCAAGTAGTGATTTCGCCGCATTTCATCGCCAAGGAAAACGTCGAAGATCCTGCGCAGATTCTTATTGGACTCACTTCGTTCGGCGCGGGGGCGGAAGCAATTCTCGCCGATTGGCCGGACGGCACACTCGCCGAATACGCGTTAATGCCCGTTGAGGCCATCACGCCCGCCGAGGCGCTGCAGAAATTCGACGCCGCTCAGCTTGCCGTGCTAAGCCGCTTCATCGTACCGTTCGGAGGCTTGCTCCGTGGCCGGCTCGCAGCGGGCGAAACGCTCATCGTTACCGGAGCAACAGGCGCTTACGGCACAGCCGCAGTACTGCTCGGCGTCGCCATGGGCGCAGGCCGCGTGATCGCCGCCGGGCGAAATCCGGCTTCGTTAGCAGCAGTCGCGCATGCCGCCGGGCCGCGAGTTTCGACTGTGGGGTTGACTGGCGACGTGCAGGCAGACGCACGTGCCATGCGTACTGCCTCGATCGGCGGCGCGCACATGGCCTTCGACATGGTGGGCCAGGCGAAAGATCCTCACGCGACGCTCGCCGCCCTTCACAGCCTGCGTCGCGGCGGCCGCTTGATTCTGATGGGCAGCATGACCACCGATTTGCCGGTGCCATACACCGCAGTAATGTTGAACAACCTCGAGATCATCGGGCAATTCATGTATCCAGCAAACGCCTATCGGCGGCTGCTCGAATTGCTGCGTAATGGCTTGCTCGATATCAGCCCGATCCGCCCGCACGTTTATCCGCTCGCAGCGCTGCCAGAAGCCATGGAAGCCGCCGCCACAGCGAGCAATCTCGAATGTATCGTGATGCAGCCGTAGCGCCGCGCTAGACGATCGCAACGTGCGAGCAGCATCGGCGTCACAGAATTCTTCACCGGCACCGCAGGAGGCCGACATGAAACTAGAGACGATGCACTTCGAATCGCAAGGCCGCATCGGCTACCTCACTCTCAATCGCCCCGACATCCTTAACGCCATGCACCATCAAGGCGCCCTCGATCTCAATCGCATGGCCGAAATGATCCGCGATCTTCCCGGCGTCCGCCTGGTCCTGATCCACGGCGCCGGACGCGCCTTCTGCACCGGCATCGATCTCAAGCAACTCACCGCCGGCCAAATTCCCGCCGCCTATTACGAACTCTGGGACCGCGCCCTGCGCATCCTCGAGCAATCTGAAAAACTTCTGATCTGCGCCATGCACGGCTATTCACTGGGCGGCGGCCTCCAACTAGCTCTGGCCTGCGACATCCGCATCGCCACAGAAAATTGCATCCTCGGCCTACCCGCGATCAAGGAAGGCATAATCCCAGGCCTAGGCACGTTCCGCCTCCCGCGTTACATTGGCCTCGGCCGCGCCAAATGGATGGTCCTCTCCGGCGAAAACATAGACGGCCGCCGCGCCCAAGAAATCGGCCTGGTAGATCATGTAGTGCAACCCAAAACCTTCGGCGACGAAACCGAAGCCCTGGTAAAAAAATACGCCAGCGTCTGCTCCGAAGGCACCCTCCAATCCAAAATGATGCTAAACCTACCGTTCGACATGCCCCACGGCCAATTCTTCGAAGAATACCTCCGCCGCCAATCCATAGCCCTGAATTCCCCCGATCACCAAGAAGCCCTAACCGCCTACCGCGAGAAACGCGGCCCAATTTTTTCGTAGCGCCGGCTGCCAGCCGGCGTATTTCCGCGTCGTCACTCCGAATGAAAATTGTCGGCAAGCCGCTGGCGTTAAGGTTCGCGCGTTTGCCACGATCCTCGGCGATTTCTGCTCGGAGGCTTCTTCGCATAATTTCATCCGTGACGCGTTTCCGCTGGCTGCGCTACGATGTGCCGCGCTCCACACGCTAGCGCGGAGCGATGAGCGCACTGATCTCCAGCTATGTTCTCTGATCTCTCGCCAGTCTGGATTTCGCTCGCGACGAGCATCGTCGCGACTGCCATCACGATGGTCCTCGGCGTCGCCACGGCGTTCTGGCGCGAACGGCGCAGTGGCTCGGCGTTCGCCATCTTCGACGGCGTCGCCCTGCTCCCGCTTGTCTTGCCGCCGACTGTCGTCGGCTTTCTTCTTCTGCTGCTGTTCGGCCGCCACGGTCCGCTTGGCCGGCTTTTTTTGCGCATCGGCATGACTGTTGTTTTCTCCTGGCCCGCCACTGTGATTGCTGCGGCTGTGGTTTCGTTTCCGCTGATGTATCTCACCGCGCGGGCGGCCATCTCGCAGGTGGATACGCCGCTGCTGCAAGCTGCGCGCACGCTTGGGGCTTCCGAATGGCGTGTTTTTCGCCGCATTGTCGTGCCGCTTGCTGCGCCGGGGCTTCTTGCCGGCACGATTCTTTCTTTCGCGCGGGCGCTAGGTGAATTTGGCGCCACGCTCATGCTTGCAGGGGATATCCCCGGCCGCACCGAAACGATTCCTCTGGCCATTTATTTCGCGGTCGAAGCGGGCGACATGAGGCGCGCGATCATTTGGTCCGTCATCGATGTCGCCATCTCTCTCGCCGTTCTTTTCGGCCTCTATTATTGGACGCGCGCACAATCCGCCTCGCGCGCGCAGTTCGGGCGTGGTTGAGATGGCGCTCGAAGTCCAAATCGAAAAGCGCCTCCCGGCTTACACGCTCTCGGTCGCATTCGCGACTGGCGCGAAGACCCTCGCCGTCCTCGGCCCGTCGGGCGCGGGCAAGACGATGACGCTGCGCTGCATCGCCGGCCTCGAGCGACCGGACAGCGGCCGCATCGCGCTGAACGATCGCGTGCTCTTCGATTCCGCGAAAAATATCAATGTCCCCAGCCGCGATCGCCGCGTCGGCCTGCTCTTCCAGAGCTACGCGCTCTTCCCGCATCTCACGGTCGCGGAAAATGTCGCCTTCGGCCTCGATCGCATCGCGCCCTACGACCGCCTGACGCGCACGCGCGAACAAATCAGCGCTCTTCATCTCGAAGGCCTAGAAAATCGCCGCCCGCGCGAACTCTCCGGCGGCGAGCAACAACGCGCGGCCCTGGCCCGCGCGCTAGCCATCGCTCCCGAAGCGCTCCTTCTCGACGAGCCGCTCTCCGCGCTCGACACGCACCTCCGCTCGCAAATCGAGCACCAGCTCCTCGACACGCTGAGCGCCTACCGCGGCGCCGCTCTGCTCGTCACGCACAATATCGAGGAAGCCTACCGCCTCGGCTCCGATCTCCTCGTCCTCTCGCGCGGCCAAGCCTCCGCCTTCGGCCCCAAAGAAGAAATCTTCCGCCATCCACCAACGGTCGAAGTAGCCCGCCTGACCGGCTGCAAAAATTTCAGCGCCGCCCGCAACATTTCCACAAACGAAATCGAGGCGACAGATTGGCGCTGCCGCCTGCGCGTCACGCAGACAATCGCTCGCCCCGCCACGCAAATAGGCATCCGCGCGCATCAAATCGATTTCGTCGAAAGTCACAATTCCGGTTCTACCGATGCCGCCGACAACGTTTTCCCCTGCTGGCCCATCGGCGCGAGCGAAACCCCGTTCCGCATCACGCTCTATCTGAAACTCCACACCGCGCCAGCCGCCAACGACCACGCCGATTTCCAAGCCGAAGTCTTCAAAGAAAAATATCAACGCTTCAAAGACGCACCCCTCCCCTGGCACGTCCGCCTAGCCCCCGAATTCCTAGTGGTCTTTCCGGAGTGATCAGAATCTGCGGTTGCGCTTAACTACCTGACGCCCCGGGAACCTATACTGTTTTCATTTAAGGCGGCTCAAATGGATCCGGCAAATAAGAAGAGATGGCTTCGAAGGAGCGCGTTTGCAGCGTTCTTTGTGGGAGTCGGTTTGGTTTTAACAGTTGCAATCCTTGTCGCTTGGATGGGGACCTATACCGACGCATCGGATCCCAAGAACATTTACTACGTGCTGTGGAAGCTCGGACTAAATAACAACATGAATCTCGATTCCGCTTTGGGGGCAATGACTCACGATGGGTCGCGCGAGAAGCAAGTACAGGGTCTGACCAGAGAGCAACTGAAAAACCGTTTCGGCTACATTCGAACTTTAGATGAGGAAACGCCCTATCTTCGCGACTGCTACTCAACCCCGGGCGGTGTTGGGGAAGCGCACGTCAAACGAGAAAATGTAGTTTTTCTGCGGGACAGCCCCTGGATGGTTGTCATTGAAAACGAAAAGGCTGCCGACCTAATCCTTTGCAAGGGCTATTGACTATTTGAAATGTTTCGTGAATTCCACGCTCAAGCTGAACGTGCCGTTGATATCCCGCAGCGCGATGATGGAAATATCCCGCCGCACTGCATACTCCACCTGAATCACCTGCTCCTGCTGCGAAGCCGCATTGGTGCTGTAAGTAATCGTCAAAGCCTTCCCGAGCTGCTCCTCAATCGTCACGCGCGCCGCAGCGTTCTGCTCCGAAGCCGTCCCCGCCAAAAATGGATCGACGCGAAAGCGCGAAATCCCGAACAATCTCTGAATTTTCCCGCCCAACTCGCTGGAAATCGCCTCGGAAAGCAGCGCCGTCGCGCCATACCCCTGCGTAGTGTTCGCCGAAGAAGATCGCAGCGCGCTCTCCGTTCCCGTGCTCCCGAGCGCCAGCAGCGCAACGATATCGCTATCCGGCAGCGGCGGATCGGAGCGATATGAAAGCGAAAGATTGCTCGCCGCACCGGTAAAATCCAAAGTGATCTCATACTGGCTGATGGTAGTGGTCGCCTCGACATTCAAAATCGGATCGAGGCGGAACGGATTCGAAAAAATAATATCCCCGCGCGAAAGCTCATATTTATTCCCGCGAAAAGTCATCTCGCCATTCAGCAAATGCACATTCCCCAGCAAAATCGGCCGATCCCAAGTCCCGCGCAAACGCACGGTGCCCTCGACTTCCACCTGCGCCCCGCTCCATTGCATGCGCGCATTCGGCGCCGTAGTCCCCTCGAGATCGAATTGCAAATTCCGCAAATAAGCTGAAGTAGTCGCCGGCCCCTGCACACTGCCCTGTGACGCGGTCAAAAGCGTAGCCATGTCCACGCCCTCGGCAAAAAGCAGCCGGCTCACCTGCACGCTCCCCGACAAAATCGCTCCATCTGTCCCGCCCGCCAAATGCAAAGTTCCGCCCACCATCCAGCTCATTCCCACCGGATAACGAATCCGCACCTGCGGCGCCACCGCATCAAGCTGATAGCGCAGCGGCCCGTCGCCGTAGCTCAACGATCCGCTCAATGTCAAATCCCCGCCGCCCGATTGCGCGTGCATATTGTCAAAAATCGCCCGGCTGCGGTCGAACACGATGTCCCCGTTCATATGGCTCAATCCCGTCGGAAAGTCATCATAGTTCGCCGCAACATCGGTGAGCCCCACGCGCCCCGTAATCAGCGGCGTCGACATCGTTCCCTCAACCACCACGCGCACATCCGCTCCGCCGCGCGCATTCAAATCCGGCAAAATTCCCGCTAGCAGTTGCAGGTTTACTTTTCCGGTCACGTCCATGTTGATCGGCCGCGTCCCATCGAATCGCGCCGAACCCGAAATGTGAAAATCCGAATCCGTCCCGCGCAAATTCGCCTGCGCCACCGAGACTTGCTTCCGCCGGAACACAATTTTCACCGGCCCCTCATTCCGCAAACTCACAAATTCGTAATCGAGCGCAATCGTGGAAATATCCGCGTCCACGGAAAGCGATCCGAAATCCGCCAATCCTCCCGCCACGACAAATTTGCCGCTTACGCTCGTATGTCCCGTCAATCCCTTCGCTCGCGCCCCTTGGCCCAGCAGCGGATCGAGATCGAAATTCGCAGCCGTCGCACTTCCACTCAACGGATAATTCCCGCCCAGCCCGAGATCGAAATCTCCATGCAAGCTTCCGCTTCCCATCTGCGACGCCAACTCCAGATGCAATTGCCGTCCATCCGCAACAACATGCGCTTCGAGATTCCCCTCCGCCTCCGCGCCAAATTTCACGCCCTCGAATCGCAGCGCCGCCTCGCCCTGCGGCGCCGTCACCGGCCCCTGCCCATGCGCGTCGAATCCCAGCGTTCCGCCCACCGGCACCAGCCGCGTCTGCAGCGCCGGAATATTTTCCAGCGCGAGCCCTTCTCCGTTCAGCGCAAATGCAATCTCTTTCTCGTCCGGCTTGTAGGAAACCTCGCCCGTGATTCGTCCCGTCGCTCCCTGCGAAAGCTGCGCCTTCGCAAACTGAATCTGGTCGCTGCGCACGTGCAGTTGCCCCGTGAGCCGGTCGAACTTCACGCCCCACGCCTCGATCTGCTCAAGCGTTACGTCGCCATCAAACGTTGGCTCGGCTCGCGTCCCGGCTCCCGTAAATTGCCCCGAGAGCACGCCGTTCACAGGTAAATGCGTCCCGGCAAACGCCTGCAAATCCTCCAGCGGATTGCGCGTAAACTCCACTCTCGCGCCCCACGGGCTGCTGGGCAAAAACCCAAAATCGCCATCGAGCGTAAGCCGCAACTCGCCGGTCGCCGATGAATGCCCGCGCTTCAGCGTCAAATTCGTGAGCTGCAAATCATCCGGCGAGTAATCCATGTCGGCCGTCATCTCGTCCCAAGAAATATTGTCGTAGCCCGGCTTCGCGACGCGCAGATTCCCCGCAAATGTCGGCCCCACCAGCGGCCCCAGCACACGCCCTTTCCAATCCGCCGCGCCCGAAATTGAATGTGCGCCCGACTCCTTGCCGCGAATCGCGCCGATAAATTCATCCCACGGCCGCAAATCGTCGGTGTGAAACGTCACCTCGAGCCCCGAATCCTTTCCGCCGAGCGGACCATCCATCGTCAGGCGGCTCATCGGCGTCGAAATCTCGCTCTGCTTCACCATCACGCTCAGCAAATCCTGCGCGTAATCGAAATCAATCTTCGCGTTCGCCGGAATTTTCCCCGGCGCGAGCTGCGGCGGGTCCGTCCAGTGCATCAGGCCCTTCGTTTCGAAATGTTCGAAGCCGCCGTTCCAAGTATTCACCGCGTCCGCATCCAACGCGGCGTCCCACTCCAATTCCTGCACCGGAAAATTTGGATTCTCGAGCGCCGCAAATACCTGCGCCAAACTCATCCCCCGCAGTTTCGATTCCACGCGGAACGCCACGTTCTTGAATTGCATCGTCAGCCGGCCCTCGAGCGTCCCTCCCAGCGCCTTCGCATGCAGTTGCGGCACAATCAATTCCTGCGGCGTAATTTCGTAATCGCCCCAGGCCTCCATGTCGTCCGCATGGAACCACACGTACGGCAAATCCACTTTCTTCCCGTCGAAATGCCCCGATCCGATCCATTCGCCATTCGACACGTTCGCCGTTCCGGCAAATTCCACATCCGCATCCGGCGTCGTCGGCTTCCGGAAAATCGTGCGCAAGTCCTCGAGCGCCAATCGTCCGCGGTAACGCAAATTCCAATCATTGCTCGCGAAGCTGGCGGTCTCCGCCCGCAGGTCCACCTCCGAATGGGGCAACTTCCATTTCAATTCGTCAAGCGAGAATCCCTCGCGCGCGAGCGTGAATTTCGCCGCCACATCCGAGCGGAACGGAATGTATCTCTTCGCCGCAAACTCCACTTTCTCCCAGCTCAATTTCCCCGCGTACGTGTCCTTCCCCGGAACCATAGCCTCGTAATTCATCACGAATTCGAAATTGGCGCCTTCCGCCGCCAGCGGCGCCTGTGCATCGTTATAAAAAATTGTCCCATCATTAATCTGCAGCCTGCCGATCTGCAGATCGAAAAGCTGTTCGCGCCATGGCTTCGGCGCCCCTTTCGCATGCGCCGGAGAAGGCACGTTGCTCTTTCCGTCCGTCCCGAAGCGGATCCCCGCTTCCGGCTTGTCCAAAATCAATTCATCCAGCGCATATTTCCGGCTGAAGAAGGAAACGATCCTCACCGTCGCTCGAATTTTGTCCGCATGAAACAGCGGCGGCATTCCCCGATCTTCCAGCCCGTGCAGCGTCAAATTGTCCAGCTCCAAGTGCAATCCCCAGAGCTGCAACCGGAACGTACCCAACTCTACACGCGCTCCGGTCGCTTTCTCGATCTGCCCCACCGCGTAACGCCGAAGCCAGAGGTTCGCAAGCCCCGTATCCCAAATGAAAAGCAGCACCACGGCGATGATCAGCGCCGTTATCCACGCCACATGAAAGAAATGTTTCCAGCGCAGCTTCATGATTTTTCCGGCGCCGCGAAGACTTCCACTCGCAGCCGCGGCCGCGTTTCATCCAGCCACTTTTCTGCTCGCTGATTGATGATTTTCTCGGTCAATAACCGGCGAATATCCGCGTGTACATCATCGAGCGGCGGCACTTGCTCGCCCCGCGCCTGCGCCAGTTTGGTGAATTCGCCGTTGTAGTATTCCTGAACCTCACTTTCGCTCACCTGCGCCGCGGGACGGAATTTGTAGTCCAGAAATCGCGAGAGGAAAATCTGCAATTCAAGCTGGCGCCGCACCGCCGATTCCGTAAGTCCCGCGTCTACGATCGCCTTCTGAAACGCATCCCCCGAAGCAAACCGCTTCGCCAAGTCGTCGAAGGCCTGCGTCACGTCCTCAGCCTTCGGCCGCCCGAATCGCGCGGTCTGGGCCTCCGCATTTACAATCCACTGGTCCGTCAACTCGCGCAGCAAATCCGCCCGGTTCCCCGCCTTGCCCTCCACCAGCTTCTGAAATCCCGCCAGTTCGTTGAGCTGGCTCTCCGTAACAATGTCCCCCTCAATTCGCGCCGCAATTCCATCCACCGTCACAGTCGCGCTCTGCGCTGAGGTGCGCGTCCCCGCCGCCATCCAACAGGCAATCAAAACGATAATTGCGATCCAGCGCTTCATCAAAACACCGGCCCAATATTGAAAAAGAACTGAAAATGCGGCAATCGCTGCGTCTCCAACTGCATCGTCGTCGGATTCGTGAATGAAAACTGCGCCGGATTGATCTGATACCCAAAATCCACCCGCACCGGCCCAATCGGCGTGGCATAACGCAACCCCGCCCCCACCGTGTGCGACAAATAATTCAAATCCGTTAAAGAAGCCGGCGTATAGCGCCAGGTAATGTGCGTCAAATCGGTGTACACGTTCCCGGCGTCATAGAAGAACGTTCCGCCGATGCGGTTCCCTACATACGGCAGCTTCAACGGGAAGCGCAATTCTTGATTGAACTCCAGCAGTGCAAGTCCTCCGACCGGAAACCCAGTGGTCGGATCGCGCGGCCCCGCCTGGTTCAGCCCGAATCCGCGAATCGATTGCCCGCCGCCGGCAAAAAATCTTTCCGGCAAAGGAATCTCGTCCGGCGTCGTGTCTGGAAACTGATGCTCGACGCCGAAGCGCAGCGCGCGCGCGAATACGAACGACCGCCCGAACGGATGAAACGTCGAATTCTGCACGAACAATCGCAGAAAGCTCGCGCTCGATCCGATTTCCTTTCCGGCTACGCTGAAATCCACCGAGTTGTACGTTCCCTTCGACGCATCGGCCGCATTGTTGCGCTTGTCCCGCGCCCAGCTCGCTCCGAATCCGGAAATCAACGTCGGCTGACTGAAAAGTGGAATTTCATCCGGCGCAATTTTCAGCGAACTCGCAATCACGATCACGTGCCGGAAGAAATATCGAAACAGCAGCGAAGTCTGCGGCGAAACCGAATCCACCAGCTGCACTGCGCCCTCATACCGCTCGGAGTTGAACGTGTTCACATCCTGCGTCTTATCCGCGTAGCCCGTAAGCTGCACGTTGAAATGCGGGTTGGTCAGAAAGTGCGGCGCCGTGTAGCTCAGCACCGCGCGATATTGCAGCGTGCTGGCCCGCACTTTGAACGAAATCGACTGCCCGCGCCCTTCCACGTTGTTCTTCCCGAACTCGAAAATCACTCGCGGTGCTGCGTTCAAAGATGTGCCCGTCGGATTCGATCCGCTCCCCGGCAATCTCTGCACTTCAATCCCGAGCCCGTAGCCAAGCGTGTATCGTTTCCCCTCTTCCACGGCCACCACCACGGTTTTGTCCGTATCCGTTCCATCCGGATTCTGCGGCGCGATCTGCACGCGGTTGAAAATCGCCAAGTTGTAAAGATTGCGCTGCGATTCGATCACGTCTCCTTCCCGCAGCGGCCCGCCCGGCTTTACTTGAACTTCCCGCGCCATCACTCCATACCGCGTGTGCTCGTAGCCTGTCAGCAGCACGCGCAACACGTTTACGCGCGGCCCTTCCGTGATTCGAAATGCGATGTTCACTTTGGTCGCATCGCCCGCGGAAGTCGCCTGTCCCTCCACCTGCGCGTCCGGAAATCCATCGTTGTAATAGAGCGCCAGGATATTGTTCCGGTCGCCCGCCACGTTGCTCTCGGAATAAGGTTCGCCCGGCGACGACCCGATCACATCCATCAGTTCTTTCGTGTCGATCGTTTTATTGCCCTCGATATTCAAGCCGGCCACTTTCGTTTGCGCGCCCTCGACAATGTCGTAGTGGACTGAAAGATCGCCGGTCTTGCCCTTCACGTCGTCGGTCACCTGCGGCTTCACGCTCGCTTGCAGAAATCCGTTCGCCTGATAGAGCCCCAGAATCGAATCCCCGTCGTCCTTCACCATCCGTTGGCTGAATTTTCCGCGCACGGCAAATGATTTGGTCTGCAATTGCAGCCGGCTGGAAAGCAGCGCGTTGCTGAAATACTTGTTTCCCGAGAACGTAACGTCCAGGAGTTCGTGCTTGGCTCCGCGAATCACCGAGTACGTGATCACCCGCTCGTTCTTCGACGTATCCTCGGTCGTCGAGTAGTCCGCCTGTGAATCGAAATAACCTTCGCGCTGCAAATCGTCGCGGATATTCCGCAGCCCCTCTTGCAGCAAATCTTCGTCCACCGCTCCTTCCTGATAAATCGGCAGCAACTTGCGCAGCTTTCCGTTACTGAAATGCGCGCCCACCACTTGCACGCGCACGCGCGGCCCGGCCGTCACCTCCAGCGTCAGCGGAACGCGGTTCTCCTTCGCGTCGTACTTGCCGCGCTTCACATTGGCCGTGGCGCCGAGATACCCTTCGGCCACAAATTTCTTCCGCAGCCGGTCGGTGGCTTTGGTGATCCGCGACGAGGTCACCTCCTGCTTCGTCTTCAGCTTTGACCGGCTCAAAATATCCTTCTCGGAAAGCGAGCTGTGATTCACCACCGTAATCGTCCCGATGCGCGCTCGCGGCCCCGGCGTGATGCGCACATTCACGTCCATCTGCTGCGTTTCCTTGTGCGGCTCGAGCGCATACCCGACGTGTGATTGATAGAGCCCCTCGTCGTGCAGCGAATCGTCCAATCTCTTGATTCCTTCCGTCAGCACGCTTTCGCGGAACGGCTCGCCGAGCGGCATTCGCAACGCCGCCAGCGCGCTCGCCTCCGTCGGCGGCTCCTTCAAGCCCTCAATCCGCAACACGTTATTGAATAGATTTTTCTCCACCACGAAATCAATCCGCAGCCCGTCCGCCGCCGGCGTCGCGTCCGTGCGGATCTGCGCGTAACGCCCCGTCGCGTAAAGCGCCTTCAAACTCGTCCGCTCCGCTTCCATCTCAAACGGCTTCCCAACTTCGAGCGGCATCACCGGCAATTGATCCGAAAGCACGTAACCGGTAGCGTCCACAATGCGGATTTCCGCCACGCGCTTGCCCTCCACCGCCGCCTCGCCGGCCTGCCCCCGTGCGCACACCACCGCGCACAGGCACACCACCGCGCCCAGCGCCGCGCGCGCTGCGAATCCCGCCGCCGCACGCACCACGCTCCGATTATTTTGCCTATGAATGATTGTTGAGCTCCGCGCCGCGCCCGCCGCCAAGTCCGAATATGTTGAGACGAGCGGCTAGTATAGCCGTGTTGCCCCGTCGATTTGAATTGGCGCTATGATGGATGAGTCCTGATGTTGAGAATCCCCGCATTTTGGTGGGAGCCCCCGCATACATGCGGGGGAGGAGCGCTTCAGCGCTCCGAAAAGGCGACCGCTTTTAACGCTGCGCTTTAGCGCTGGGCCCTGATCTACGTAATTGCCGATCGATGCCTCGCGCGCGCAAAACTTAAATTAACCCATGGACGCCCACCAAAAAAATCGCTACTCCCGCCAAATCCTCTTCGCCGGCATCGGAGAAGCGGGACAACAGAAACTGCTCGACTCCTCCGCCGTCCTGGTTGGCTGCGGCGCCATAGGCACCGCCGTAGCTAATCTCCTAATCCGCGCCGGCCTAGGCTCCCTACGAATCATCGACCGCGATTTCGTCGAGCCCTCCAATCTCCAGCGCCAAACTCTCTTCGAAGAATCCGACGCCCAGGAAAATCTCCCCAAAGCTGTAGCCGCCGAGCGCCGCCTACGCGCCATAAATTCCGCCGCGAAAATCGAAGCCGTAGTAGCCGATCTAACCCCGCAAAACGCCCGCGCCCTCCTCGAAAATTTTCCCGTAATCCTGGACGGCACCGACAATTTCGAAACGCGCCTACTAATCAACGACGCCTCGATCGCCCTAAACATCCCCTGGATCTACGCCGCAGCCGTAGCCAGCAGCGGCGTCACAATGACAATCCTCCCAGGCGAAACGCCCTGCCTAGCCTGTCTCGTCGAATCAAACGAGCCAGCCACCGAAGCCGCGCCGCGCATGGAAGAAACCTGCGACACCGCCGGCATCCTCAACGCCGCCATCCATGCCATCGCCGCCATCGAATCCACCGAAGCCATCAAACTCCTAATCGGCCAGCGCCACGCCTTGCACCAACGCCTAATCTCCGTAGACGTCTGGACCAATCAAAATCGCTCCATCCGCGTAGCGCGCAACCCAAACTGCCGCGCCTGCGCCCAAAAGAATTTCCGCTATCTAGAAGGCGCCGCCCAACCGCACATTACTCTCTGCGGCCGCGATAGCGTCCAAATCCACGAGCGCGCCCGAAATCTCGATCTCGCCGCGTTACATCAAGCCGTAGCCAAAACCGCCACCGATGTTCGCGGAAATAATTATCTCCTCCGCTTCCGAGTAAATTCCTACGACCTAACGGTCTTCCCCGATGGCCGCGCCATAATCAAAGGCACCCGCGACCCAGCAATTGCCCGCACCTTATACGCCCGCTACATAGGGTAGCGCCGGCGTCCCCGCCGGCATCCGACGAGCGAACCCGAACAATACACGCACAATCACGCGCGGAAAATAATCACAGCCAAGTCCGTCTTCATCATTTCCTGTGAAATCACCGCCGGCAGAACGCCGGCGTCCCCGCGCAATCTCGCCCTACGCAAATCTCTTCATCGCTGCCTGCCGCATAGCCGACCGATCCATATTCTCCCGCGTATTCATCAAAGTCAGCAAAGTACTCAAAATCCGCGCCTTCATTTCATCGGTCATCGGGAATCCGCTCATGGCCACTTTCACCACGCGCTCCCCGCGGTCCGCAATCTGCTTGAATAGCTCCACCTGCCGCTCGTGCACCGTCCGCCCCAACGCCGTCTCCCGCCGGATCGCCGCGCATTCCTCATCGATGTGCAGCGTGTAATGCAGCAAGCACATGCGCACCTCGACCAGCCCCGCCGGCATCGGCGCCTTGCATCCCTTCGAGCTGCAATTCACTTGTTGGCCGAGCATAATTTGTCTGTTCCAACCTGTAACATCCTATCGGCATAAAATCCACAAGCCTGAACCCACCCGCTATCAATGCGTTACGTCCCAGATGGCGGTTAGCGCAGTTCAACGGGTCTAAATGCTTTGGATGTCGAGCTGTGGAAAGGCCGCTCGATAGAGACCCTCGTCGAGCGTTAGGAATCTACAATCACGTTTTAGGGCATGGGCGCCAATCACGAAATCGGCCAGGATCCGGCGCGGTCCAGCATCCCGATTCCTACGCCTCCGCACGCCGTAGGCCTGAAACGCCCGGCCGGCCGTGCGCCATATCGATTCATCAAGGTTCCAATCCACCGAGATGCTGGTGTCATGCAAGAAACCGTCAAGGAAGGCCTCGCTTCGTCGCGGGACAGCCATCAATTCCGCGAACACTGGCGCGGAGATGACCAGCCTTCCGCGGCCGAGCGCCGCATAAAGCGCCGAATTCGCGACGGAGCTAAGCGACTCATTCGGATCCCACAGCGCGACGATGACATTCGTGTCGATCGCCGTCGTCATCGCCCACGCATCTCTCGGATTTTGCGCAGAATCGCTTTTCTTCCGGAAGGCCATCCTGGAATGCCGATTCCCCGGTACTTGGCAAACGGGCTCTTGTCTCGAACGGGCCGGACACGCATCGCCGCACCGTCTTCCTCAAAAATCAGCTTGTCGCCCGGTCCAACTCCCAGGGCGCGGCGGATCTCACGCGGCACGGTGATTTGGCCCTTGCTCGTGATCTTGGCTTGTTTCTTGAGGGCTTTTCTCATTTCCTTACTCTAGCATAAGCCTCCTTACATCTGTCTCGCCGATTCTCAGTGGCTTCCAAACGTCGTTCCGTCCGCAGCACTCCCTCTGGCCGTAACTCTCTCGCGTCTCTCCCCCAGCCCCGCCTCGCCCTCTCGTTATACTGAACAAGGGCGGATTCTGCTTTCGCTTCCCACAGGGCATCCGCCAGCGCTAACGAACTCGCCGCCCTAGCCGCGTGCATACAGGGAGAGCTGCATCTAACTCCGATGCGATTGAGCGTCATAGTCTGCACCTGGAATCGCCGCGAGCAGCTCAAAGCCGCGCTCGCCAGCATCGCCGCGTCCCAACTCCCGCCCGGCGTCGACTGGGAAGTCCTCATCATCGACAACAATTCCACCGACGGCACTCCCGCCACCTGCGAAGAATTCCTCCGCAGCCATCCCGGCCGCTTCCGCTACATCCAGGAACCCCGCCCGGGGAAATCCTTCGCCCTCAACACCGGCATCGAAAATTCCCAGGGCGATATCCTGGCATTCACCGATGACGACGTCGAAGTCTCCCCGCAATGGCTAGCCGAAATCCTCCGCACCATCGACGCCTGGAATTGCGCCGGCGTCGCCGGAAGAATCATCGCCACCTGGGCCCATCCCAAGCCGCGGTGGTTCTCCGACTCCGGCCCCTACAGCCTCATGGCCGTAATCGTCAGCTACGAATTCGGCGACACCGCGCACGAAACCACCGTCCCGCCCTTCGGCGCCAATCTAGCCTTCAAGCGCGAAGTCTTCGCCCGTTACGGCCTCTATCGCACCGATATCGGCCCCATCCTCGAGAAAAAGGTAGGCGGCGAAGACACCGAATTCTGCCGCCGCGTTTTCTCCGGCGGCGATAAACTCGTTTACGCCCCCCAAGCCATCGTCTATCACCCGGTAGACGAAGCCCGCCTCACCAAGAAATACTTCCAAGCCTGGTATCACGCCTTCGGCCAAGCCATCACCCGCGCCGCCGGCGTGCAACCCGAAATGCCGACTTTCGCCAACGCCCCGCGTTACCTCTACCGCAAACTAGCCGCCAGCACGATTCAATGGCTGGTAAGCACCGATCCCAAGCGCCGCTTCTACCACAAACTCCAAGTCCGCCAATTAGCCGGCGAAATCAAAGAATCCCGCCAACTACGCAAACAAATGTAGCTCAGGTGTTCACACCTGAGCCTTTCGCGGTCGCCGTTCGGCCCCGCCGTTCGCCTTTTGTAGGGGAGGGCCGGGCTAGCCCTCCCATGCGCGGCCGCCGCGCCTCACCGCGTCCGCGGCAAGCATTTCGGCCCCGCCTTTTGCCTCGCCATCCTCCCTGCGCCGTCATCCTGAAGACCCCGACGCACTCGGGGCACGCCCTGAAGGATCTGCACTGCCGTCTCTGCGGTTTCGCTCCCCATCTTCCAGCCTCAGGCCTTGTCAGGGCACGACTTCAGTCGTGCCGCAAGCCCCGCCAAATCATCCCGGCTTCAGCCGCTGCGGGAAGGATCCCTCTTTCCTGTCT
>Ga0316363_10001395_pt1 | contig 21576 bp, 19 predicted proteins | sample Sb_taG_3_FD_200459 | JGI IMG/M metagenome (GOLD analysis project Ga0316363, IMG submission 200459) | Peat soil microbial communities from Weissenstadt, Germany - Sb_50d_a_PC metaG (v2) (version 2) | ecosystem: Environmental > Terrestrial > Soil > Wetlands > Peat | place: Germany: Weissenstadt...
GGCGGCAGTATGCCCGGCAATCCACCGGCTAAACTGACCAATTCTGCCACATGAGCGCTCTTCAGGAATTCCATCCTTTCGTGCACTGCGGCCAGCAGTGTTCGTGGATTACGAATATCGAGCGGGATGGTAACGGGAATCATCGAAACCACGTTCCCCAGCTCTCCCGTGTTGCCGTTGCTGCGAAGACTTACCGGAACCATGATGCGAAGCAAGCGCCCCTTTATGCGATCGCCATGCAGCGCGGCGTAGAGCCGTATAGTCGAGGTCACAAGAGCGAGGGCGACATCATTGAAAGTGCACCCCCGGGCGTCTTTTATGGCTTTGATATACGCCAGCGGAAATGTTACCCAGGCAAGTTTCTGTGGCCCACGACAGGTCACGTTGAAGTGCAGGGCCTCGGTAGGCGCGGCCAGTTCGGGAAGAAGTTTTGTGAGCTTGTCCATCGGCAGGGCCTGACCGCCGGTCGCAATTGTCTCGGCAATGTTCAGCGCGTCCGACTGCGCCTTAAGCGCCTGCTTGATGCCGTCGGCGTATGAATTCATCCAGCGGCCTAGCAGTGATATCCACGGATCCTGGGGGGGCGGTACACGAAATCGCGGCGGTTTCTTGGACAGAGGCGGAAAAGCGGGGCTGGCGTCCATGATGGCATTCATCAGGCCCACGCCGGCCACACCATCCGCGAGGCAGTGGTGCACACGCGAGATAAAGCCGGTTCGCCCGCCTTTCAGACCCCGCACCAGGGCGATGTCCCAGAGCGGCCGCTGCCGGTCCATTAGCGTACCCAGGATCTTGCCAGCGAGAGCCTTGAGCTCGGCATCAGTCCCGTGCTTAAGCGTGACTTCCCAGATGTGGTTGCGCACGTCGAAGTCGGGATCGAACTCCCAGGTGGGCAGACCGATGTTGAACAGAGGCGCGACTACCCGCTGGCGATACCGCGGGACCAGTGGAATCTTCGATTCGACGAACCGGATGCAGTCTGCGAGCGAAAGGAAGCCTTCCAGCAGATTGACTGACGCGATATGCAGCGGAACGCCTTCGCGTTCCAAATACAGAAAAGCCGCATCATTCCAGGAAAGATGGTCTTGATTTCGACCGTGCCGCATGATGCGCCTCCCTCTTAGTTTCCGGCCGGTTGCGCCCGAGCCTTTCGTGGGCGGTCACCCAGTCTCCATTCAGCATGGCGCCAGCAAGGGACGTCTCGCCCGCCAGAACCACCGCCGCGCAGATTTCTGCGAACTTCAGCACCTTGCCGGTGCCGTAGCAACCGAGCATCTCGAGACATTGCCGCTGGGTTGCCAAGCCTGTACCACCCCCGCAAGTTCCGACAATGAGCGAAGGCAGAGTAATCGACCAGTAGTAGTCACCATTCTCCAGGTACTGCGAATAGCTGAGAGCCGCGTGCGATTCGGCGATCGTGGCAGCATCCTGACCGGTCGCGATGAACATGGCGGCGAGTCCATTCGCCGCGTGGGCGCCGTTATTGGACGATCCCGCCAGAAATGCTCCCGTCATCTGCACCTGGCGCGTCCAGAAAAGCTGTTTGGTATCGATGTGCATGATGCGCTGCAACGCCTCTCTGCGGATAACCGCCTCGGCAACCACGCGCTTGCCGCGAGTCAGAAGAATGTGCATGTGCGAATGCTTCTTGTCGGTATCGACGTTTCCGGCCAGGAAGTACCTCACCGTGCCCGGATAGTTGTTCTTAATCCATTCGCATGCGGCGAAGGTCGCCCTAGCCACCATGTTCTGGCCCGCGGCATCGCCCGTGGTGTAGTTGAAGCGAAGATAGCGGAGAGGGCCCACCGCAAATTGAGCGATCCCGTGAAGCTTTCCGAAGCTCGTGGTTGCTTCCGCTTGCTCCCGGATCGCGACGAAGTTCTCCTCTACCCAGCGGCCAAACTCCCGAGCTTGCAGCGCATCGCCGAGGATGAACACCGGTGCGCGTTGCATGCAATCGTCGACTACCGTGGTCTTGACTCCGCCGCTCTCCCTCAGGAGCCGCATGCCGCGGTTGTAGCTGGCGACAAGCGTGCCTTCGGTGGTGGCGAGCGGAATGTAAAAGTCACCCTTGGCGTGCTCCCCGTTGATGCGGATCGGCCCGGCTACGCCGATGGGAACCTGAGCTATACCGATGAAGTTCTCGATGTTACCGGGAAGAATCGCCGGATCGAAGGAATACTGCGCGACGTGAGAGAGGTTGGCGCCGGTCTGCTCCCGAATAAGCTCGCGGCGTTTTCGCGCCATTTCGTCGGTGTAGTCGTGTCCATCGTCGCGGGGGATTCGGACACGCCTTTGCTCCAGTTCGGCAGTGATCATGAGTGTCTCCTGCCACGTCATTGTCGCAACGTGACCTCGGGGACTGATTGGTCGCTGCGTCTGGCTTGCAGGGTGGCTAACCTGGGGCCCACCAAAACCGCGCCACGGTCCAGCGACAACTGAAGCCTAGGAGAAGAACGACCATCAATTCTATGACGCACGTCACCCATACCTGTGACGTTGGTAGAGGCGATCGCGTATCTTTCGCCAGTTATTTCCGTCATCCCGAAGTGGGGTGAGTGTGTGATTACAGACGTGCAAGCGCGTCCTGCTGAGTTGTGGCTCGAATCTCTCGACCTGACACCACGGAGTAGGGCAGCCGTCGCGGATTGCTTCGATTCCTGTGGGAGTTCGCTATGTGGCGCGGTGACGTGCCCACCCAGCGGAACCCGATGGAATTGGTCATCATCAAGGGCGCATCGAAACGAACTAGCAAACCGCGCAGTCTGACGGTGGAAGAGTTCCAACGGTTCATCGTTCATCTTGGGGAACCGTTTCACACCATCGCTCTTGTGTGCGTTTGCTTCGGACTTCGCATCAGCGAGGCACTAGCCCTCAAGTGGGGTGATGTGGATTGGCTCAACGGGAAACTCAGCGTGGAACGCGGGATAGTCCGCCAACACCTTGACGGCATGAAAACCGAAACCTCACAGAAGGCGATCACAATCAACCAAACCATTGTTTTGGCGGAAGCGTGTGTGAGTCGAACACACCGGCAACATCGAAGATGCCGCCCGCCGGTTTTGAAGACCGGGACGATCACCGGACCGCATGCGCTTCCGTAGTTCGTCTGGAACGTAACACGAACTACTTCGGCTGCGCCACCACTCGCAGATAGGGCTTCAGAGTCTTCCAGCCGGCTGGATATTTTTGCTTGGCCTGATCTTCTGAAACCGATGTGGGAATGATCACGTCCTGCCCCGGCTTCCAGTTCACCGGCGTGGCGACATTGTGTTTCGCGGAGAGTTGGATCGAATCCAGCGCGCGCAGCACCTCGTCGAAATTGCGTCCGCTGCTCATGGGGTAGATCAGCATCAGCTTGATTTTCTTGTCCGGACCAATCACGAACACGGTACGCACTGTGGCATTGTCGGCCGCCGTACGTCCCTCGCAGGTGGTTCCAGCCTCGGCGGGCAGCATGTCATAGAGCTTCGCCACCTTGAGTTCCGGATCGCCGATCATCGGATAGGTCACCTTGTGCCCCTGCGTTTCTTCAATATCGGCGGCCCATTTGCCGTGACTTGTCACCGGATCCACGCTCAGCCCGATAATTTTCGTGTTGCGCCGGGCAAACTCCGGTTGCAGACCCGCCATGTAGCCCAGTTCGGTCGTGCACACCGGAGTGAAATCCTTGGGGTGCGAAAACAGGATCGCCCAGCCATTGCCGATCCATTCGTGAAAGTTGATCGTGCCTTGCGTGGTTTCGGCAGTAAAGTTGGGAGCTTCCGAATTGATGCGTAGAGACATATTCGTTCCTCGCGTCGTTTTCTTTGAAATCGATGGATGGCCCGCGCGTTTAAACCCCACTACATTGGTAGAGAATAGAATATCCAGCGGCCGCCAAGTCGTCAAGCGGGGCCACGCCGGTTCCGGCTGAAATCATGCTATCGCATCGGGCCGCGATTATGCCTTGGCCGGCGAAATAGGGCCCGGTAAAATTGCAGGCATGACTGCTTCGGCACGAAGTCTTTCCATGGTCCAATTGTCAATGGTGCAGGTCGATGTGTTCACCGACCGCGCTCTCACCGGCAACTCTCTGGCGGTTTTTCTCGACGGACACGGTCTTAGCACCGAGCAGATGCAGGCGCTCGCGCGCGAGATGAATCTTTCCGAGACTACTTTCATTCTTCCTGGGGATGCCGCCGCAGAAAAGACCCGCGGAGTCCGCGTGCACATCTTCACCGTGCAGGAAGAACTGCCCTTCGCCGGACATCCAACGCTCGGCACCGCTTTCGTTTTGCGGGGACAGACCGGCGCAGCAGAAATCCGGCTCGATCTGAACGTCGGCACCGTACCCGTGCGCTTCACCGAGGAACCACCGCAGCCCGTTTTCGGAGAGATGACGCAGAAGAATCCCGAGTTCGGCGCGATCCACGACGTGAACGACGTCGCGCGCCTCACGGGCCTCGGCGCGGCTGACTTCGACGGCTCCGCGCCCATCCAAACCGTCTCCACCGGCGTTCCTTTCACCATCGCCGCGCTGCGTTCGCTGAAGACGCTGCAGACCCTCCGCCTCGATCTCGACGGCGCCGCCGAATATCTCGCGCGCAGCGGAGGAAGATTCTTTTATTTCGTTTGCCGCGAAACTGTCGATCCCAAAGCCCGCCTCCACGCCCGCATGATCTTTTATGGCGGAGACGATCCCGCCACAGGTTCGGCCGCCGGATGCTGCTCTGCGTGGATGGTTGCGCACGGCGTGGCAGCGAGCGATGAGCAGGTCTTGATCGAGCAAGGGCTAGAAGTGCACCGTCCCAGCTGCATTTTTGTTCGCGCCACAAAGCAGGATAATCGGCAGGATAACCAGGTGGTCAATGTGCGTGTCGGTGGAAATTGTGTGGAGGTTCTCCGCGGTGAAGTCACGCTCGCCATTTAGCGGATCGAAACGCCGCGCCAGTCGTGACTCTCAGCTCGATAGCACGATCTTGCCGACCACCAGGGTGCCATTGGCGAGCACGGCACTTTACCGCCGCTCCGATTCTGTTTAGCATTCACCTCGCTCAAGATTCTCAAAAAAGGAATTTAGGAAGAAAGTCAGAAGAAATTTGTGACGACAGTCTCCCGGTCAGGCCAATGAAACCCAAGAAAACGATTCTTTGTGTGGACGATAACGAACAGTCACTTTCCATCCGCAAAATCCTGCTTGAAACGAGGGGCTACCGCGTGCTCGCGTGCAACAGTGGCGAGATGGCCCTCGAAGCCTTCCGCCGCGGCGGTGTTGACCTGGTGCTCACCGACCTGATCATGCCCGGCGTGGATGGTTCGCGGCTGATCGAAGAAATCAAGAGTCTTTCGCCGCAGACTCCGGCCGTGCTGATCTCCGGCCGAACCAAAATCTACGAACGCGAAACGCTTGCCGATGTTTTTCTGTCCAAGGGAATGTACGAACCCGCGGAACTGCTGGAACGTATTCGCCTGTTGCTGGTGCGCAAGCGCGGCCCCAAGCGTCAGGTTGAACTCCGCGCCCGTGCGATGGACGTGGGGCACGCGACTGTGGCGTAAGCCCCGCCGAATTTGCCGCCTTCCTGTGATATGGTTTTCACTGGATGTCGGCCTTCATCGAAGCCAGGGAACTGCGCAAAACCTATCGGGTTGGCAAAGTCGATGTGCCAGCCCTGCGCGGCGTTTCCTTTAGCGTGCAGAAAGGGGAGTTCGTCACGGTCGTGGGCCCTTCGGGCAGCGGCAAGTCCACGCTCTTTTATCTGCTCGGCGGACTGACCCGCGCCGACTCGGGAAGCGTCACCATCGATGGCGTGGATTTCGCGACGCTTTCCGACGGCGAGCGCACCCGGTTGCGCAAAAGCAAGATCGGATTCGTCTTCCAGAAATTCAATCTTCTGCCGACGCTGAGCGCGCGCTCGAATATCGAGATCGCCGCGGACATCGCCGGCGGGGCCATGCCTGATCCTGCGTTCCTAAAGAAGATCACCAATATGCTCGGTATCGCCCAACGTCTCGAGCACCGGCCGAACGAGCTTTCCGGCGGCGAGCAGCAAAGGGTCGCGCTCGCCCGGGCTCTCATCAACCGCCCCGCCATCGTGCTCGCCGACGAGCCCACCGGCAACCTTGATTCGAAAAGCTCGAGCGTCGTCCTCAACATGCTGCGCCAGTCGAACAAGGATTTGGGGCAGACCGTGCTCATGATTACGCACAATCCCGAGGCCGCCGAGTATGGCGACCGCATCGTCCATATGCGCGACGGCCAGATCGTAACGCCCGATGAAGATCCGCAGTGGTCGCCGCATCATCCGGCCGAACACTTGCAGTCCTAGCCGCATCCGTTCCCGGTTCGAGAGATGGAAGACTGACCGTCTACTTCTTTTCCGCCTGTGGGGACGTCAGATCCTGCGGGAAACCTTTTAGCAGAGCCTCGCGCGAGCGGGAAGATGTTTTCCTCGCTTCGTCGGTTGTGTTCTCGACGAGAGTTCCCTTTAGCACGTAATACGCTTCGTCGCCCCGACTCTTGCCTTCGCCGCGCTCGACCGTCCCGCGAAATTCGAACGATACGCCATGCACGGTCTCAGTGGTAAACGCGAGTTGGTTGCCATCGAGCTTACCCGACTTAAAAAAGTGATCCAGAAAAACGCCGCGATCGCTTTCCGAATCGCCGTAGCGCGAAACAAAGCCGGTAACGCGTCCCTGGTCTTCGACGGTGACCTGCACAAACTCGCCGTCTCGCAAAAAGCTATACATGCCGGAGTAATCCGCGCCAGAAGCGGCTGGACTCTGCCGATCTTTATTCTGTCGATCCGGTTTCGCCTGCGCGCCGGCAAGCATCAAAGCAAAAAGAACGAAAGACGCAAATTGCAGCGCGTAGAAGCGGGCGGTGTGGATCGGCATGCTCACTCCAAAACATTCAGTATAGCTGTCATGATTATGATGTGGGCAAAACGCGATGCCGGCAAGCCACCCCTCGCGGTCAGTTATAATCTGTCTACAGATTAGCCGTCCGTGGCGAGCCAGCGATGGCGCCTCGGATCCCGCCTTCCGGGGGCACCGTCGTGGGAGTTGGCTAGCGCAACTTGGAGCCAGAGATGGAATCCCCGGAGAGAAGACTGTTGAGACTCTTGGTGGAACACGATCCTGCGAGCCCGGGATTCAGGAGCGAATTTCGCGCAGCACTTCGCCCGGTACTTCGTCGGGCGGAGTTCCCTGGCGACGACGAGTTCGACCTGTGGCAGGATGTGTTCGTCCAGCAGAAGCTACCGTGGGGACGATTCCTGCAATCCGCGCTCTTGCACGCGGCGGCAGCTGCTCTGATATGGACGCTTTCTCTCTCCTGGATTCGACAGCAAAGAATTCTGGTTCACGCCGCGTTTGACCCGTCGACGCTGGTAACTTATACGCCGGAAGAATATCTACCACCGCTCGACACGGGCGCATCCGAAGCGCCCAAGGCGCAAAAGGGAGACCCCGCCTACGCGAAGCAACCGATCCTTTCGGTTCCGCGGGAAGCGGACAATCGGTCCCAAACCATCGTCGTGCCGCCAGATCTCAAGCTCGACCGCGATGTCGCCTTGCCCAACATCGTTGCCACGGGAGCCATCGTTCCGGCGGTTCCGCTGGATGCGACGCGAGCCCCGTTGAGCCGCATCGTCGCGCCCGAAGCCCAATTTCCGGAGGCCCAGGTCGTGGCGCCCGCGCCGGACGTGGAGTTTGTGCCGGACCGTGTGGTTCGAGTGGCGATGAAATCGGACGTGATTGCGCCTCCTCCGGAAGTGACGGCTCATCACACACGCGGCTTGGCCGGGCCCGAGACGGCGGTCGTGGAACCGCCTCCGGAGTTAACGCAATCGACAAAGGGGCACGTTGGGCTCGTGAACATTGGCCCGAGCGAAGTGGTGGCGCCCGCTCCACAGCTCTCGCTGGCGGAACAACATTCGCTGGCGGCGCGCGGCAGCGAACGTCTGGGGGGCGGTAGCGTACAACCCGTGGGCCCTCCGCCGAGCGTGGCTGCGACGAGCGGTGCCAGCGCGGGCGGACGGCTGATCGCGTTGGGAATTCATCCCGTCGCGCCCACGGGACCCGTGGCTGTTCCCGGAGGCAATCGCCGGGGAACATTCGCCGCGACTCCACAGGGAAAACTGGGCGCTTCGGGAACACCAGATTCAGCGGGATCGAAATCGAAAGCGAAGAGCGCGGGCGGTCGAGGAGACGGCAGCGGCGGCTTCAACGCGCGCAACAACGGCTCTCTGCCGGCTGGCCTGCATGTGGGAGCGGTGGACGCCGGCGCGGACGACGCACGAGGGATGGCTAGCCTCTCGTCATCGGGAGCGCCGCCAGACGCGCGGTCGGGTGCGCGCGCTGCGTCTCCGGTTTCCGACGATAAAATCACCGACGTGGACCGCAAGGTTTTTGGCGGCAAGCGAGTCTATGGGAGGACGCTGAACATGCCGAATCTGAATTCCTCGACGGGCAGTTGGGTGATCAAGTTCGCGGAACTCGACGGAGGGCGGAAAGAAGGGGAACTGCTGGAGCCGGTTGCCACGGAAAAATCGGACCCCGGCTATCCGCTGGAATTGATTCGCGCCAACGTGCACGGCATGGTCACGCTCTATGCGGTAATTTCCTCTGCTGGCAAGGTGGGCGACATTCGCGTTCTCAACAGCCCGGACGCACGTCTGGATTCCTATGCAGCGAAGGCCCTGGCCAGCTGGAAATTCCTGCCGGCAGAAAGAGCGGGGAAACCAGTGGCGCTAGAAGCCGTGGTGGAGATTCCGTTTCGGGTTCGGCGAACTTTCTGAGCGGCTGAGGCGGGACCAGATCGCAGCAACTCTAACGTGAAGCAGACGCGGATTTCTCTCCGGGCAGGGCGGCGTACACTGCGGGGTTCGCACAGACTTCGTAGTAGCAGCGGTCGGTCCAGTGCAAAATGGATAGATCGCGGACGTCGACTTGGGCGATACGGTTCTTGCGGATGGCAATCTTGCGAAATATCCCATTGGCGACGGGAACGGTGCCGACGAAGAACTCGCGCTGCTCGTCGATCCATGGTCCGGTAAAGCCAGACTCGCTGGTGTCAGGCGTCCAGGCCGCCAGTGAGATTTCCTGCTGCAGTTTGTGGAAGGCCGATTCACTCAGACAGATTCCGCCTACATTGTAGTTAAGGCGCATTTCTTCCGCTTCGGTTGCGGCGCTCGCGCCGTCGTTTTTGTTGCCTCCGTCTCCGATCTGAACCGAGTACACCTGGAAGACTCCGGCATCGGGTGCGAGTTTCTTGCGGACGCGCTTGCTGCAGGAGGAGAGACGGTCGCTCTCATTGATGGCATCGGAAATCATGATGCGGCGCTCGCCATCCATGAGGTAGAGCGGAGGGGAATCCTGGTAGGCGATACCCAGGCCGACTTCCATCTGGGGCAAGCCGGAGCGTTCCAAAAGTTCGTTGTACTCGCGTAGCAGGCTCACAATCTCGCACGCCAGCACGCAGGCGCGGCCGACGCTGAGCAGGGCCTCGCCTTCGCGTTCGAGCAGCGCCACGATGATGGCATCGCCTTCGAGGAAGACCTTGGCAGCGCCGTATTTCGCCAGCAACTTGTTTACCGGATCATAGAAATTAAGGCTGAAATAGGAAGCGGCGTTCATGCCTTTTTCCATCAGCGAGCGGGTGAGGCGCGAAGAGTCGCGCACGTCGGCTTTCAGGATCACGTGATGAACGACTCGATCCCCAGCGGGCTTCTGGTCTTCGGGCGGCAGGAACTCGTAGAGCATGCCGTTGACGGTGGAGAGTTCGCGGACTTTGTCGTCGCTGACCAGGTTGACGCTGTCAAATCCGGCGCTGAGGGCTTCCAGGCCGCGCAGGTCGCGGTGATAGCAAAACAGGTCGTGCAGAAAACGCGCGGCAAAGCGGCTGCGCTCCGAGCCGCGGCAGGAGGCTACGCGCCCGACGGCGGCAAAGAGACGGTCGGAATGGAGACGGCTTTCGGCAATTATTTTTTCCACCCGCTCCGCTTCTTCGCGGAAGATCAGCGCGTTCTTGATCTGCTGCGGATTTACCCGCGGCGCATATTCGGCGAGCAGAGGAACGGCTTCATAGGAAGCAACGACGTGGGACAGAACGCCTTCGCGCTGCAGCATACGGGTCCAGATGTCGAGGCGGTCTTTTCGATTGCGATCTTCGGGCGTCAAGTCTTCGCCGTTGCCGGTACCCACGAGCGTAGTCGCGTTTTCGGGAACATTGAGCGCCTGCTCCAGATGCTCATCGTCAATGCCTTCCCCGTATCCGAGTTCGCGCAGAAAATTGAGCGCGAACTGGCGGAGACTGGGGAAACGGTCGGGATCTCTGGCGAAGTTGCCGAACATATAATAGTGCTCGGCGCAGAGATAATCGTCGCGGCCATCTTCGGTAAGAATCAGCGGATTGAGGAACAGACGATACCAGTCGGCGGGCAATTCGCCGAGCAGCGATTCGCCGAGTAACGACCGCCGAGTCCGCGCCAGCGTTTCTTTTTCAATTTCGCGAAGCAGACGAAACACCTCCTGCCCGGCGCGGCGGAGGATGATCTTCTTGCGCACCTGGAAAGAGGAGACGAGTTCCTGGGTCTGCATCATTTTCGCTTGCCGCACGCCCTCGAGCGACTTTGACTTCATGCGGCACTGTTCGAGAATCCTGGCAAACTGCGTTTGCAGTTCTGTGCGTATGAACTTGAGCACGGCCAGGCGGCCGAGCACATCGACCGATGAATTGCCTTCTGCCTTGGCGCGATTCAGGATCGCGAGATGAATCGAGACCAGCAGAGTTTTCAGGTCCGCGGGGCCGGGCTTGCGCAGTTTGGTGGTGCCCTCGGCGGCGCGTATGAATTTGGTTTGGGCCGCGGAGGGAACGTCCATTTCGAAAAGCGATTCCACCTCACCGAAACGGCAGATGTACCGCGCGAGATGAAAACTTAAATCCGCGGTGATGCGCAGGCTCAAAAAAACATCGTAGCGGAGATTGTCGACGCCCAGTTGCAAATCGCTGAACGCGAGTGTGGGCCCGTAGTACTGAAGATCGGGCCGGCTGGGCGGTTCAGAATTACGCAACCGAAAGACCGGGAGCTTGGGCATCGGCACTCGTCTCTTGCACTGTTTGCAAATTGCTGAAACTGCAATACTAAGCAGCAGGCTAGCACGTCGCCGGGACGGGTCCAAAGTTACGCTAGTGCAAGCGCGGAAGCAGCGCGGTAACGGCTCTTGGCTGGCGCGGCGCGCTCTTTCGAATTCGTCGCCTCGGTTCATCTTCCACCCTAGCTCTTCTCCCGCGACCGCGGGATCAGTTTTTCGAGCCTCAGCCAGGGCTGTAGTCGCGGACGTCGTCTCCGGGGCGAAACAGCCGCCGCAGCGTGGTCCGGTTGGCATCGGCCAGGCGGCGGTTCAGATCTTCCACGTCCGCTCTTACCCAGCCTACGCTGGAGATCTTGATCCCGGCGTCCTGCGCGATGAGAAACCACGAAGGCACGTTGGTGAGGCCGTATGCGTTTGAAACCACATAGCTGGCGGGATCGTCGAGGAGCACGGGGAAGGTTACGCCATACTCCTTCAAAAAGGCGGCGGTGTTGTGCTTGTCGTCCTGAGAAATTCCTACTATGGCGGCTTTCTCGCCACCGTACGCTTTGCGCAAGCGCTCGAAAAACGGAAACGCATATTGGCAGATCGGGCAGGAAACCTTGAAGAACACCGCCACCACTTGCCCGCGCTGGAGTGCGGCTTGCAATGAGAACGTGCCGCCATTGAGGGCAGGCAAAGAGAAGTCAGGCGCTTTGGTTCCTTCCCGCAATGCAGTCATATCTTTCGGACCTCCGAACAGGCGATCCAGCCACTTCATAAAAGAAATACATCACAACATTTAGATGATACCGCCCGCCTTCAGAATTTTCCGCGTCAACCCGGTGATGGGGATCTGCGGGATACGATCGATTGCGATCCACTTGCCCCTCGCGGCGGGCGGAGCATCCAGCAGCGGCGCATTCGGTAACGGCGTATTCCGTAACACATGAACCGTGTAGTCGGTGATGGTAATGGAATGGCGAAACGTGCGCCAGTGCGCGGAAGCCGGCAATGGACGCGGGGGCTCGGATGATTGGGGCAGTTCCCACATGCCGGGCATGAGCGAGTCTTTACGCGGGCGTTGCAGCAGCCGGACTTCGCCATTGCCGTTGCCATCCCTATCGCGTTGATCAAGGGCACACCAGATTTCTTTCTTTCGCTGGCGGGAGGGCGGCGCGGCGCACGGAACTTCTCCCCGCGTGACACACCATCTCCGCACAGGGCACATTGGGCAGCGGGGCTCGCGCGGCACGCACACGGTTGCGCCGAGTTCCATCATGCCCTGATTGAAATCCCCGGGCCGGGAGCTTACGAGAAAGGCTTGCGCGTGTTGCCAGGTTTGCGCCGTGGTGAGATTGATGCCGATCAATCTTTGCAACACCCGCTCAACATTCCCATCGACAACGGCTACGGCCTCGGCAAACGCGATGCTGGCGATGGCAGCTGCGGTGTAGCGTCCGATGCCGGGCAGGGCGAGCAAGGCTTCGGAATTCCGCGGGAAGCAGCCGCCGTGTTGTTTAGCGATCTGCCGCGCGCAGCGATGCAACATGCGCGCTCGTCGATAGTAGCCCAGACCGCTCCAGGCTGCGAGGACCGCGTCTTCAGAGGCTGCGGCTAGCACTTCGACGTTGGGGAAGCGTTCGAGAAAAACGCGGTAGTGTTCCAGCACGGCGGCCACGCGCGTCTGCTGCAGCATAATTTCGCTGAGCCAGATGCGGTAGGGATCGCGAGTTTCGCGCCAGGGAAGATCGCGGCGATGCTGGTCGTACCAGTGGAGGAGAGCGCGACGAAAAGCGGCCAAATCCTTGCCGCTCGCTGGAGACGCGGCGAGCCGCGTCTCTACGGGGATGGCGTCTAGCACGCGCATCATTGTTGGCTGACGCTGTGCGCGATGGCCACCCACCCGGCTTTTTGCTGCTGCCACACGGTCATCATGTGCTGCGGCGCCGAAGGGAGCGGTTGCGAGCCGGCGGTTCCATTCAAGGTGACACCATTCAGAGTGATCGTATAGGTCACCACGATGGTGGTTCCGTTCAACTCCGTTTTCAGATCGCCGAGGGCATAGTCCTTCAGCTGCCACCGGCGATACTGCTCAAGCGTGGCGGAGCGATCGAGCGTTCCGCCGGGGCTTACGCCCGCGTAATTCGAAGCGAGAGCGCGCTCCACCTCAACCCAGTTCGCAGCTTGCACATCTTGCCAGAAGACGCGCTCCAGGCCCTCGCCTCCGGTTGCTTCAGACAAGGCGCGCGCCGGACGATCGCCATAAAGGGTGCAAGCGGACGCGAACATCAGCGCGAAAGTCAGCATCAAAATCAGAGAAGCCGGCGGAGATTCGACAGTTATCCTCGGACGCATGGCGTGATTGTATCGTGACCCGGTGCGATCTTCGCGGGCGGGCAAGTGCCGGAGCAGATTCGTCCAGATTCATTCGCATTTGACCGCCGGGAGAGAGCCCATGATAATGATGAGGTCTGGTAACCGCAACACACGCGTGAACATAAACCCGAAGCGGCAGGATGGGTATGACCGAATTCGACCGCAAGGTGGAAGAGGCTTCCGCGCGCTTCAACCGGTCGGTAGCGAATATCTCCGAGACTCTGGAAAAAGAGACGAAGGAACTGGTGACGTACCTGAACGACGAGGTTGTGCCTGCGGTGCGAACGCATTCCTCGAAGGCGCTGCGAACGGCGGCGGGAAAGCTCTCCGAGTTCGCGGACTTTCTGGAAACACAGCGCAAGGGTTCTTGAACTGCCTCGCTTCCAGTTACCCGCCCAGCAACACGCGGCGGCCGTCGCGCTGGCCGGCGACCTGCCCGCTGCCGTGTCTTCTATTCCTTCTATTGCTGGGCAGCGCGCTTCTGAGCGGCTGTGGTCATAAACCGACACAGGCGCAGGTTCCACCACCACCGTCGCTTCCGCAAGAAAAAGAAAAACCAGCCGCGACTCCGCCCGCGGAAACGACGGGCGAAAACGAGAAGATCGAGGTTCCCGCCGGCGCGAAACCGATCTTCGAAGAAACCGGGATGGCGAGCTGGTACGGCGCTCCGTATCACAATCGGCGCGGATCGAACGGCGAGGTTTACAACATGCACGCGATGACGGCGGCTCATCTTACTCTGCCTCTGGGCTCGATCGTGCGCGTCACGAATTTGAAAAGCGGACATTCGGCGCTGGTGCGGATCACCGATCGCGGACCGTTCGTGGTAGGACGCATCGTCGATCTTTCGCTGGCCGCCGCGAAGGAGCTGGATGTGTACTTGCCAGGCACTGCGAAAGTTCGGCTGGAGGTACTGCAGGCGCCTGTGTCTCTCGATACCGGCGGACGCTGGGCGGTTCAGATCGGCTCCTTCACCGGGCAGAAAGAGGCCGCTGAATTAGCGGAACACCTGCAGAAGCGTTACCAGACGGCCAACGTCGTCAAGTTTGTGAGTCCCGTGGGAGACTGGTGGGTGCGGGTGCGGGTACTGGACGACGACCGCCAGCGCGCGACAGCTCTGGCCCACGAGACCGTGACTGCGGAGGGCTCGGTGTTTCTGGTGCGCCTCGATTGAACCACTCCGGCAACGCGGCGCCCATCATGTTGCGGGATCCACGATCCGGGTTGGCGGTTTCTAAGTTGAATGATATCATCATGTCGCTAGATACTGTCTCTCTTTCTTCTGAAGGAGTTGCCCCATGCAGAGACTGCTGAGCATTGTTGTTCTTGCGTTCGTTTCTGTGTGCTCGCTGACACCGCTTGCCTTCGGTCAAAGCGCAAGCGACGAAGAGCAAATCAAGGCTCTGAGCGACCAACTGGCACAGGCGTACATAAAAGGCGACACCAGCTTTTGGGAGAAGTACTTGGCTGATGATTACATGGGTGTCTACGCCTCGGGTCAAGCATACACGAAAAGCGAGAGTGTCCAGCCCGGTGCGCTCAAGTACGAATCCTTTGATGTCCGCGAGATGAAGGTACGGGTCTACGGGAACACCGCAGTCGTCAACCAGCTCACATCGGCGACAGGCACAGTTAGGAAGGATGGAAAACCCTTCAGTGGACTCTATCGCACCACTCGCGTTTGGGTGAAGCAGAACGGAAACTGGAGGCTGGTCGCGTTTCAGTCAACGCAAGTGCCGCAGCCGAGCCAATAGTCGCTCGCAATCCGACAGACAAGGAGAAGAGGCCTCTTTCCTGAGTTACTCGCCTGAGGAACGCATCTCGGGCAGAGGGAAACCAGTTTATGGCGGGTTGTCTATTCTGCCGAATCATTAGCGGCGAAGTGCCATCCAAGAAAGTTTACGAAGACGAGCACACTTTTGCCTTTGAAGATCTGAACCCACAAGGCCCGACCCACGTGCTGGTCATCCCGAAAAAACATATTTCCGGCTTGAAGGAAGCGACGGCAGAGGACGCGGAGCTGGTAGGTCGCTGTCACCTGGCGGCCGCGCAGATTGCGCGCGAGCGGTCGATTGAAGATGGCTACCGCACCGTGCTGAATGTGGGCCCGCGCGCGGGGCAATCGGTTTTTCATCTGCATGTGCACCTGATCGGCGGGCGCTCGCTGCACTGGCCGCCGGGATAGACCTGCCAGTACCTAGATCTGCGAGTACCATGACCGCGTGACGAGTCATACGGTGGAGAGACGGGCGCGCTCGCCCGGCTCTCCACCAGCAAGCTTGGATCATCCTCCGGCTTGCGTCTTCCGTCTCAGACTCTCTGGCTTACAATCGTGGGATGGCAAACCTGATATTGGTGTACGGTCTGCGTCTGCTGCCCTCCGACGAGGTCGCGGAGGTTGGCGCGGCGACCATCAAACTGAAGAATGGGCGGGATGCGCACATCGCCATGCACATTCTCGAGGGCGGCAAAGACGAGATCGAGAAGCAGCTCCAGGCGAGTCTCGCGGCCTTTTTCGACATCTATCCTGAGATATGACGCCCGAGATATGACGGCAGGCGCGACGTCCTATAATCAGGCGGCGAATCAGGCGAGCGGATGAGACTGATTTCTCTGGAACTCGAGAGCAAGCTGCGCGACAAAGGGCTCTGGCCACAGAGCTGGATCGCGTGGGCGGCGCTCTACGTGCTGGCGATCGACCTTCTTCTGTTCGCGGTGCAGTGGCTGACGCGGCGTGCAAGCCCAGCAACCTCGGCGAGCCTGGAGGGCTGGGTAACCTTTCTCAGCCTGCTGGCGATTGTGTTGCTCGCCTTCGCCGGGTTCCGCTGGCTGCGCTCGCAACTGCTGTGGCGGCTGCGGAACCGGTTGATCGTCACCTATGTTTTTACTGGCGTGATTCCGGTTTTTCTGCTGGTGATGATTTCGCTGATCACGCTCTATCTTCTTGCCTGGCAGTTCGCCGGCTTTGTCGTAACTTCCGACATCGCAACTCACCTGCGCAGCATGGAGGCAGCCAACCGCGCCATCGCCAATCATCTGGCGACACAAATTTCGGGCGGGGGAAAGCTGGATGTGGGAATGCTCGGCCGGACCATGCCGCGTCGTTCGGAGTGGGCGCGACGGCAGGTGTGCGCTTGGTACCGCAACCAGCCGCAGCCTTACTGCTCGGGTCCGGAGGGCGCACTTGCCTTTGACTCTCCGTCGTTTATCAGCGGCGATTTCCGCGACATCGTGCGCGACCACGGCACACTCTATCTTCGGACAGCGACCGTGCTCGCGGCGGAAGCGGGACCTTTGTGCGTGATTCTCAGTGAGCCGCTCGACAAGGAGTTCGTCGATAAAATCGCGGCGGACCTCGGTCGGATTGCGGTTTATGGAAACGAGAGTGCGACTGCGAGTTCGGCCGCTCCAACGCCGCAGAACTCCTCGGAGCCCTTCCTTGCATTCGATGACGGAAAACAACGGCAGCAGGTTTTTTCTGCGGGGACGATTCCTCCAGCCAGCGGCGCGCTCGATCGTCAGATCGGCTTTCCGATTCCGCTGCAGGTGGTCGATTGGTCCACGGGAGGACGACAGCGAGATGGAGCGCTGGCGGAGGTCGAGACGCGGTCCTCGGTGCTCTATGCGAGACTTTTTGCGGCGCTGGGAGATTACGCCAAGGGCCTGGAATACATTTTGCTGTCGATCATGTTTGTGTTCGCGATCATCTGGCTGTTGGCGCTGTTCGTGGGAACCAAGCTGGCGCGCACCATCACCTCGGCGGTAGACCAACTCTATGAAGGCACCAAGCACGTCAATCGTGCCGACTTCAGCCACCGGATCGCGGTGCAGTCGAGCGACCAACTGGCAACGCTGGCCAACTCCTTCAACTCGATGACCACTTCGATCGAAAAATTGGTACAGGAGCAGAAGGAAAAGCAGCGCCTGGAAGGCGAATTGGCGATTGCGCAGGAAGTGCAGGCGCAGCTTTATCCCAAGTTGATCACGCAACTGGAGACGTTAGAAGTGCATGGGTTCTGCCGTCCGGCGCGGACGGTGAGCGGGGACTACTATGATTTTCTCGCGCTGAATTCCGACCGGCTGATGCTGGCGGTTGGCGACATCAGCGGCAAAGGAATTTCAGCGGCGCTGCTGATGGCGACAATCTACTCGGCGGTGCGGGCCTACAGCATCGAAGACAGATCCCTGCTTCCCGAACTAACGCTGCGTGAACCGGCTGCGGTTGCTGCGGCGGGAGGCTCGGGGTTAATGCTGGCTTCGGAGCCGGGAGGGACGGAAGCGTCTCCGGCGACGCTGCTGACGCTGCTGAACCATCAGCTTTACGAAAGCACTCCGGAGGCAAAGTACGCGACTTTGTTTTTGGGCATCTATGACGGAGCGACGCGCCGGTTCACGTACACGAACGGCGGTCACCTGCCGCCCATCCTCATTTCCGAAGATGGGTCGTCTCAGCTGCTGAGCTGCGGCGGAACCGTGGTCGGCCTATTCGACAATTTGAGTTTTCCGGAAGCGACGGTACAACTCCGCCCCGGCGATGTGCTGGTCGCTTACAGTGACGGCGTGACCGAACCGGAAAACGATTATGGAGAGTTCGGCGAGGAGCGGCTGATCGAACTGGTGCGCGAGAATCGTCATTTGCCGCTGGAGCGCATCACCGAAATTGTCGCCGCCGCCGTGGCCGACTGGATCGGCGACAACGAACAGCCCGACGATGTAACGCTGGTTCTGGCGCGGGCGCGGTAGTGGAGAGCCGTCGCAGCCCTTGCTCCATGTCTCGAAGCTGGCTGGTACCCCCCCTCCCCCCCCCACAATTTCCGCTAAAGTATTCAGGAATAAGGACTTAACTTCAAAGTATTCACAAATAAGGACTTAGCTTTGAAATACTTGGTTTTGGCCATGATTGAGAGCGGGTAACGACTGCTGAGGTATCATCTGGGTTGTCAAGGAGCGCTGAAAATGGCTTCTGTGCGGCATCGAGGTCCGTCTCTGGAGACGGACACACTTTTACCCTGGCCAAGATCTTCATTTTCGGGCATGGCGAGTGGGATGTCTGTGATGGTGCTCACTGGCTGGATGTGATGAATGAGTGGGATGTGCTTAAGATGAAGATCCGACCTACGGCCGCGTAAAGCGGAGTCGAACGGTGTCGGCGGTTCGGCAGGCCACCCTTCGGCTATCGTTCAGGGCAGGCTTTCAAAAGACAAACCCGCGCTATACTTCCCCGTTAAAGTGGCCCACCCCCCCCCCCTCACTCACAAAACGCGCGCACGAGCGAGTGTCCCGAGACAGTGCACGGAACTGCCGGTACTTGCGTTTTGGCGTTCGCGGGACTGTCGGGCTTCGGCCTGACCAGGCTTCTCCATTCCTCGATATCGCCGTTAATCTGCGGCGCGGCTGCCGGGCCGATCGTGATCGGAGCCGAGACAACACTGGCGAAGCCGGTTGGCAGCGCCGAGCGATACGGACTGGTCTGCATGTTGGCCACGCCGTCGACCTCAGTTGTGATGGTGAAGATGTACGTGTTTCCTCCCGCTAACGGCGGCAAAGTCACCGAGGTCGCGGAGGTGCTATAAATCCCAACTTGTTGGAAGTACGGCGCGCCGTTCAATGTGGTGAGCACAAATTCGCCCACCCGGTAGCCATAGGGCGCGGCGCCTGTTGGCGCAGTCCAACTCAATGCCGGGGTATTCGTATCCGCTGTGTTCGCGGTTAAGATGCTCGATCCGTTGATGGTCGGATTCTGCACGGGCAGCGCGAGGGGAGCCAGCGGCGAATTCGATGGCGCGGCACTTTCGCCATCCACAAGCACGAAACTGTAAGTGTCGGATGAGTTCTGGATGGGAATTGGGATGGTGGCTTGTTGGCAGAGGGCGAGAGCGCGTGTCCAGGCGGGATCGAATGGGTCGCTATACTGAAGCGCACCAAAATTCTGATCCGTGAGGATGGGCGGATTGATGGGGACGACGTACGCACTGGGCTCACCCGTAAAGTCTGCACAGAAGGCAGCCTCGGGATCGAAGTATTCGGTTTGCCCTTGCTGGAAGAAACCAAGTCCCCCAGGAGTCGGGGCGACCAGCGACAAAGCGGGTAAAATGATCGAGTAGGGACCTGCATTCACGCCAGTGACATACGGCTCTGCCGTCAGCGTCAACACCGAATCCTGCACGTTTGCAGCAGCCGGTCCAACATTATTGAATACCGACGCCCATCCCGAACCAGTTACGCTTAGGTTAAGAGAGGTTTCCGTCGCAGGGTTGAGCGTCCCTGAGATTGTATTTGTGGCGCCGTTGGTGAAGGCAAGATTCGATAACGTAAGCTCCGGACCCAGCACATAATTGTTCAGCGAGCCGAGCGTTTCGAGTTCGTATTGCATCAGGAATCCAGTGTTGATTTGTGACCAATCGGTGTCGCCACCGAATCCGAAGCCCCCTGTCAGAGAAGTAGAGTCTGGCAGAATGCCGAATTGCACGAAGCCGAACGGCGGGTCGGTCAAGAATTCGACCCATTCTTCCGTTGACTCAGAAGCTATTCCGCCAACGCTAATGTCGAAGTTAGTGGTATTGGATGTACTCGTCAACGGCGTCTGGCCCGCGGCAATATCTGTCCCGGCATCGAACGTGGACGTGCTAGTCCAGAAGGCCCCGCCGCCCCCCGCCGCCAGCCAGTAGTTGCCCGCAGGTACGTTGGGGATGATGAACACCCCAGGAGTGGACGTGGCCGATCCCTTCAGCAAAGTGATCGAGCCATCCGCTTGCGGCACGAGAGCCTCGATATTCAATGCAGCCGACGCTGGCTCCGGCACTTGAACCTGGCCGTTCGGCGACCAATAAGTATTCACCCAGTTCACCGTGACGGTTCTAGGAGGCGACGACGCGGGCGATGAACTACCGCTGCCGCACGCGGTCAGCATGGCTGCTGTAAAAAAGACGAGAGCAAGAAGACTGGCCCGACGCATATATGTTGTACCTCGCGCGAGATGGCTTGAACGACGGAGCACACAAGACTAACACCGGCGGGCGTCAATCGGAATCTCCTTATTACGTGTCTTGCTATCGCCGCTCAACAAAACGCGGGAGGAATTACTCCCTCCCGCGTCGTTTTTTTTGAAACACGGTTCTTGGCTACATCAGGCTGAGCTACACCAGCCCTTGGTCCAGCATCGAGTTCGCGACCTTCAGGAAGCCCGCGATATTGGCGCCGTTCACCAGGTTGCCTGGCGTGCCGTACTTCTCGGCCGTTTCGAAGCAGCTCTTGTGGATGGCAATCATGATCTTGTGCAAACGATCGTCGACTTCTTCACGGGTCCAGAAGATGCGCATACTGTTCTGCGACATTTCCAGTCCGGAGGTGGCAACGCCGCCGGCATTGGCGGCCTTGGCCGGTCCGTAGAGGATTTTGGCGTCGAGGAACGCCTTGGTGGCTTCGAGGGTGCTGGGCATGTTCGCTCCCTCGCTGACGACCTTCACGCCATTCTTTATTAGGTTCGCCGCGTCTTTCGCGTTGATCTCATTCTGAGTGGCGCTCGGGAAGGCGCAGTCGGCCTTGATGTTCCACAGCCAGTTGTGGTCGAGCTTCTTGTCGGTGGCGCTGTAGATGGCCTTCTTGAATTTGCTGGTGTACTCCTGGATGCGGCCGCGGCGGAAATTCTTCAGCTCCATGACCCAGGCGAGCTTGTCGCGGTCGATGCCGTCGGCATCGTAGATGGTGCCGTCGGAATCGGACAAGGTAACTGGCTTCGCGCCCAGTTCAAGCAGCTTCTCGACGGTGTACTGCGAGACGTTGCCGCTGCCGGAGACCAGACACACTTTGCCTTCCAGCGTGTCTTTGCGGGTCTTCAGCATTTCCTTGGCGAAGTACACGCAGCCATAGCCGGTGGCCTCGGGACGAATCAGCGAGCCGCCCCAGGCCAGGCCCTTGCCGGTGAGAACGCCGGTGAATTCATTCCGCAGCCGTTTGTATTGGCCGAACAGGAAGCCGATTTCGCGTCCGCCCACGCCGATGTCGCCGGCGGGGACGTCCGTGTCAGGGCCGATGTGACGGCAGAGCTCGGTCATGAAGCTCTGGCAGAAGCGCATTACTTCGTTGTCGCTCTTGCCCTTGGGGTCGAAATCCGAACCGCCCTTGCCGCCGCCCATGGGCAGC
>Ga0316363_10001403_pt1 | contig 21494 bp, 20 predicted proteins | sample Sb_taG_3_FD_200459 | JGI IMG/M metagenome (GOLD analysis project Ga0316363, IMG submission 200459) | Peat soil microbial communities from Weissenstadt, Germany - Sb_50d_a_PC metaG (v2) (version 2) | ecosystem: Environmental > Terrestrial > Soil > Wetlands > Peat | place: Germany: Weissenstadt...
ATGCCCACCGGGGCGAACGAGGAGTAGTTCCCGACCACGAAATCACCCCCCGTGATCTCGCCGGAGATCGTGGTAAAGTTGCCGGGCGTGACCCAGTAGCCTCCCTGGGTGGTCAGCGGGTCCTGCGTGAGGGCCGGAGGTCCCTGAAGCACGGCGGAGACCAGCGCATACGCGAGGACCAGGATCACCCCGACCACGAGGAAGGTGCGCAGGAAACCGGTGAATTGGATCCGGCGTCGCAGGCGCTTCGGAGCGGCCCGCAGCTCGGACGGAGAGAGCGGGCCGTCCGCCCCACACTCCGCGCATCGGCTGGCGCCGTATGGTACTGCCACGCCGCAGAACCGGCAAATCCCCCAGGTGCCCGGTGCGTCCAACTTCTCGGTCACGCGTACCGGTGCACGAGCTCCCCGGGCTCCTTTTGGGGTTTCGTACGAACCGCTCCCGGTGGTACGGCGGTCGTCGGGTCCTGCTACGGCTTCTTCTTCGCCGTGGCGACGTTGACCAAGATGTTCTTGCGACGAGTGTAGGTCTCCAGGGCCCGCCGACCCTGCTCGAAGCCGAGCCCGCTCGCCTTGACACCGGCGAAGGGCGTCTGCGGATAGGTGATCGGGGACTCGTTCACGACCACCATACCGCACTCGAGACGCCGGGCGACCGAATGGGCGGTCGCTAGGTCCCGGGTCCACACGGCCCCCAGGAGCCCATACGCCGTATCGTTCGCCTGACGGACGGCGTCGTCCACGTCCGTGAACGACGTCACCGAGAGCACGGGGCCGAAGATCTCCTCCCGGATCGCCCGGGAGCTTGCGGGGACGTCGGCGAGGATGGTCGGGGCGACAAAGTTGCCCGCCGCCAGTGCGGGGGACTCCGCGCGCATCCCACCGGTGACCACCGACCCGCCGCTCGCCCGGGCGTCGGACACGTACCCGAGGACCCGGCGGACCTGGTCGGCGGAGACCAGCGGTCCCATCTCCACGCCGTCCTGGACGCCCGGACCGAGCTTGAGCCCCTCTGCGATCATGCGCAGCTTCTCCAGCAGCGCAACGCGCAGGCTCTCGTGGACGAAGAGGCGGGAGGCCGCCCAGCACATCTGGCCGGCATTCTGGAAGATCCCGTAGCCGATCCCCCGGGCGGCACGGTCGAGGTCGGCGTCCGCGAAGACCAGGACCGGACCTTTCCCGCCCAGTTCGAGCGTGAGAGGAAGCAACCGGCGCGCCGCGAGCTCGGCGATGTGATGACCGACCTCACTGCTCCCCGTGAAGGTCACGGACCGGCAGCGCGCATCCTCGATCAGTGCCTCGCCCACGTCCGCCCCGTTCCCGACGACGACGTTGAAGATCCCGTCCGGCACGCCTGCCTCCTTGGTCAGGCGTGCGAAAGCGACCGCCGTGAGCGGCGTGAGGCTCGCGGGCTTGAGGACCACGGAGTTGCCGGCCGCAAGCGCCGGAGCGACCGAGCGAATCGCGAGGAGGAGCGGGTAGTTCCACGGGGCGATGTGGACGGTGACGCCGAGGGGTTCTCGCAGGGTGTAGTCGAGGCGCGGACCGGGTACCGGGACTGTCTCGCCCTCGAGCTTGTCGGCCAGTCCCGCGAAATACTCGAGCGTTCGGACGACGTAGCCGATGTCGCCGCGGGACTCGCGCAGGGGTTTGCCCATGTTGAGCGTTTCGAGCCGAGCGAACGCCTCGAGGTTCGTCTCGAGGAGCGCGGCCAGCCGGAAGAGCACTTTCCCCCGGCGCGCGCCGTCGTCCTGGGACCAGTTCGACTCTCGGTAGGCACGGTCGGCGACCTCCATCGCCGCCCGGGCATCGTCCGCGGAGCCGACCGTGCTCTGGGCGAGAGGCTGGTTGCTCGCGGGGTCGAGCAGGGTGCGTCGTTCTCCGCGGGCGCCCGGCACGTCCCGGCCGCCGATGAACAGGTCGAACGGTCGTTCGAGCGAGGTCGCCATGGTGTCCCGGCAACGCAACCCCATGCCCACTTAGCGATTCGGGGGTATCCTACCCGCGGACAGAGTAGGTTCGTCCCTTCCACGCGACCGGTTGCTTTCGTAGGCCCCGCGCGAGGGACGTGGCCACGAGCACGAGGTAGAAGCCGACCGCGATCGGATAGAGCAGACCGGACGCGCTCGAACCTCCGACGGCCCGGGCGAACATCGTGTGCTTGCCGAAAAGCGCGACGTAAAGGGCCGCTCCGAGTGCGGCGAGCCATAGGTTCCCGACGGCGATAGCGAAGGGAAGCAGGGCCAGCGGCAGCAGGAACAGGCCGAACAGAGCTACGAGAAAGCCCACCTGTCGGACTGCCGAGAACGACTCCCCGTGGACGTTCTTCAGCAGTCCTTCGAACATCTCGTGACGGTCGCGGTACATCCGTGTCACCGCAAGGGACGGTGCCCAACAGACCCGAATCCGCAAGCCGGCCGCGCGGAATCGCCGCGCGATCGAAACGTCCTCCAGGACCTGCGAACGGACGGCCTGGTGACCCCCGAGCTTCTCGTAGGTCGCTCGGCGCACCAGCCAGTACTGACCGTTCGCCATGGCCGACCGGGAATTCGGGCGGTTGACGTGGGGCGCACGAAAGTACGTCAGTACCATTTGAATGTAGAACGGCAACACCACCCGCTCCCAGAATCCTTTCATCTCGATGCGCGGACCGAGAGTGGTGAGGTCCGCCTGTTCCTGCTCGGCCCAGGCCCACGTGGTGCGCACGGCCGCGGGGTGGGTCGACACATCGGCGTCCAGGAAGAGCAGCCACTCGCCGCTCGTCGCCTGGGCTCCCGTCCAGCAGGCCCAGTTCTTCCCTACCCATCCGGGAGGCAGCGGCGGCGGGTCAACGCGACGCACGCGAGGAGCCCGCGCGTCGATCACCGCGCGGGTGTGGTCGGTCGAGCCGTCCTCGACCACGACGATCTCGAGCTGGGGGTAGTCCTGGGCGAGCAGCGTATCGAGCGTGTGGGGAAGGTCGTCTTCCTCGTTGCGGGCCGCGACGACGACGCTTATCGTGGGGCAGGCCCGCGGCGTCGGGTCGGCCGGGGCTGGATCGAGCCGGGGCATCTGGGACGCGAACAGGATCGCCAGACCCTGGAACAACAGGACGCCCACCGCGGCCGATCCGAGAAGCACGACGCTCCAGAGCTCCAGCATCGCCCGGCGTAGACGGCCTGTAATAAAGCTCCGTCCGCTGGACAGTCGGGGCGCGGACGGAATGGGCGGGGTGGAACACCCACGGGTCCGGCCGGGAGTCCTCGACGACCGCCTGTACCAAGCGAACATCGCTCAGGCCGCGATCGACCACAACACGCTGGTCGTGCTCCCGACGGGACTCGGCAAGACCGCGATTGCGCTGCGGGTCGTCGCCGAGTCGTTGCTCCGCCGACCGACCGCATCGGTCCTGTTCATGGCCCCCACTCGTCCGCTGGTCGTCCAACATGCGCGCAGCGTCGCTCAGACGCTGTTTGCGCCCGAACCGCTCACGCTCACGGGGGCCATCCCTCCCGAGCGGCGGAACGCGCTCCTCCACCCTCCTCAGGTGGTCGTGGCCACCCCTCAGGTGATTGCGAACGACCTCGCTGAGGGGGGGTTCCCGCTGGATTCGTTCTCGCTGATCGTGTTCGACGAGGCCCACCGCGCGGTGGGAGACTATCCGTACGTCGCGATCGGTCGCGCGAACCGCACCGGGCCGCGGGCCCGCGTCCTGGCGATGACCGCATCGCCGGGCGGAAGCCTCGGCCGTATCCGGGAAGTGTGGGCGAATCTAGCGATTGAACGGTTCGAGTACCGCACCGAGCACGACTCGGATGTGGTGCCGTACATCCACGGCGTCGGCGTCGAGACGGTCACCGTACCCGTGCCGGTCGAGGTGCGCCACATCGCGATCCTGTTGCGCGCGGCGGTACAGCGTCAGGTCGACGTGCTCCGCCAGCTCGACCTTCTGCCCAACGGCGACGCGAACCGCCGGACGCTCCTCGAAGTGGGCGCGCTCTTGCACCGACGCATCGAGGTCGAACGCAGCGACCCGGGCCCTTCCGCAGGACTTCTCTGGAAGGCGGTCACCGCGCAGGCGGCTGCGATGAAGGGGCTGCACGCCCTCGAATTGATCGAAAGCCAGGGCGTCGACTCCCTCCGGGAGTACTTCCTCCGTCAGGAACCGTCCCAGGGCAAGCGATGGACGCCGTCGCTGCGCGCGTTTCTCGGGGACCCGGACGTCGCCGAGGTCCGACGCCGACTCGACCAGACCACCGTCGAGCATCCGAAGGTGGCGACCACCGTTCGGATCGTGCAGGAGGAGCTCTCCCGAAACCCCTCGGCACGGGTGATCGTGTTCTCGCAGTACCGCGATACCGTCGACCGCCTGGTCACGGAGATGGGCCGGCTCGCGGGCGGTACGGTGCGCGCGGCCCGGTTCGTCGGCCAAGCGACGCACGGAGACGACCAGGGGCTTTCGCAGCGGGAGCAGGTGGGGGTCCTCGACCGTTTCCGCGCGGGCGAGGTCAACTGCCTGGTCGCCACCTCGGTCGCGGAGGAGGGCCTCGACATCCCCGCCACCGACCTGGTGGTGTTCTACGAACCCATCCCGGACGTGATCCGGACGATCCAACGGCGCGGCCGCACGGGTCGGGCCCGGCTGGGTCGTGCGGTGGTGCTCGTGGCGGACGGCACCCGCGACGTGAGCCTGCACCGAGCCGCGTTCGCGCGCGAACGTCGCATGCACGACATGCTCGAAAAGGTCCAGACCGACGCGACCCACGGCCTCGCCCCGGCCGCGCCGGAACCGAAGCGGGTGCAGCGGATGCTCAACGAGTTCGGCTAGCGGCCCGTGCTGCCGAATCCACCGCGTCGCGACCGGACGAGGACGACCCGACCCGGGCGGAACGTAACGGGCAGGTCCTCGACGAGCCGGACTTGGCCGATCCGATCGCCGACCGCAACGTGATACTTTCCGTCGAAAAGATACGTCAGGGGAAGCCGTACCTCTCCGGAGTAGTCAGCATCGATCGTTCCGGGCGCGTTCACCATCAGGACCCCCCGGGTAGCGAGGCCGCTGCGCGGCCGCACCTCGAGGAAGGTGCCCCTCGGGCAGCGGACCTTGAGCCCGGTCCGAACCAGTGTGACCGTTCCCCGCTCCAGGTCGACGCTCTGCGCGGCGGCCAGGTCGAAGCAGGCCGAACCCGTGGTGGCCCGGGTCGGCAAGGGAATCTCCGGTAGGCCCGGCAGCCGTTCGACCACGACCACGCGGACCCGTCGCGGCACGTCGGCTCGGAGACGAGCGGTCTCTTTACGATTCCCGCGGGACCGTGGGGTCGAGGGCCTCAGGCTCGGGCATGGCGCCTTCCACCGCGAGCCATCGGGCCACCAAACGACCCTCCGCGCGTCGCAGCATCTTGCCGAGCGCGGGCGCACTGCGACCGGACTGGCGCGCGAGCCGAGTGAGGGTGATCCGGCGCGGGACCGTGTAGTAGCCGAGAACCCAGGCCCGCGCGATGAGCTTGGCCTGGAGCGCGGTCAGCGACGCCGAGGCAGCGTCCGGCACCTGAGGATGGCCGCTCGCCCGCAGGATCCGGTACGGGAACTCCTCTCGGTCGAGCCGCTTGAGCACCCGGCGCAGCGCCCGCTCCTCGCCGTGGAAGGATGCCACCACCTTCTCCGGGGTGAGACGGAACGGCGCCGTGGGGGAGATCTCGCCGCCCGCCAGCGATAGCCAGCGACGCAGACGCTCCGGATTGCGCTGGCGCACGAGCAGGATGTAATCGCGCGTTCGTGGGCGACGTTCGACCAGCTCGAAGCTCTCGAGGCCGTACAACGCCCGGATCCGGCGGGACTCCCGCTCGAGCTCCGAGGCCGTCCGCAGCGCCCCGCGACGGCGCACGCGGAGCAGCTGGAGGCGCCAGCCCTGTTCCAGGCGCAGCGTCTCCAGCAGCTCGACCTCCTCGTATTTCTCGAAGAGGCCGGGCGGGATGACGCCGAGCAGCGTGAGGTCCTCGGTGCGAAACTCGAGCGTCACGGACTGCATCGCGCCCGCCGAGCAGGGGTTTCGATATGAACCTTGGTCCTCCGCCATCGGTTGTTTAATAACTCGGTAGGCTCGGGCCGAACCGTGGCGTACCGTTCTCTGGGCGAGTTTCTCCGTGCCCTCGAATCGCGGGGCGACCTCGCTCGCGTGAGCCGCCCGGTCTCGCGAGACTTGGAGATCACCGAGGTCACCCAACGGGTCCTGCGGGCGGACGGACCGGCGCTCCTGTTCGAGAACGTCCCGGGCGCGTCGATGCCGGTGCTCACGAATCTACTCGGTTCCCCCCGGAGGATCGCGCTCGCCCTGGGCGCAGCGACGATCGACGGCGTGGCGGAGAAGGTCGAGCGGCTCGTTCACCTCCGCCCGCCGGCGGGAATCCTGGGGGCGGTCCGGGACCTGTCCGGGACGATCGAGACGCTCTCCACCCTGCGCTCACTCGCTCCCAAGCGCGTGCGCTCCGGCCCCTGTCAGGAGGTCGAAGAGCCGACGGTCAACCTGGACCGACTTCCGATCCTGAAGTGCTGGCCGAAAGATGGCGGTCGGACGATTACGTTCCCGGTCGTGATCACGAAGGACCCGGAGACCGGCGAGTCGCACACGGGGATCTACCGGCTCCAACAGTACGGGCCCGACACTCTTGGAATGCACTTTCAGATCCACCGAGTCGGCGCGAACAACTATCGCAAATGGGTCGCTCGAGGGGAGAAGATGCCCGTCGCCGCGGTCATCGGGGCCGACCCCGCGACGGTCTTCTCCGGTCTCGCGCCCGTGCCCGAGGGATTGTCGAACTTCGTTTTCGCGGGCTTCGTACGCTCCGAGCCGGTGGAGCTCGTTCCCGCGCGGTCGGTCGACCTCGAGGTCCCCGCGGAGGCCGAGATCGTGCTCGAGGGGTACGTCGACCCTACCGAGCGGAAAGTCGAGGGCCCGTTCGGGGACCACACCGGCTACTATTCGGCGCCCGAGCCGTTTCCCGTGTTCCACGTGACCCGCATCACCCACCGGGACCACCCGGTCTATCTCACGACCGTCACCGGCAAGCCCCCGACCGAGGATGCGGTGCTCGGCAAGGCCGTCGAACGCGTGTTCCGGCCGGTGATCCGACTCGTCCTCCCGGAGCTGGTCGATATGAACCTGCCCCTCGAGGGCTTGTTCATCAACGTGGCCATCGTCTCGATCCGTAAGGCCTACCCCGACCACCCGCGCAAGGTGATGCACACGTTGTGGGGCCTGGGTCAGATGATGTTCGTTCGCTACCTGGTCGTCGTCGACGACGACGTCGACGTGCACGACCTCTCCGAAGTGCTGTACCGGGTGGGCCTGCAGGCGGACCCCGGTCGGGATTTCGAGCTCTCTCAGGGGCCGGTCGACCAACTCTCCATTTCCAACCCGGTGCCGAACCAGGGCATGAAGGTCGGCATCGACGCGACCCGCAAGCGACCGGAGGACGGGTTCCCCCGTCCCTGGCCGGAGGAGATCCGGTCCGACCCGACGGCGGTCGCCGCGGCGGAGCGAACGCTGCGGGAGGACCCGGTCCTTGCGCAACTCCTGGGTCGGCCGCGCTCGTGAACGCCGACGGTGGTCCGCGCCGGGGACGAGCGCGCGAGCTCGGCCGGTTCCTCGAGATTCAGAATCTCGGTCTCAATCTCCCGTTCGCACTGGCGTTTCTGTTCCTCGCCGCGCACGGGCTCCCGGATCTCTGGACCCTCGTGCTGATCTTGGTCGCGTTCGTGGCCGCACGGAACGCCGGGCACAGCTTCAACCGTTGGGCCGATCGACGGCTCGACGCGGCCAATCCCCGCACGCAGGACCGAGCGCTGGCGGCCGGCCGCGCCTCTCCCGCGTTTGCGCTCGTCTTCTGTGCCGCGAACGCGGCGGTGCTCGTCGTTGCAGCCTACCTGCTCAACCCGCTCGCATTCGTGCTCGCGCCCGTGGCGCTCGTGCTCGTGATGGGTTACAGCTACACGAAACGCATCACGTCGTTCACGACGGCGTTCCTCGGACTTATCGAAGCGATCACCCCGGCCGCCGTATTCATCGCGGTCCGCGGCACCCTGCCACTCGACGTCCTGTGGGCGGTGGGGGGCCTGCTCGCGTGGGGGACCGCTTTCGAGACGATCCACAGCCTGGGCGACCTCGACAGTGACCGGGCCTTGGGCCTGTTCTCCCTGCCCCTCCGTTGGGGCGTCGGGGCATCGGTGCGTCTTGTCCCGGTTCTGCACGCAGTCGCGCTGGTCCTTCTGACGGTGTTCGGGGTCGCGCTCGGTCTCACGCTGCCGTACTTCGCCGCGCTGGTGGGCATGGCCGCCCTGGCCGCGCTCACCGACCATTCACTTTCGCTCAATCCCACGAAGACCCGCGTGCCGTTCGAGCGACACTTTGCCCTAGGGACCTTCTACCTGGTGGGAGTGCTCCTGGCCGTGTTCGTTCCGTTTGGTCCGGCACTGGTTTACTGAAGGTTTCGACAAGGTTCGTACGGTAGACACAGCTAAAATGACGTTCGGACCGTGCGGACCCGGAGTTCCATGCCTCAGGTGATGATCGGCCTGTCGGCCCGTGACTACCGAACGACGAACGAGGTCTGGCGGTTGGCGAAACGCCATCTCAATCCGGCGGTCCGTCGTCGGATCGGTTGGCGGGGACGCTCGAGCTTCCTGCGCCAACTCATCCTGTTCGGGTTCGAGAAGGCGAGCGCCGACCCGGCCGGGTTCCTGCGGGACGTCCGCGATACGCATGACCCTTTATTCGGAAAGCGGGGCCGCACTGAAGCCGGGGCCGACCGTCGGGAAACGATGGTCGCGTCGTGGCAGGCGTTCTTTCCCTCCCCCATCGCATCGGCACCGACCCGCCGTAGGGCCGCGAAGACCCCGCCATCGGGCTGAACCGCCTCGAACCACGCCCACGGAACGGTCATACCTCGAACCGTAGAACGACTCGAGGGCCTGGCACTGCTCGGTCGCGGCACGATCGGCCCCCTCCCGATCGCCCCACCGGAGCTAATGGACAGTCAGGGACCCGAGGTCGCCCGGTCCGGTCTATCGCTCTCGCAGCGGGAGAGCGCGCCGGGCTTCCGCTACCTCGTGCTTTCGCGAGGGGAGGTCGAGGTCGGCCTCCGCCTACCCGTGCTGGCCCCCGAGGTCACCGGAACGGGATCCGGAATCCATCCGATCGGGGAGAAAGCGTACCTGCTCCACTACCCGTTCGATCTCGAGACGGCCGCGCGGTTGCGGCCCCAGCGACCCGAGCTCCTGGTGCTCGGAAATGCTCGAGCCCTCTGGAACGATGGAGCGCAATTCATCACTGCGGTGAAATCCGTTCGCGCCGCTCTCGGCTCAGCGCCCCTCTTGTGGGCTCCGCGGGTCGCGCTTCCACACCGGATCCCGTTCCTCGTGTATCTTGGGGTCGACTTGATCGACACCACGGAAGGCGCGCTGCGGTCCGCGCGCGGTGAGTACCTCGACGCCACGCTCGGTCTCACGGATCGCGGAAACGCGAGGATAGAGCGCGCATGCGACTGCCCGGCCTGCTGTCTCGAACCGCCAGGTCCCTTGGCCGTGCACACGCTGGCGACCTACCAGCGATCCATGGCGGAAGCTCGCGCCGCCGCGAGGGGGGGACGATTGCGCGAGCTGGTCGAAGCTCGACTGGTGGCCGAACCCGCCCTGGCGGAAATGCTCCGATACGCCGACCAGGAGCTGGCCTCGACCTTCGAGGAACGCACGCCCGTGGCAGGAGTCGCATCCCGCACCTATGTGCTCGCCGAATCCCACCGGCGCCCCGAAATGGTCCGGTTCCGGACGCGTCTGATGGAGCGTTATCGACCGCCGGCATCGAAGTGCGTCCTCTTGCTCGTTCCGTGCTCGAAGACCAAGCCGTATCGGCGGTCCCGTTCTCACCGCCGATTCTACGGCGCCCTCGAGGGGCTGAGGGCGCTCGAGCGGGTCCACTTCGTATCGGTGAGCTCACCGGTGGGCCTGGTTCCGCGCGAACTCGAGGACGTGTACCCCGCCCGGAACTACGACATACCCGTGACCGGGGACTGGACCGAGCCCGAGCGCGCCACCGTCCTCGAGCACCTGGACCACGTGCTTCGGGCCGGCCAGTACCGGTCGGTGGTCGCGCATCTCGACCCGACCGAGTATGGCTTCCTTCGCGAGCGGCTCTCCCCCGCTCCCGACGCCCACTGGTCGATCTCGGACGGGCGGACCACCTCCACGGACGCCCTCGCCCGATTGCGAGCGACGGTGGCGCAGGCGTTGGCGGAAACCGCTTCGACGTCCGGAGGACCCCTCGCGGTAGTCCGAGAGGAATTGAAGGAACTGGCGTGCGTCCAGTTCGGACGACCGGCTGCCGACCGATTGTTCGCTCCTCCCGTCCGGCTCGCTGGCAGGCCGTGGTTCCAGCGGCTCACCGACGGACGGACCGACCTCGCCACCGTCCGAGAGGAACGGGGGCTCTTTCACCTCACCGTCGCGGGCGCTCGACGGATCGGGTCCCCGTTTCCGCTCGCCGTCGAAGCCGACCCGACCCTTCCCCTTACGGGCGACCTTTTCGTGCCCGGAGTACGCTCGGCGGATCCCGAGATACGTGTCGGAGACTCCGTGGTGCTTCTGCGAGCGGGTGAGTTGGCCGCCGTGGGAGAGGCTGCGCTTCCCGGACCGCTCATGACGGACCTGCAACGGGGGCTCGCCGTGCGGGTCCGGCACCGGGAGCACCGGCCGACCGACACACCCATGACGGGGAATGGGTCTCCTCGAGACGTAGGGCCGGTAGTCTAGCGGTGATGATGCCGCGCTTACAACGCGGAGGTCGACGGTTCGAATCCGTCCCGGCCCATGACCTTAGTGCCCATCCCGAGCAGCGGGTCCGCCGGGCACCTGGGGCAGGCCGGATCCGGCCGAGGGCGACGAGCCGGTCGGGACGGCTTCGCGCGACCGCTCCAGGGCCTCATACAGGTCCCGAAGATGGCCGTTGCAGAGCTGGTACCGTGGGGATCCCGGTCGGGGGGGAGGGTAGTCTCGGACCTCGGGCGGTTCCGGTGAACACGCGGAGCGCGGCGGGGCGCCGACGACGGGTCCGAGCAGCTCGCCTACCGCCCGAGTGAATTCGCAGGTCTTCGCCGGCTTCGGGACGACGGGAGCCGAGCTGGAGGTGATGGTCGTCTCAGCCGGTGCTGACCCCATCGTGGACTTCCACTTGCTGGGCGTTGGTGTCGAATCCGAGCCGGTCGAGATCCTTCAGGGTCTTGCTCAACGGCTCTCGGGGGTTCCGCTCGAGGACCAAGTCTAGATGCGCAATCGCGACGTGGTGGCGCCAGATGTGTATTTGCTTCACGCGGTCTTAGGCAGACGATTCCACTTGACCTTATGCTCCGGTGATTCCGTCGACGACGGCCTCCTCGGAATCCCATGCCCTCAACAGCCCCAGCGCCGGGCCGACCCGCCGTTCCGAGGGCAGCGCGCCGGGCCTGCGAGAGGGCCGGAACCTCGGCGGCCGAGTAGAACATTCTTCCGCTCGGGGGTCACCCACCGGTGGGAGGGAGATGGGTTGTTATACCCCCAGGCCGATTGGGAATCCACACTCTGCGGAACCCCGGACGAGACGCGCCGTAGGAAGCGGGGCCGGCCGGAAACGAAGCGACCTTCGGTTCGGCCTTAGGGGGCGGCCGGCGCCCTGCGAGCGGACTTCGGGGGACAGGAGAAACTGCATGGATCCTCTCAGCGTTTGCATCAACACCCAGACGCCGCTGCTACAGTTCTCCCCGGGTGCCGAGGGTTCGACGCCCCTCTGGGAAATCGAGTCCGACCTCTCGAAGCTCCAGGAAGGGGTCGACTACCGCTTCTCGCCGGGCGGCGTCACCCGGATGGTGTATCCTCTGGCGCGGCGCCTGATCGCGGATGGGACCTGGCGAGAAGTTCACTGGATTTCCCTGAACCCGAACGCTCCCGCGACCGTCAAGCTCCCGGGAATCACGCTGCACAACGTGGTGATCGGGCGCGACCGCATGGGGGGGTACGGCAAGGCCAAGGAGGCGATCTGGACCACCGTCCACGGACTGAGCGAGCCCAAGCTCTCCGGGAACCTGTTCTGGACCGAGGACTACGGAGAGTACACCTACTACAATCGCACGACGGCCGAGCTCATCCTGGCGCTCGACCGGGACGTGGACTTCGACGCGTTCTACATCCACGACTTCCAGCAGCTGCCGATCGGGCACATGCTCGGTACGCTCAAGCCGAAGCTCTTCCGTTGGCACATCCCGTTCGACCCGGAGAAGATCCCCGACCAATGGCGGGCCCTGATGTCGACCTATCTCAACGCCTACGATGTGGTCGTCGTCAGTTCGGACCGGTACCTGGCTTCGCTGAAGCGATTCGGTCATCAAGGTCGCGTGCAACGGCTGTATCCGTATGTGGACCCCGCAGAGTACGAACATCCGGGACCCGACGAAACGAGAGTCACCGCCGAGAAGAAGGGCATCGACCCGCACGACCTGGTGGTCCTCGTGGTGGCCCGGATGGACCCCGCGAAGGGTCAGGACCGCGCGATCGCCTCGGTGGCACGGCTGGCCGGCAAGTTCCCCCAGTTGAAGCTCGTGCTCGCCGGGAACGGGAGCTTCTCGAGCGCCCGCGGGGGATTGGGTCTGTCAAAATCCGAGACGTGGCGCAGTCACCTGGAAGAGACCGCCCGCTCGCTCGGGGTCACCGAGCGCGTCGTGTTCACCGGCCACGTCTCCCAGCACGAACTCGATTGCCTGTACGAGCGTTGCGCGTTCACCGTCCTGCCGTCCACCAACGAGGGGTTCGGCCTGGTCGTGGTCGAAAGCTGGTTGCATCGCAAGCCCGCGCTCGTGACGGACCGGGCCGGCGTCGCCGAGCTGATCGAGAACGGAGCGAACGGACTGCTGTTCGACCCGGACGATCCGGGTGCGTTGGATCGCCAGATGCGCCGCCTCCTGCGCGACCGCGGCGGCCTGCGCGCCCGGCTCACGGAGAACGGGTTCCGGACGGCGCGGCGGTGTTCTATCGACGCCGCCCTCCCGGCCGAAGCTCAGCTGGTCGGCCAAGTCCTGGAGGCGTAGATGGTGGACCTCGTCGCCTTCTTCCTGCCCCTCATCTATTTCGGCGTGATCGTCGCCCTCACCGCGCTGTTCTCGTACATCGCGAGCTTGGCGATCTGGGGCCTCATGCGCCGGAGCAACCCCCAGGTCACCGCCGCGGCGCAGCGGCTGGGGGTCGTCACCGTCTGGCTCGTAGGCATCGTGATCGCCGTCCAGGAGCTCGGGGTGAGCGTCGAAGTCCTCCTGCTGGTCATCGCCCTCCTCGGGATCGCGGGGATCGTCGCGCTTCGCCAGCCGCTCGAGAACTTCGGGGCCAAGTACTTCGCGGACGTGTACTCCCCCTTCAAGATCGGAGACACGATCCGCGTCGGTGATCAGACCGGGAAGGTCATCGAGCTCAACGCGATGAGCACGGTCATCCTCTCCGAGGACGCCCATCTCATCGCCCTGCCCAACTCGATGTTCCTGCGCCTGTCGGTCGTGAACCTGACGCCGCTAGCATGGAAGGAGCTGATCGTGCCCATCAGCCTGCCCGGGTCGGTCGACCTGCCGCTGTTCGAGAGCGACATGATGAAAGTGCTCTCCAAGATGCGACTGCGCCTCGACCGACGCTACCCTCCGGTGTTCACTACCAAGGCCCGAAGTACGCAGACCGCGGACCTGGTGCTCACCGTCATGGTTCGGCGACCGGAAGACCGCGATGCGGTGCTCGCCGAGGTCAATGTTCGGCTGACCGAAGCGATAGAGAAAGCACGCAGCGGTGGGTCCCGTTCGCCCCCCACGACCGAGCCGGTGAGTTCCCGTTCGTGACGACCGACGACGAGCACTGGACGATGGACCGGCGATCGACCGTGCGTTCGCAGCGGAGCACTCCCGGGACGATCGCTCCGGGCTCGCCGGTCACCCGAAGGGTTCCGGGGAGGACTCCGGGTCCCTCGGTCCCGCCCAAACCATTATGAGAAGTACCCGTTGGCTTTTTCTCACCATGGGGGAAAGTTCCCCGCAGACTTCGGCTGCGTCGACCGTCCGACGTGCTGAGGTGCTCGGGCAGCAGCTCTTGCGGACCTTCCCGCCCGTTCGACTGGCCTGGATCTTTCTGGCGGGGCTGGGAGGCTATGAGGCCTACTTCCTCGCTGGATTGGGAGTGAGTTCCCTCCTTCTCGTTCCGCTGCTCGCTGCGCTGGCCGACCTGACCTTCCAGCGGGTCCGGTTCCCTGCGATCCGATTCCCGGACGCCGCGCTGGTGACAGGCTTGTTCGTCGCCCTCATCCTCCCCCCCACAGCTCCTCTGTTGCTCGCCGGCACGGTGGCGTTCGTCGGCGTCGGTACCCGTCACGTCCTACGATTCCGCGGCCGCCCCTGGTTGAATCCCGCGGTCGTCGGCGTGGTCCTGGGCGTTCTGTTCCTGGGCCTCGCTCCCGCGTGGTGGGTCGGAATCGGCCCGTACGGTGAGGTAGCGATGGTCGCCCTCGGTGCCCTGCTGCTGCTTCGAGCCCCCCGCGGCTGGCGACTTCCGGTGGTCTTCCTGCTGACCTATGGCCTGCTGGCCATCGTCCAGCACGTGGTGGTAGGCGCCACGAACGACCCGCGGATCCTGTTGCTTCAGGTCGTCGACCCCGCCACCCTGTTCTTCGCCCTGTTCATGATGGTCGAGCCGCGCACCGCTCCGGTGGCCGCCCACCAGCAGGTCCTGTATGCGGGCACCGTGGGAATCGCCGCGGCGTTCCTCCCCAGTTTCTTTCCCACGATCGGCATCCTGCTCAGCCTGTTGGTCGGGAACCTCCTCTCGGTCGTCCTGCGGAGGGGACACCCATCCAACCCCACGGCGAGCCCGAGCAGTCGGCCTCAGGGAGGACGGGCTCGTCGAGTGGCGGCACTTGCGGCACGGACCGCCCCCCCGGCGCGATCGCGATGGCCGGTAGGGTATCGGGTGACCGCGGGGATCGTCGTCCTCATCGTTCTCGTGGGAGTCATCGGGGCGACTCCCCGTTCGTCGACCAGCCTGCCGGTATTCAAGGTGGCTCCTCCGCCGGGCTCCGGGGGCGGCGGAGGCGGAATCACGTCGGCCTGCCAGTCGGATAACCCGTCGATCTCGGCCACGGACCTCTCGGCGCTGCACAAGGCCCTCGGCCCCTCGGTCATCCTCTCCTACTCCGCCGCAACGGGGGTCGTCGTCTTCTACGACCCCGCGAACCAAGTCACCGTCACCGAGTCCGACCTCTACGAGGACTACGGGTTTGCCGAGTTCAACGGTGACGATTACGCGGTCAACGGGTGCGCTCCGTAGTCGGCCGTGCTCTCCCACCGAATGGCAACCATACCTATAGTTGCAACTATAGCCTAAATTGAAATTCTATATACGTTGTCCCGGCGTAGTTCCCCCGATGAAGCGAAGCCATTCCGAGGGAAACGGGTCGACAGATTCCCTCCCCTCCGACCGCCGCGCCCCGATGCAGCCATCGACCCGGGCCCCCGGGTCCGATTCCCGAACCGTACCACCGAGCCGTTCCACCATCGCGTCCGGTCCCGCCGCAGGCGACCGTCGGGCCCTGGAAAACGTCGGTTCCGCGCCGACAGTTCGCTCGAAGCGCGGGCGAATCCCTCCGCCCGAGCCCCGCTCCGCGGTGGTCGTCGCGAACCGGGGGGAGCCCCCGGAACACCTATTCCGACGACTCCTAGGGGCGTACCTGGCCGGTGCGCGGGAATTCGTGGTGCGGGAGCGGCCGACCCTGCGAACCCCGACCCGGGAGGTCGTGCGCACGTTCTGCCGTCGCACCCGCCAGCCCGAGATCGTTTCGGACGAAGGGAATCTCCTCCGACTGCGCGACCTCGCCTACGAAAGCCCGATCCCTCTGGGCCAACGGACCACCCGGATGGGCCGGCTGGTGGTCGAATTCCATCGCGAAGCGGTCGACCGCTGGACCCAGCTTCCGTTCGGGGAGGACGGGTCCTGGGAACGACGGGACGACGACATCGACCGAGAAGCGTGGTACCTCCAGCGTCTGGTGACCGTCCGCCTGGATGAAGGAGAAGGCGGGGCCGCGGCGCTCGGCTTCCTCACGGTCGCGCGCAGCCTGGAGCGGATCGCGGACCACGCGGTCGTCCTGGGAGAAGCGGGGCGACGCCTGGTCGACCTTCCGCAGGGCTCCGGCCCGCTCGTCTCCCTGCGCCAATTCCATGCCCAGGCGATGCAGCATCTCGAAGGAGTTCTCGCCGCGGACGATGGCAACGTTGCGAACGGTCTGCTGGACGTGGGGGAAGCCCTGCTCGCTTCGGGTCGGTCGTTGGCCGACCGGCTCCTGCCGGCGGTCAACGGTGGCACGACGTCGCCCGCGACCTCCGCGGCCATCGCTCGGATCCTGGAGTCGATCGGTCGGACGGTCGCGTACGCCCAGGACATCGGCCAGGTAGTGCTCGACCGGTCGTTGCCGATGGATGAACCGGATCCCCGCCCGTCCCCACGACGCCTCGTGGCGGCGACGTAAAACGTCCGGCGCGTTTCGAGCGCCGGACCAAGGTGTTTTCTACTCGCACGCCTGCGCTTACCCCCCCGAAGGGACGATGCCGCGCCTCCTCCGTAGCCCTCGCAACGTGCGCGTGGTCGTCGTGCGGCACGGCCCCGCCGAGGACCGAGATCCTGCCCTCTGGCCGGACGACGATCAGCGCCCGCTCACCCGTCGGGGGGTCGACCAGACGCGCAAGGCGGCGCAAGGACTCGCCCGACTGGCCTCACCGGTCGACCGCATCGCTACCAGTGCCGCGACGCGAGCGCTGACGACCGCCGAGCTCGTGAAGCGGACGCTGGGCGACGCCCCCAGGATGGAAGAGTGGGATGAGCTCGCCGCGGGGCAGTTGGCCGGCCCCATCTTCGACCGATTGAAGCGCTCGGTCCGGTCCGGCCAGGAGATCGTGCTGGTAGGACACGAGCCGACCCTCGCGGAGTTCGTCGGCATGGCCCTCGCCGGCGACGGGGTTCCGGTGGTCCGCCTCGCCAAGGGAGGTGCGGCGTGTCTCGAGTTCCCCGCTTCGGTCGGGCCGGGCGCCGGTCGTCTCGTCTGGCTGCTCACTCGGAAGCAGCTGTCCGACGTCCGCGACTAGGTCGATTGGTCCGTTTCGGCCGAGGCGAGGGTCGCGGGGTCGGGGCCGTCGTCCCGTACAGCGGGGCCACCAGCTTCTGGACGTCGACGTGGACCTGCTCGGGGAACCGGTTCGCGTCCACGCGGTGGAAGTCGTACTCCGTCGTCATCCACTCGAACTCGCTCGAGAGTCGGTCCTGGTACAGGAAGAAGCTCTCGAACAGGTCGCGGGACAGGCTGAGGTCCATCCCCGATTCCCAGTAGTCGAGCGAGCCGTACTTCCCGATGGAGCGGTGGAGCAGGATCTCCGGCCGGGCGTCCAGGAAGAGGACGAGGTCCGGACGCAGCGCGAAGCTGTAGAGCTCCCGGGCGTACTCCCGGGAGGCCCCGCGCACGATCGCCCGCGCCATCAAGGTGTAGATGTACCGGTCCGCGAGCACGGTGCTGCCCGCCGAGAGCGCGGGGACGATCTTGTTCTCGAGCTGGTCGGCGAAATCCGCGGCGTAGAGCAACGCCAAGGTGGTCGACCCGAGGGTGTGCCCCTGTTTCGCCCGGTCGATCTCCGCGCTCACCAGGTCCGAACGACGCAATCCGGTGTCGACCACGGCGTGACCCTCTACCTCGAGCCAGGCCTTCAGGAGGGCCACCTCGGTCGTGCGCCCCGAACCGTCCGCTCCCTCGATCACGACGAGCTTGCCCGTCAGGGGTTCGGTGGGCATGCCGGGAAGCCGCGTCCCATACGTCCTATCCGTCATGCAACATCCGTGCCCCGGTCGGGAAGTTCTCGAGCAGGGGGCGCAGGTTCGCCCGCAGCCGGGCCTGGATCTCCTCGACCGAACGGGTCGAGTCGATCAGGGTGAAGCGGTCGCTCTCGGCCAGACGCTCGTACTCCTGCTTCAACCGGGACTGGAACCGCACGTAGCTTTCCTGCAGGTCGTCGGAGAGCCCGAGGTCCATGCCGGCTTCGTAGTAGTTGATCTTCAAGCGGGAGGCGACCTTCCGTTGCAGGGTCACCTGGACCGGGACCCGGAAGTAGAACACCCGGTCCGGCCGGGGAGCGAAGGAGTAGATCGTCCGTACCCAGTTCGGATCGCAGCCCCGGGCGGCGTCGCGCACGAAGGCGGTAAAGGCGTACCGGTCGCAGACGACGAGATACCCGGCGCGCAACGGCGGCAGGATCTGACGCTCGAAGCGGTCCGCGAAGTCGGTGGCATGCAATAGCGAGAACGTGGTCGGGGTCAACAGCCCCTTCTTCTTGCCACGACGGATCACGCCCGACACGAGCTCGGAGGAGTTCCACTCGGTGAAGAACACCCGATAGTCCCGCGACTGTAGCCATTTGCCGAGCAGGGAGGCCTGGGTCGATTTTCCACTTCCGTCCAGACCCTCGAACACCAGAAGACGGCCGGGGTACCCGTGGTTCGGGGACGGGGACTCAGGCATGCGGGAGTCGGACCTCGAGGCCGAACATTCGTTCCATCGGTTTGCGGACCTTATCCGCCCAGCGGGGGGGCAGCGTCGTATCGACCGGGGCAGAAAAGCTCAGCGTGAGCATACGCGCGGGTCCGGCGACCGAGAAGCGGGGACGGGCGGCCGCGACCACCTCGGCGACCTCGAGGATCGCGCCCAGTCGCCCGGCCATGTCGAGGTCGGGGGGCCGGATGATCGGCAGATATCCCTTCTTCCATTCGGAGGGCGGCTCGTCCCCTTCGTGAAGGTAGCTGGCCATCGACGCGAGCAACACTTCGCGCTGGTCGAGGCCCCAGATCGGGTAGTTCTGGATGAGATACGCCGAATGGCGGGCATGGTTCCACAGGTCCACCGCGACCCCGGCGTCGTGCATCCAGGCGGCGACCCGCAATGCGAGCGCCTCGCTCCGCCCGCCTCCCACCCGCGAGCCGAGCACCTCGAAGAGGGAGAGCGCGGTCTCGGCCACCCCCCGTCCGTGGTCGAGACGAAACGAGAACGACTCGGCGGCCGCGCCGACCGAGCGCTCGGCCAGCCTCTCGGCGGGGGCGGGAAGCTTGGCTCCGATCGCTTCCAAGGCGATGCCTTCCCGGATCCCCGTCCCCGAAACAATGATCCGGTCGGAGTGGCCGGCCCGCAGGAGCTCCTTGAGCACCACGATGCCGGCCAGGACCACATCCGCCCGGTCTCCTCCGATCCCCGGGATCGCTCGGCGCTTTGCGGCAGGCATCTCGCCGAGGAGCTCGTTCAAAGCCTCGATGTCGTGGTCGTACAGCGCGTAGCCGTGGACCCGACGCACCGGCCATTCCCGGAGCTCGATCGCCGCCCGCGCGAGCGAACGGACGGTGCCCCCGAGGCCGAGCAGGCGGTAGGGGGACGCCCCGAACGCTTCGAACACCGAGGTCAGTGCCTCGCGTACGTGTCCGCGGAGCTCGTCCCACTCCCGACGCTTCGGAGGGTCGTGCTGGAAGAATCGCTGGGAGAGTCGAAGCGCACCGAGCGGCAAGCTGACGGAGTTGTGGAGGCGACCGGCGCGGACCTCGGCGAGTTGCAACGAACCTCCCCCGAGGTCGAGCACGATGTCGTTCTCGAGCTCCCAGGCCCCCGCGGCCCCGAGGTAGGCGTAGCGGGCTTCCTCCGCGCCAGAGATGATCCGGGGGAGGACCCCGGTGGCGCGCTCGACGTCGCGGATGAACTCGGCCCCGTTCGGTGCGTCGCGCACCGCGCTCGTCGCTACCGCGAGGGTCTTCGGGACCCCGAGAGTTCGGACCAATCGGGCGAATCGGCGGACGGTCAGGACCCCGCGGGCGATGGTCTCCGAGGTCAGTCGACCGTCCGGGCCCGGGTCGAGACCCAATCGCGGCACGTCCTTCGCCTCGTAGATGGCACGGACCGTTGCGGCGGCTAGGTCGAATACGACGAACCGCGCGGTGTTCGAACCCAGGTCGATCACACCCAAGGTCGACCGTCCGTCGGTGAGTGCGGTCTCGCGCGCACGGTCGTCCATCGCGAGCCGCGCGCGGTCCATGCTGCCCCGACCCGGCGCATCTCTAATAGGACTCGGATAGAACCGGTGCAAAGTGTCGGGGAAGCGAATCACTTACAATCGGGGCGGGGTTCGGTCCGCCCTGAGGAGGACCGTGGCCCTCGCGCGATCGAACCGAACGGCCCGTCCCGAACGCCTCATCCGCGAGTTGAACGGGATCCTCATCGAGGTCGCGCGCGGGGCCGATGAGGCGATCGAGCATCCGCGTCCCACGTCGGCGAACCTTCACCGACTTCACCGGGACCTGCGTCGACTGCGTACCGGCCTCGGAGTGTGGCAAGAGCTCTTGGATACGGCCGACGGGGAACAGCTTGGGCCGCTGCGCGCGCGCATACGACGACTGGCGCGGCTCGTCGGACAGGTCCGGGACCGGGATGTCGCATTAGGACTCCTGGACGAGGTCGCGAACCAGGCCGGCTCGGACCTGGAACTCGAGCGATTGCGACAGTACCGAACCCGCCTGCAGGACGATGCCCGGACCGGTCGGGAGCTGCTGCGCGCCTTCCTGCGCTCGGAGCGACAAGCGCGTTTGTTCGACCAGGTCGGCCACGCCTTGAAAACCCGGCGAAGAGCGATCCGGGCCGACCGGCTCCGCCGCGTGTTGACCCAGCATCACGAGGCGGGACGGGAGCGTGTGGTCTCCGCTCACCGCAAGGCTCGACGGCGACCGTCGATGGGCCGGCTCCATCGCCTGAGGATCCGCGTCCGGCGGCTGCGCCAGGTGTCCGACCTCACCTCTGCCGTGGACCCCACGAGCGACCCGTCCCTCGCCCATTCTCTGCGCCGACTCCAGCAGCATCTGGGCCACCTTCACGACCTGGATGTGCTGCTACGGGAACTGGACCCCCCGCTCAAGGAAATGGCGTGGGCCGAGGCTTTGCGCGAGGAGCGGCGACGTCAGCGCAAGGCGATCGTCAAGGTGTTGGAAACGCGGCGGCCCGAGCCGAACCCGGCCGACCCCACGGTCCCCAGACCCGACGGAAGCGCCGTCCGGCCGTCATCTCCTTAGTGCGGAGCGGCTCTCGGGCGGACCGTGGCGACGGCGTCCAACGACGGATTCTCTGGCGCCCTCCGCGCCGCCCTCACCGAAACTGGGGCCATCGGAGCTACGGTGCGACAGCTGGCGAGCCAGCTCGCGGACCGGCCCGGACGCGTGGAGGCGGCGCTGGTCGACCTTCGGCAGCAGGGCCAGGTGTTGCGGATGGGCCGGGGTCTCTGGGTCCTTCGGGACTACGAACGTCTGCACGAGCGGGAGGATTTCGTCGACCCGGCCGCGTTCGTCGAACGATTCGCGAAGGAGAACGGAGTCCAGCTGGGCCAGTACGCCGGTCCGATCACCTTC